>Ga0163155_10001316_pt1 | contig 30074 bp, 32 predicted proteins | sample OliLakLV19SP4G1_FD_148611 | JGI IMG/M metagenome (GOLD analysis project Ga0163155, IMG submission 148611) | Freshwater microbial mat bacterial communities from Lake Vanda, McMurdo Dry Valleys, Antarctica - Oligotrophic Lake LV.19.SP4.G1 | ecosystem: Environmental > Aquatic > Freshwater > Lake >... | reverse complement strand
ACAACCTCTGGCTTTTTTAGCTCTACAACTGTATCTTTCTTCATTGGCGTATCTCCTTTCTTTGTCGTTATTGAAAGAATACGCCACCTTATTCAATTACTCAAAACACAACATCTGGCAAAAACTCCATCATTACCAGAAATAGGCCAAGAACTCGTGCGCGAAATTTCATAGCGGGTACCTTAGAAAGTCAACTAATCTTTGATCAAACGGATCAAATAGATTCATCGTAACAGTAGTCTAGATCACACAGAAATTTCAACTATGATGTTGTCAGCAACGAATAGATCTTTGTTAGCTACAAAACGCTCAAGTCTCGAGAAGTGGAGAACTGAACCTGGAACATCTAGCAATTCTGGCAGTAGCGATAATCGCCGGCGGTGTCGGTTCGATTTCAGGTTTTGGCGTGGGCAGTCTCCTCACACCATTACTCGCGCTCAACATGGATCTACAACTCGCGGTCGCTGCGGTTTCGATTCCACACATCCTCGGAACCGCATTTCGCTTTCTTTTAATTAGAAAAGATCTGAACAAAGATGTCTTCATCAAATTCGGCATGTGGAGCGCGTTTGGCGGACTTCTCGGTGGCGTATTGGGAGCCACGATGCACGATCGTACACTGATCATCGTCTTTGCAGTGCTTTTGATCTTTGCAGGATTGACCGGAGCAATAGGCTTCGCCGAAAAAATGCGCTTGCCTGAGCAATTAGGTTGGTTCGCTGGACTTGTCTCAGGAATTTTCGGCGGTCTGGTTGGTAATCAAGGCGGTATCAGATCGGCTGCGCTTATGGGTTTCAATCTTCCAAAAACTGAATTTATCGCAACTGCAACTGCAATTGGATTGCTTGTAGACAGCGCACGAATGCCGATCTACTTCTTGTATCGCTCTGGTGATCTTCTGAATATGTGGCTGCCAATTTCTGTTGCTGTAGTTGGCGTGCTCATCGGAACATGGCTGGGCCAGCTAATTCTGCACAAAATTCCAGAGCGCATTTTCAAAAGAATTGTGTGCGTGATCATTCTTCTTTTGGGAATAAGCATGCTGTTTAAACATTAATGTTCAATCAACAAACAAAAGATAAAGACATTGAGTTTGCATAGTCAAAGGCTGTCTCGACAAAAACGCTGAAGACCTGAGAAGCAGTGGCTGAAATCATTACGCTGCCACCGAAAGTGGTGCCTGGTGCTTGGCGTTTTATTTTCGAAACATTTTGATCAGCCTTGCCACCAAGGAGGTCGTCTCTTGTTGTTGTGCGCAACTGTTGATAGTGATCAATCTTCCGTTTAGTTCGGTACTCGGAGCTGCTCCGAGGGCCTTCAGAGCTTCAGCTCGAGTTTCAAACTCCACGAAAGCAAATCCCTTTTGCTTGCCCGAACGCGGATCTTCAACCAACTCGATGGTCGACACACGCCCCAACGATTCAAACAACTTCTGCAAATCACTCTTATCGGTATCTAGAGCCAGATTTCCAATAATCAACCGACGACTCATGCTGCCTCCCAAACAATTGCATCTATTTGCGCAAATGTGCAATTGCTACTACCTTTTCACATATCCAAACTCCTGTCAAGACCAACAGGACCATTGACCAGACATGATTAACACTCACACAACTCTTGTTGCAAGATTGCGCAATTAGCTATATACTTCAACTGTACTCCCTAAAAAATCCAGAACTAGCAAAGAGACGAAGAGCCATTGCTTCGTCTCTTTCGCTATGCCTGTTATCTGGAAGAATATGGAATAATAGGGCATCTTCATTAATTCCGCGGTCGCATTGAAAGAGTTTAGCCATCATGAACGACCGTCAAAGCCAGCTTCGCCAGTTCAAGGCAGAGTTCTTCAAAGCACTCTCGAGCCCAATTCGAATTGCAATTCTTGATGAACTCCGCCATGGTGAGCGTTCCAGCATAGAGCTGAAAGAAAACCTGAAAGTCGAGTCAGCTTATCTATCTCAACAGCTTGCAATTCTCCGAACAAAAAACATCGTTGTGAGCCAGAAGCGGGGAAGCAGTACGTTTTACAAGTGCACTGATCCATCTATCTATTTCTTGTTAGACGCGGCGAAATTGGTCTTCCAAAGTCATTTTATCGAAGTAAAAAATACGCTCGACAACATTTCGGATTAAAACTGTCCCCGCATGGGCATCTCAACCGGTGTGCGCGTTGGCACTAACAGCCGGTCTCCGATTGAACATTCCACGAACAACTAAAATTACAAGCGGCAAGACTCCGGCGAACACAAAAGTCAGATCGCCAGCTATTCTCAGCCATGTGAATATCTGGAAAAGCTCCGAATGAATAAACTCCGGACTTCGAGCAAACCAAAAACCATGATTGTAACTGGCGATCATTTGAATGACGCCTGCCGGGAATATGTTGAGAACAATCATCAGCATTAGTCCAACGTTCAATCCCCAGAAAGAAGTAGCTGCCAGTCTATTACTCCAGGCATCTTCATTCATGAGGTAGCGCGTGCAGAACAAAATTGCTGCAACAGCTAGCATGCCGTAAACGCCCATGAGAGCTGCATGTCCGTGATTCGAGGTTAGATAGGTAGCATGTTCGTAATAGCTGACAATCGGCGTGTTGACTAAGAAACCAAACACACCCGCACCCAGAAAATTCCAGAAGCCGACCGCGATTAAAAACATCATCGCCCAGTAATGCGAAAAGTTTTTGATCGAACCCTCAACTTTGGCCAGGTCTACAAATTTCCAGGCTTCCATAGTCAAAAGAGTCAAGGGAACCACTTCCCAGGCGGAGATCATTGAACCAAGTGCCATATTGATCGCGGGCTGCGCGTTCCAATAGTAGTGATGTCCAATACCAATAATGCCGCTGCCCAGATACAAAATAATGTCGACATAAATAACTGAGAGCGCTGATTTTTCGGAAACCATTCCGAGGCTGCAGAAAAAATAAGCGACGATAATCGTTGTGTAGAGCTCGAAGATTCCCTCCACCCAAAGGTGAACAACCCACCATCGCCAGAAGTCAGCCACCGCGAAATTAGTTCCGGGGTGATACATCATGCCGAATGAGAAGAACAGTGGTATCGCCATTACACCGTAGAGAAGCATGTATGGAAGGCTGCCATGGTCCTTGCCAGCAAGAAGAGGACGAATACTGCGGAATACAATAAAGGCCCAGAGCACCATTCCCAGTGTCAGAAGAGCTTGCCAAAATCGGCCTAATTCCAAGTATTCCCAACCCTGATGGCCAAACCAAAACCATAGATCGCCGAGCATATTTTTCACGCCCATCCATTCACCGCCGATGCTACCAACGGCGACAATCAGAATTGCAACGAATAGAACCTTGACCAACCAATGTTGCCCTTTGGGTTCATGCTTTGAAAGCATTGGTGCCATGAACATACCCGCTGCCAGCCAGGCAGTCGCGATCCAAAAAATCGAAAGCTGTATGTGCCAACTGCGCGTGATGCTATAAGGAAATATCTCGCGTATGTCGAATCCATAAAAGCCCTGTTCGACTATATAGTGCGCAGTGACTACACCGAAGATTGTTTGGAATAGAAACAAAAGCACCACAACTGTGAAGTACGGATATAACGAAGTCTGCGAGCGAAACGGCATATAGGATTTGACATTGTCGACCATTCCATTTCCGTCCGGCATCCATCCTAGCTTCGGAAATGCGCTCAAAAGAAATTGGGTGAAACCGATTCCACCTATCAGCATGACGAGACTCATCGCGCTCCAGAAGAAGATCTGCCAATTCGGTTCGTTTCCAATCAAGCGATCCGGAGGCCAGTTGTTCGTATAGGTGTAGTCTCGTTCCGGTCGATTGGTCGAGCACACCCATGCTCCCCACGCAAAGAAACGGGATAGCTGAAGCCGCTCGGTGGGATTGTTTATGTAGTTTGCCGGAAGAGGAAGTTGTCGTCCGACACTAAATTCGGTGTCATAGTATGGAACGAGTTGCCGATACGATTCACTTTGATTATCGGTTAATTTCAAAGTTTTCGTCTGCGGATCATAACGATTGACCTTCAACTCTTTCTGCAGAACCCGCTCCAGATCGCCTTGCTCGGCATCATCTAATTTCTTGTATTCTTTAGCGAATTTTTTCTGCGCCATATAGTCGAGCGAAATTTCACCGACGCGGTGCAGGTAGTCGGCAGAAAAGTCAGGTCCGTTATATGCGCCATGACCGAAAAACGATCCGACATCCATCAGACCATACTTCTGAAAAACCGCTTGGCCTGCGAGGATATCGCTTCCGGAAAATAATAAGGTGCCTGAAGGGTCGACCACGCGATCCGGAATCGGCGGCGCCTGGTTTGTGGTTTCGTGCCCCATAAAAATAAGCGTGGAGAAGCCCGCAATCAGGACGAACAGAACGGATAACTTCCATCTCCAGGACATAATACACCTCGGCTGATGCGAACACCGCGATGTTATCAGTAATCAGCCGGCCCAGCCGAACAACCGAATTGCGTGAGTGCCTCTAGAACGTCGCCATCATTTAGAGCAAAGTCAACCCAGTCAACGGTGTCGGAATTAAATACGCAGCAAATCGTTCGGATCAAAAACTTACTAATTTAAAAATCATCTAGATCATTTGGTCACGAGCGCTTAAGCAGAAAACCAGTACCAGGGCATCCAATTTGATTCACTGCCAGATATCACTTTCATCTCTCAATATCAAAGCATCCAAACCAAAGAGAACGCAGAGGAATCCAGCAGTTAAAAGAGTAATCGCAACAATGAAATTGAGCACCGATTCGGCATCGTCGACGACGACGTGAAACTGGAACCAAGAAATAGCGAGGAAGATTAGTCCTAACACTGTTTGTCCGATGTATAGGATTCGTTTAAGCTCAGGATAACTTACAAACATAACTTTTCCTCTGCTAAACGGCGACTCCGCACGGCGCTCGTGATCTATGCAGCGACTGAATCGCGCGCCCCTAACTTTAGAAGATTCAATTACTGACGACATCCTCCTTACGGATGAATGGGAAGATCAAAGTGCTCAGCAACTCCAACCAGGACCTGGTTGATACAGGTGTTTGTTTGTCAAATTCTACGGTAAGCTCATTCTACAAGCGCACTCGCCAGGCGCTTTCCGGCAAGATCATCCTTAGGGATGAAGAATTCAGCAATTGTTAGTTATAAGATGAAGCATACATTCTGGAAACCGACATATGTTGAATCGAATCCTCAGTAGCCTGACCACTTCTCTTAAAAGCTATCTTCACCAGTGTTTCGAAAAGGAAGAAGTGCCTTGCCCTAAAGCAGACCCGCACAACCCTTCATTCACGTCAGATTCGCTGGGAGGATTTCATAAAATTCGGCCCCTGCGTTTAGTCGCTTACTCACGCACGGGACATGACTTACTCGCTGACGAACAAGAGAAGAAAATTATTGATTACTGCTCCGAACACAACCATAAAATCATTGGCGTTTTTGGAAAGCACGGTAATTCTAAGACTGCACGGCAACAAGCTTTCGAAGCGATGCGTGAGGCTGATGGACTAATCACAAGTGATTTGATGAGATTGTTTTGTCATGATACTGACCCCGTGCGCGAATTGATACAACAAATCCATGAAAATTTCTTTCACCGTGCCAAACAATTAATCGCTATCGACAATGGCGTCGATACCGCTACTGCACACGGACAATCCAAGGTGATGAACTTCCTCAACGAACTGACGGACAACACTAGAAAGCCTGCTGAGGGTCTTCACAACATCGAGGCTGAACAATTGACAGCCCTCGATACGATGTACGAAGCGACAAGCACTTGAACTGAATCTTTGTACGCTGGTCACGACATTCAGTGGACCGGGTAGGCACAAAAGAGGATAATCTTCGAGAATTTACCGACATCGCCGTATTGGAATGCCTTGCCAATATCTGATACTAAATACGGTGTGGTCGAGTTCATCGCTTTTGCATCTTCTTCTCAACCATAAATATCAGAACCGTACCAAACAGGGCCCCTGATAATAGTCCACCACGGACCAACGAGCTGAAACAAACCGCACCCAAAAGACCTCCGGACAAAAGCGGCCAATGCGACGACAGGCTTTTTAGCAGGCGTGGTTCGCTGGACCATATGCGCTCAATCTCCATGCAATGCTCCACCGCCGCAGGTGGTATCGCGTCTCTTCTAAACCTTCTAAAGGTAGGAAGTTTTATGGGATTGGGCATCGCCAGTAGTGCCTTTGAAATCAGTTGTGTGCAGTAAAAAGATCGACGACTGGAAATGTCAAATGTTGCGTTGAACGGAGCACCAAGATGTTCAATCGCGTACGCACAGGCGCTTGATGCATCTTCCGAGGTTTCATATTGCGGGCGATAAACAGCAAGATCTGTCGTATTCAGAAACTGATCCAGATCAATTCTTGAAACGCGCGCCAACTTGCCCGAGTCGATTACACTGCTGTCACCAACGTAAATTGCTGAATGTATCCAATTACTGTCCATAAGCAACATTGTTACTATTTGCGGTAAAGGATAAGCATCGTTGCTTTCCAACAGGATATCTCCGGGGCGCAATAAGCTTTTAATTTCAAGACGTTCCTTTGGTGACAGCATTTGCCAATGCCAGATCGGAAACTCGAGCTCAGCGAACCTTAGTAGTGATCGCCACAATCGCTTTTTAAAGAGCGCCAAGCGGCGTCGCGATTTTAAGGCTATTGATTTTTTGTTGAATCCTAACTTGGTCACGTTTATACGAGCTCCTGACAGTCACTTGCATTTCGGCAGATCAATGGTTCTGAGCAACCGCGCGATCATCGGCTGAAGGAAACCGAGTGCTGGAAGAGAAGTGATCGGCGACCGTTTTTTTGATTTTGCAAAGGTCAAGTTTTCCATTGGGAAGAACAGGCATCTCAGCAATCTGAATAAAGTCGTTCGGGCTTGGAATCCAGAGTCTGGAAATTTTCGATGCCCTCATGTGTTCTACAACCGCTTGTGGTGGCTCGCCAAGATCTGTATAAACGACGATCAGTCGTTCCCCACGTTTTTGAACGGAAACCGAAGTGACACATATAGGTTGCTGGTTCTTACCTGTGATTCGCATTAATTCATTTTCTACAGCCAGGTGCGACACCATTTCTCCAGCAATTTTAGAAAACTGACTTATTCTGCCAGTGATAGTCAAAAACCCGTCTTCATCAAGAAGACCGATATCACCGGTGGTGAACCAACCGTCCTTTACTACTGCCCTGGTTTGTTCAGGATTATTCAAATATCCGAGCATCACTTGCGGACCGGAGATGAGAATTTGCCCTTCCTCACCAGCGGCTTGTTCACAACCGGTATCGCAGTTTTCAATCCGGATTTTTGTTCCTGGCAGAGGCAGTCCAACGGTACCGAATTTGCAACCGGGCACAGAACGCCCGTCGGCCAGAGTGACATCCGCTTCGACATTACACGAAATAACAGGAGATGTTTCTGCCAGTCCGTAGCCTTCAGAAGGTTTAATTCGCAGCGCTTTTTCAAACTCCAATCGCTGTTGAGCCTTAAGCTTTTCTCCGCCTATTATGCATGTCTTCAACGAACTGAATTTCTCCGCAGGACACCTTCTTAGATATGAACTCATCATAGTGGGCGTTGAGATCAATGCAGTCGCTTTGTACTGCTCGCAGATATCGCCGATACGTTTTGCGTCAAGAGGAGTGTAATGGTAAACCACTGTTTCTCCCAGGCAGAGGGGAGTCCAGAGTGTCATAGTTAGTCCGAACGAGTGAAAAAATGGTATTACCCCTAGTACTATCTCTCCGGGCTCTACGTGTCCCTGGAGCCGGATGGCGTGTATGTTCAAGAGAATGTTTCCGTGCGACAGAACAACCCCTTTTGGTGTGCCCGTGCTGCCCGAGGTGAAAATAATGTTCGAAGGATCATCTAGTCTGTTAGCACAAGTATTTTTACTTAACATCAGCTCCGCGGTATCGTGGGAAAAACAGACTTTGCTCTGATGTGCCAGACCCGGCAGCAATAGACTAAGCATGCTCTCGGGGACCAACTCCGCTTCAGTCCAGGCCTTAATTTTCTCAATCAACCCTACTTCGTTTTTGATGTTGTCGAGATCGATCCAGCGCTCTGCATCCAATTCCAGATTGACCTTGGACATAAATCGACCGGATGAAAAAATATGTTTTATTTTGCACTCGTTTATAGCTTCATTAATGAGCTCTTGTCCAATCGTGTAATTCAGGTTTACAGCGACTTTTCCGAGTAACGCGACGGCAAGGTTTGCAATCGCCCCTCCGGCAGATGGTGGCAAAAGAATGCCAATACAAATTGAATCTCTCATTGTTTCGGCAAATTTGTTGGCCAGACCTACTGCTGCCATCAACAGTCTTTCATATGTGAGCTCGGTACCAAGAGAGTCAACGACGGCTATGGCGTGCGGATTAGTCCTCGCCTGATGGACAAAAGCGTGGGCAAGTGAAAGCCAGTGCTTTGGTAATGGTGGCAATGGGATTGGGTTTGCTGATTTTGCTGGTTGGACTTTCATTGAAATCTCCTCTTCATCTTCTATTCTCGACAATCTTTTCTGCCCCAACATCGCTCTGACGGATGATTCATCGACAACAGCAACCAGCCGAGTTTGGCAGACCGTCGACAAGCCATCAGAAAGGCTCGGAATTAGACCTTCGTCAGTCAAAAATCGACGGCGCGGCGTCCCTGTTCGGCATCATTGCAACAGAGTTTCACAACTTGAAGGAGTAAAACTCCACATCATGCGTTCGCGAAACGGTGGACTAGTCGCCACGCAGCATCCGCAGTTGTGCTAAATTATCGGCATGAGAAAAGTAAAGAAATTTCTTCTTCCCGCCACTCTTGTGGTTTTAATTGCGGTTTTTCCTGCCTACTCCGAGGAGCAGGCACGCTGGATCATGCCTCTGGGTGAAAAGAACAATCCCGAGAAAAACACACAAGATTCGCGAACAATGTCCAGATCCGTTCTTCCGCCAACCGGATACAACGCTCGAAAACAAGATAAAAGAAGTGCTCAAGGAAAAGTTTTATACGCTCGATTCAATTGTGCTCAGTGTCATTCTATAAACGGTGAAGGCGGCGAAATCGGTCCTCCACTCGATGGAATCGGTGGACACAGGGGACGGCAATGGCTTACTGCTCGTGTGCTTGATCCAGAAAAACAAAGAGCGGACTTTCCTGAGATTTTTGGAAGTCGACCTAACCTCATGCCTCATACAATTAAAAACCTGAAAGAAGCCGAGTCACTGGCGGACTTCTTGTTGACTTTAGAAGAACCCAAAAAAGGTTTTTCAGTAGCTCATCACGCCATGGATGGCGACACGAATAACGCCTCAGAGGAGCCTCTCAATAAAAACCGAGTAACACCCGTTGAAACGGATGCCTCCAAAAGCGGGCGAGAACTATTTTCCAATCTTCATTGTGCCGCGTGTCATTCGCTGGATGGCTCTCAAGATCGGTTTGGTCCGGATTTGGCTGGGATCGGATCGCGACTGAGTGATAAGAAACTGGAAAAAATTCTTTCCGGAGCCGTTCGCTCTGCAGTCATGAAAAAGCAAACGCAGAATCTTGGCGACGAACATATTTACGACATAAAATCGTTTCTTCTTACCTTGCCCCAGGTGCAATCGGATAAGACAAAATAAAGAAACGAGGCACGCTAAAAAATCGGCACTGCCCGAGGCGTTTGTTAAAGAAGTATCTCCTTTCAAGATCTCTGCGAATTTTTTCACAAGCCACTGGCGCACCATATATGGTGCGCCTTTATTGTGGCTATGAAATAGTCGTTTTTAATCCCGATATGTGACTTGTAGCTCTTTCTCACCAGCGCTCTGCATGATGGTCTCTATTATCGGCTCGGGACCGGCAGTTTCAACGGAATGACTTGAATCTGCAATCACTACCCGAGCTGTTTGCATCGCTTGTACGTTAGGCAGACGAATATGCGTCGCTAGACCCAGGAATTGAAAAATCTTGATCGCTATCCAGGTGAAATCAACTTCGCTAGTCTTCAGTCCGTGCCTGGCAGATTGAGGGAAAGCATGGTGATTATTGTGCCACCCTTCACCCATAGCGAGTAATGCCACGAACCAGACATTGCGACTGCCATCTTTACTGTCGTACGTTTGATATCCGAACTTTTGCAAGTGCGCGACGGTATTGACGAGAAGCGGACCGACAAAAGCAATTAATGTCGCCAACAAATTAGCACATAGCACCACTGGTCCGAATACAAAATAAACTGCGACCCTGAAAAGAATTCCAATCCCAAGACACAGCGGACCTTCCCATGTGCCATGCCCGCAGTGCAGCGCACGATAAACCGGATCACGATAAAGATCGGGCACGATTTTTCGGCTTTCCTCTGCAGTAATTATCACTGCTGGTTTCCACATCCACGAGATGAAAGCGTGCCAAAGTCCGTCTAGAGGGCTGTGCGGATCGCCCGGGCGATCAGAATATCTATGGTGAAGTCGATGTGTTGCCACCCAGAAGATCGGAGAACCTTCAAAACTTAGATAGCCTCCTGAAACTATCAAATACTCCAACCAGAGAGGAATTTTCACAGATCGATGAGACAGCAATCTGTGATAACCAAGTGTGATTCCCAGAGCGTGATAAACATAAAAAGCAAAAAACGATACGATAAAAGTTTCCATTGGTTAGTTTTCTGCACCTATCGTGAATGAAGGTTCTAATTTTGGGTCGGTTACGTTACTCGCGGGCGCTTTAGTTTCGCGGAATCCATGCTCGTCATAACCAGCAAGCTTTAGTTCTTCACGAAATAATTCAGGTCGGTTTGCCGCTTCCATCATAATTGTCGACACAGCGACCAAGGCTTGTTCCCAGGTGTCTTGCAACTCCGGGGTCCATTCACCCTCGTTAGAGAGATGCTCTTTGAGCACTGCCACCAAATTTTCTGAAACTGCCGGATAGTGCGCGTCTTCGGTCTTATATTGAATGTGACGTACGCCCATAGCATGTAAAAACGGCAATAGCTTTTGTGGATTCTCGACAGAGGCAACGATCGCGCCAAGAGAAGCCATCAGCTTCTTTTGTTGTTCCTCCGCCGGAGTGTGGAACAACGATTTCACGGTCGGGTATCTTTCGAACAAACGCCCGTAGAACCTCAGTCCAAGTGCATCCAGACCACCATTCTCATCTTTTGCCCTCTTCAAAGAGCTTCTCAGTAATTCAACGTTCATATGCTGCTCCCTCCGACTTGCATGCGTCCAAGGTTAAAGTAATCACTGCCGAAAAAAATCATCCTTGAGACTGATTTTTCATGGATCATTACCTTCAGCTTGATGTCGAGAATGCCCTTGCTGAGCAGCTTTGCGCAATCTCAAAACATTTTGGTTGCTATAGCCGCCCACGAGAACAAACTTCGGCGAGTTCCTGCAAGTTCAGCTTCGTATCCTTCAATGCTCGTTAAAGACTTTAGTGATGAGTTGTAACTTTAACCCAGTTATTACAAACCGCTTTCATACTTAGTCAGTGAAGCGAGCTGAATCGAAGAAGTCCGTCGCGAAGCGACCAAGTACTGGTGTCAGCATTTTGTGCTGAATACTTCACGGGGATTTCGAAGACCATTTTCACGCGTGACTCGCATCGCCATGGATATCAGTGATTATAATTTTTAGAGGATCTATCAATTGACTACTTCAACGACAAAACAACTGATTAAACAGGACTGGGATTTGCAGAAGGTTCGAGAATCGGCTACGAAAATGGCTGCACTTCAAATCGTTAACCGCTTAGATTTTATGGAAAAGAACCACGAGAAAAAAGAGCATGGCAAGGAGCTCTTCGCCATGGAAGAACATGCTGCTGAAAAGAAAGCGGAAGTTATGAAGAAGGCTGGTGTCAAAAGTCCGTTAGATCTGGTTCGTCATATCGCGGAATACGAAGCCAATATGTTTGGTGCGAAAACCAGCATTGAGGGTGATGATAGCAAAGCGACACTATTTAATGAGAAACCTACTGTTTGGCTGGAAGCAAAAAAGATCGCTAAAATGACTGACAAACAAGAAGAAAAAATGCAACATCATTATAAAGAATGGATGGAGCATCTAGCAGCTAGTTTCGAGTTTAAGACTCACACTGAGCTTTCAACCGATAGCTGGAAGATTACATTCAGTCGCAAATAGATCTCGATCTTTTTTCTTTGATACGACAAAAATACAGGAGCGTACGCGCTCCTGTATTTTATAGATCACTATGAATCTAGCCTCAACAATTTTATCCGTGAGCGAAGCATTGGCAATCCACAAATCATTCTTTTGGCCCATTCGCGCTAAGTCAAATGAATGAAGTCAGTTCGCAGTCCAAGCACTATAGTTGCATCAGGTTGTCTTCATTGTTCATCGAAAACAGCAGCTGGACAATCTCAAGTACCGCATCTCTAGAGTGGACTGACAACCAATAACAGATAAGGAGCATTATGAAGACTGCAACAGAAAAGAAGCACGTTTATGACGATAAGAAACATAAGCACAGAGGCCACCGGAATCATCCAATTCCCGACGAAGAAATTGCTCTGAGAGCATACGAGATTTGGCAGGAACAGGGCTGCAAGCATGGACACGATGGTGAAGACTGGCTAAAGGCCGAAGAAGAACTGCATACCCACGCCTCAGAGTAGTCGCGAAATCTTTCTTAGAATGACAGCTCATTGTCGAACCGCCTCTGGAGGATGCAACAACCAATGACTTCCTATGCTTAAAACAGTTGTTCACACAGCAACAGCGCCGGTCGGCATCGACAGCAAACTGAATTCGGGTGTGGTTGTCTCTGTGCGCGGCAGTGTCGTGGATATCAGGTTCGATTTGCGTTTGCCCCCCATCTACACAGTGTTGAATGCTGGAGAAAATGATCGAATAGTGATCGAAGTTTTGTCCCAGCTCGACGCGCACCATGTGCGGTGCATTGCTTTGACGCCGACACAAGGTCTTGCTCGTGGGATGGCGGTCCGAGACACTGGTTTGCCGTTGCAAGCGCCGGTGGGTAAAGGCCTTCTTTCTCGTATGTTCGATGTATTTGGCAATCCAATCGATCGCAAACCCGCGCCTGATGACGTCCAATGGCGCACGGTCCACCGGACTCCACCTGCAATGAACCATCGTTCCACCAGGTCAGAAATTTTCGAAACCGGCATCAAGGTGATCGACGTCCTTGTCCCGCTTGAGCGTGGTGGCAAGGCCGGACTCTTCGGTGGCGCTGGTGTAGGCAAAACCGTTTTGCTCACGGAGATGATCCACAATATGGTTGGACATCAGGAAGGCATAAGTATTTTTTGTGGCATCGGCGAGCGCTGCCGTGAAGGAGCCGAGCTTTACGATGAGATGAATAAGGCCGGCGTGCTGGACAACATGGTGATGGTCTTCGGTCAAATGAACGAGCCGCCGGGTGCTCGTTTTCGCGTAGGTCACGCGGCTCTCACGATGGCTGAGTATTTTCGCGACGACGAACATCGTGATGTGCTTTTGCTAATTGATAACATTTATCGATTCATTCAGGCCGGCATGGAAGTGTCCGGTTTGATGGGTCAGATGCCTTCGCGACTGGGCTACCAGCCGACGATTAGTACAGAGTTGTCGGCATTAGAGGAGCGCATCGCCAATACCAATAACGGTGCTATCACCTCAATCCAAGCGGTCTATGTGCCAGCCGATGACTTTACCGATCCGGCGGCGGTTCACACATTCTCACATCTGTCCGCTTCGATTGTGCTCTCTCGCGAGCGAGCGAGCCAAGGTCTATATCCATCCATCGATCCGCTTCAATCCAGTTCCAATTTGTGTACTCCGAGCATCGTCGGCGAGCGGCATTATTTTTTAGCCCAGGAAATCCGGCGAACACTGGCTCAATATGAGGAACTCAAAGACATCATCGCCATGCTTGGGTTGGAGCAGTTGTCTCCCGAGGACCGTAAGATAGTCGGCCGCGCTCGGCGTTTAGAACGTTTTCTCACTCAGCCTTTTTTCACGACCGAACAGTTTACTGGAATAAAAGGAAAGCTTGTTAGCCTCAATGATGCGCTGGATGGCTGCGAGCAAATTCTGGCTGACCAGTTCAAAGACTATCCGGAAAGCGCTCTTTATATGATTGGAACGATCGAAGAAGCGAAAATTTCCACTAAACCTCAGTTGCCACCTCTGGAACCTGCCACCACTAATGATGCATCTTAAGATCCTTCTACCTTCTGAAGTCTTCATCGAGAAGTCCGGTGTGACGCGCATCGTAGCACAGACTACTGAGGGCTCGATTGGACTGTTGCCTCACCGGCTCGACTGCGTCACAGCACTGGCGCCAGGAATTCTGATTTACGAAACCAAGACTGAAGGGGAGGCATATCTAGCGGTAGATGCAGGTGTATTAGTAAAAACAGGCACAGACGTACTGATCTCTGCGCGTCAAGCCATTGCTGGAGGGAATCTCGTTCAATTGCATGAGGCCGTGAAGAGGGAATTTTTGAACCTCAGTGAACAGGAAAAGAACGTTCGGATGATGATAGACAAAATGGAGTCAGGGTTCATCCGCCGTCTTGCGGAGCTTCATCATGATTGAAGACACGAAAAGAAAAAACGAGATACAACGTTCTGAGTTCAGCAAAGAAGTCGGCTCACAGGCGGCACGCAAGCTCAAGGCGAGAAGGCACTCGACCAGGGAGGTCTGGCTCGGGTTGGGCGTAATGGGATTGATTGGCTGGTCGGTGGTCGTGCCAACACTACTTGGCGCGCTCCTCGGAATCTGGCTCGACAAGCACTTTCCGGGCAGTCATTCTTGGACCTTGATGCTTCTGGTAACCGGTCTGGTGCTCGGTTGCTTCAATGCCTGGCAATGGGTGGATAAGCAAGACAAAGAAATGACACAGAAACAGGAGAACGGTGATGAATGATTCTCTCAATCTGGTACTACCGGTAGTAGCTGGTATTTTTCTCGGCACGATTTTCTTCGGCGCACTCTGGTTGACGATTCTCAAGATCGTGTCGTCCAAACAGCCAGCAATATGGGTTTTAGTCAGTCTATTTTTGCGAACTGGAATCGCTCTGGTTGGATTTTACCTGGTCGGCAACGGTGATTGGAAGCGGCTGCTTCTTTGTCTTTTGGGCTTTGTCGTAGGGCGCCTGATCGTAACCTATTTGACCAGGGATCACACGCCAGGAAAACACGAATCACATCGGACAGCGGAGGTCAACCATGCACCTCAGTCCTGATCAAATAATTTTCTGGCAACAAGGAATTTTTAAGCTCAATGCTACCATCGCCAATACCTGGGCACTGATGCTGTTAATGGTGATCGGCTCGATATTAATCACGCGAAACCTCTCCATGGGAATGGAACGTTCTCGCTGGCAAAATCTTCTGGAAATAGTCGTGACCAGCATCAGTAAACAGATTGAAGAGGTCGGACTCAGTCAGCCCGAAAAATATCTTGGCTTTCTGGGCACACTCTTTCTCTTTTTAGCTTGTGCCACTATCTGCACTGCTTTACCCGGCTACGAGCCGCCGACCGCCTCGCTCTCAACCACGGTGGCATTAGCCCTATGCGTGTTCGTCGCCATACCCTTCTTCGGCATTGAAGAGCAAGGGGTGAGCAACTACCTCAAATCTTATTTAGAGCCGACTTTCATCATGCTGCCTTTTAACATCATTGGAGAGCTATCGCGTACTCTCGCCCTTGCCGTACGTTTGTTCGGCAACATGATGAGTGGTGCCATGATCATCGCTATTCTTCTCACTATTACGCCTTTCATTTTTCCAATCGTCATGACCGTACTCGGTCTGCTCACAGGTATGGTGCAAGCCTACATCTTTAGCGTTCTGGCCGCAGTCTACATAGTAGCCGCCACGCGAGTCCGCAGTCCTCTGCCCAAAACGGATGCAAAACAATGATCAATGAGATACAACAGCAAGGAGATCAAAATGGATAGCGCGACTATCATTGCAGTGGCATCAATCGTCGTTGCCGGCGTTACTATCAGTTTCGGTACGCTGGGGCCGGCGCTGGCGGAAGGACGAGCAGTAGCTACAGCGCTGACTTCGCTGGCACAGCAACCGGACGCCTCCCCCACCATCACTCGCACACTGTTTGTCGGTCTGGCCATGATTGAATCAATGGCGATCTATTGCTTTGTAGTCTCGATGATTTTAATTTTCGCCAACCCTTTCTGGAATCACATTATTGTCCAGAGCGGAGCAAAATAATATGCTCGTTGATTGGTTTACTGTCGGTGCGCAGCTTCTCAACTTTCTCATTCTTGTATGGTTGATGAAGCGTTTTCTGTACAAGCCAATTCTCCTCGCTGTAGATCAGCGAGAGAAGCTGATCGCCAACCAACTGGCCGACGCCGCGCTAAAGAAAGCCGAAGCTCTGAAAGAGCGCGAAGAGTTTCATTCGAAGAACGAGGAGTTCGATCAAAAGCGGAGGGACCTTCTCAGTAAGGCGACAGAAGAGGCTAAGACGGAACGTCTGCGATTGCTCGAAGAAGCACGCACAGCTGCCGATGAATTAACTGCCAAAAGACAGCAAGCTCTAAAAAATGATGCTCAAAACCTACATCAAGCAATTGTTCGCCGCACTCAGGAGGAGGTATTCGAGATCGTGCGAAAGGCGCTAAAGGACCTGGCTTCGACGAGCCTGGAAGAACGCATGGCCGACGTGTTCGCTCGACGCTTGCAAGAGCTGAGCGGTGTGGACAAGGTAGAACTGGCAAAGGCACTTAAGACAGCCAATCACCCAGCAGTCGTGCGCAGTACTTTTAACCTTCCCGATGCGCAGCGCGCATTGATTCAAAAAGCGCTCAATGAAGCACTGTCCTCTGAAATCCAGGTTCAGTTCGAGACCGCAGCGGATCTGGTCAGCGGTATCGAACTAACGGCAAACGGACAAAAGGTATCCTGGAGTATCGCGGATTATCTTACTTCACTGGAAAAAGCAGTCAACGAATTGCTCAACAAACAAGTCCAGCCTGAGCCACCACATTCGGCACCAGATTCGGCACCACCATTGGTAGCTCCGGCGGTGACCGCTGTTGCTGAGCTTCCAAACGACAGCGCTGAACCGCCGACACGAGTCAAAGAAAAGGTTGGATAAATGATCAACGCAACAGACGGTTTAGAAAGCGTATTTGACCTGGCGTTTGGTACGATAGCAAAGGTGCGAGAAAACTTCACACCCCAATTGACCCTTCACGAAGTGGGCAGGATCACTAATGTTTCCACTGGCATCGTAAAGGTTTCCGGACTTCCCAGTGTGGGTTTTGAGGAGTTGCTCAAATTTCCCGGCGACGTCTTCGGCATCGCATTTAACCTGGATGAAGACGAAATCGGCGTCGTTTTGCTAGGCGATCACTCCGGTCTCAACGCCGGAGATCCAGTTGAGCGGACCGGTCGGGTAATGGACGTTTCCGTGGGAGATGCGTTGCTGGGCCGGGTGATCGATCCGCTCGGCAGAACACTGGATGGAGATGATCCGTTGAATGTTCATGATCGCCTACCAATCGAACGCCCTGCCGCACCGATCATGGATCGTGCACCAGTGACGGTGCCGCTTCAAACTGGAGTTAAAGTGATCGATGCGTTAATTCCTATCGGTCGCGGACAGCGCGAATTGATTTTGGGTGACCGGCAGACCGGCAAAACTGCCATCGCCATCGATACCATTCTAAACCAGCGTGGACAGAATGTTATATGCGTCTATTGCGCCATTGGTCTGCGCGCTTCGGTGGTGGCGAAAACAGTGGCAAACCTCCGGGAGCACGGCGCCATGGATTACACTGTCGTAGTCGTGAGCGAAGGAAACGACCCCCCGGGTCTTACTTATATCGCTCCTTACGCCGCGACCAGCATCGCGGAACATTTTATGGAAGCTGGTCACGACGTGCTGATCGTCTACGACGATCTAACCAATCATGCCCGCGCCTATCGCGAACTTTGCCTTTTGCTTCGTCGACCGCCGGGTCGCGAAGCCTATCCTGGAGACATCTTCTATATTCATTCTCGATTATTGGAAAGATCCACGCACCTGTGCGACGAATTTGGAGGTGGGTCGCTAACTGCCCTACCGATCATCGAAACCGAAGCACAGAACATTTCCGCCTACATTCCGACTAACTTGATATCAATAACTGATGGACAGATCTATCTGTCGCCATCACTATTCGAATTGGGAGTGCTGCCCGCGGTCGATGTCGGCAAATCCGTTTCGCGCGTAGGTGGCAAGGCCCAACGAGCGACTTACCGAGAAGTGACCGGCGACCTCAAGCTCGCCTACGCACAATTCGAGGAACTAGAGACGTTTGCTCGCTTTGGCGCCCGCCTGGATGAAAACACCCGCAAAAGTATTGACCACGGACAGCGAATTCGTGCTTGCCTTAAGCAGTCCGAATTTTCTCCGGTGTCCGTATCAGCGCAAATTGCCATATTGCTTGCGCTAAACGCAAACCTTTTCGATTGCATACCAATTGGAAAAATGTCTGACGCTCAGCACGCCGTGGGTGAGGCGGTTGTGAACCTATCGGCCGATATAAACAGACGATTGCATTCCTCGGCTGAATTGAGCGACGCCGATCGCAAATTGATTATTGAAATCGCGCAGCAAGCGCTTTTAAGGTTTAATTCCAAACCGGAAGACAGCGATGCGAGCCAGCCTTCCGATAAAGCTGTAGCTCCACCTGCGGTAGCGCCAGTAGTGGCAGGCGAGGATCGGTCATGACCGACAGCATGTCTAGCTTGGGCAGAAAGATCAAAAGCGCAGGAGATCTTCGGTCAGTTGTGCGCACGATGAAAATCTTGGCCGCCTCGAGCATTGGACAATACGAGAAATCGGTGAGAGCGTTGGCAGATTATTACCAGACCGTTGAGCTTGGCTTGGCTGCTTGCTTGCGCGAAAGCGAGCCAGCAAACCTGACGATCAATGATAACGCGCAAATTCGAGAAACAGATACGATTGGAGCCATTGTGTTCGGTTCCGATCAAGGACTTGTAGGACAATTCAATGATGTAGTGGCAGATTATGCGATTAAAACACTTGCCGCTCTGCCAGGCAAAGCAAAAGTATGGGCTGTCGGGGAGCGCGTTTATGCGCGCATGGCCGACGCAGGAATGACAGAGATTGGACTCTTCAAGGTGCCGAATTCGGTCAAGGGCATCACTCCTTTAGTCAGCCAGATCCAAATTGAAAGCGAAGCGCGTCGGTTAAGCGGCGATTACACCAGTCTGTTTGTATTCCATAACCGACAACAGACGGAGGCGCTTTATGAGCCGGTCTGCAGGCGACTGCTACCCCTCGACCGACAATGGCAACAGGGGGTGTCTAAGGTGCCCTGGCCTTCTTTAAACCTTCCAGAAGTGAGAGGTGGCAGTACAACCTTGCACGCGCTGATTCGGGAGTATCTTTTCATTTCACTATTCCAAGCGTGCGCTGAATCTCTCGCGAGCGAAAACGCCAGTCGCCTGGCTGCGATGCAACGCGCCGATAGAAATATTGAAGAGTTGCTTGAGAATCTCCATGGCAAATTTCACCGCCTCCGTCAGACTTCGATTGATGAGGAATTGTTCGATGTAATCTCTGGCTCTGAAGCCCTGGCAAAGCAAAAATAATTCCGACGAGAAAACTGACCGACCAAAATAAAGATCATGCTAACAGTTACCATTTTGTCAAACTGGTATTGCCACTAATCCGCACCGCGGACGGTGCCATCTCGAACGAGGTGACTCCTGTTTCGAGATCGGATAATTCAACTTGCGACTGATTAGCTTCTGCGTCTTGCGACTACATCGAAAATGAATACGCAAAGCGCTATCACGAGAAGCGTATGTATAAGCGAACCGCCGATGTGTCCAACGAATCCGAGGAGCCAGAGAACGACCAGAACTGAAATTATTGTATAAAGCATTTTCTCACCACGGTGTATGTGTTTGACGAGACTCGGCATTTCATCTTTAGTTCCATAATCTTTTGGATAGCGGCCCGGTGGCTTCGAAAAACTAAGTGAAACTGCCTGGGGCGCGATTGGCGGCCCTTTTTTGATTGTTCATTGTTCTCATCCTTAGTTGTTACTATTAATTGTCACGACAAGCATCTGTCCGGCAACCGATGTCGCAGAGATTGGAAGACGCTTGTGAACGCAGTTTCAGCTCGAGTTCCTAAATTCGATCAGGAAAAACTTCTGGCGACGGCACGGCTTTCTAAATCACCGACGATATTTGCTAACTGTGCAATCAAAATATGATCGACAACGTTTTTTTTGAAATCATTTGAACTCAAAACTCCCATGATACTCGCCGTCGTTTTGATTAGCACTCGTTTCAATTGCGTCAACCTTTGAGCGGCTCGATGCACCATCCGCGGTGAGTTCAAACGCAAGGAAATAATCTGTCTTGTGAGCAAAGCAATCGCTTATTCTGACGATCTTTCTGCTTTTTTCGATACTATGGACCTAGTTCAAATTGACGACATCATCCCAGATAATTGAACGTGAACAGATAAATTTGGACAATGGACCCGAAGGGTCTTTAAAGCGGTCGCGATCGAGCTAATCGCTGGAGCTTGTCCAGGTGTTGCTTTTCAGCAGGCGAAAGCGCTTGATCATTTATGACCTCAATTGTGGATGGCGCTGATTGAACAGCGTCAGTCTGCATCCAGTCAATGAGCTTATCTGTTAGCGCTTTTGAGAATCGGTTTTCTTCGAGTACAAGATGCTCCCCTTTCCCGTCGATAAGGAACGTTTTGTTGCTGGACGGAATGTCCTTGAAGAGCTTTGCGACAGCTTTGGGAGATACCAGTTGATCGTTGAGACCCTGGATCACTAGCACTGGATTTTCGACTTGTTTGGCGTACTTGTCTGTCTTTTTGACGAAGCTAAAGAAAGCAGTTGCTTCTCCGAGGGAAAGCTTCATTTTGTGAGAGTGGTCTGTAAGCCAATGTTCGATAAGTTTTGGATCAGTCGTTGCCTGATGAATAACCGAGCGTTCCGCTGGACCGGGACGACTTCCAGAGAACAGGAATATTTCGAAGATCCCTTTCACGGCAGTGCGACGCATCTTTAGCAATTTCCATGCTGGTGCCGAAACGACAAGACCATCGACGAGCTTGGGATTTTCAGCGGCAATTCTTATGGCGAGAGCTCCGCCCATCGATTCGCCGACCAGAAAGACCTTGTAATCCGGGTGCTCCTTATGGAGACTGACAAGCATCTTGCTTACATCGTCTACGGTATCAACGCAATCTAGTTTTGCGCGATCCTGTTGGTCTCTGTCCGGACCAAAACCTCTAACGTTTACGCCGAAGCCATCGATGCCGGCGGCTGAGAGCTCTTGAGCCAGTGGCTTGTAGGCTCTTGCGCAAAGACCCAGCCCGTGAATACATACGACAATGATCTTGGTTGGATTAGCACTTTTCCACTCGAGCATGTGCGTCCCGGCGACGATGACACATGAGGGATCTTCAGAGCACGGAGATCCGATTGATATAGTCGCTGTCTGTCGGGTTGAGTCGCTCTCGTCAGCCAGTACCTCACTGGTTACACCAAGGGCAAGCAAGATGCTCATCATTAGTATGAAAGCTAGGGATTTAATTCTCTTCCCGTGATTCACTATGCTTCACCGCTTGCTGTCTTTCGTTTTGACTTTGTGGGGTGGATTTCTGCTCGACCGAGCAGCTTCGCGACATTCAAGTAGGTATGCCGAGCTTCGGCAGTATCCATAGTTGCATAGCGACATAGAACAAAATAAAACCAAAAAACCAGATCAAAGTTTCCATTGGATTTGCCTCTCCTTTCTTCTTCAATAACTCTCTAGATTCATTCATTGCCAATTGTTCCATTCGTGATAGATGCGTTAACGGCTCAGCGCCGGAGCGGTGATTTCTGAGTCAGCATCATGCCTGCTAACCGCGCCACCTTTTTCTGATGATGACATCGAACTCCAGGTGAGATAGCCGCCTGAAAGATTCTTGACTTTGAATCCCTTCTGTTTGAGCATGCGATACGCCATGTAGGATCGTTGACCGCTCTGGCAATATGCGACTATGTCTCTATCTTCTGGAATTTCCGACAGCCGTTTTCTGAGTTCAGGAAGCGGGATGTTTTGACTACGCTCGATGAGTCCTCTTTCACACTCTGCCGGACTGCGCACATCGAGCAGATAAACACCACCCGCGCCAAGTGACTCAACCTGATACCACTGCACTTGCTCACACAGTCCATCAAGTACATTCGTGCCCGCCATTCCGGCCAGATTGATTGGATCTTTTGCCGAGCCATAAGGCGGAGCATAGGCTAATTCCAGCTCGGAAAGATCGCGAATGGTCATTTGTGCCTGTATGGCAGTGGCAATAACGTCTATGCGCTTATCTACTCCGTCCTTGCCAATTGCTTGTGCGCCCAGCAACGCGCCGGTTTCTTTATGGAATAACACCTTAAGGTCTAGCCGCGCTGCGCCTGGATAGTAGCTGGCGTGATTGCTCGGGTGGACGTGAATCGCCTCGTATGGAATGTTGCTCGATCGCAACTGTGATTCGTTGAGACCGACGCAACCCACAGTCAATTCGAACACCCGTAATATCGCTGTGCCAATAGTTCCATCGTAGATTCTCTGGGCTCCGAAGATGTTGTCTGCGGCAAGCCTACCCTGTCGGTTGGCCGGTCCGCCCAGTGCAATCAGGGTCAAAGAGTCGTTCATCGGTTGGTGCACTTCGATTGCATCTCCGACCGCCCATATATTTGGTGAACTGGTTTGCAGATATTTGTCTACATGGATGCCGCCGCGCTCTCCGATGGTTAGACCCGCTTCACGCGCCAACTTCACCTCGGGTCTAACACCCAGTCCAAGAATTACTAGATCCGCAGGCATGAGCTCGTGCTCGCCTGCCAGAACCCAACAGGATTTGGGAGCATCGCAGACTGTTTTCGCCAGGTGGGTAGGCGGGTGAAAACCTTCAATCTTGCTTCCGAGTATGACTTTCACTCCATGCTTGCGAAGCTCATTCTGTACAAGTGCTGCCATCTCAGGGTCAATCGGGGTTAACACCTGATTTTTGCCATCAACGAGAGTGACATCAAGACCCTTGCGAACAAACTGCTCAGCCATTTCCAATCCGATAAAGCCACCACCGGCAATGACAACTCTTTTGGGATTTTGTGTTTTAAACCATGATTGAATGTCATCCACATCTTCGATACTTCTTAAGGAAAACAGCCCTGGCAGGTCGATGCCAGGAACCACTGGTCGAATGGGGGCCGCACCCACAGAGAGAATTAGATCATCGTAGCTTTCTTGATAGACCCTTTCAGTTGTCGTCTCTCTGACAGATACAACCTTGGCATGCGCATCGATTGCGATGACTTCGTTATGAACACGAATATCAAGGTTGAGTTTGTTCCTCAACGCCTCGGGCGTCACTACGATTAACTTGTCCTTCGATTGAATCTCTCCGCCCAGAAAATATGGCAGCCCACAGTTTGCATAAGACACATAGCCGCTTCGCTCAAGCACGATAATTTCTGAATCTTCTGAAAGACGCCGCGCTCTTGCGGCGGCGCTCATACCACCCGCGACACCACCCACGATGACAATTTTACTTGTCTGAGTGCTTGAGTCATTGACTTTCATATCGGTTCCTCTCAAATTTTCAATGTATGTATGCTGTTCTTCGAAGTAAGTGAGCAAGTCCATCTTTTTCCAATGCCTTATCGGGTTGGAACTGCTTCCCGTCGCTGAGTTCCATAATCGGCGTTCTTCCAGGCGGTAGTTCCGCCAAGAACATCCATCACATGCTTCACGCCGGCTCTTTCTAAGATGCTTTTCGCAATCGACGAGCGGTACCCACTTGCGCAAATTACGGACATTGGCCCGTCTGCTGGTAATTCCGAAACTCTGCCAGACAACTCTGCCAAAGGAATATTGATTGCCTTTGGAACGTGTCCTGCATCGTATTCTCCAGATCTCCTGACGTCCACTACCAATAAGTCCTCATCGGCATCAATCGCTCGCTTGAGTTCAGCTACAGAGATTACACTTGATTGTGCCGACTCAAAATCAGCTTCATCCCAGCTGCTGATCCCATGCTGCAGATGTCCGATTACGCTCTCGATGCCGACCCTGGCGAGCCTGACAACGGACTCGTCGACCTGAGCCTGATCGTTTGCCAGAAGAATGATGGGTGTGCCAAGTTGGATCAGTGTCCCCGCCCAAGAGGCAAACTGCCCGCCCAGTCCTATGTGCAAAGATCCCTTTATATTTCCGCTGGCGTGTTCCGCGGCAGTGCGAACATCAAGGATGACTGCGCCTCGCTGCAATTCTTTTGTCGCGACTTCGGAAGTAAATGGTAGTGGGCGGCTCAGGGACTCTAGGGGCGAAGCTCCCAGTCTGTTGATCTCTACATCTTTTGGGAAGTAGGCCGGAACCTCCGGTTGGTCTGCGGTCAACATTTCTACAAATGCCTCTTTACTCATAGGCTTCAGAGCGTAGTTGAACTGCTTCTGCTGTCCGATTGTGGATGATCTTTCATTCGACAAATGCTTGCCACAAAGCGATCCTGCGCCGTGCGCCGGGAAAACTTCAACATCATCTGGGAGCTTCAGAAGCTTTCCATGGAGACTTTCATACATCAAGCCTGCCATTTCTTTGTCGCTGAATCCTTTGCTACCAACAAGGTCTGGGCGACCGACATCTCCGATGAAAAGCGTGTCGCCTGAAAACAACTTAGCTGGTTCTTGATCGGAACCATCTTTGGCCAGAATGCAAATGCTTTCAGGCGTATGTCCCGGTGTCTCAAGGATAGAAAGAGTGATTGCGCCAATCTTCAAGACATCGCCGTCTTTGACAGCTATGTGCGGAAAGGCCGCACCGGACTTTTCTCCAAAAACAATCTGAGCACCGGTTTTTTCGGACAGCTCTCTATGTCCGCTGACAAAATCAGCATGGAGATGAGTCTCAATGATGTACTTGATTGAGAGCCCTTCTCGTTTTGCGTCCTCGATGTACTGGTCTACGTCGCGCTGCGGATCGATGACAACACCTTCTCCGTCGGAACCGAGCAGATAGGATCCATGTGCCAGACATCCGAGATAAAACTGTTTGAAATACATAATTACATGCCTCCAGGCATTAATAGAAAAGTTGTTTCGATAGCATCCACGCTGACAGAATTAGCAGCGAGATTGCAAAACTGAATTTGAGTTTTTCTTGTGGAACGTACCTTGCCAGTTGACCAGCTATGGGAGCAGCCACAAGTGTGCCCACAGCAAAAGGCCAAATGGAAAAATTCAAACTAAGCAAAGAGCCGTATGAGAATGCGCCGACGATACTGTTGATACCGACCACCAGCAACGATGTGCCAATTGCTTTCCTTATCGGTATCCGCAAGAGTATTGTGAGTACCGGTACGATGATAAACCCCCCGCCTACACCAATTAGGCCTGTCAGCATTCCAGCGCCAAGACCAGACACCAGCACCACAGGTAGTGCGATTTTTGCGTCGTCTTCCGTTAAGTCGATGGTGGGCGGCGCAGCCCTCAGCATCAGAAAAGCAACCAGAGCCATGACTATGGCGAACAAAGCCAACTGCACTGCATCTGGAATGAGCTGTGCAAGCTTGGCTCCTGCGAAGCTTCCCAAGCCTCCCGTTGCGCCGAAGGTGAGTGCGGTAGAAACTATCAGCGACTGGTTGCGATAATGGCTCCATGCGGCAAGCAGACTGGCCAGACCGACGATGACGAGACTTGTGCCAATCGCCGCCTTTGCATCTAAGCCGAGAACATAAACAAGAATCGGCACTGCGATGATGCTTCCGCCACCGCCAAGAAGTCCCAGAAGACTGCCCGTCGCAAATCCAGAAATCGCACTGCCGAACATGGAAGTCCCTCCCTCAACTAAGAGCAACAACTCGACTTGCCGCTCTGCTTCTGTGCGGTGGGCGATTCAAGCTTGTTCCAGGGGGCTTTCCCTAAAAGAATCCCCAAAGCACATGTGCCGGACAGTCCGGCAAACGTCAGTCCGGCACCGAAAAAGCCAGGTATAACAAGGAACCATGGATTAACAAAGGCACCAAGTAGCACACCGGCCAAAACCCCAGAACCTATAATTAGTTGAATCTGCCGCTCAATAGGGAGTCTCCTTTTTCCTTCCTTTAAAGCGAGTCCAGCCTTTCGCCATGCAACTACTCCGCCGTCCAGAACTTTAGGCTGAAAGCCTCGGCCCATCAGGGTATACGCACCACGCTCCGCTCGTTTTCCGCTGCGGCAGACCATGACTAATTGCCCGTGCCTGGGTATCTCATCAAAACGCGAATCAAGTTCTTCAAGCGGTACGTTTAGAGAGCCTTCAATGTGCTCTGTTTCGAATTCAATTGGACTACGAACGTCGACGAGCACGCCTGTGTCCAGGGCAACGTCCGAGGCGTTGATATGTGCGCAGATGGTGGAGTTTAGCTGTTCTGACATTTAGCAGACCTCATGCGGTACTTCTCTACTGTATCACCGCTTGGTTATATAACGAATCAACCTGAAGAATGATTGAGTAAATTACAATATAGTTGTATACTGTAATCAGGAGTTCCAATCAGCAAGCGCCAATGAATAGCAAACGGAAACTATTAACAAGACCGGCCCTCGAAATCGTAGCGTCTAGATTTCGAGCTCTGTCGGACGCTTCCAGGCTCCAGATACTTCAATACCTTTTTAAGCAAGAACATTCGGTCCAGGAGTTGTGCGAATTGAGCGGCATGAGCCAGGCCAACGTCAGTAAGCACTTGTCTGTATTAGCAGGGCAGGGAATAGTTCAAAAGCGACGACAGGGGCTTTTTGTTTTCTACAGCACCGGAGACGACAGTATTTACGAGTTGTGCGACATCGTATGTGGTGCCGTCGGCAAACGGTACGGACAAGTAATGAAAGAATTTTCCGGGCGCTAGAGTCAGTCGCATAGATGCCCTCCAGCGCTATAGATCATGTTTTGGTCACCTGAATGGCAGTTGGTGCGCCATATATTCTCCTTTGTAGCATAGGAGCTCTGCCTCGATGCCCTCCGAAAGGACAGTCTTCGAATGCCCTCGAGAACCGCGCAAGGGATTATTTAAATCATTCTCAGTGCTGATGCGCTTGCGCCGCAGCGCTTGGAATAATCGGAGTAGAAAGCCGAGATAAATAACAGATGAGCACACAACTAGAACAGAAGGCAGAAAGTGGAGCACCATCCTAGGAACAAATGGAGTACGCGGTCAGGTATAAGGTCGCTTGTAATTTGAGGAGATAAGTAATGAAGATTCAAGTATTCGAACCGCCCATGTGCTGTTCCACAGGGCTCTGCGGAGCATCCGTAGATCCAGTATTAGTTGAGTTCTCCGCTAATCTGGATTGGCTTAAACGCCATGGTCTAGAAGTCGAGCGCTACAATCTCTCGCAGCAAACTTCAGCCTTCGTGAGCAACGAGCCAGTTCGTGAGCTGCTCCATAAAGAAGGCAACGATAGTTTGCCAATTATTCTTGTTGACGGGAAAGTTGCCTCCCATGGGAGCTACCTTGGCAAGGATGCTCTGGCCAAACTCGCAGGTGTTGACCCTGAATCCAAGGCATCTTCATTCAATCTTGCGATAAAGGCTTCAGAAGCCGGCGCTTCAACATGCTGTTCTTCAGAAGAATCCGAAGAGTCTTGTTGTGATGACAGTCCGTCTACTGACTCGCAGAAGCAGTCTTGCTGCTCTTAGCACACAGATCAAACGTCACATCTTTAGCCCAGGAGTTCTAAATGGATCTTATCGAACAAGCAACACGCTATATGTTTTTTACCGGCAAAGGCGGAGTCGGTAAGACATCCGTCTCATGCGCTATAGCGATCGCCCTAGCCGATCGAGGCAAGCAGGTACTTTTGGTCAGCACAGATCCGGCTTCCAATCTGGATGAGGTTCTTCAAGTTCAAATCGGTCAGATACCGACGGCGATACCAACTGTAAATGGTTTATTTGCTCTCAATATTGATCCTGAGGCGGCTGCCTGCGCCTATCGTGAACGGTTAGTCGGTCCTTACCGCAATCTCTTGCCAGAGGCAACAGTGAAAAGCATGGAAGAGCAGCTCTCTGGCTCTTGCACAACTGAAATTGCCGCATTTGATGAATTCGCAAAACTAATCGGCAACTCAGAAGTAACTGCTCAATTTGACCACGTTATTTTTGACACCGCTCCGACCGGGCACACCATGCGGCTTCTTTCTTTGCCAGAATCCTGGAGCACTTTCATCAAAGAAAATACAACCGGGATGTCTTGCCTGGGTCCTTTGTCTGGTCTGTCGCAGCAACAAGAAATTTATGTATCCGCTGTGCAATCGCTGAAGGATCCAATTCGCACCACACTTGTTCTGGTGGCTCGTCCCGAGAAAACCGCATTGCGTGAAGCTGCCAAAACCAGCGCCGATTTGAGGGACATTGGAGTATCGAATCAATGCCTTGTAGTAAATGGTGTCTTCAAAGCTCAGAGCTCCAGCGATGAGATTGCGACTGCCTTTGAAGCCAGAGCCAACTCGGCTATGAGCGCAATACCACCCGAGCTTTCAAGCTTGCCCTTGCAGAAAGTATTTCTCAGCCCCAACGCGCTGATTGGAATTGAGGCATTACGCGGCGTATTCAGAGAGGCGAAGATGTCGTCTGCTGCGCCTTCCCCTGCAGTTTCGGCAAAGGACCTGCCGCAGGCTCTGGGTAAGCTGGTTGATGAACTTGAAAAGTCAGGACCTGGCGTGATCATGACAATGGGAAAAGGCGGTGTTGGTAAAACCAGTGTAGCTGCAGCTGTTGCAGTTGAACTAGCCAGGCGCGGACATAATGTGCATCTAAGCACGACAGATCCAGCCGCCCATGTCTCCTGGGTTATTGAGGCACCAATTCCGTTATTAACAGTCAGTCGAATCGATCCAGAGGAAGAAACCAAAGCGTATCAAGAAGAGGTTATGCAAGGTGCTGGAGCCGGTCTTGATGAACATGGGAAGGCATTGCTAGAGGAAGATTTGCGATCACCTTGCACTGAAGAGGTAGCTGTATTCAGGTCTTTTGCAAAGATTGTTGCTCAGGGAGAGCACGGTTTTGTCGTTCTTGATACCGCTCCTACCGGCCACACAATCCTACTGCTTGATGCGGCTCAGGCTTATCACCGCGAAGTCCTGCGGCAATCAAGCAACATGCCTGAATCCGTATTAATGCTGTTGCCTCGCTTGAGAGACCCCAACTTCACGCATGTGTTGATAGTGACCTTGCCAGAGGCTACGCCGGTGCATGAAGCTAAGCGGCTCCAGGATGATCTAATGCGCGCTGGTATCACGCCGTTCGCCTGGGTTATAAACCAATCGCTATCTCTTGTAACTACTAAAGATCCAGTGCTATTGAGCCGCAGGGCGAATGAACTGAAGTACATAGAGGAAGTGTCACAGCATCTGGCGAAGAGAGTCGCCATCGTTCCCTGGCTCAAGAAGCCACCGACCGGCTCTATCGGTTTGTTGACCATGCTTGCTGAGACTAATCAGTTGGCACCACTTAAGAAGTAGTGCTTAGAGCGTAGCCATCGCCTTACAGAAGAAGCTCGCCGCTTAATGTGCGATAGACGGCCTGCTTGATTGTGACTCTTTTACCCCTTACCACTCCAGTGGCATTCGGAAATGCTGCTGCTAAGCCTTCCTTCATCCAAGGGGTCCCTTATGTATGTATTGAGTTTTTGAATACACTCATCGAGCGCATCGGAAAATGATATGTCATTAGCGGGAATGAATTCGTCATCCAGGTGAATTGAGAAGGTTCCTTTAAAACCATACAGTTTGAGCGCATCTATAAACTGCCCCCAATCAACTTGGCCCTTGCCGATCTGTCGATAGCGCCACCAAAGTGGTCCAAACATGCCGCTGTCTTTCTGTAATGACAGTTGGATTTCAACATCATTCGCTTCGATGTGGTCGATCACCGGTGTCATAGACGAGAGAATGAGTTTTTGCCAGATGTTGTGTTTTGAGTAATTGAATAAGGTGGCGTATTCTTTCAATAACGACAAAGAAAGGAGATACGCCAATGAAGAAAGATACAGTTGTAGAGCTAAAAAAGCCAGAGGTTGT
>Ga0163155_10001312_pt1 | contig 30117 bp, 27 predicted proteins | sample OliLakLV19SP4G1_FD_148611 | JGI IMG/M metagenome (GOLD analysis project Ga0163155, IMG submission 148611) | Freshwater microbial mat bacterial communities from Lake Vanda, McMurdo Dry Valleys, Antarctica - Oligotrophic Lake LV.19.SP4.G1 | ecosystem: Environmental > Aquatic > Freshwater > Lake >... | reverse complement strand
CAATTGATCCGATAAGATTGCCACCAAAGAATTGCCTGTGGCATCTTGTCCGTTTTTCACTTGCGTGGAGGTTGGCGCAGTAGCATTGTCAACCAACACGACAAAATAAGTTTTGCCAAGTTCATTTAAGTTGGTGACGACATCAAAGCCGGAAGAAGTTAGGTTAGTTGTTTTTGGATAGGTCGAAGTAAAAATTGGTGGTGTTACATCGCCAGATGAAAAAGATAATTGAAAATCATCAATGGCAGAGGTCGGCCTCGATCCAGCGCCAGTGCTTGCCGCGACAGTAACTATCCTAATCCAAACGTTGGATAGACTATTATCCAAAGCTGAAGCAAAATTTATTGTTACATCAGTGTTTCCCCAACTTGCGCCTGCTGCAGCCAAAGTAGTTGTCAGCGTTGCAGGAGAAGAAACTAGCGAGGTGAACGAGGAAGGCGTTGGCCCAAAGCCATAGTCAACGCGCCAAGTGGTGGTCCTACCAGCTGCGCCCCCATCTAGTGATTGCAATTTGAAGTTCAATTGAAAGTTCGTAAGCCCATTCGTATTATCTAATTGAAGAATAAAAGCGGCACCAGGATCTCCAAGGCTTCCAGTTTGCCTGACGGCCAAAGCACGATTGGTCGAATTATTTTGATCTGTCAGGGTGGAAGTTGAATTCAATCCTGCGGCAGCAGCCACATTTCTAAAATTGCCAGTAGTGGAGTTCCACGCAGTGTTGGCAGTTACCAATGTTCCAACAGTTCCAAGCGCAGTATTAGTCGCTGCCGTGCGTACCGTCCAACCTAATGGCAATCCAGCACTAACGCTATTAAAATCTTGCGTATAGGGCGAAGATGTCAGTGTAACTTGAGCCTGACTGACATTGCTTAAAAGTAAAGCCAAAAAGATAAAATAGCCAGCAGACACGTAAAATTTAAACTTCATAGATTCAATTTAGTGAACTGCAAAGATGTATTTTTTGCCTGATTTCAGATCCATAAAACGAATTAACGAATCTTTAAGAAATGGATGTGTTGATCTCACTATCTGAAACCCATTTTTTAGTTAAATTCGAACTTTCGTTTATATATGTTTCAAAAGATATTTGATCAATTTTCCCGCTTTTTTGTAGGTGGCCTGTTTATTTTTTCCGGTCTCATCAAACTGAACGACCCCGTTGGTACCCAAATTAAAATGGAAGAGTATTTTGAGGTCTTTGTTGATGACTTCGGTTCGTTCTTTCACTATTTTATTCCGTGGTCGTTAGAGATCGGAATGATCATGATCATCCTAGAGTTAGCTATTGGGGTGGCGATTTTGATCTATTGGAAAATGAACCTAACCACGTGGACGCTTTTGTTGTTGATGATCTTTTTTACTTTCCTTACCGGTTACTCAGCCATTTTAGAAAAAGTTACTGACTGTGGTTGTTTTGGCGATGCGATCAAACTCACTCCGTGGGAATCGTTCACCAAAGATTTGGTGTTGATGGTTTTTGTGTTGCATTTATTTTGGCATCGAAAAAAATACAAGCCCGTGTTGCACACAAGGGAAGGACACGCAGTGGTGCTAGCCACTGTTTTGATTTTCGTCTATCTAGGCGTCTATGCCATCAACCATTTGCCGTTTATCGATTTTCGGGCATATCGTATTGGAAATAATATTCCGCAACAAATGATTGCTGAGGAACAACCTATTATTGAATACATTTTTGACAAGGATGGAAAAGAGGTCACTTCGGACAAATACCTATCGGGCCCAGGTTATGTGTATCGTGCTTCCAAAATTTTGAATGAAGACAAGATCAAGCCAAAGATTACCGATTATTCGGTGAGCAGCCCGGAGGGGGAAGATAAAACGCAATACACTTTCGAGGGAAATCGACTGATCATTGTTTTATATGACGTAAAAAAAGCTTCCACAGAAAAAATAGATGAAATTCGAGCGCTGACGCAATCGCTGGAAGGCAAAGTGGATTGTTTGGTGCTCACCTCTTCCAGCGCTGAAACGATGGAAGCTTTTCGGCATCAACATCAACTGGCTGTGCCTTATTATTTTTCGGATGCTACCGTTCTCAAAACAATTATTCGATCGAATCCCGGCATTGCGCTTTGGAAAAATGGAACGGTTTTGGGCAATTGGCATTACAATAATACGCCCACCGCTAGTGATATATTCAAGCTTTTGGAAAAGTGATTAATTTGAAAATGAACCGATTTGAATATTTGAAAATTGTCTCGCATCACCGTCTATTTTCAAATTATGTGATTTTCAAATTTTCAAATTAGATATGAAAATCTTTCTGATTGGTCTTCCCGGCTCTGGAAAAACGACACTGGGTAAACAAGTGTCTAGTTTATTAAAAATTCAGTTTGTGGACTTGGACGATGCAATCGAAAAATCAGAAAGAAGAAAAATTGCTGAAATCTTTACAGAATCCGGTGAAGGTTATTTCAGGGAAGTTGAATCTCATCTTCTAAAAAAATGGACAGAATCTAATTCGCATTTCCTGATGGCAACGGGCGGAGGCACTTCTTGTTTTTTCGATAACATGAAGATGATGAATGAAACGGGTACTACCATTTTTTTGGATGTGCCCGCTATGGAGATTGCTTATCGGATTTCAACGTCAGAAAGCAAGGCTAGGCCTTTGTTCTCTAAAATGAGTTCGGATGTACTTAAAGATCAGATTGAGACTTTGCGAACCAGAAGGCTGGCTTATTACAAACAGTCGATGCAAATAGTATCTGGAAAGGATATTGGGCCAAAAGAACTACTAGCGATTATCAGAACGGAAAGCCCACCGTAAACATAATGCGCGTGGTTGACTGGGTGTGGTTCATGTACGGACTGACGGGAGAGGCAACGGCATACGGAACATAGTAACCATCGCCTTGGGTGTTAACCAACGCCATATCAACAAAGAATTTTGCATGGCGATACCCCACACCTCCGCTTACGGAGCTCACATTGGTTAGGGAATAATTGATTCGATCTGTTGGCTTGCGCAAATAAGGATCGCCCATCAAATTGTATCCTGCCCGTAATCGAAATTTCTTAATACGGTATTCTGCGCCAATCCGAATATTTGTGGCCGATTTGAACCGCGAACTTATTCTATTATTCACTTCGCTTTTGGCGTCAATGGTCAAGCTATACAACTGCTCGCTGAAATTGTTTGTAGTGGCATTGCTATAATTTACCATCTCCACATCAGCGGTAATAAATCCGCGCTTGGGAAGAAATAGTGCTGTACCAAAAGTAAAGCGCGCGGGTGTGGTTAATCCGTAAGTTACAGGGTCGTCAATGGTTTTAGAACTCTCATCTTTTAAAAATCTCGAACCAGTTCCGAAGTAGTCAAAATTATTCCAACTCGTATTCATGGTGGCATTATAACTATCATTTAATTGGTAGGCAGTGGGCGTTATGTAAGAAACTCCGAATTGGATAAAATCAATTGGTTTGACAATTGCCCCCAATGATAAGTTTATTCCAGTTCCCGAAGTGCTCCGCGTTTCTTTTAGGCTCAAATTATTGAAACATCCATTGCAATTCATTTGTTGACCTTGAAAATTTTCTCTGTACGTTTTGTCATAGGCATATCTCATCGAAGCAATTCCCAGGCCCGCACCCAGAAAAATTTTATCATTAAAGTTGGCGCCATAAGAAATGTTCCATTGATTTTGCGCTCCAGACGTTTTCACCGTTTCGCTTTGCAGTGGTTTCCCGGTAATATCGGAGAAGTAGTCAGTACCGTTCGCGGTTGTAGGCCCTAACAAGAAATTTTCATAACCGAGAAAGGCAGGAGTGTTAACGTTGTCACCTTTGCCTGCCGAGTTTCCATTAGGGTCAAATTTTGGATCAAATTGATCTTTGGTAAAACCATTCGATACTTCCAAAAAATAATCCACAATTGAGCTGCTGTTATTTTGCCCCGAGTATTCGAACCCGCCATTGAAATCATTGAGTCGGTTGAAGGTGATTGCAAAAGTGCCTCCCAAAAAAGGTGCCTGGTCGGTATTCTTATTGGCACCGAATACAACACTTAAACCGGGCAAGCTTAAGTTGGAGCTTGAAAAGGATGAACTGTTATCGGTGGCAAAGAGATTGTTATTTTGGTCAAAATCCAGCGTAGTGTAAGTGGAATTTGCATTTTGAAGTGTGACTGCCGGAGTAAATGTGATTTCATTCCGATTGTACATGCCCAGCCCTGCTGGGTTTGACAATGCTGAACTGAAGTCTCCTCCTAGCGCCACTTGCGCCCCTCCCATGGCCTGTATACGTGAACTACCTCCGGCATTGGGTCTAGACAACAAAAGCGCCTGTTCAATAAAGTAGTTTTGCGCGCTGATCTGGAACGAAACGAGCAGACAAGTTACACCAAGCAAATGCTTGTATCTGATAGAACACATCAAACAAATTTTTTAGTTGGATTAAATTAATCCCTTCCCCTGCGCGACCCGCCACCGCTTGAACCACCGCCACCGCTACTTCCGCCAGTGCCAAAAGATGATCGTCCGCCTCCGCCAAAGTCGCTTCGGCCACCCCAATTACTATTGTTGTTATTGTTGTTGTTGTTCCATCCGTTATTAGTATTGTTATTATAATTTCTTTGATAAGTGCGGGTATTGTTCCAAGCATCCGTTCCTCTTGTCATAGTAGGCGCGGTATCATTTCTCCAAGTTCGGTTATAATATTGCTGGCCGCTGGTGGGTGCAACTCGCCCTCCAGTGTTCCCGCCTTCGCTCGGTCTAATGCCATTGGTGGAGTAATAACGGTCTACTTCTTGATTTCTGGCTGATGAGGGTCGTGGACGGTCAACGTATGTCATGGTGTTGGGTCTCGCGCCAAATCCAAAAGGACGGTTGAACGAGTTGAAGCCTCCATTAAACGAATTCATGCCATAGTAATTATTCCAAAAACCCATTGAGGGGCTACCCCAGCCAGATCCCCACCCAAAGCCGCTTCCCCAACCCATTCCGCCACCAAATCCGCCACCAAATCCGAAAGACAACCCTGGTTGATAAAAGTTATTTCCCATCATCCACGGATCCATCCAAGGGTTCATCATACCAAAATTGTCATAACCCCAAGGACTCATCCCCATTCCCATTCCGCCCATTCCACCCATTCCCATTCCCATTCCAAAAGGTGAGCCGAAGCGATTATTCCCCCAAGAATTTCCGAACCCGTTGTTAAACCCGTTGTTAAATCCATTGTTAAATCCATTGTAACAGCTAAAGCAGTTGTTGTTGCCATTAAGATTACTTGGCAAATTCTGGTTAACGCTAGCCGGCTGATAATTTGGACTAAAATACTGGGCAGAGGCCGCTGCATTTGTACCTCCATTTGCGCCCGGGATATATTCGGGATTGACGTTTCTTGCCGAATAACTATCGGTAGGATTGATAGTGGGGGCTGTTTCTGTTTGAGTCATGCGTTGAGCATTTTCAGAAGAAGACAAAACCTGCTTTCCATTAGAATGGGCCGCGTTCATAGCCTCCCGGTCTTTCGATGTAAAATACATGTCATCATCTTCGGTACTCTGAGCCAACACACAAGAACCAGTCGCTGCCACGAATAAGATTAAGAATGTTATTTTCGTTTTCATAGTTGTACGGATTAATATCCAAGTATATAACGTAAAGCTAGTCAATTCGGATATTTATTAGCGCAATTTAATTGCTAAAATTTCGGGTATTTGAAAGCTTTCATTTTTGAAAGCAGTTTATAAACAGGCCTCTTCATTTTTAACGAATCCCACGGTTATATTTGCCTTTTATTCAAACATCTAATTGCTGCTTACTTAATGGGAAAGGAAATCACGAGCCGGGCTGCAGATTACTCGCAATGGTATATTGACTTGGTAAAAAAGGCCGATTTAGCTGAAAATTCGGATGTACGGGGTTGTATGGTCATTAAACCGTACGGCTACAGCATTTGGGAGAATATGCAGCAGGCATTGGATAAAATGTTTAAAGACACGGGCCATGTGAATGCCTATTTCCCGCTGTTTGTGCCTAAGAGCATGTTTGAGGCCGAAGAAAAAAATGCTGAGGGCTTTGCGAAAGAGTGCGCGATTGTAACTCATTATCGCCTAAAGAATGACCCTAGTCGTCCCGGCAAATTGATGGTGGATCCTGAAGCGAAGTTGGAAGAGGAGTTAGTTGTGCGGCCTACGAGTGAAGCCATTATTTGGAGCACCTATAAAAAATGGATTCAATCTTACCGCGATTTGCCCTTGTTGATCAACCAGTGGGCGAATGTAGTGCGATGGGAAATGCGTACCCGTCTGTTTTTGCGCACAGCAGAATTTTTATGGCAAGAAGGGCACACAGCTCACGCAACATCTGCGGAAGCGGTAGCTGAAACAAGGCAGATGTTGGATGTATATGCTGAGTTTGCTGAGACTTTTATGGCCATGCCCGTGATCAAAGGAAAAAAGTCGGAAGGAGAACGTTTTCCAGGTGCGGTTGATACTTATTGCATTGAAGCGCTGATGCAAGATGGCAAGGCGTTGCAAGCGGGGACTTCTCATTTCTTAGGCCAGAATTTTGCGGATGCATTTGATGTTCAGTTTACCAATAAAGAAGGCAAACTGGAAAAAGTTTGGGGCACCTCGTGGGGGGTTAGTACACGTTTGATCGGTGCATTGATTATGGCACACTCTGATGATGATGGATTGGTGTTGCCGCCTAAGTTGGCGCCCATCCACGTGGTGATCGTTCCCATTTTTAAAAGTGAAGAAGAGCTGGCTAAAATTTCCGCCAAAGCGGAAGGGATAGCAAAGGAATTGCGAAAGCAGGGATTCTCTGTAAAGTTTGATAACCGCGAAAACCTAAAGCCGGGCTTCAAGTTTGCCGAATATGAATTGAAAGGAGTGCCTGTGCGCATAGCCATTGGCCCCCGCGATTTGGAAAATGGAACGGTAGAAGTAGCGCGAAGAGATACCAAAGAAAAGAGGGTGATGTCGATTGATAGCGTAGCAATAGAAATTCCATCGCTGCTTGATAGCATTCAAGAGAATATTTACCAAAAGGCGTTGAAGTTTAGAAACGACAGAATTACAAAGGTTGATTCGTACCAGGATTTCAAAAATGTGTTGGATGAAAAGGGTGGCTTCGTTTCCGCGCATTGGGATGGCACCGTGCAGACAGAAGAGAAAATTAAAAATGAAACAAAAGCTACGATTAGATGTATTCCCTTGGATGCGGCTCAGGAGAACGGGATTTGTATTTATTCAGGCAACCAATCGAGCCAGCGAGTGTTATTTGCGAGGGCGTATTAGATTTAAGCGGCAGACATGGGATGTGAGATTTAAAGAGTAGCTTTGAATTTCCAATAAAGAAATAAATCTAAAATATTAAATCATCTGTGGTGGAGTGGTCAACAGTATTGTCGCTTATTGGATTTGGCCTCTTTTTGGTGGTGGCGGAAATTATTTTTGTCCCGGGCACTACAATAGTGGGCGTCACAGGGTTTTGTTTTTTAATGGTGGGCGTGGGGCTGAGCTTTAAATATTTTGGTGGCGAAGTGGGCTGGATCATGATGGGCAGTTCGGCAATAGCGTGCGGTGGGCTTTTGTATTTTTCATTCACCACGGACGTATGGAAAAGATTTGCGTTAAAATCAGCGATTAAAAGCAAAGTAAATGAAGGCGAACTTGACCGTTTGCAGATAGGGATGGAAGGACAAACTGTTTCAGCCTTACGGCCGATTGGAAAGGCAGAATTGAACAATCAAACCGTGGAAGTGAAAACCAATGGCGACTACCTTGACAGTGGCAGCAAAATTCGAATCATTAAAATTATATCAAACCAAATAATCGTAGAACCTATAAATTAAAACTATGGAAGGATTAGCATTTATTTTTATTGTCTTTATCTGTATCATCGGATTTTTCTTGTTTATGTATTTCGTGCCTGTAGGATTGTGGATTACAGCAGTATTTTCTGGTGTTAAAGTTACCATCGGTCAGTTGATCGGAATGCGCCTTCGTAAAATTCCACCTAGCATCATTGTTAACTCGTTGATCACGGCAACAAAGGCGGGCATTCCATTAACACCCAGCGATCTAGAAACCCATTACTTGGCAGGTGGCGATGTACCTAACGTAATCAAGGCATTGATCTCTGCCGATAAGGCTAATATAAGCTTGACTTTCAAACAGGCCACCGCTATTGACTTAGCTGGTAGAAACGTATTTGAAGCAGTACAAATTTCAGTGAACCCGAAAGTAATTAACACACCGAAGGTAGCTGCTGTGGCTGCCGATGGTATTCAGTTGATAGCCATTGCTCGTGTAACCGTCCGTGCCAGTTTAGCGCAACTGGTAGGTGGTGCAGGTGAAGAAACCATTTTGGCCCGTGTGGGTGAAGGTATTGTCACTTCTATTGGTTCGGCTGCTTCACACAAAGAAGTGTTGTCAAACCCTGATAAAATATCAAAATTAGTTTTGTCTCGTGGGTTGGATGCGGGTACGGCTTTTGAAATTCTTTCCATTGACATTGCTGATGTGGATGTAGGCGCAAATATTGGTGCAAAATTACAAATGGACCAAGCGGCTGCAGATTTACGCGTAGCCGAAGCAAGAGCAGAAGAACGCAGAGCGATGGCCGTAGCGGTTGAGCAGGAAATGAAAGCGAAAGCTCAAGAAGCCCGTGCGAAAGTAATCGAAGCAGAAGCGGAAATCCCTAAATCTATTGCGCAGGCATTTTTGAATGGTAACTTGGGTGTGATGGATTATTACAAAATGCAAAACGTTCAGGCTGACACGGAAATGAGAAACACAATTTCCGGTTCAGGAAAAGGAGGTTCTACTCCGAATCCATCAAAGTAAAAAAGTGAAAAAGTAAAAAGGCCGGAAGGCCTTTTTTTATATCCCTTCTTCGATGTGAAAATGCTTTCGCAGCCGATTTTCCCCTTTCCCGTCCATCATCATCACCATGTAATCCCCTTGCTCTATCTTAACGGATCCCTCCGGATTTTTCAACAGTTTGCGATTCCCACTTGTAACTTTTACTATTCCAATCAATACCACATTACAGGTTTTCTTCAGATCAAAAAAAGCCTTCTCATAATATTGTTCTACAAAAGGGTTATCTGCCTTCACAATAATCTGCTTCATGTCATACTCGTCATCTTCGTGCGCGTAGGCAATCAACTCTTCGGTAAAAACGGCTACGTCCGGTTCGTAAATATAGCTTGCTAAAAGCTTTGAGGAGATTTCGTTTTTGGAAATAGTATACGTCACTCCAGCGTTTTGAAAGGTGCTTTTTAGATTTCCATTATCGAGTGTGACCACATAATCCAAATCGGAGAAGTGCTTTTTTAAATTAATTACGTAAACTAACTTTTCCGTGTCATCGTTTAAATTCACGAAAACAATACAGGCATACCGGATATTGGCTTTCTCCAGAAAATCGTAGTTGTTGTAGTCAGAGTACAAAGTGTACACTTGTTCTGGTGTGTAGTATTCCCGGATGATGTCTATGTTTGCACGGTCTTTAGTAATGACAGCTACCTGTTTTTTTGCTCCCACCAGATGACTGATGACCGATTGGCTAAAATCATTCCATCCGATAATCACTACGTGATTTTTGAAATTGGTGCCATTGAAGCCCAGCATTTTGTTTTCTTGAATTGTATTCATAAAAGATGCAAACTGTCCGATGATAAAACCATACACGCCCAAGCTGGAAATTAGAAAAATAAAACCAATTATCCGACCCCAATAGGTTACCGGAATAATGTCTCCGTAACCCACCGTGGTAAGTGTTTCCGCTAAGTACCACAATGCGTCCATGAAAGTCTTCATTTCGCTGTTGGCAGATTGTCTTTCCAACGATAATAAAAGGAGTAATAAAAGGCCATATACAATCATCAATATGGTAGCCGCGATGATTGCTTTTTTTCGATTGAAGCGCCTTATGAGGAAGCCGGGCATTTGAGAAAATTAGGTCAAAAAAGTAAGATTCAAAATTTTGTATTTTAGCTAAGGTGCGGGTGAGCAACTCTGGAGGGCACTCGCAACTTCCTTGATCTCAACTATTCCCCGTTGATGACTCCACGTGTTGTAAATGTAAGTGGCAATTTCAGCTATCTCCAGTTCGGTTAAAGAAGCAATTGCCTTCATCGGCATATTGTACTTTTTCCCATTTACAATGATCTCGCCTTCTTTACCATACTTCATCATACAGATTACTTCATTGAAATGTTGAGCCATGTAGTCGGAGGTATCGAGTGGCGGATATACCCTGCCCAAACCGCTTCCATTTTTTTGATGGCAATTGCTACAATTCTTGATGTACAATTGCTCACCTTGCACGTAGTATTGTTGGAATTTGGTGTCTCGATTTTGTGACTGGCCACACGCTACAAACCACAGGCTGCAAACCACAAGTTGGAAGGCACACACTGATAGCTTGCGGCTTGAGGCTTGCAGCTTAAGGCCAAAGTTATTCGCCATTGCCATTCCTCAATCTTTTGATATCCACGATCAACTGGTTCACATCCGCCTCTTGTGTGCCATCGTACTTTCCGCGTATGCGACCTTTTTTGTCTATCAATAGAAATGCACCACTGTGAATGAATCCATCGGGTTCGGTTTTGTCTTCCATGGCTGTGGCGAAGTAGCTGGTCTGCGCTATTTTATAAATAGAATCTTTCACACCCGTAACAAAGTGCCAACGTTTACTTTCTATTTCAAGGCGCTCAGCAAAATCGTGTAGCAACGCAACGGTATCGTATTCCGGATCGATGGTATGTGACAGCAATAATACATCGGGCATTTCTTTGGTGGCTTCGTACACGCGCACCATCTGGGTTTTCATGATGGGGCAAATAGTACGGCAAGAGGTAAAGAAAAAATCGGCCACATAGATTTTATCTTTGAACGTATCGTTCGTAACCACCGAACTATCTTGGTCAACAAACTTAAACTTGGCAATTGTGTGATAGATGGTATCAGACCCCTCTACTTCACGCTCTCCAAAAATAGGTAGTGGTTTTTGGTTGGGAACGCAACTCGTTAAAAAGAATAGGCTGTAGGCGGTAAGTACTAGGCAGGCCAAATATTTCTGGTTTCCAGTTTCTGGTTCTCGATTACTAGCAACTAGCAACTGGTAACTTGCAACTACTTTACCCAAGTGTAATTTCATCTCCTTCAAAAATTTCATCATAGTCAATTGCTAAAACATTTTGTCCGAAATATATTTTATTTTCTTTTTTTCGATAGGTTGATAGAGTAGCTAGCGGTTCTTTTCCTTTTTCGCCCGTTTCTTGATCTACTGTAGTCAATACACATCGACTACAAGGCGTTGCTCCGGCAAATTTATTTTTGCCAGCAGTAAAGTATTTCCACGAATCTTCTTCGTAGGGGTAACCACCAGTAAAAACTAGGTTGGGCCGAAAGCGATTCATCGGTAAAGGTATTGCTAGTTTGTGGTTCAAATCGTCTAACGAGCTCTGCCCAACAATCAATATTGGGTAGCCATCTGCCAGACTGACATGATCGTTGTTGATGGCATATTGGCTATCGACTGGCCGCGCGTTAATTTCAGGAAACGATACCAACTTGCAAGGCATTCTTAACTTTTCTGAAAACCAGGAACTATAACTATAATCCATCTCCACAGTAACCACTGGGTCATCCCAAACTTTTGTTTTGATTTCGTTTCCCAAAGGAGAATGATCGAACGGCAATGAAATAGAATCGCCTTTAAATGTTATCACAAAATCATTCCCTAGCCATTGTAATTTAAAAAGTGCCATTTGATTGTGGATTCGCTGCGTCATAAATGCATTGTTCTCATCCACCAGCATCCAGCGCCTGTCATGCTCTAGTCCTTTCCCTTGCACAAGTGAAGATTTCAGACGAATCCCACCCAATGATTTAATTGGGTAGATCCATATTTCACTTAGACGAAGAGGCAACATGAACTTTTTTGTAATAATTTGCGCTAACTTAGTGAATTACGATTAGAATAATGACTAACATGGCCGCCCTTTGGTACTTTGAGAGTGTAAATCTCTACGATACGCTCTGCCCGCATAAGGTAAAGTCCGTTGGGGGTACGCATGTTTTTTTGACTTTCAAAAAAGACCAGTTCATTTACTTTCAGGAAGATGCCGCTACCCATATTTATATGATTGTAAGTGGCAGAGTAAAGATTGGACATTGCTTAGATGACGGGAAAGAAGTAACTGCGGCTATATTGAGCACGGGAGAAATTTTCGGAGAGCTTGCTCTGGCGGGGGAAGACAAACGCAGGGATTATGCGCAAGCCATGGAGGCGACCGTTATTTGCCCTCTTAGTTTGGAAGATATGAAGGCGTTGATGAATGGCGATCGTGAATTGAGCTTTAAGATGTTAAAATTTGTAGGGCTTCGGTTAATGAAATTGGAGCGCAAATTGGAGATGCTCGTTTTCAAAGACGCCCGAACGCGTATTGTTGAGTTCATCAAAGACGCGGCTGCTTGGAAAGGGAAAAAGGTAGGCCTTGAAACACTGATCCAAACAAAACTTACCCACAAAGATATCGCTTCGCTCACGGGTACTTCACGCCAGACAGTCACCACCATCCTAAATGAATTGAAGGAGAAAAATTTAATCAACTTCGATCGAAAGCGAATTTTAGTGAGGGATTTGGAAAATCTAAAATAGCCCAATTCAATTCGTCCAGTTACGCGGTAAATCTTTTTCTTCATCTACGTCAGTTAACATTTCTGTTAACGAAAATGTAATTCTTTGTTGATCAAAATCTCGAATCGTAGCGGAGGCAACGGCATCAGTACTCCATTCTTTGTTTTCGAAAAGTTGTTTGACAAGTTGATTCATGCCTAACAAATAATATCCACCATCCTTTGCAGGACCCAGTACAGCATCGCGCGAAGCAAGTTGATGAAACGCTTGCGCTATAATTTCAGAATTCAATTCAAAACAATCTGTACCAACAATGCAAATATGTTGGTATCCTTTATCAAATCCGGTTTTGAAAGCGTTTAACATCTTCACTCCTAAATCCGATCCTCGTTGCAATTCTTTTTGAAACAACTTGTTAGGCCACACATCTTCTGTGTCGATAAAATGAGAGTAGTAAACTGCCTTGTCTATTGGCAGATGCTCGGTAATGGTGCGGGTATGGCTTGCCAACTTTAGATAAATAGCTAACGCCTTTTCATCGCCCACTGTTTTGGCCAATCGTGTTTTTACTTTTCCCAGCTCAGGATTTCGATAGAAGATGATCAACAGCTGCTTCAAGATGCTTGCTTATTGAATCGCGGATTGAATTTTTTTCGAGAGTGCTTCAATAAATAGTTTGAGTTTCGGAAGGTATAAAAAATAAAAACACCTAGCATTGGCAAAACTAAGGCAAGCAGTATCCAGCACATCTTTTCCCAGCCGGGTAATGGCAATTTGAAAACGGTTTTTGAAAATGCGAGCAAGTAGAGTAGGAAAATAATTCTGCCGATCAGTCCGATTTGCCAATAATAATGAATGATCGTATCCATCAATATACTTTAATCCCTTTTTGCAACCACCTCGACCAATTTTTGTTATAGGTATGGACGCTATCAGTAGGTTGATTGAGCCGATTAACAACAGAAAATCCTTCATTTTTCCACTCAAAAATTCCACCGTACAGATTAAATACATTTTTGTAACCAAGTTCTAATAGTTTTTCGCCAATTCGTTCGCTCCTGTAACCGACACTACAGTAAACGATGATTTTTGAATCTACAGGTATTTTTTTCAAGTCCTCTGAAGAATAAGAGTTGTAATTTAAAAATGTGGCACCGGGCAAGTGACTGACTGCAAATTCTTCGGGCGCTCGAGTGTCTAAGAAAACCACCTTCTCGTTTTTATCTATTTTCTTTTTTGCTTCACTGGGAGAGATTGTGGTTACCGAATTTTTATAAAGCGACTTCAACTTTTTATCATATTCGGTTTGCGCCAATGCAGATAACGAAACGGCAAAAAAGCAGATCAGGCCAATTGTTTTTTTCTTTTCCATAGCAATTCATATGCAAGATAGCCAAATGCGATTAAATATTCTGCGGTCGTTATCCAAAGATTTTCGGTGAATCCCGTTTTGTCATAGCCTACATAGGTTAAAAAAATCAACCCCGTCCACAGAATAGGATATCTAAATCTGGTGAAAATGGAGAATGCAAGTATTGTGGTAACGTACCATGGATGAACAGTAGTTGCGAAGGCAAAATAGACAGTGAAGATGAAGAGGCAAGAAATTAAAAGTCGGTAGTCAATAATCGATGGTCTTGAATCTATCGGTAGGGGCGCGACTTTGAACTTTGAAATTTGGACTTTAAACTTTTGAAGGTACCCATCTAAAAGTGTAACCATTAAAATGAATACCGCACACCAAACACCTACTTTCCACCCGACCGTTTGAATGATGTTGTAGCCGTATTTCCAAAAGCCCCATTCGCGAACGAGATAATAGATGCTCGCGTTGAATTCGAATTTTGAAAAATAGTAGCCAATGCTTTGCCTGAACCCGACTAGGATGTCATGGCTCAGTAGTGGAAGGAATTCGATTGCACAAAAGATAGCGACCAAGATTCCGTAAATAGAAAATTTCTTCCACCCTAACCGGACCAGTAACAACGGCAAGATCAATACAGGCAAAAGTTTAGAGCTAATGGCCAGACTGAAGGACAATGCCGACCAAGCGATTTTATTTTTAACCAATAGCCAAAATGACAAAAGCAAAAAGAAAATCATCATTGCTTCAAAATGCAGATTCCCTGTAAGCTCAATAATCACAAGAGGATTAAGCGCATACAGTAAGATGTTTTTTTTGGGAAGTTGATAGTGACCGAGGAATTTGTCGATAATAATAAGACTACCTATCTCAGATGCGAGAATAGAGATTCGCATCACCACCACGCTTCCTAAAATGGAATTGCCTGCGATTTTTGCGGCCAGAAAAAAGATGAACTGATTGAGTGGGGGATAGATGGTGAAATAGTCCGGGCTATTCAATTTTGTGAAAAGCTGCAGGTCAAATTCAGAAATCAAGATCGTATTCTCAATGTAGTATCGCGGAACATTGGCAAACGGATGAGAGCCGTTGGCTAGTAATCGACCATCCCAAATAAACCGATAGAAGTCATCTGACAGTGTGGGGATCGAAAAAAGAAAACAAAGTCGAAATAGGATGGCAGCGGCTACCCAAAATTTGATTTGATTCTGTTCTTCTTTTGACACATACCAATACACTGCAAATAAGATGAGGAAGGTGCTCAACAGCAAGGTGGTATCCGGCCTCTGCAGATGGAATGAAAAAAGGCAATAACCGACCAACGAGACAATGAAAAAGAGATACGTTTGCGGTGATTGTTTAACCATTCAAAGAGGGCTTCACAGAAAAGTAGAATACACTACCAAACCCTAGCGCCAGCATGGAGTGAAAAATAAGCAGACCCGCATCGCGCAGGTAAAATCCAATGGCTATTCCTACCAAAAAATAAATACACATCAAGCCTTCTATGAAGGTAATAAAATTGAAATTTCGTTTGATGTAGACGTTATTCTTCCAAGAATCAGTGTTTAAAGTAACATTGAACTTGGGTGTTCTGATAAACGGAGTTTTGCGACCCACTAACCCTTCCAACACCGCCAATCCATTATGTAAGGAAAGCCCCATAGAAATAATCAGAAAGCTAGGATACAATGACCAAAATACTTTTTTTCGGTTCGTTGGATTAAATCGTTTGGTAGCAACCCAATAAAAGATAGTAATGGATAAAAACCCTGCTAAGAAAATAATGCCCAAATTAAAAATCCATGCAACGGTCGGATGACGATGCTTTATGAATAGCATGGGGACACTTAGTACAGCAGCTAATAGGAGGCAGGTAAAGACAGAACTATTGAAAAGATGAAAGAAGGCGTGCATTTTATTTTTGAGGGGCAATGTAGATCGCAATACGTTGCCAAAATGTTTGCGCGCTGTTTCAGCTGCGCCTTTGTTCCACCGATATTGTTGTGATTTCATAGCCGACATAATCACTGGTAGTTCGCCTTTGGTTTCAACGTTTTCCAAATAATGAAATTTCCAACCTTTAAGTTGGGCACGATAGCTCAAGTCCAAATCTTCTGTTAATGTATCATTGCTCCATCCTCCGGCATCGGCAATACATGTTTTGCGCCACACGCCACACGTGCCATTGAAATTGATAAAGCTTCCAGCATGGTTGCGGGCCATTTGCTCAATTGAGAAATGGGCATCTAAGCCAAACGCCTGCAACTTGGTTAAGAGTGAATAATTTTTGTTCAGATGCCCCCAACGGGTTTGCACTACACCCACTTGTTCGTTTACAAAATAGGCAAGCGTATTTTTTAGGAAATCGGGATAGGGAACAAAGTCTGCATCGAAGATGGCAATAAAATCTCCCTTCGCACTTTGGAGCCCATGATCCAATGCACCCGCCTTGTAGCCGATTCTGTTTTCGCGATGGATCAATTTAATATCCAAAGCCAACGGGCGAAGGACTTCCAATTTCCTTAAAATGATTTCGGTGGTATCATCGGTGGAGTCATCCAAAATTTGGATTTCCATTTTCTCCTTCGGAAAGTCGAACTTTGTAATCGCATCGAGCAATCTTTCTACTACATATTTCTCGTTATAGATGGGGAGCTGAATGGTGACTGTTGGGAAATCTCTAAGAATGGAATCTGGTTGTTTTTTCTTTTTGGATTGCAGATAATGCCAAGTTAGGTGAAGTTGCCCCATGCTGAATGCAAAGAGATAGGAAAGCGAGATAAGATAGAAGATGGTGATGATGATTTCCATTTGAGTAGTAAAGTCAACGGCCTATAGACAACGGTTTACCGAGTGAGCGTGGCTAACTAATAGTATTTCTTAAAGCTTGAATTTTCTTTATTAAAACATCAAGTTGATTTTAAACTTTATTAAAAATTGCCTCCTTCCAAACATCTAATTTTTCAAATTTAGATCACATTTTCCTCCGATTTACTGTAGGGTATCTCTAAAAACCTATGTTTTCTTCACCTCAATCCTTTCCCTTCTCCAAAAGAGAAGGGTGGGCCGAGTTTTTAGAGATGCCCTTTAGTCATTCGACCATTGACTGTCGACTTATTACCAATACTTAAATATCGTACTTAAAATTTTATATCCGGCCATGATCGTCCCTTTCACCGTTCCAGAAATTTTAGAGAACCCAATTCGTTTTCGGTAGCGAACGGGTACTTCTACACATCTCAAACCAACTTTGGCCGCTTTGAGTTGCATCTCCACCGTCCAGCCATAGGTTTTGTCTTGCATATCTAGCAGCATGAGCGATCTAAAACGTACCGCCCTAAAAGGGCCAAGGTCGGTAAATGTAGCTCCGTAAATAATTTTCAAAAGTCGCGTAGCTAACCAATTGCCAAAAATTTGTTGAGGAGTCATGGATCCCTTTTCTTTATTGCCCAGCGCCCTAGAGCCAATCACTAAGTCTGCCTTGTTTTCAAGAATGGGGTTGATCAATTCACGTACTTCTTCCGGGTAGTCAGAGTGGTCTGCATCAAGAAACACAACGATATCGGGCGGAACAGGGAGTTGTCTCAGGTATTCTATCCCTTTTAAGCACGCGCGACCATAGCCGGGAGTAGGCTCTCGCAAAACAGTAGCGCCATTTTCTTGGGCAACTTTTTCTGTTCGATCGGTAGACGCGTTGTTAACAACAATAATTTCAGCAATTATGTCTTTAGGTATTTCTCGAATAACCTTGCCTATTCCGTTTTCTTCGTTAAAGGCAGGAATAATTACATTGACCTTACTCATATTTTTCACCTATGTGCAAATATGACTTATTCTTACCGCCCATAATAATTTGATAACAAACAATTGCCCAACTCTTTGGTTGTGCTGTATATCTTTGATCGCAAATGTTCGACATTTTTAAATTTAACTCGATTCGAAGCCGGATGCTCTCTGGTTTTTTGATTCTCACGCTGCTGATCGTTTGTGTTGCCATCGTTTCGCTTTTCATTCTCAACAAGAACAATCGAATCGCTGCCATCCATGGTCAGATCAGCGAACTCGAGATTGCTACCCTTAGCTTAATTAAGACGGACAATGATTTTTTTGATCTTGAAACGATCAACCCTGATTATTTTGAAACCCATGAGAGTGTTTTTCTAAGCAAGCGTGACAGTTTTCGAATGAAGATCCATTCAGGTGTGGACTATATTTATCATGAAAGCAAAAACGGTGTGGTTGAAAGTCTTCATAATATTGATAGTCTTTTCACCGCTTACGACAGTCATTTCCAACAATTGGAAAAATTGCTATTTAAAAAAGGATTTAAGGATTTTGGTTTGGAAGGAAAGATGCGGTTTCACGCCCACAAACTGGAGGAAGCCAAGCTGGGGATAAGTATGCTTAGCGTTTTGTCGTTGCGTAGGAAGGAAAAGGATTTTTTTCTTCGCCATGATATGGAGTACGTTCGTGCATTGAATCAATTGGTCAATACGCTTGCGGTAGATTTGAAAAAGTCACCCAGAAAACAGGAAGAAGCTCTTTTTCATCTACAGGAATATCAGCGCTACTTCAATGAGCTAGCCGATATACAAATTCAAATTGGTCTTGCTAGCAATGACGGCCTACGGAATATTTTAAACCAATTGAGCAATAGTTTAGCGGCAAAATATTTTTCGTTAACGCAATATAGCTACCACGCTACACTGGAGGCACAAACCAAGGCGCGGGTATTTTATATTTCGATCGTCATTGGCGCGGTTCTTTTTTCTCTCTTTTCAGGATACTGGATATCTAAGAGGCTATCATACCCCATTGCGAAACTTTCTAAATTAATGGAAAATGTAACTTCCGATAAAAAAAATTTTGCCATTGATTTGACGCTGAACAATGCAGCAGAAGAGATCAATACGTTGACCAATTCATTTGTTCATTTGATGACTCAAACGAATCAGCAAATGAAGGAGATCAAGCGCAAGTCGCGGTTGGTGAAACGAAAGAACGGTGACTTGAAAAAACTAAATAGTGAGCTAGATAGTTTTATTTATAGCACTGCTCACGATTTGCGCTCGCCTCTCACATCGTTATTAGGGTTGCTCAACATAATGAGACATGACAATAAGCAAGAAGACATTAAACCATACATTCAGATGATGGAAAGCAGTATTCATCGAATGGAGGATTTCATTGGTCAAATTGTTGGGTACTCGAAGAATAAGAGATTAGAGGTGGCGATTGAGAAGATTGATTTGTATGCTCTTGTGTCCGAAATTTTTGAGAGTCATAATTTTGTCGAGGGCGCAAGCCGAATCGACCGGTTAGTAAATGTGGGAGATAAACACCCTTTTTATTCGGATCGTGGCCGAATTACTATTTTGATGAACAACCTTATTTCCAACGCGATCCGATATGCAGATTTTGCAAAGGTCAATCCATTTATTAAAATTGATTTTGGCGTTGAGCAGAGTGAATTGACCATGGAGTTTGCCGACAACGGAATAGGCATAGCGGAAGAACATATCGGCAAAGTGTTTAATATGTTTTATAGGGCCAACGTAAAATCCAAAGGTTCGGGATTGGGCTTGTTTATTTTCAAAGAGACTATTGTTAAGCTTAAGGGGCTTGTCAGCGTTGAATCACAATTGGGAGTTGGCACCAAGTTTTTTATTCGCATTCCTAACCAGCTCGCAAGTCAGCCGATACAGACCGAAATGATGCTCATTGAAAAAAAACGAAAGTAGCAGTTAGATTGAAGGTCTAGTTGAGTTAAATTCACCAGTCGTCCCGCGATTTTAACATAATTTCCCGATGCTGTTTCAAAAGTCGCTCGTGCAAACCTTCCTCGGTTGTATACCCTACAATTTTTAATTTTTCTTTACTGATGGTTTTGTTAGTTACCGGTGGGGTAATGCAACTTACGTTCATGCCGGCCTTTTGCATGCCGTAAGTGCTGTTGGTAAAATGATTGGTATTTGCCTCTTGCCCCAAAACCTCAAACGTCTTTTTAGAATCGTCTTTGATCACCTGCCAACACTTGGAGTACATAGATTTTTTTCTCAAAGTAACAAATAGAATCTAACTCTTGAAAGGCTTAGTGATCCAAGGATTATATCTTTAATTGAAATAAAATTATGTCCGTATTCTGTGAAGTATTTGTATAGGCTATTTTGAAAGATCAATCAATGGCCGGCAATTGAATTTTAAAGCTAGCCCCGGCAGAACAATCTGAAGCCAAAATTTCACCACCCATTCTTTTTAAGCAACTCTGGACGATGTATAGTCCTAAGCCGATGCCAGTAGATTTTTCGTTGCCTCTTTTAAACATTTTGAAGAGTTCATTTCTTGCATCTGTAGTAATCCCAACTCCATTATCCTCGATCGAAATAGTATTAATGCTTTTTTCGGTCTGATGCGTCACTTTGATTATTAAATCCGGATTGTCATTGTTATATTGAAGTGAGTTCTTGATAATTTCTAAGATGGAGGTTTGAAGTAAGAACGAATCTGCTTTAATTCTAGATTGATTTAGGTTTAGTTCTAAGCGACAATTTTGAGAATTTTCAGACGCCTTTTTAAAAATCGAACAAATGGTTTCCTGTAAATCAACTTCCTCTACCGCAACTTCTTTGGTTTTGATAAAATGAACTAGTTGAATTGTCTTTACCATTCGTTCGAGTTTTGTAATAGTCTCACTGATAAGCGTTAAATAGACTTTTACATTTTCTTCCGTAGACTCTTTGGTGGCGAGTGAATGTAATCCTTTTATTGTAGCGATAGGGGCTTGGACATCGTGCGAGGAATGATAGAGGAAATTTGCCAATTGATTATTGGTTAATTCTAGCTCGTTGGTTCGTTGTTTTACCCGCCACTCCAGTTCTTTGTTTTGCGTTTCGATAAAATCATTTTGAGTTTTTATCTGTTCGTTTTGTGTCTCTATTTCTTCTTTTTGTACAACTAACAATTCTTGATCTTGCTCTTGCTTCTTAAATGTGCGGGAGAAAAAACTGTAAAGCAAAAAACCAAAAGGCACAATCAGACCGAGCGAAATCAATGAGTTTTTGAGTAATTCTTTTCTTGCTTTTTCAATAAACCACTCAAAGTGTTCATCTGCTTCCAACAAAGCAACTACTTCACCTTTTTTGTTTTTGATTGGAGAAAAGGCTGATAGCCACGTGCCATTTTCATCCTCGTATGTATCCAGCACTCCACCCGTTTGTTGATGGACAAAAAGTGCTTCAGGATAATTTTTATAGCGATGGCGATAGTATGGTTTTTCAGATGATGTGCCAATGAAATGAAAAGTGCTGTCACGCGCATAGTAGACGATAGTGTAAATGGGGGTTTTCAAATTATTGGCATTCTTGATTTTAAGAAGTTGTTTGTGCAAAACCAGATAATCGGCATCTTGCTCATTGGTTATCAGATCATCTTTGCCCATAAATTGGTTGGAAATCCGTTGGTGCGCATTACCATTTATTTCTAAGGCGGCCGTTTGCGTGATGGCCATTAATCGGTGTAGCACTTCTTCCTTTGATTTCTGAAGCCAGGTAAAATAGTTAATAGTAATAAAGTACCCAACTAACACAATTATGCCAATTGAAAGGATAATCAATAATCTAGTATTCGATTTTTTGATGGAGTAAATGGGTTTTGTCTTCGGCATGGTAACAGTAATAACAACCATTTAATAAATACCTTATCAAAACCGCATGAATTTTAAGTGATTTGTCAACTTACTGACATTTTTGAGGGACGATATCAAAGGAGCACCGAATTTCTCCAAATATCAAACTTAGCTAGCGCAGCTATTTTGTAGGTATTGGTTTTGATTCGATCGGCATTGCAAATGCCTGTTTATCTTTGGTTCAACCTACGCTCAGCCAAGGGCTATTTCCGGGTTATAAATTGTAGTGTCTCGATGACAATACCGGCCAAAAGCAAAAATTCTTCTTCCGCCTCCTTAATGTACTAAATGCTTTAGGCACTTTATTGTACGGTATGTTTTATTTTGAAAAAAGCCATTGATTGGTAATGCTGAATGGTTCATTTTTGTTAAAAATCAGAGATTTAATTTAACTCGCTTATTTTGGTCTTTGAATATTCGCGCGCTTTGCAGTTTTGTAAATTTGCTCAATGACAACCCTACAAGTCATTAAATTACATACCCTCACTGGTCATAAAGATTGTGTGTACACTCTGCAATCGGGCAATGAACCTAACCTAATTTTCTCTGCAGCGGGGGATGGCATGGTGGTAGGTTGGGATTTAGAGAAGCCGGACGAAGGAGAACTGATCGCCAAATTGCCAAATTCAATTTACGCTTTGTGTCATCTGAAAAAGGAAGATTTGTTGGTGGTCGGGCAGAATTACGAGGGCCTTCATTGGTTGGACTGGAGGAACAAGAAAGAGTTGGCTTCGTTGAAAATTACTTCTTCGTTTATTTTTGATATTCAATCTTTTGAGAACGATCTGCTCATTGCCACTGGAGAAGGTTTGCTGGTGATCGTGGACAAAGAGAAGTGGGCGATAAAAAAGAAATTACCGGCTACCGGAAAAAGTGCAAGAGCAATCGCCATCAACACCGTTCGGGGTGAGGTGGCCGTGGGTTATAGTGATTTTTTTATCCGCGTATTTTCGTTGAACGATTTTAAGTTGATCATTGAGTGGAAAGCGCACACCAATTCTGTGTTTGCGTTGAGTTATCTTCCGGGGGGACAGTATTTGATGAGTGGCTCACGCGATGCGAAATTGAAGATATGGGATGCTACCACCGGCTATCAACAAGCGGAGGAAATTGCAGCACACTTGTATGCCATTAACCACATCACCTTTAGCCCAGACGGAAAGCACTTTGCCACCTCCAGCATGGACAAGTCTATAAAGGTGTGGGACACCAACGAGATGAAACTGTTAAAGGTAATTGACAAAGCACGCCATGCGGGGCATGGTACTTCGGTGAATAAACTCCTTTGGACTTCGTATAAAGATCAATTGGTTAGCGCTAGTGATGACAGAAGTGTTTCGGTGTGGGATGTTCGGTTTTAAAATCACGGTTCACGTAACTTTCGCCCTTATCAATTTTTGCAGTTTTGCATCTCGGTGACGATGACAGTGGCTAGCATGTTAAAAGCTAGCGAACAGCCTTAAAATATGAATATAGCAAAACCCTGCCGGAAAATAGTATCTTTAATATTTATTGTACGTACTTACTATATGACATCTTTAAAAACCTTGACTTTTACCGCTTCAACCCCTTCCCCGGAAGAGAAAGGCAAACCGAGTTTTTAGAGATGCCCTATTATTAAATAACCTCGATTCAGATAGATTTATGCTTGTGAAGTTTGTAACCTTTTTTTTATGAATAAACTAAAATACGCACTCGTTTTTCCATTGGTTTTATCAGGATGTTTTGGGTTCGCGCAGGAAATCCCCGTTTACTTTGTAACCATTGGTGTCTTTGCTAAGATTGAAAATGCAACGCGCTTAGTTGAAAAAGCCAATCAGCAGAGTTACTTAGGAAATTATGGGGTTGACAACATCAGGAAATTAAATTATGTCTATCTTTTAAAGACATCGGACAAGCGCAAGGCTTACGCATACGCGATAAAACTTAGGGCGGAGACAGAATACAGAGATGCGTGGGTATTTGATGGTAATTTAGAAGGCGTCCCGGCAGAAGAGCCACCACAAATTGAAGAAAAAAAACCGGAGCCCATTGTTGAAATTATTCCGAAAGAGCCAGAGCCAGAACCAGCTATTGACTCTTCTTTGATTGTTAAACCAGTCAAAATTAAAGAGGTAATCAAACCCGTTGGCAAAGCCTTCTATTTTAGGCTGGTAAATGTGGGTGATGGAAGCGAGATAAATTCAGGTGAACTACGCATTCAGGAAGGGATGAGAGCTTCAAAATATCAAGTTTTTAAACCTAGTGAAGTAATTTACTTAGAAGCGCCAAAAAATGCGAAAGGATTATATACCGTTGTCACACAACTACCTGGTTACACCCCCACCAACTCGGTATTTAACTACCAAAATCCGTCTGCAAAAAAAGGAAACCAAGAAGAGCTAATTATTGAGCTGCAGGTAACAAAAGCAAAAAAAGGAGACTACACTGACTTTAACAATGTCAAGTTTTTTACGAATGCATCGCTGCTTCAGCCGGCCGCCCAAAATGAATTAGATGGCTTGGTTGATTTGATGAAAGAAAATTTGAAATATCGCATTAAAGTACACGGCCACGTGAACGGGAAGCGAGAGCGAGAGAGTATTACGCGTGGTGAAAAATCTGATTTTTTTGGACTCAACCGTGCTGCCGATAAATCAACAAAAAGAATGTCGGCAATGGATTTATCCACCGCACGTGCAGAGTCAGTTCGTGATTATCTAGTTACCCAAGGAATTGATGCAAACCGCATTAAAATTAAAGGTGAAGGCGGTAGAATTCTGTTATATCCCGAAGCCGGACTCTATGGGGCGTACAACGACCGCGTGGAAATTGAATTCCTGAAGAATTAACTCGCAAGCATTTTAAGAACATCTTTCAGTAATTTTCATCAAAAAATACACTTGTTGGCCAAGGCCAGTTACAAGCAGCTCGGTCTCGGATGCTCGGCTTCAATCCAAGTCTAAAATAATTTTGAGGTTTTCTTTAATTTTTGTGGTCAACGCGTTGTCTACTTTGGCAATCTTTTTCACTAATTGTTTGTTGTCAATGGCTCTTAGTCGATCGATCATGATGTCACAATCTTCCTTGAGCCCAAAAGTTGATTTCTTTCGATGAACTCTCAATATTTCAGTATCGGGCTTTAATTGCTTGGGAAGGGGCAAATGAGGGTAGACGGATGCTCCATCAGCAAATCAGTTTGGACTACAATAACAGGCCCTACTTTTTCGTGCCTGGCTGCCCAATCTGGGATTTAGTTCTGCCATTCAGATTTCGAATTGCTTACTCTTCATCTTGCAGCTTTTCGAACTCTGCTAAGATCTTCATGGAATCAGCAGAACCTACTTTCGACTCTTTGCTCAATTACTTTGAAAGAAGCTTCCGCCTACGAAGCGCGGTTTAAAATGAGACGGCTTCGTTGATGTAGCGATTTCGGTTTTTTTAATTTTTGTCACAATTTTTTCGTTTCCAAGAAAATATTGTCTTCTAGCTTTAGCGAAATGTTTTTCATACGTTTCATTAAGGGATATACTTTATGGATATACTTTAAACTCAGATAGGTTTTTAAGTGGATTTGCGAGTAACAAGAATAGCCACGAACGCACAGCTGCAAGGCTTTTTATTATTTTTTTTTCTTAAATAGTTTGGAATATTTAATCCTAGAATAATATCATACTCGGCTTCTTTTGTACGTGTTGGCTGTTCCGCCTCTATTCGTGTCCTCACGAAACGGCTTTATTAATTCCTTGTTTCGTGGAGACACGAACCAAGGCACTGAACCCGCTTTTTTGCCAACTGCCTGTTAGCGGCTCGTTGTTTTTTTGTTCAATTTGTCTGCTGTTATTATTCTGTTTGTATAGGAATTAATTGTCAGTCTAACATTTCTTTCGTTGTTTGTTATGTAAATATTTTTACCTGTTTTTTGAAACTTGGTTTCCTCTGTTTCTGAGATAATTTCTGAAATCATTTTTTCAATTTTGTCTTTTGAAAGTACTTTTTTCAGTTTTTTATTAATTCTTCCATAAACTAGTTCGGTGTAACAAATTTTGTCCAAAATTTCTTTTTTATAATTTTGCACGCTCGCTTTTTCGTTATTTAGTTATCCGTGCTTATGGTTAAATAAATGTCAATTCCCGAAGTCGGTCTGTCCCAGCGAAAGCGATAGTCATACTTCTCAAATGTATAAATCCGGTCTCTGAATAATGCTTAATTGTCAGATTTGAGTTTGGCAATATGTCTTTATAGATGTTGTGAATTGTCTGTTTTATATTTTCCGTTCCGCCTGAATGTGTAAAAAATTCCATATTCTCCTTTTGGAATTTATTTGTTTACAAAATGGTCTGGAAAAATCATTTTGTTCTTCGGGATTGTTGTCAAGTAAAAGTACGTTTCGTTGGTCTTAAAAGTAATTCCGTACTTCTTCCAATTCCCGCCATTTTGAATTAGATTATATTTTTGTAATTCAGCGTTAAACTTTTTCCGATGATTTTTTTTAATACAAAATTGTCAGTTTGAGAGTTCGTTAATTCTGTAAAAAGTCCGCAAGTCTGTATATTTTGTTCTATCGTTGTCATTCAGGTTTGGTTTTTTACAATGACCGCTAAAACTCTTAAATATACGAACCAACGTTGCGTTAATCCAACTTGCTTGGGACTGTATTGCCGATGGTGAGCTATTAGTCTGTTCTTCGCAGAGTCTCGCCTCGAACTCTGCGCTATTATTTGCATTCGTTTGCCGGCAGAGTCCCCGAAACGGGAAACTCCGTGGAGAAATAGATACGTTTCATTTTTATTTATTTTAATTTGTTACTTATTGAAATCCCGTTGTTACTAACTTTAATAATGGAAGTTTGATACGTTCCTAATTTTTCTAAATACTTAAAAAATCGACCATCGTCTCCATAACCGTCTGTTACATTGTGCATGGTATAAAGCCCACCAACAGTAAGTTTTGGTTCACAAAGTTTAAAGAAAGTCAAATACCCTTCATCTGGTTGTGTACTCCAGGTGGCATCAGAGAAAACAAAATCAAATTTTTCCTTTAAGGTTGGAATTACTTGCAAAGCATCTCCCAGTTTCATTTCTATTAAATGTGAAACTCCTGCTTCTTCGAAATTACGTTTGGCTTTTTCGTATCTGCCTTTGTCTATTTCTATGGTGATTACTTTCCCGCCCGTTTTGGCTACCGCTTTTGCCAACCAAATGGTAGAATGACCGCTGGAAGTGCCTATTTCTAATACAGATTTACAGTTGTTTTGAACGATTAGATTTTCCAACTCCTGCCCATCTTGATAAGGTACATTGTAATCGGTCCAACGGTTGCGGTTTGCAGATAAATAATTTAGTATTTTTTGGTCTAATAAAACGTTATCGTTTCCTTGATCCTGTTCATTACAAATCGTACCCATTGCAGCAATTACTGAAGTAGCTACTAATATTTTGTTCATTTTTAGATTATGTTTAAATACAATGCAAAGGTTGCACGGAAGTCGTAAAGCTTGTTAGGACAAATGGGCGGGTTTTCGGGATTTATAGGAGATGATGTTTTCTAAACTCCAGAGGTGAAGTAGAAGTGTGTTTTTTGAAATAGCGGGCAAAGTAGCTGCTGTCTTCAAAATCTAGTTTGAGGGTAATTTCACTTATGGCGTATTCTGAAAATTGCAGTAGTTGTTTGGCTTGTAATAAAATTCTTTCTTTAATAATGTCACTTGCGGTTTTGTTGCAAACCGATTTTATGATGCTGTTTAAACGATGGGCAGTAATATTCAGTTGATTGGCATAATCTGTTAACGCTACATTTTTATTGAAATTTTGGTTAACCAAAATTTTGAATTGCTTAAAAATTACAATTTGATGTTTTGTATTCTGATTGATTATTTTTTCTGAAAATAGATTTTGAATTTGTTTTAAAAGCACAAATAAAATAGCTTGAACGGTTTCATTTGATTTTTCTTGGAATAATAAATCAATAGTCGGCTTTAGCTTGATTTTGGCTTCCTCGTGCATTTTCAAAAATGGATTTGAATATAAATTGTCAAGAGACGACAATTCAAATAATATGTTTTTATTTTGAAATAATTGAAGAAAATAGTCTTCGGTAAATAGTATACAATAGCCTTCAATATCCTGCCATTCTTCAAAAAAATGTAGTTGTTCAGGCGAAATAAAAAATAAATTATCAGCCATTATTTCATAATTGTTGTATTCAATCGTTTGTTTGCTGTTGCCTTTTGTAATCCATAGAATTTCATAATAATTATGTTTGTGTGGAAACACTAAATTTGCTGGTTGGGGTATATCCTCAAACCTGTCGACCCAAAACGGAATGTTTTTTTCGGGTTGATTAAGTAAGACGCTAATTGCAATATTTGGAACCATTTTAAAAGATCGAAATTAGTTTTTAATTTTTTTCGATTCTAAATTAACGTAACTGTTTTGGTAGCTTCGCTTAGGCTACTTAAACAGTTACGTTAATTTATTTAGTAAAGGATATAAAAGAATATCAACAGGAAAGGCAAACGCCAAGATAATTACCTATAGTACCTGTTCAGTTCATCTTCCCTTATCATCAAAGAATAGCGTATCCAAAGTCGTTATTGAAATCACGCCAAACACTGTGAATGTGATTGCCATTGTTACGAGAGTTGTCAAATTCCATTAAAAAATCTGAACTTTGAAGGCGGTAATAATGATTTTGATTTCTTAAGACTCCGCCTGCCCAAGCAAAACGAATATTTTCTATTCCAGTAGATCTGATTTTTGCCCAAGTAGTATCATAAAAATCCTTTGTCTGTGACCCTAAATATTGTTCTAATATCTGATTAATAAGGTTTACTTGTGTTCCGGACATATCCTTTACCAATACACCACTTTGAGGCAAAGGATTTACCTTTGGTTGGTTTAAAGTGAAATGATCACCAGGGGCATTTGTTTGAAAAATAGCTTGGCTTTGCATACTGGGTGATAATGTTGTTATGATTTCCCTTGAGGCATCTTCCTCAGTTGCCATATATCTACCAGCTCCTGTATAAGTAGAAACTGGCAAAGTACCGTGAAAAAAAGGAGTTACACTTGTTTTTTCTCCCACAATAGTAAACTGATATGAAAGATGATGCCCTTCAAAACGCCAACCCCAAACAGATTTTGTAAAGGGCATTCCAAACAAACTTACGTAATACAAATCAGGATTTGAGCCATTCTCCGATTGCTGCCCAATGATACTTAAAGCTGTTGCGTATCCCTTAGCAGAAATACTTTCTTTTAACAACTCCATTGCCAATACTTTTTGATTATTATTCATTTCCGTCAAAGGCAATCCATTGCGAGGAAATCCTGAGGGAGTAGTCCAATGCCAACGTGTTCTTTCTGCGTTATCAAATGCAAAAACACCTTTTGCTATTTTATTGGCTTCAAGTGAGTCATACAGTTTTTTTGCAGCAGTAGCCATTGCAAATGCTAGTGTCCCTATAGTTGGGTCGGGAACATTTCCTGTAGGTATAATGGGGTTTGGATTGTCTGCACGACAACTAATGATTAACCCTCCTAAACCTAAAACTGATAACTGAATAAATTTTCTTCTATTTTCCATGGTTAGTAATTATTTGTTGTTAATTAATTTTGAGTATTGATTTTAAATGAAATTATCATTGGGATTAATAGGATTCTGAGTTCAAGTAATAAGTGCAACACAATATGTTGAGAGAAGGGAGGATTTCTCCCTCCGCTACTGTATAGGTACTATTACTGATAGTCGAACTTACAATAAACTGTTTTCTGTTTTTATCGAAAGCTATTCCTTCCGGGAATAATTTAGGGCGTGATATAATCACTAATTTGTTTCATTTTTACATTGTGGTTTTAGTACAATGCAACAATGCAAAATTAGAACAGATTCAATACTTATGGTTAGGACAAATGCGAGGGTTTTCGGTACTTATCGTAGATTAATTTTCCTAAACTCCAAAGGTGAAGTAGACGTGTTTTTTTTGAAATAGCGGGCAAAATAGCTGCTGTCTTCAAAACCTAATTTGAGGGTAATTTCACTTATGGTGTAAGCTGAAAATTGCAGTAATTGTTTGGCTTCTAAAAGAATTCTTTCTTTAATAATGTCGCTTGCGGTTTTGTTGCAAACCGTTTTTATGATACTGTTTAAACGATGTGCAGTAATATTGAGTTGATTGGCGTAATCGGTTAAGGCGAAATTTTTATTAAAATTTTGCTCAACTAAACTTTTGAATTGCTTAAAAATTACAATTTGATGTTTCGAATTCTGATTAATTATTTTATCTGAAAATAGATTTTGAATTTGTTTTAAAAGCACAAATAAAAGAGCCAGAATGGTTTCATTTGATTTTTCTTGGAATAATAAATCAATAATTGGCTTCAATTTTATTTTTGCTACCTCATCCAATTTCAAAAACGGATTCGAATATAAATTGTCTAGATACGACAATTCAAAAAGTA
>Ga0163155_10001307_pt1 | contig 30214 bp, 27 predicted proteins | sample OliLakLV19SP4G1_FD_148611 | JGI IMG/M metagenome (GOLD analysis project Ga0163155, IMG submission 148611) | Freshwater microbial mat bacterial communities from Lake Vanda, McMurdo Dry Valleys, Antarctica - Oligotrophic Lake LV.19.SP4.G1 | ecosystem: Environmental > Aquatic > Freshwater > Lake >... | reverse complement strand
GCGACGAGATGCGTCACGGGGGTAGGGGGCGGTGCGCTCGCGTGCGGCGTCACGGCGCGCCGGTCGCCGTCAGAGCGCGACGCTGGCGGAGTTTTCTGCGCGCTTCATACTTGATGAATAATCCGGGCTATCAGATCGGTTCGGGCGGCACGGGCGTTGGAATCGATGGCGAACAGACCCTCGTTGTTGAGACTGAACTCTGGTGGCTGCGCGTCTCTCCGTGGCCGGTCAATCCCCTGGACCTTGACGGAGATCGCATCGTTGGTGCAGCGGATTTGGCCGTGTTGCTTGGCGCGTGGGGCGACGACTTGAGCATGTCGGACCTCGACGCGAGTGGCAGCGTCGGCGCATCGGATCTCGGGCTGCTGCTCGGTGGATGGACGCAGTTCTGACGCCGCGTCACGGGTAGGCGAGCTATCGCGGGTGCAGACGCGGCGTTGCGTGCGAAGGTCCGGCGGGAGCGCTAATACACCTCAAGCATGCACCGATGCGTCCCGCGCACGCGGCGCTTGATCTGCTCGGTCGTCCAGTCCTTCGCGTCGATTCCGCTCAGCTCCTCGCCGACGGTGATGTAGCCATCGTGGAGACCGTGCGTGGCCAGCATTTGAAAGATGCCGACCTGCATGCCCGCGAGGCCGCAGACGTAGATCAGTGTGCGCGGTGAGCGAAGCAGCCCATCGAATCGCTCGCTGAGGTGCCGCTGCACGTACTGATGCGCATACTCGCCGCGGCCGCCGTCGGCTCGAGCCTCGCGGCTGATGGCGGTGTGATAATGGAAGTTGGAGTGCTTCGACGCCATGTCGCGGAAGAGATCGTCGTACAGGAGATCGGTCGTGTACGGCGTTCCCATCACGAGATGAATCTGACTCGTGCAGCGCTTCCAGCCCGCCGCCCACGGCGACCCGGCCGGAGGTGACTGCAGCAGTTCCATCGCGAAGCCGCGGAACGGCGCGATGCCGGTTCCTGTCGCCAGGAAAAGATAATCATGGGCATCAGGATCTGTCGGCAACAGAAATCGCTTGCCGTTCGGTCCGGAGACGCGCACGGGATCGCCGACGTTGCGATCACAGAGATAGTTGCTGCACACTCCGAGAAGCAGCGTGTGATCGCCGGGATCGTCGCCGGGCTTCTGCGGCTCGCGTTCGCCGATCGCGCGCTTGGGTGTGGTGGCGATCACGTTGCCATGACCGTCCTCTCCCCATGTCGGACTGGCGAGCGAGTACAGCCGGACCTTGTGCTGTTTGCCGTGCGCGTCGTTGCCTTCAGGGATGACGCCGAATGACTGACCCGCGTGAAACGATCCGGCGAGCGGCGTTCCGCTGACATCGATATCGACGTGACGCACAATGCTCGCGGACTTGCCCTTCATGCAGAGGCGTGTGCCTGCGATGCGGCCGGTGACAGGCGCACCGGGCATGGCAATGTGCATTCTGGCTTCGGGGAGGAGCGGCTCGTGATGAACGGTGGCGTCGGACGCTGACATGGGCCGCAGAGTGTAGAGGACGGGCTCCTCGTACGTCACAGCGTCGTGACTGCCCGCAAGAACGCGATCATCCGAGTCCGGGAGTCCGGGTGCGTTTCCTGCAGGGAATTGTGCTTGCCGCCGGGGCAGATAAGCAGTTCGGCGTCCGGCGCAGCATCCGCGAGTCGGCGTCCATGGCTGACCGGGACGGTGGTGTCCGCGTCACCGTGCACGATGAATATCGGCAGATCGATCGTACGAATCGCATCGACGGGTCGCGGCATCCGCTCGCATCCGTCACGGATCAGACACGCAGCGAGTGACGCGCCGATGAAGTTCGGTGGATCGCCGCCGACAGCGTTCGCCGCAACATCCCGAAAGCTCGCGACGGGTGACTCGAGCCCGACACCGCGGAGGCGCGGCGCGTCAGAATCGATTCGCGCTAGATCTTCCTGGACGAGCACGATCGCAATGGCTGCACCGAGCGACTGCGCGAAGACCGCGATCCGCGCCGAATCGATGTCGGCGCGGGCGCGAAGTGTGCGCAGTGCGGTGGTGGCGTCATCGAGCAGTTCCTCGCGCGACGTCGCCGCGCTTTCGCTCTCGCCGTAGCCGCGATAGTCAAACATGAAGACGTTGAATCCGGCCGCCGGCAGTTCGCTCACGAAGTACAGGTGTTCGTTCATGGACGCCGCATTGCCATGCACATGAAAGACCGTGGGCGCGTTACGCGCGTCGCCGGTCTGCGCCGGAAGAAGCCAGCCGCGCAGTCGCGTGCCGTCACCTGATGCGAACCAGAACGCTTCAGCATCTGGAACGAGGAAGGTCGGCGCCGGCGTCGCCTGCCTGGTCGGCGAGAACAGCAGCCGTTCCGCGCACCCGCTCATCGTGATCGCCGTCGCAACGATGCCGGCAACGGTCGTCAAGAATCGCATGCGCGGATCGTACTCTGCAGCGCATGCGCGCGACGACGCGGGTGATGGTGTGCATCACCCGCGTCGCCGGTCTCTCCCGAGTCGCTCGTGGGCCGTCGCCGAATGCTTACGGGCAGATCGTTTCGACTTGAAACTGGAGTCCGATTTGACCAAGCTCTGTTCCAGGGAACTGCGCGAGGCGCACGTAGTACGGCGTGTTCGGCGTGCAGTCCTTCAGCACGATGTGTGACCGGAATCCGAAGCCCCGGTCGTCGCAGTCATCATCGCTGCACGCGATCTCGAACAGTTCGCCGCAGCTTCCGACGTAGGCGATCAACACGGTGTCCACGAAGGTGAAGCCGTTGCACGTGGAGATGCGCAGGTCGAAGTTCTGGGAGCACGCCGATTCGAACGTGTGCCATTCATCTTGCACGCCGTCGAGATTCATGCAGAGGCTGGGGTAGTTACTTGGATAGCTGTCTTCGAGCGTTCCGATTCCTGTACTTCCCCCGCCGCCCGCGGACCAACTTGCCAATGGCTCGCATGGCGAGTTTCCAGGGAGGCATCGTTCCACCTCTACAGTGCCGTAGCCGATTGTTCCGCTCGGCGATCCGACGCGCACCATGATCTGTTGATCCTCAACGAGGTCGAACTCGAAGTAGCGTCCGAGGCCGTCCGGAACGATCGACAGCGGAATTTGCTTATCTGTGCAGCCGAGCACCGTCGCGCCGCCGGATGGAGGATTGCAGACGCTCGCGATGGACGGCGCCAGATAGACGATCGCTCGGGCGTCGAAGGTCGAATCGAACACCTTCGCGCGGTAACGGCCGGTCTCGGGGGCAGTCATGATGAAGAAGATGTCCTTCTGCAGCTGGCCGGGAAGGTCGCAGGTCGCGGCCGCAGCGAACGAGTTTGAAGCGTTCACGGTGCAGAATGGAACGGGCGTTCCGAACGAACCGATTGTCAAGGGCGTGAAGCACGCGTCGTTGACGGGCACGAACGGGCACGCTCCCCAGGCACCGAGGAGGATCGCCAGATCTGCCGCATCGACGAGAAGGTCAAAATTCAGATCCGCCAGCGGCCCCTTGTTCCCCCATTCCCCCAAGAGGATCGCGAGGTCGGCCGCGTCCACCGTGAGGTCGGCGTTCAGATCGCCGAGGCACGGGCAGATTTCCGGACCTCGCACTGCGTGCGCGACCGAGGGAACAATTGAAGTCGCCAACGCGGCGAGCGAAACGAGAGCGATACGGGTGAAAGTAGTCATGTGTGGTCTCCGCTCTTCACGCGAGGAGACCGGGGATGCGTGCGCCAAGAAATTGCTGGAATCTCCAAACGAAAAGCCCCGCACCCCCAATGTTGGGGGTGCGGGGCATTTATGCAGTCGTTCACAGCTCGGCCCGGCGGGGCTGGCCCGGCGGCGCTGGCACCAATCAGTCGTACGCCTGCGTGACGTTGGGGAACTGGACGGTCTCGAGCTTCAAGTTCGTCGTGATCTTGAAGTTCGACTGCGTGCGGTGACGCTCGGCGAAGAAGAAATCGAGCTTGTAGGTCTCGCCGTCGACGAGGCTGAGGCGGTTGAGCTCAATCTGCTGCTCGACCGCGCCGTGAATGCCACCCAGATCGACGACCAGTTTGCCGTTGATGTACACCCACACGTCGTCATCACCGCGGAACGAGAAGACCTGATTGTCAGCCTGGCTGTACGTGAACTCGGTGTGCAGTTCGAACGTGAAGTGGAAGTTCCGGTTCGGACTGCCGCCCGGGTTTCCGAACAGCTGATTTTCGATGGGGAAGAATCCACCCAAAGCGCTGTAGACCGGATCGGTCTGGCTGTCGAAAACGTAACTGCCGGAGGCCTGCTTCTTGAGCGTGATGTCGACCGACTTCGACAGATTCGTGCCGAGGACATCGTTGAACCACGCTCCGAAGCTTTCGGAACTGGAAATGCCACCCGTCGACACGACGGTGTCGAACGCTCCGGCGACATCGCCGAGGCTTGCGTTGTACATGGCGTAGCAAATCTGCTTGCCGGCGGAGTTCTTCCACTGATTCGTGACCTTCTTGCCGCCGCCGACGAACACCGGTTTGTTGTCCGGGCCGAGCTGGGCGGCGATGTTGCCTGCGTAGTGACCGAAGCCGCGGCTCGGCGTGGCCTCGAAGTCGACGTGGCCGCCGGCGACGGAGTGCTCCTTGAAGTCTCGGACGACTCCCGTGAGGGTGATTTCTTCGGGGGCTGCGGTCTCGGGTTCTGCTGGCCTCGGGGACGCAGTTGTGACTGCGGGCAGGAACCCGAGGGAGCCCGCGGCGAGTGCGACCGCGGCGACGGTCGGAAGAAGGCGTGAGCGGTCCATCGAGAACTCCTTGCCCGAATCGGGCGCAAATGGACTTTGCCGTCAACTGATCAAGGAGCCAGTGGACCGGCCAAAGCTGAACCAGCGAGACAGTACGATTCAACTGCCAATGTCAAAGAGACTCGTGTTGCTCGATGACGAAGGTGGGCGAAGCTGTTCCGTCTGTGCCGGATACGGCGATTTGTGAACGCAGCGGTGCGGACTCTGCGGCCACCGCAGCATTTGCTGCAGTCCATCGGGACGCTCGGCCGATCCACACGTGCCGCGCACGCGGCCGTCATTTGCAGGTTCATGGTGCATGTCGAGACCGCTGCGCACAGCGGCTGCATTCGCGAACTTCCCCCGTGACGCTCAGCAGGACTGACACCCACCCATGGACTTCTTCCGGATTCAAGGCGGTCGGCGCCTCTCGGGACGCGTGGCGATCGAAGGCTCGAAGAACGCCGCGCTGCCGCTCATGGCGGCGTCGCTGCTGACCGACCAGCCGGTCACCCTGCGAAATGTCCCTGAGCTCTCGGACATCGGCAACATGTCCCGGCTGCTCCGCGAACTCGGCGTCGAGGTCCACGGTGAGTCCGCCACGATGCGCTTCTCGAGCATCGACGAAAACCAGGTCCACGCACGCTACGACATCGTCCGCACGATGCGGGCGTCGATCTGCGTTCTCGGCCCGATGCTCGCCCGGCGCAAGAAGGCGATCGTCGCGATGCCGGGCGGTTGCGCGTTCGGCAGCCGTCCGGTCGATCTGCACCTTCGCGGGCTGCAGGCGCTCGGTGCGAAAGTCGAACTGCAGGGCGGCGACATCGTCGTGAGTGCGGCGCGGCTCAAGGGGAACACCGTGTTCCTCGGCGGTCCATTTGGATCGACGGTCCTGGGCACAGCGAACGTGATGAGCGCAGCGACGCTGGCCGAAGGTCGGACCATCATTGAATGCGCGGCGTGCGAGCCGGAGATCGTCGATCTCGCCCAGCTGCTGAATTCGATGGGCGCGCGGATCCGCGGCGCCGGCGGTCCCCGTCTCGTGATCGACGGCGTCGAAGAGCTGCATGGCGCCGATCACACCGTGATGCCGGACAGAATCGTCGCCGGCACATACGCCGTTGCGGCGGCCATCACGAACGGCGATGTGATCCTGGACAATTTTCCCTATGACAGTCTGCTCGCCGCGATTGACCGCTTCAACGAGATCGGCGTGCACGTCGAACGACTTGCCGGAAGCGATGCATCGATCGGCAGCGCGGAGACGGGTACATCGCGCTGTTCGGTGCGCGTGACGAGCGAGCGGCAGCTGAAGCCGTCCACGATCACGACGCAGCCGCACCCGGGCTTTCCGACCGATCTGCAGGCGCAGTTCATGACGCTCCTCTGCTTCGCGCGGGGGAACTCGATCATCACGGAGAAGATCTATCCCGAGCGATTCATGCACGTCGCGGAGCTCAGCCGCATGGGCGCGAAGCTCTATCGGCAAGGACCGACGGTGATGGTCATCGGCGGCGCGCCGCTGCGCGGCGCGCCGGTCATGGCGAGCGATCTGCGCGCCAGCGCGTCGATCGTCCTGGCAGGACTCGCCGCGGAAGGCGAGACGATCGTGAGCCGCATCTACCACCTTGATCGTGGCTACACCCGCATGGAAGAGACGCTGAATCAGCTCGGCGCGAAGATCGAGCGGTCCAGTCCGGAGCCTGCGGAGGCGAAGCGCATCGCCGAGGCGATGGCGGAGAGCTGAGGCGAAGGCAACGGGGATGCCGCCGGCAGACTGACCAACGATGCGGTGTCCAGCCGCGCGGCGCGGTCGACGCCCTGATCCACTTGATTCAGCTGGCGTATCAGAGCGGCAGCGGGCGCATGTTGACGGTCAAGTTGCAGCCCTCTCACCATGGCAAGTCCTTCAGCATCTGCTCGGGCGCGGACTCGATTCGTTCGCTACCTGAGTTTCCGAGCGAAAGTGCGAGCGACAGTGGATCGATGACATCAGGATCGCGATAGCGAATGGGTTCATAGCTCCAGGCTTCGACTTCAATCGCGCGCGACTCCTGAAGCGGAGGAATCTTGACAGTTCGTTTGCTCCGCAGCGATGACCATGTCGCTCGGCTCATCGCGACGACATTGTTCTCGGGCGCGGCAATCGTTGAGAAGTGGCGAATGCCCGCAATGCAAACACACGCGCACGCTATAGCGCCGAATTCGACGACGCACGATTCGCCGTGCGATCGAACGCATCTTGTCCCTTAGGTAGTGTGCTCCGCATGCTGCGCGGGGCGATTGCCTCAATCGATGCCATTCCAGCGACCATCACGCTTCGTCGTCGCGAAGCTGCAACGCTCGCGATTGCATACGTGGATCGCCGCGCGCCAGCGGTGCTTGCTCCTAATCGCCCGATATCAGCATCGCAATGGCTAATGCGTGCTCGTGTTAAAGTGCCAGCGCGCCCACCGCGCCTCGCGCTAACAACGAAGGCGCATGGTAGTGATGCGTGCGAACGGGCTGAACAACGCTGAGGTACTCGACATGCAGACGGTCCGAAGGCGAATCGCTCGCTCGCTTGGCGCTGCGATCGTCTTGGCATTGACAGGCTGCACCGGTACGCCCACAGGATCCGAGCGACAAGCACGATCCGATGTCGACGCTGTACGTGCGATGTACCGGCCTGGCGACGCGAAACCCGTGCTCCCGCTTCTTTTGAATGACTCGGCCCTCTCTGACTACCTGCGCTTCGCGATGCTCAACAACCCGAGGGTCGAAGCCGAGTATTACGCATGGGCGGCGTCGGTTGAGCGAATCACCGGGGCGCGGTCGCTGCCCGACCCGCGAATTACCTTTGAGGCCGACATCACGAGCGTCCTCGAAGCGGTGATGCCGGGTCTCATGATCGATCTCCCCGGGCCGGGCAAGTTGCGCGCCGCCGGCGACGTCGCGGCGGGCGAATCGCGCGCCTCGTACTTCCGATTCGAGATCGAAGTGCTCAGGACGGCAATGGCGCTCAAGTCCGCGTACTTCCGTCTGCACTTTCTCGAAGACACGCTTCGCGTGCAGCGCGAGACGGCCTCGCTCTTGGCAGATCTTGAGACGCAGGCCCAGCAGCAGGTCGCCGCCGGTCGAAGCGGCATCGAAGATGTGCTGCGGGCGCAGATTGATCGCGAGCAGCTCTTGACGCAGATCACCAATCTGGAAGACTCGCGGGGCGTGCTGCTCGCAGAGTTTCGTGCTGCGCTCGGACTGCAGCATGATGACGCCGACGTGCCGGTCCCGACTGCGTTCGAGCCGTCGCCACCGCCTCCACCGGCGGACCAGATCTTGGCGCTCGCGGCGGCTCGCAATCCGCAGCTCCGGCAGATGGAGGCGGAGGTCGAGCGCGGCGAGGCGATGATCGACTTGGCGCGAACCAGCCGCGTCCCGGACTTTTCGGTCGGCATCATGGCGGATGTAATGGCGAGCCCCGTGATGTGGCGGCCGACGGGGAGCATCACGCTCCCGATCTGGCGCGACAAGATCGCCGCCGAGATCAGCGCGGCCCAGTTGGAGAAGCGGTCGTCGGAGGCTCGGCTCTCTGCCGAGCAGATCGGATTGGCTGCTGACGTGGCATCGATGCTGTACCTGTATCGAGAGAGCGTTCGAAACATCGACCTCTACGCAGCGACGCTGCTGCCCAAGGCGCATCAATCGCTCGATGCGGCCCGCTCGGGCTATGCGGCGGGGCGATCGTCGTTCCTCGATGTCATCGACGCGGAGCGTCAGCTGCTGGTCCTCGACCTGTCGCTCGTCGAAGCCCGCACGACGCGCGAGTTGGCAATCGCCTCGCTGTCTCTCCTGATCGCAGGCACCGCGCCGGAAGGCGCGCCCATCCTGCCGAACCCCACGCTTACTCCATCACAGAAAGCCGCACCATGAAGCGTGGCATCACCGTCGCGGCTATTGCATGTCTTGTGTTCGTTGCGGCAGGCGCGGGATACCTCTTCGGTGACGCTCGCGCCCGGCCAGTCAAGCAAACAGGTGTCGACACACCTGCGGGAGGTTCCGGCGAGGTTCCATCGCCCAGCAAGCAGATCTACACGTGCTCGATGCATCCACAGGTGCGACTCGACCAACCGGGCAACTGTCCAATCTGTGGGATGCCGCTCATCCCGGCGGCATCGACCTCCGCGACCACGGGCGAGGCGCCGATGCTGCAACTTTCGGCACACGCGATCGCCATGGCCAGCGTCGAGACCGTCGCGGTCGAGCGACGACCGCTCGCGCGTGAGCTGCGCGCCGTCGGTCGCATCGAATTCAACGAGTCGTCGCTCGCAACGATCACTCCTCGCGTCGACGGCTTCGCTGAGCGGCTCTTCGTGAGCTTCACGGGCGTCGAGATCCGCAAAGGCGATCACCTCGCGGAGGTCTACAGCCCCGAGTTGCTGGTCGCGCAACAGGAGCTTCTCATCGCTCTGCAGTCCGGTTCCGGCAACACCCTCGCTGAAGTGGCGAAGACCCGACTGCGACTGCTCGGATTGACGGACGAGCAAGTCGCCGACCTTGTCGATCAGAAGAAGCCGACCGACCGAGTGACGCTCTACTCGCCCATCAGCGGCACGGTCATCGAGAAGAACATCGTCGAAAACGCTGCGTTCAAAGCCGGCGATGCGCTCTACCGCATCGCGAACTTGGACAGCGTGTGGATCTATCTCGACATCTATGAGTACGACCTCCCCTGGGTGCGATACGGGCAGAAGGTGCGGATCGCTGCCCAGGCGCTCCCCGGACGGACGTTCGACGGAGTGGTGACATTCGTGCAACCGGTCGTGAACGATCAGTCACGCACCATCCGCGTGCCGGTGTATGTCGACAACAAGGACCATGCGCTCAAGCCGGGCATGTTCGCGACGGCAGTGATTTCCGCCGCGCTGACGGACGAGGGGCGCGCCGCGCCAACCGGCATCGAAGGACGCTACTCGTGTCCGATGCACCCCGAAGTGCTTGCGGACAAGGCGGGCGCGTGCCCGATCTGCCAGATGCCGCTGGAGAAAATCCCGGGCGACGCCGTCGGAGTCGCGGCGTCTGCAGGCGAATCCGGAGTGCTTGCGATCCCCGTGTCCGCAGTCCTCGACAGCGGGACGCGACAGATCGTCTACATCGAAAAGTCACGTGGGCTTTTCGAGCCGCGCGAACTCACGCTCGGACCGCGCGCGGGCGAGTACTTCGCCGTGCTCGCGGGCTTGACCGCGGGCGAGCGCGTGGTCACGCGCGGCAACTTCCTCATCGATAGCCAATTCCAAGTCACCGGCCACCCCAGCCTCTTCTATCCCGGTGGCTTGAACGCTTCGATGGGTCACCAGCACGGAGCGACCGCAGCGCCGGGAAGTGCAAACACGCCATCACCATCACCTGCAACGCCTCCGACTTCGCCCGAACACAAGCACTAGGCGGAGGAGCGTCGCATGGTCAATGCCGTCATCCGTTGGAGCATGAAGAACACGTTCTTGATGCTGCTCATGATCATAGGCGTCTGCGCGGCGGGCTATTGGTCCGTCACGCACACACCCGTCGATGCGATCCCCGACATCGGCGAAAAGCAGGTCATCGTCTACGCCGACTGGGAAGGGCGCAGTCCGCAAGACGTGGACGATCAGGTCACCTATCCGCTCACGACGAGCCTCAGCGGGACGCCGGGTGTCAAGTCGATTCGCTCGATGTCGGGCTTCGGCTTCTCGATGGTCTTCGTGATCTTCGAGGACAGCGCCGACTACTACTGGGCTCGCTCGCGCGTGCTCGAACGGATGAACGTGGCGCAGCAGCGCCTGCCTGAAGGCGTCACGCCCGTGCTCGGGCCGGATGCCACGGCGCTTGGGCAGGTCTACTGGTACACCGTCGAGGGCGAGGGCTTCGACTTGGCCGAGCTGCGATCGATCCAAGATTGGTACGTGCGCTACCAGATGCAGTCGGTCCCCGGCGTCAGCGAAGTCGCCAGCATCGGCGGCTTCGTCAAGCAGTACCAGATTGATCTCCATCCCGACAAGATGCGGGCGCATCGTGTCACGATGATGGACGTCTACGACGCAGTCCGCAAGAGCAACATCGACGTCGGCGCGAAGGTCGTCGAGAAGAACGGCGTGGAGTTCTTCATCCGCGGCTTGGGGTTCATCAAATCGATAGCAGACCTCGAGCGCGTCGTCATCCGCCAGGAGGGCGGCACGCCGCTTTATCTCCAGAGCGTCGCCACCGTGCAGCTCGGCCCCGACTTCCGGCGCGGCGCGCTCGACAAGGGCGGCATCGAAGCGACCGGTGGCGTCGTCCTCATGCGCTACGGCGAGAATCCACGCGAGGTGGTCGCGCGCGTCAAGGAGAAGGTTGTCCAGCTTGAGGCCGGCCTGCCCACCAAGAAGCTCGCCGATGGCCGCGTCTCCAAAGTGAGACTCGTGCCGTTCTATGACCGCACGGCCATCGTGCAGGAAACGATCAGCACGCTCAAGCAAGCGCTCTTCGAGGAGGCGATCATCGCGAGCCTCATCGTGGTGTTCTTCCTGCTGCACCTTCGCACGACCGTCGCGGTGCTGCCGACGCTCCCACTCGCCCTCGCGGGCTCGTTCATCCTGATGTACGCCTTTGGCATCGACAGCAACATCATGTCGCTGGCGGGACTCGCGATCGCGATCGGCGATGTCGCCGACATGGGCATCATCATGGCGGAGAACATCTACCGTCGACTCGCAGCGGCCACCGACGAGGAGAAAGCGGAGAAGGGCCATTTCGGCTTGGTCTACGAAGCGGCGACTGAAGTCGGCGGCGCGATCATCACCGCCGTCACGAACACCATCGTGTCGTTCATCCCCGTCTTCTTTCTCACCGGCCAGGAAGGGAAGCTTTTCGGACCGCTGGCGTACACGAAGACCTTCGCCATCGCGTCGTCGGTCGTGCTGGCCATCACCGTTGTCCCGTTCCTCTGCTACCTGCTCTTCCGTCCCGTGCAATGGAAGCACCACGTCACGCTGCTTGTCGCGGCGGGCATTGGACTGCTGGCGATGTTTGCCACGCACTTTGCATTCGCGTGGGGATTGGGAAGTGGACACGACCGAGGCTGGCTGATCGCCGCCGCCGTTGGCGTCGCGGTCGGCCTCTGCGTCGTCCGCATGACGCGCGAGAAGTTCCTCCCGCTCGATCGCAATCCCGTCTCGCGCGTGATCGCGCGCACATACACGCCGACGCTTCGTTGGATCCTGTCCCACAAGAAAACCTTCTTGATCGCGCCGGTGCTGATCCTTTTCACCGGCCTCTCCGTGTGGCTGGGGATTCATCGCACGCTGCTGCCGGTGGAGTGGGCGGTGAACTTGCTCGCCAACGCGAAAGCTTCACCCGCGCTCAAGAAGGCGATGTACATCGACGAGCAGGCGGACCTCACGCGTCCTCTCATCGAACTCGACCAACTCCGCTGGCAGACCGTTCGCGATTCCGACGGCGGTGAGCGCACACGCATTGCATGGCGACGGCAGGACCTCGCGGAGCGCGACGCCGAAACCGCCGCGGGCCATGTGGTCGTCAGCGAAGGCCGCATACTTCCGGGCTTGGGCCGCGAGTTCATGCCCCCGCTTGATGAGGGCTCGTTGCTCTACATGCCGTCGCTCCTGCCGCAGGCTTCGCTCTCGCAGGCGGTGGAGGTGAACAGCAAACAGGATCTGGCGATCGCCAGCGTCCCCGAAGTCGAAAGTGTCGTCGGCAAGATCGGCCGCGCCGAGTCTGCGCTCGACCCCGCGCCCATCGGCATGATCGAGTCGATCGTCATCTTGAAGCCCGAGAGTCAATGGCGCACCAAGAAGGTCGAGCGGTTCTTCTCCGACTGGCCACGCTTCCTGCGCACGCCTCTGTCGTGGGTCTGGTCCGAGGAGCGCCGCATCACGAAATCGGAGATCCTCGCCGAACTCCAAGAACGCACAGCCATCCCTGGCGTGTTGCCGACGTGGCTGCAGCCGATTCAAACGCGACTGGTCATGCTGCAGACCGGCTTCCGCGCGATGATGGGCGTCAAGATCTATGGAAGCGACCTGCGCGAAATCGAGAAGGTCGGCCTGCAGATCGAACAGTTGCTCCGCGAAGTTCCCGGCGCGACCGACATCGTTGCCGACCGCATCGTCGGCAAGCCGTACATCCAGATCGACATAGACCGTGAGCGCATCGGTCGCTACGGCGTCAACATCCGCGACGTGCAGGACGTCATCGAGATGTCCCTGGGCGGGATGAACATCATGGAGTCGGTCGAGGGACGCGAGCGCTACCCCGTCCGCATTCGGTTAGCCCGCGACTTCCGTGAGGACATCGAGGCCATTCAGCGCACCAACGTTCCATCGTCGACAGGCGCACAAGTGCCCTTGGCGCAGCTCGCTGATATCTCCACCGTACTGGGCCCGCAGGAGATCAAGGGCGAGCGCGGTTTGCTCGTGGGGTACGTCACGATGAACACGCGCGACCGCGACGAGGTGTCCGTCGTGCAGGACGCCGAGCGCGTGCTGCAGCAGGCGCTCAAGGACGGTCGACTCGCGCTGCCGCCCGGCTTCTACTGGGAATGGTCTGGCCAGTTCGAGAACCAGGTCCGCGCCACCAAGCGCATGCAGGTCCTCGTCCCCATCACGTTGGGCATCATGTTCGTGATGCTGTACATCGGGTTCCGGCGATGGTGGATCGCGCCCGTCATCTTCTTCGGGGTGCTGGTCTCGGCCTCGGGCGGCTTCATCATGCTCGCGCTCTGGGGCGTGAATCTTTCGGTCGCCGTGTGGGTTGGGTTCCTCGTGCTCTTCGGTGTGGTGGATGACGACGGTGTGGTGATCGGCACCTACCTCGAAGGCGTCTTCAAGGACCGCACGTTTACCTCGAAGGAAGAGATTCGCGAGGCCGTGATCGACGCGGGCCTCAAGCGCATCCGCCCGTGCCTCATGACCATCGCGACGACAGTGCTGGCTCTCATGCCGATCTTCTGGGCCACCGGCCGCGGCGCGGATGTGATGCGACCGATGGCGATTCCGTCCGTGGGCGGCATGGCGATCAGTTTGATCACGCTCTTCATCGTCCCGTGCGTCTTCTGCGCAGTGGAGGAATGGAAGTGGACGCGCGCAACGAAACGACCGGGAATCAGTGAATGACCCAAATGCCGACAACACCGCACAGCGTGACCGCTGATGCGTCGGCGCCGGAACGGGCATGGCACGCGCTTGCACCGGACGACGCCGTGCGCGCACAAGCGTCTGATGCGCGAGTCGGGCTCACCGCCGCCGAAGCTGCGGAACGGTTGCAGAGGTTTGGACCGAACACGCTTGCCGCGCGCGAGGGTCGGTCGTGGCTCGCTGCGTTGGGCTCGCAGTTCGCCGCGATCCTGGTGTGGCTCCTCGTGGTTGCGGCCGCAGTCTCGGCGGCCTTGGGCGATTGGATCGACGCGGCGGTGATCGCGGCGATCGTCGTCATCAACGCGATCATCGGCGCCTGGCAGGAGCACCGCGCCGAGCGCTCCATCGCGGCGCTGCGCGGCATGACCGCGCCCAAGGCCCGCGTCGTCCGCGGCGGTGTCGTCATCGTCGTCCCGGCGCCCCAAGTCGTCCCGGGCGACATCTTGGTGCTCGAAGCGGGCGACTTGGTGGCGGCGGATGCGCGGCTCGTCGAGTCCGCGTCGCTCGCAGCGATCGAGAAGTCGCTCACCGGTGAGAGCGAACCTGCCGAGAAGTTCGCCCGCGCTGTGGCGCCGCCGCTGCCCGCGGAGACGCCGCTCGCGGAACGACGCGGCATGGTCTACACGGGAACCGCCATCGCGATGGGCACGGCCCGCGCCGTCGTGGTCGCCACCGGCATGATGACGGAGATCGGGCGCATCGCCGCGCTCCTCGCCACCGCGCAGAGCGAAGGGCCGACGCCGCTGCAGGCGCGGCTGACGCGCGTGGGCCGCATGTTGGCGGTTTCGGCGCTCCTCATTGTTGCGGGTCTGTTCGGCATCGGCCTGCTGCGCGGCGAGCCGCTGCTTGGCCTCTTCATGATCGCCGTGAGCATGGCCGTCGCTGCCGTGCCCGAAGGATTGCCGGCGATCGTGACCGTCGCCCTCGCAATGGGCGTGCGCCGCATGGCCAAGCGCCGCGCGTTGATCCGTCATTTGCCCGCGGTCGAGACGCTTGGCGCCACCACCGTGATCTGCACCGACAAGACCGGCACGCTCACAGTGGGACAGATGACGGCGCGTGCGCTCGTCGTGTTCGTCGATGGCGCGATGACACAGCTCGATCTCTCGGGCGAGGGGTACGGCCCGCAGGGTGCGCTGACGAAAGGCGGCAGGGAATTGCCAGCGCACGAGCGGACCGCGGCGCTGCGTCTGGCCCGCAACCTGGTGGGCGTGAACAACGCGACCGTGTCGGAAGAGAAAGGCCGCTGGGAGGCGAGCGGCGATCCGACTGAAGCGGCCATGCTTATCGCGGGGGCGAAGGTCGGGCTGACGCGCGAAGCGCTCGACACGTTGTCGCCGCGCGTGTCCGCAGCGCCGTTCGACTCCGATCGCAAGCGTGCGGCGTTCGTGCGGCGCTTGGAGCACGGCGTCGAGGTGCTCGTGAACGGCTCGCCCGAAAGCGTGGTGGCGCTCTGCACACACATCGCCGAAGGAGTCGGCGCGCGGAGCATGACAGTCGCCGAGCGTGACGCGATCGGCGTCGCGAACGCCGGACTCGCATCCAACGGGCTGCGCGTGCTGGCGTGCGCGGCTCGGATCGTGTCCCGCGAAAACGTCGCTGCTACGGTCGCCGACTCGAGTCCCGCCGCGCTGGAAAGGGAACTCACGTTCATCGGACTCGTCGGCCTCGTCGATCCGCCGCGACCAGAGGCGCGCGACGCCGTCGTGAAGTGCAGAGATGCAGGGATTCGCGTGGTGATGATCACGGGCGATCAACCCAAGACGGCGCTCGCCATCGCGCGCAGCTTGGGAATCGCGAGTGAATCGGATGTCGCGATGACCGGCACCGAGCTCGCGGTCATCACCGATGCGGCGCTCCCCGAGAGCGTCGCGCGAACCGCTGTGTATGCGCGGGTTACCGCCGCCGACAAGCTTCGGATCGTGCGCGCGTGGCGCGGCCAAGGCGCGGTCGTGGCGATGACCGGCGACGGCGTGAACGACGCCCCGGCGCTCAAGGGGGCGGATGTGGGCATCGCGATGGGCGCGTCGGGCACCGAGGTGGCGCGACAGGCTTCCGATATGGTCATCACCGACGACAATTTCGCGTCGATTGTCGCGGCCGTCGAGGAAGGACGCGGCGTCTATGACAACATCAAGAAGTCGATGCAGTTCCTGCTTGGCGGCAATTGCGCCGAATTGCTCTTCATGGCCGCGGCCCTCGTCGCGGGATTGCCCACGCCGCTCTTGCCGATCCAGATCCTCTGGATCAATCTCGTGACCGACGGACTGCCCGCGCTGTTTCTCGCCGCCGATGGTGCGCCGCCCGGTGTGATGCAGCGGTCACCGCGCCCGCGCGACGCCGCGTTCATGGACCGCACGTTCGTGATCACCATGCTCCTGACCGCGTTTCTGACGGCCGGCGTCGTCATGGGTGTGTATCTCTACAGTCTTTCCTACCACGACGAAGCGATGGCACGCACGCACGCGTTCGCCGCGCTCGTGTTCGCGGAGCTGCTCCGGTCGTTCGGTGCCCGCAGCGAAACGGTGCCCATTTGGCGCATGAAGTGGCGCGGCAACAGAATGCTGCTCGCGGTGGTTGCGGTTCCGTTCGCGTTGCAACTCGTTCTGCACCAGAGCGCCGCACTCTCCTCCATGATGAAAACGGTCCCGATGACGTGGACCCACAGCCTTCCACTCATAGCTGTCTCCTGCATTCCGCTGGCGGCGCTGGAACTGGTCAAGGTTGTGCGGGCACGCTGGAGGACGCGCGGGTGATCGATGACGCGTCGCCCGAGTCGAAGACGGGCATTGCCGAAAGCTGATGACGGAGGTACTCGCTGCCGTTCGCGCGGCTGACCTATCGACTCCCAACGATTGGACTTCGGATCATCGGGGCGATGGGCTCCGCGTAATCGCCTCGCGCAGCCCAGTTCGACTCCTCGTCACCGTCTTGCTGATGGTGTCGATGCCGCTGTGCTGTTGCAGTTTCCGTTCTGTGACGACGAGCTGAGGCACCGGCGGTGCGCATCGCGCTTGCGCCTGCATTGCGCGCTCACGATTTGAGCACGTGACAGAGTCGGTGCGGCTTCGGCCCGCGTGCGCATTCTGCGCCGTTCGCGGTTTGGCGCCGCACCGGTCGCGCGGAGCAGGACGAGCATGCGATGGGAGTCAACGCCAGCGAATTCAAGGTCGACTTCAGGACCAAGGAAGAAGCGAAGCAGCCCGACAAGGTCATCGCCAAGAACGGCCGACGGCCCGGTCAGGAAGCTCGCCATGCCGAAAAGATGGCAGCGATGGGGATGCCGGCTACCCCCGAGGGATGCGCGGCGATGAAGAAGATGTGCGACGACATGTCGTCGAAGCAGAAGGAGGCCGATGCACGCCTCGACCGCCTGGTCGCCACGATGAACGAGGCCTCCAGCTCGACCAAAGTCGACGCGATGGCCGCCGTCATCAGCGAGCTCGTCACCCAGCGCACCGACAGTCATGTTCACATGATGCACATGGACGCCGCGATGAAGGAGCACCTGATGCAGCACGTGATGGCTTCTGCGCCAGCCGATATGTGCGAGAAGATGAAAAAGGGCATGGAAGGGTGTTCGATGATGAAGGGACCGGCTAGTGAGAGTCGCTAGCGCGGGCTGAACCGCTCTAGCGGAAGCATCCCAGCGCTGTTAGACCAGTGAAGGGAGCACCCGTGGGGCTGATCGGTACGCCGCGACGTACCGCTTCCGCCATGAACCCCGCAGCGAGAGCGGGTCGTTCGTCGAGCACCTGATACCGCAGCACGGGTTCAAGCGGCCGATGATCATTTCGGGCGACCGCGAGTCGGAGGTGAGCTACCTCGCCGAACAGGTTGGCATCACTGAGGTCTTTGCGCAGAAGACGCCCGAGGAGAAGGTCGCGATCGTCAAGGCCGAGGCCGCCAAGGCCCGCACGCTGTACGTCGGCGATGAGATAACGACGCACCCGCGCTGATGTCGGTGGGGATCGCCATCCTCTAGGACAGCGACATCAAAACCGAGTCTGCGGGCGTGGTGATCATGGACAGCTCACTCGAGAAGGTCGCGAGTTCAGTTCATGCACATCAGCCGGCGCATCCGGCCGATCGCGCTCCAGAGCGCGATCGGCGGCATGCTCGTCCTCGTGGCCGTGCGGTGGCTCAGGAGGTCATTGATGTGCTCGCGATCCTCAAACGCCTTGCATGCGGCGATGAGGCCCAAACAACTCACGGACTACTCAGCTGCGGCGAGCGAAGGCCGACGGCCGGCTTGAGCTGGCATTGGCACTGCCACGGATACTCGAGGAAGTGTCTGGAGCCTCGCGGCGAGTCAATCGGGGAATAGGCAAGTCGCCGCGTAGCGGGAAAGGGCCGGGACGCGATGATCACTGAGCTGGGCCACAGTGCGCGTGGGCGCTGCGCAGCGCAGATGTGAACAACTCCCTAAGTCGAGGTACGCGAAAGAGAACACCATGATGAACCACGGAGACGGCTGGATGAATGGATGGCTCGGCGGGGGGATGTGGCTGTGGACAGCGATCGGGCTTGTGGTGATGGCCCTGCTGGTCGTTCTGACGCTGAAGGCCTCGAGAAGGAAACCGTAGGGCAGTAGCTCTGGTGGCGGCGCGGTTGATCAATACCCGGGAGCAAGGTGCTTCAAAGGAGTTCCAGCATGGACACGGCGATCAAGACAGATCAAACAATGACCCTATCCATCGACGGCATGAGTTGCGGCGGCTGTGTGACCGCAGTGACCAAGGCCCTCTCGGCGGTGCCGGGGGTGAAGGTCCGCTCGGTGTCGGTGGGGAGAGCGGAGATCGAGGCCGGCGACGCGCTGGCAGCGGGAAAGGCGATCGCCGCGCTCGAAGTGGCCGGGTACCCGGCCCGGGCGACGACCGAAACGCCCGCCTCGGCAACAAAGCTCGGGGGCGGGTGCTGCGGGGGCGCGAGCGCGGCCGCGAAGCCCGGCGATGGCAAGACTGGCGGATGCTGCGGCTGAGCGCAGGACGTTCGCCACGCGGGATGGAATCCGGTTCGATCGATGGAGGCGCCGGTTGCAAGCGAGCCGGTGGACTTTGAGCGCGTCGACGCTCGGTGATTGGGGAAGTCTCCGCGTGGCGCCCTTGGGGCGGGGGTGCCACAATCATATCAGTAGTCTCAGAGAGTGCGTGGGAGCCGCGCGGCGAGGTGGCGCTATAGAGGAGTGATATTGATGACACTCGGCCACCATCCAATCGCGACACCAGATACGACCGAAAAGACTCCCGAAACGATGGCAACGCGCGATGAGGTCACCAAGAAGGCCTACGCCCTCTATGAAAAAGAAGGGCGTCCGCAAGGGCACGACAAGCAGAATTGGTTGGCGGCTGAAGCCGAGATGTCGGGCCACGGCTCGGATGAACATAAAGGTCACGGCGATCATCACGCGCACATGGCTGCGGATTTCCGCAATCGGTTCTGGATCTCGCTGGTCCTGACCCTGCCGATTCTCATCCTCTCGCCGATGCTCCAAACGTTGGTCGGTCTTCGGGAAGCGATCCATTTTCCGGGCGACATTTATGTTCTGTTCGGCTTCTCCTCCGCCGTCTTTTGGTATGGCGGCTGGCCCTTCCTCAAAGGGCTGTTTGATGAGCTGAAGGCCCGCAAGCCGGGAATGATGATCCTCATCTCCGTCGCCATCGCCACCGCTTATCTTTACAGCGGCGCCGTGGTGTTTGGCTTGACCGGCAAAATGTTCTTTTGGGAGCTGGCCACGCTCGTGGACATCATGTTGCTCGGGCACTGGATTGAAATGAAATCCGTGATGGGCGCTTCAAAGGCTCTGGAGGAATTGGCGAAGCTCATGCCCTCCGACGCCCACAAACCCATGCCCGACGGCAGCGTGAAAGACGTGCCGCTCGGCGAGTTGGCGGTCAACGACAAAGTCCTGATCAAACCAGGTGAAAAGGTTCCCGCCGACGGCGTCATCGTGGCGGGGGAAAGCTCGGTCAATGAAGCGATGCTCACTGGGGAATCAACCCCCGCCGCCAAAGAGACCGGCGGCAAAGTGATTGGCGGATCGATCAACGGTGAAGGGTCGCTCACAATCGAGGTGAAAGGCACGGGCAAGGATTCGTTTCTTTCGCAGGTTATTGATCTGGTCAAACAGGCCCAGGGAAGCAAATCGAAAACCCAGGATCTCGCCAACACCGCCGCTCTTTGGCTCACCATCGTGGCGCTGGGCGGCGGCGCGATCACCTTGATCATTTGGCTGACTCTGATGGGAAAAGATTTTGCCTTCGCCGTTGAACGCGCCGTCACCGTGATGGTCATTGCCTGTCCGCATGCTCTGGGTCTCGCTGTGCCGTTGGTCGTGGCTGTGTCCACCGCCCTCGCCGCAAAGAACGGCCTGCTGATTCGCAACCGCGTCGCGTTCGAAGGCGCGCGAAAATTGCAGGCCATTATCTTCGACAAGACCGGCACACTCACCGAGGGACGCTTTGGCGTGACGGACACGCTCCTGCTTTCGCAGGACATTGACGAAGAAACGCTGCGCCGCTACGCAGCTTCGGTGGATGCGAATTCTGAACATCCCATTGCCAAAGCGATTGCCGACGCTTCCGAAAAAAAGTCTCCGGTGGAAAACTTCAAAGGCATTGCCGGCAAAGGCGCGGAAGGCCGGGTCGAGGGCAAAGAGATCAAGGTGGTGAGTCCGGGCTTTCTGCGCGAACAGAACATCGCGATGACGGACGAACGCGTCGAACAACTGCAAGGGCAGGGAAAAACGGTGGTGTTTATCCTCGTGGACGGAGCGCTGAAAGGAGCGATGGCTCTGGCCGACATCATCAGGCCCGAATCGAAGCAGGCCGTCGAGACACTCAAGGAAATGAGCATTCGCTGCATGATGCTTACCGGCGATAACAAAGCGACTGCCAAATGGGTTTCGGACCACGTCGGATTGGATGAATACTTCGCCGAAGTCCTGCCGCAGGATAAAGCCGCCAAAGTGAAAGAGGTCCAAGCTCGCGGCCAGTTGGTGGCCATGACCGGCGACGGAGTGAACGATGCGCCGGCGCTGGCGCAGGCTGATTTGGGAATCGCCATCGGAGCCGGATCGGATGTCGCGGTCGAAACCGCCGATGTCATTCTGGTGAGAAGCAATCCAGCGGACGTGGTGGCGATCTTGAAGCTCTCCCGCGCCACTTACCGCAAGATGATGCAAAACCTCTTCTGGGCCACGGGCTACAACGTGGTCGCCATTCCGCTGGCGGCCGGAGCGCTCTATGCGTGGGGTGTGTTGCTCACTCCCGCCCTGGGCGCGGTGCTGATGGCCGCGAGCAGGGTGATTGTGGCCATCAACGCGCGACTGCTGAGAATCAACGCCGACCCTCTGAATAGAGCCGGAGAACAAGGTTCACCGAGCGACAAGGAACACTCTGTCGGCATAGACCAAAACAAAATAGAACAAAAGAAGAAAATAACAACACCATGAATGAATTAAAATCCGTGACCAGAGACCCCATCTGCGGCATGGCCGTGGACGAAGCCACCGCACTCCACGCCGAACGCGATGGCAAGACGTTCTACTTTTGCTGCGACTGCTGCCGGCAAAAGTTTCTGATCACGCCCGCCGGTGCCACACCGGAGGGCAAGTCTGGATGCTGTTGTGGATAACAAACGCCGGAGACAATCCACTTCGGAAGTAGCCGCTGAAGCTGGGGCGCATCAAAGCGCGCCCAAACAACGGGTGAATGTCCCGAATCAACCGGTCAGCAGCGAAGCGATGCTGGACGCGCTCCAGCGGGATGCCTTCGGATACTTCCTGCACGAGGCCAATCCCGCGAACGGCTTGGTCGCCGACAAGAATCAACGGGACGCCCCCGCGAGCATCGCCGCCGTTGGGTTTGCCCTGTCAGCCTATCCAGTTGGCGTCGAGCGCGCCTGGATGACGCGCGCCGATGCGGTCGAACGAACACTGGCGGTGTTACGGTTCTTCTGGACGAGTCTCCAAGGGACGGCCCTGCACGCAACGGGCTACAAGGGGTTCTACTACCACTTTCTCGACATGAAGACCGGCCAGCGGGCCGGGCGGTGTGAGCTTTCCACAATCGATACGGCGTTTCTGCTGGCCGGCATGCTCACCGCAGCCAGCTATTTCGATCAGGATGATGAGGATGAGCGGGAGATCCGCACGTTGGCCGATGCGATCTACCGCCGGGCCGATTGGCAGTGGGCGCAAAACCGGGGCGCGGCGATCACCCACGGGTGGACGCCCGAACGTGGCTTTTTGAAGTACCGTTGGAAAGGCTACGACGAGGCGCTACTGCTATACGCGCTGGGCCTGGGTTCGCCCACATACCCGCTGCCAGAGGCCAGCTATGCGGCGTGGTCCTCAACCTACCAGTGGCGGGAGCTCTATGGCCAAGAGTTCCTGCATGGCGGCTCGCTCTTCATCCATCAATACTCGCACCTGTGGATCGACTTCCGGGGGATCCAGGATGCCTTCATGCGTGGCAAGGGCAGCGACTACTTCGAGAACAGCCGGCGCGCGACCCATGTGCAGCAACAGTACGCGATTCATAACCCGCACGCCTTCGTCGGCTATGGGCCCTGCTTTTGGGGGCTGAGCGCGAGCGATGGGCCCGGTCGGACGGTACGCCAGGTCGCGGGCGTCAAGCGCCGCTTTTATGATTATGTGGCCCGCGGTGTACCGGACGGCCCGGACGACGGGACCGTCGCCCCGTGGGCCGTGGTCGCCTCGCTGCCCTTTGCCCCGGAGATCGTCCTGCCGACGGCGCGGCATTTCCATGAGGTGTACCCACAGGCCACGGGCAAGTATTGCTTCAAGTGCAGCTTCAATTTGACCTTCCCGCAACAGTCGCCGGGTCAGCCCGGTTGGGCCTCGCAGTTCCATTACGGGATCAACTTGGGGCCGGTCGTCTTGGCGTGTGAGAACTTCCGCTCGGGCTTGCTCTGGCGACTGACGCGGCGTTGTCCCTGCTTCGTCACGGGGTTACGTCGCGCGGGATTTACGAACGGCTGGCTATGAGGAGACCAAGCGCTGTCTGATCGACCAAAGCGCGGAGGCGGCACCAAGCCGGAGGGCAAATCTGGATGCTGCTGTGGATAATGTCCACGCGCACAAGCCCAGCAGCCGCAACGAGGAATAAATTTGCGAACACCGCGATCGCGGTAACAGTAAAAAAATAAACAAAACAAAGGACACAGTATTGAACTGAAAATACAACACGCCTTTTTACCTCACCTACGCATATGAATTCATATCGAAAATTTTCCGCGATGATCGCGACCTCCACGGTCGTGATGTTTGGCATCATGTATCTCAATACCTATGCGCTCGACCACATCTTCTTCAGCGAGACCCGCGCTTACATGGCGCTGGTGATGGGCGCAGCGATGGCCGTCGTCATGCTGGGCTTCATGCTGAAGATGTATAACAATCGGAAAGCGAACATTGGCATCATCGTGGGCAGCGCAGTTGTTTTCGCCGCGTCGCTTTGGCTCGTGCGCAGTCAGGCGACGGCTGAGGATGTTTCTTGGATGAAGGCGATGATCCCGCACCATTCGATTGCGATTCTGACGAGCGAGCGCGCACGCATTTCCGATCCGCGTATTCGAAAGCTCGCGGACGACATTATCGAAACGCAACGCAAAGAGATCGCCGAGATGAAGGCGCTAATCGAAGACCTCGAGAAGGAGCGATGAAGCCATCTCCGCAAGATACCGGATCTCTAGCGCTTCCGAAGTAACAACACTCAGGAAAGTAACAAGACTATGAATGAATCGAAATCGGTGACCAACGACCAGATTTGCGGAATGACCGAGGACGAAGCCGCCGCCCTCCACGCCGAGCGCGATGGAGAGACGTCCAACTTCTGCAGCGAGCACTGCCGGGAAAAGTTTCTGTCCACTCCCGCCGATGCCAAGCCCGACGAAAAATCCGGAGGCTGCTGCTGCGGATAACGTCCGCACATTATCGGCAAATGAAATCCTGACATGCCCATTAAACATCAGTTGAAAAGTTTAGCAAGCCCAGTGGAGGCTAGCCACGAAGCATTGTCTCTTCTGGCAATCAACGGCGGCTCGTCGAGCATCCGGTTTGCGCTGTATGCGGAGCTCGAACCGTTGCGGCGGCGGCTGGTGGGGAAGGTGGATCGCGTCGGTCTGAGCGGCATGACTTTGACTTTCAAGGACTCTGCCGGAACACCACCGGATCGCCGCACCATCAAGACGGATGATCACCCTTCGGCGGTCGCCTTTCTACTGGATTGGCTCGAAACGCAGCAGTTGTTCGCCTCGGTCAGAGCCGTGGGACACCGGGTGGTGCATGGGATGACGCATACCGAACCGGAGCGAGTCACGCCAGAGTTGCTCGATGGATTGCGCCGCATCACACCGTATGACCCGGAGCATCTGCCGCTTGAGATCGAATTGATAGAGGCGTTCCGCCAACGCCATCCTGCAGTGCCTCAGGTGGCGTGCTTTGACACCGCGTTTCACCGGACCATGCCGCGCGTCGCCAGTCTGCTGCCGATTCCGCGACGCTACGAGGCGGATGGCGTTCGCCGTTACGGATTCCATGGTTTGTCCTACGAGTTCCTTATGGAGGAACTCGCACGTCTCGGCGACCCGGCGGCAACGAAGGGACGTGTGATCCTCGCCCATCTAGGCAACGGCGCGAGCGTGGCCGCCGTGCGCGACGGCAAGAGCATCGACACCAGCATGGGCTTCACGCCGACGGCGGGATTGGTGATGAGCAGCCGCTCGGGAGACCTGGATCCGGGACTGGTCTCCTACTTGGCGCGCACCGAGCACATGAGCGCGACGCGATTTCAGAAAATGGTGAATCACGAGTCGGGCCTGATCGGAGTATCCGAAACAAGCTCTGACATGCGCGACTTGCTCGAACACGAAACGCAGGATGTCCGGGCGGCGGAAGCAGTGGCGCTGTTCTGCTATCAGGCGAAGAAGTGGATTGGCGCTTACGCCGCTGCACTCGGCGGACTCGACACCTTGGTCTTCGCAGGCGGCATCGGCGAGAATGCGCCGCTCGTCCGCGCCCGCATCTGCGAAGGACTCGGCTTCCTCGGAATTGAACTTGATGAAATACGGAACGCTGCAACGGCGGCGGTGATTTCCGCAGACGCTGGCCGCGTCACGGTTCGTGTTATTCCCACAGACGAAGAACTGATGATTGCACGCTCGGTGTGCCGCCTTCTCGAACTCGGCAAGTTAAAAACAAAGGATTGAATGCTGAAGACTAACACGCTTACTCCAGAGCTGCTGCAAAAGGTGGATGCTTACTGGCGAGCGGCAAACTACCTCTCGGTTGCCCAGATTTATCTGTTGAACAATCCGCTGCTCAAGCGGCCACTCACGCTCGCGGACATCAAGCGCATGCTGCTCGGGCATTGGGGAACGACGCCGGGACAGAATTTCATCTACGTCCACTTGAACCGCGTCATCAACAAATATGACTTAGACATGATTTACGTCTCCGGCCCGGGACACGGCGGGCCAGCCGTGGTGGCCAACACGTATCTCGAAGGCAGTTACAGCGAGATCTATCCGAACATCAGCCAGGACGAGGCGGGACTACAAAAGCTGTTCAAGCAATTCTCGTTTCCCGGCGGAATTCCCAGTCACGCCTCGCCCGAATGTCCCGGTTCGATTCACGAGGGCGGTGAACTGGGCTATTCGCTCAGCCATTCGTTCGGGGCGGTGTTCGACAATCCCGACCTCATCGTCGCTTGCTGCGTCGGCGACGGCGAGGCCGAGACCGGTCCGCTGGCCACGGCGTGGCATTCCAACAAGTTTCTCAACCCGGCGACCGACGGTGCGGTAGTGCCGGTTCTGCACCTCAACGGCTACAAGATCGCCAACCCGGCCATTCTCGCTCGCATCGAGCCGGAGGAACTGGATCAGTTCATCCGAGGCAACGGCTGGGCGCCCCACTACGTCGAGGGACATGACTCGGCTCTGATGCACGAAGCCATGGCGACGACGCTCGACGCGGTGATGGAGGAGATCAAACGCATCCAGCACGAAGCCCGGGTCAACGGAAACACCATGCGCCCGCGCTGGCCGATGATCGTTCTCAAATCGCCCAAAGGCTGGACCGGACCAAAGTGGGTGGATGGCCAGCAAATCGAAGGCACGTTCCGCGCACATCAGGTGCCGCTCTCTGATCCGGCCACGCATCCCGAACATCTCAAGCTGCTTGAAGACTGGTTGCGCAGTTACAAGCCGGAAGAACTATTCGATGTCCAAGGCCGCCTAATGCCGGAGCTGGCCGAACTCGCACCCAAGGGCGAACGGCGCATGGGAGCAAATCCTCAAGCGAACGGTGGCCTGCTGCTTCGCGACCTGATCATGCCGGACTTTCGCGAGTACGCGGTAGACGTGCCGTCACCCGGATCGGTTCACGCAGCGGACGCGCACGAACTCGGCGTGTTCCTCCGCGATGTGGTCAAACTGAATTGTGAGCAACGTAACTTCCGCATCTTCGGCCCGGACGAAACGCTCTCCAACCGCCTGACCGCGGTCTTCGAAGTGACCGACCGGCAGTGGGACGCCCGCACGCAGGACAACGATGAGTTCCTCGCCCTAGACGGCCGTGTCATGGAAATGTTGAGCGAACATCAGTGCGAAGGCTGGCTCGAAGGCTACCTGCTTACCGGGCGGCACGGGCTCTTTAATTGTTACGAAGCCTTCATCCACATCATTGACTCGATGTTCAACCAGCACGCCAAGTGGTTAAAGGTCACGGCCGGCCTGGCTTGGCGCGCTCCGATCGCGTCGTTGAACTACCTGCTGGCTTCTCACGTGTGGCAGCAGATGCACAACGGCTTCACGCATCAGGACCCGGGCTTCATTGATCACGTCGTGAACAAGAAAGCCTCCGTCGTACGCGTCTATCTGCCGCCGGATGCCAACTGCCTGCTGTCGGTCTGGGATCATTGCTTGCGCAGCCGCCACTACGTCAACGTGGTGATCGCCGGCAAGTATCAAGCCCCGCAATGGCTGACGATGGACGAAGCGGTCAAACACTGTTCTGCGGGCATCGGCGTTTGGGAGTGGGCTGGCAACGTCGGTGACAGTGAACCCGATGTGGTCATGGTCTGCTGTGGGGATGTGCCTACGTTGGAGACGCTCGCTGCGGTTTCCATCATGCGCGAACATCTGCCCGAGCTGAAAGTTCGCGTGGTCAACGTTGTGGACCTCATGAAACTGCAGCCCCAGAGCGAGCATCCGCACGGGCTGAGTGACGACGCTTTCGACGCGCTCTTCACCAAGGACAAGGAAGTCATCTTCGCCTTTCATGGTTATCCGTGGTTGATCCACCGGCTGACGTATCGCCGCACGAATCACGGCAACATCCACGTTCGCGGCTACAAGGAAGAAGGCACGATCACCACGCCCTTCGACATGACGGTGCTGAACGACTTGGACCGTTTCCACCTCGTGATGGACACCATCGATCGCCTGCCACAAACCGGCGAGAAAGGGATCGCCCTCAAGCAGCAACTCCAAGCTAAGCTAATTGAGCACAAGCAATACATCGATGAAATCGGCCAGGACCTGCCGGAGATTCGGAATTGGAAGTGGAGCCATTCAAAGTGAATGCACAACTACTGATAGGCACCGCGAAGGCGATGGTCGCCGACGACAAGGGCTTGCTGGCGATGGATGAAAGTAATCCAACCTGCAACGAACGTTTCGCCACGTTGGGGATTCCCCAGACCGAGGAGGCCCGGCGCGCTTATCGGGAGTTGATTGTCGCAACGCCGGATCTCGGTGAAAGCATCAGTGGCGCGATCCTCTACGACGAGACCATTCGACAACAGAAGAGAGATGGCACTCCGTTTCTTAACGTCCTCACCGATGCGGGAATCATTCCCGGTATCAAAGTGGATGCTGGCGCGAAGAACATGGCCGGTCATTCGGGAGAAAAAATCACTGAAGGCCTAGACGGATTGCGTTATCGGCTAAAGGAATATTTGCAAATGGGCGCGCGATTCGCCAAATGGCGTGCGGTGATTGCCATCAGCGACGGACTTCCCAGCCGCAGCGGCCTCGAGGCCAACGCGCACGCGCTGGCGCGCTATGCCGCGTTGTGCCAGGAAGCCGGTCTCGTTCCCATCGTCGAGCCGGAAGTTCTCATGGACGGTGAACACACTTTGGAGCGGTGTCTCAAAGTCACCGAGGAAGCGCTGCGAAACGTTTTCATCCAACTGAATTGCCAGCGCGTGATGCTGGAAGGAATGATCCTAAAACCCAACATGGTGCTGCCGGGATTGACCTGCCCGCGGCAAGCATCGGTGGACGAAGTGGCCGACGCCACCGTGCAATGTCTCCTGCGAACCGTTCCCGCCGCTGTTCCGGGGATTGCGTTCCTGTCGGGCGGCCAATCCGCTGAACTGGCCTCCGCCCGTTTGAACGCCATGAATGTGCGCTTCGAGTCGCGACTGCCTTGGGCGCTGGCGTTTTCATTTGCCCGCGCCATTCAGCAACCGGCTTTGGAGATTTGGCGAGGCGAGGAAGCCAATGTCCAAGCGGCACAGAAAGCTCTGCTTCATCGCGCCAGATGCAACCAAGCCGCGCGTCGCGGGGAATACACCGCCGCAATGGAAACCACTTGACCGTGCCTGCCAGTAAACCCAATTCCCTTCGGCTCTATCTCGTCCGCCATGGCGAGACGGAATGGTCGCTCTCCGGCCAATACACCGGGCGCACGGACATTCCGTTGACCGCGCATGGCGAGTCCGCAGCGCGAGAGGTCGGGAAGCGTCTTCAGCACATTCCATTCGCCCATGTGCTCACGAGTCCGCTGCAACGCGCTCGACAAACCTGTGCGCTCGCGGCGTTGAAGCCCGCACCCGAGATCGAGCCCGACCTTACGGAGTGGAGCAATGGCGACTACGAGGGCCGCACGTCCGCAGAAATTCGCGAGTCGCAGCCGAAGTGGAACCTATTCCGCGACGGCGCTCCAAATGGAGAAACGCCTGCTCAGATTTCCGAGCGCGTCGATCGCCTGATTGGTCATCTCCGCACGCTCGCTGGAAGTGTGGCGATCTTTTCCCACGGGCATCTTTGCCGTGTTCTGGCCGCCCGATGGATCGGACTGTCCGTCGAGCAATCGGAGCGTCTCCTGCTCAACACCGCTTCGATCAGTATTCTCTCCTACGCGCACGACTGCCCCGACGAACCGGCGATCGCGCTGTGGAACGCGGTCTCCACCTGACCTGCGCCAAGAATCTGAGCCAGTCCCTATGAGAGTCCCGATGAGCCCCGGCCGGGCTTCGGAGACTCTCGATGAAACGGACACGACACTCACCTGAGCAAATCATCAACAAGCTGCGCGAGGCTGACGCCATGCTCGCCAGCGGCAAGACCGTGGCGCAGGTCATCCAACACCTCACCGTCAGCGAGCAGACGTATCACCGCTGGCGCACCCAGTTCGGCGGCATGAAAAAGTCCGCGTGTGTACCGTCTCGTCTGTAAATCCGTCCGTGCAGAACCTGACGACCGCTGTCGGTTGTCTGGCGCTTCGCACGCGACGAGTTGACGCCGCATGAGCGGCGGGTCAAGAGGGCTCTCGGTTGTAACCGCAACTGGAGACCACTCATGACCCGCCTCGAACAGTCTAGCCAGCCGTCCCTCCTCAACAGCCTCTTCGATCTCGTCCAGGAACACGGCACCGACGCCATGTCGCAGGTATTCGCCACGCTCCTCAACGCCGCCATGCTCGCCGAACGCGAGGCCGCCCTCGGAGCCGCGCCGTACGAGCGCGCAGAGTCGCGACGGGGACCGTCGTCGCGAAGCACCGCAAGGCCGCGCCGGACCTCGCGGACTGGATCGACGCCAACGTCGCCGAGGCCCTCACCGTCCTCACGCTCCCGCCCGAGCACCGGCGAAGGCTCAGGACCAGCAACGCCATCGAGCAGCTCAACCCAAGCCGAGATGGAGATCAAACGCCGGACCCGCGTCGCCGGACTCTTCCCCAGCGCCGAGTCGCTGCTGCGGCTCGTCAGCGCGATCCTCAGCGAGGTCGACGAGGAGTGGTCCGCCGGCCGCGTCTATCTCGACCTCGCACCGAAGTCTGAATGAACCCGAAGCCCCTGACCCGCCGCCCGCCGCGGTGTCGACCAGACGAATCGCTGCCCATGCCTCTGCTCGAAAGTAATCGTCATATCCGTCTGGCCCGCCGTCCGCGGCGGTCCGGTGAATTTACAGACGGGATGTTGCTTTCTCCGCGTTTCTGACGGCCGGCGTCGTCATGGGTGTGTATCTCTACAGTCTTTCCTACCACGACGAAGCGATGGCACGCACGCACGCGTTCGCCGCGCTCGTGTTCGCGGAGCTGCTCCGGTCGTTCGG
>Ga0163155_10001306_pt1 | contig 30228 bp, 25 predicted proteins | sample OliLakLV19SP4G1_FD_148611 | JGI IMG/M metagenome (GOLD analysis project Ga0163155, IMG submission 148611) | Freshwater microbial mat bacterial communities from Lake Vanda, McMurdo Dry Valleys, Antarctica - Oligotrophic Lake LV.19.SP4.G1 | ecosystem: Environmental > Aquatic > Freshwater > Lake >... | reverse complement strand
GTAGGTGATGGGACCACTGCCGGTTGCGGTCACGCTGAAACTCGCCGCGCCCGAAGGGCAGGTGGAGACCGGCGCGGGCTGTTGAGAAACCAAGCTCGTCGTGTTCAGGAGCACCGAGACGTTTTTGCTGGTCTGGTCCACCACGGCCAGGTCGAGCCTGCCGTCGGCGTTGAAGTCGCCCACCGCGACGGAGATGGGGGAGACGCCCGCGGCGTAGTTGACCGCCGCGGCGAAGGACAACGGGCACTGAGCGTGGACCGCAGGCGAAAGCCACAGGGCCGCGAGCATGAGGACGACGGCAAGCAAACTGGAATTGACGGCAGTACTGGACATGCTCTCTCCCTCGCGCTGGGCGGTACAGAGCCGCGCTCCGTATCCGCTGGCGGATCGACGCCACGCCTAGTCCGGGACGAATCTAGCGTACCGCAGTCTCTAACGTGAACACAAACGACATCTCGTGATTGGTCGCGTCAACTGACCAGGTGGGCACCCGGGAGCCGTAACTTGGACAGTTTGGGGACGGGGCAAGGCAATCGCGCGGATCAGACGTGCTCGACACGCGCGAAAACGACAGTGCGGCGTCGGGCCTCGCGCTCGCGTCGCAACGTAATCCCTATATATACGCTCAAGCGCGTTTGAAAAGCCCTAACAAGCGCCATGCGAAATCGCCTGTGGCATTTCTGCACCGCTTGAAATCTTCGTGAAGTCGAGCTGCTCGCGACACTGTTCGGCTACGCTCGTGACAACCGGCACGCAATTGATCTCCGCGTGAACGATCGGGCCAGTGCTTAGCATCATATGCCGCGCCCCTATTTTCGCGCAACACGCCACGGCGTCTAGATGTTCGCCACGGCTCCGCGCGACTCTACGCGAAATAACGCAACGGCGCGCGTGCCAGCGGCGTTCTGGTTCGTGGCTCTCGCTTCTCGGGTGTTTCGTGGAACGAGACACCACTGTTGCGCAGTACACGTCCCGGACTAGCACCCGGGGTTGAATGAATCAGATACTTGGAGGGTGACGCATGGACGGGTACCAACTCCGGGAAATTGACTCCGAAGAACTCGCGGACGCGCTGGGGGTTTCTCGGCGCACGGTGTCGCGGCGGATCGCGGCTGGTGTTCTCCCCCGACCCACGCGGCCGGAGCGCCCGAACAGGTTCGCGGTGGACAAGTTGATCGCGCACGTCGAGAAGGCCGACCCGTTCGAGTCGATGAGGCTCGTGGTCGGGCTGGCGACGTTGGAAGCGATAAGGAAGCAGCGGGTTCGGCTTTGGTCGTCGCGTCCGGTCAAATGCTCCGCATGAGGCGACGTCGCTCCCGGCCGCTCTGGTGACGCCCACGGGCCGGGCCGGTGCCTCACGTCGATCGCACACGCTCGGGCCGTTGGCTGGGACTGCGGCGCGGGCGGCGGGGTTCTGGAATGAATCGCGGGCGATCCGAAAGAAAAGTTTCGGCGTGGGTACGGCGGTGCGAACGCGAGCTGGATCGGGCGGAGAAAGACCCCGCCAACCCCACGGGGGCGCGGCCTTCACGCTTTACTTACACCCACTCTCTCAAGTTCGCCGCTTTTTCGACTTTCAAGGTCGGGCGGGCACGCCAGCGATACTGGGCACCGACGAACGGATTCATGCTTTGCGGTTGAGGGCGATTTCGAGTAGGCTGGCGGGTGGTCGTCGGCTGCGCGATGTTGATCCGCTAGCGGTACGTTGTGGGCCGACCAATCACGAGGGGATGAAACATGTTCACGATGTCTTACGTCAGCTTTGTTCGGAATGCCTTGTTCACGCTGTCTACCTGCGTCCTCGGACTCATGGTTTTGCCCGTCACACGTGGCGGTGCGACTATTACGAACCTCGGAACTCTTGGGGGCACATATTCTCGCGCATACGCGGTGAGCAACGACGGCTTGGTCGTCACAGGACAAAGCAGGACAAGCGGCGACACGGACTTGCACGCATTTCGATGGACATCGATGGGAATGCAAGACTTGGGACCGACCGCAAGATCAACGTCCGTCGGCTACGGCCTAAGTGGTGATGGCTCGGTTGTGGTTGGAGCGATAAGGCCAACAACCAGTTCTCAAATTCGCGGGTTCCGCTGGAACGAATCGAACGGGATGAAAGATCTTCCGACGCTGGGGGGCACAGGGGCGTCGGGGGGATACGGCGTAAGCAGCGACGGTTCTATTGTTGCTGGTTTGAGTTTTCAAGCGGGAAGCCAGTTTTCTCGCGCCGCTCGCTGGACGAGCGCAGGAATAGAAGATCTTGGAACGCTTGGCGGCGCGTCGGCATATGGCTACGGAATCAGCAGCGACGGCTCCGCGGTGACAGGCTGGAGCAGCACTGTCGGGAACGCCAAGAGTCACGCGTTTCGGTGGACAACAAGTGGAATGCAAGACTTAGGCACACTGGGGGGAACGTCTTCTTTCGGATACGCAATCAGCGGCGATGGCTCTGCGGTCGTCGGAGACAGTTATACCACAGGGGATAAATTAGTCCACGCGTTTCGTTGGTCTGGGAGTGAAATGCACGACATCGGATCGCTCGGTGGATTCTCCAAAGCGCTCGCAGTGAATGCAGATGGCTCGATTGTCGCCGGGTTCAGCAATCCGACGGGCACGTTCGAAAACCACGCCTTCATGTGGACTGAATCGAGCGGGATGGTGGACCTAAATACTTTTCTACCGACTCTCGGAGTTGACCTTTCGGGATGGACGTTGACCGAAGCTAGCGGACTTTCTGCCGACGGCTCCGCAATCACGGGCTACGGCGCATTCAACGGACAGGAAATGGCCTTTCTGGTGAAACTCCCGGCTCCTGGGGTGATGCCGATTTTGGTTGCGAGCTTGTTGGTTGTGAATCGTCGGCGGCGATAGGGTCGTATCGAGGAAGTCCCGAGACTAAGCACGGTTTGGAGTTTGGAGTAGATCTTGAACGCCCTCAATAGACGTCTGAGTCTTGGCGTAGCCGCATTTGAGGCCTGTGAGGGAAGCTCGGATTTCGATCGTGATATCTTCGTGACCGGGGACGATTTCGACGCCTTTGTCGCGGCGTTTGAAAGCGGGTGCTGATTGGCCGCTGCGCATGCTCTCAATTGACACCCATTGTTGAGTGGCTCCGCCGCCGACGCGGTGTACTCTGGAATCGGGTAGCGGGCTGATCCCCCGCGAATGGTCCGGGCGGCGGTGTCGAAAACACACCGTCCACGATGCGCCGCTCGGCCCAGCCCTTTCAAGGGCGGTGTGAATTGGCAACTTCTGGCCATTTGTGCTCGAACTCCGAACTCGTTCGCAAGGCGCTGGCGTGGTACGAAGACAAGGCTCTCGTCGCGGATATCCGCGAGCATGGCCTGAAGTACGTTCGGCTGATTGACAAGCTCGATGAGCCACCATCGCAACTGAACCACGCTTGCGCCGTGGTCGATGCCTTTCACACGCGCGTGTCGCAACTGGTCGGCGAAGGTGTTCCCGGACACGGTGACTGACGAAACGCGGCTGAAAGACTTCCTGCAGGCCGGGATCGCACGCGAGGTGCCGGTGCTGGACGACGAAGGAAAACCGGTCATGGTTGGGGCGGGCGAGAAGGCCAAGCCCAAGACGCGGATCGTGGCGACGGACGACCAAGGGCGCGTGATCGACCTGCACGCGCTCCGAACCATGCTCGGAACTCAACTCGCCCGCGCTGGTGTGACGCCTCAAGTCGCCCAACGGATCATGCGGCACAGTGACTACCAAACGACATTGAAGCACTACACTGTGCTGGGGCTGACCGACACGTCGGCGGCGATGTACCGGCTGCCGAGCATCGCACGCGAGCGGCAAGCCGAAGCCGCAACGGGCACCACCGACGCCCGGCCGATCAACCTCAAAGCGGTGCCAACTGACACCCAGCAGAGGTGCCAGCAGTTGGGGCGCGAAACAAGGAAAAACAGCGCGGCTCAGCGCGACCAATTCGGGCGCGACCGTGACTCACGCCCCGATCAGAAAAGCCTAGTTTTCTCGGGAAACAACGCGGATTCAAGGGCCGAATCTGCAATGGAGCGGAAGAGACTCGAACTCTCAACCCCTAGCTTGCAAAGCTAGTGCTCTACCAATTGAGCTACCGCCCCGGGGACGGGAGTGTACGGCCCGGGCGGCGTGGGGAATAGTTGGAGGGAGTCGCGGGCCGTGCCTTGGCTCAAAGTGAGGCGGATCTTCAAACCGCCGGCAGTTCACGCGGGGTTGAAAACCTGTGCCGCAAGATTCAAACTGAAGCACTGGCGCGCTGTGAAATTGGTGTCTCCCGTGCGCGAGCCAACGCCTACGCTTGGCCTGTGTTTGGGCCTTGAAACGCAACCGCGAGCAACGCCGGAGATCTGATCTTGCCGTACACTCTTAAACCCGACGATGGCATCGGTGTTGACGCCGATAAAGTTGGCTATCTCGCCTCGCATGTGGACACCGGCGACCGCTGGGTCCTGAACTTCGGCCCGCAGCACCCGGCCACGCACACCACCCTCCGCCTTGTGCTCGAGCTCGACGGCGAGCGGATCGCACGATGCACGCCGCACATCGGCTATCTGCACTCGGGCTTCGAAAAGCTCGGCGAGCACCTCGACTATAACCAGTACGTCACGATCGTCTCGCGGATGAACTACCTCTCGCCGATCGCCAACGATATCTGCTGGCACCACGCCGTCGAGACGCTCTTCGGGATCGACCTGACGCCGCGCTGCAAGGTTCTGCGGACCATCATGGCCGAGATCGCGCGGATCCAAGACCATCTTCTCTGCGTCGGCGCGGCCGGGCTCGACCTCAACGCCTTCACGGGCTTCATCTACTGCTTCAACGTCCGCGAAAAAATATATGACATCTGCGACTTCATCTCCGGTCAGCGCTTCCACCCCGACTGGACCCGCGTCGGCGGCGCGATGCAGGACCTGCCCGACGAGGGTACGTTCCAGAGGATGGTCAAGGCCTTCATCCACAGCGAACTGCCCAGAGCGGTGGGGGATCTCGAAGGGCTGCTCAACCGCAACCGCATCTTCGTAGACCGCACCCGCCATATCGGCGTCATTAGCCACGACGACGCCATCGCGTGGTCACTCTCCGGCCCGATGGCTCGCGCCTCGGGCGTGAAGCGCGACCTCCGCAAGGACGCGCCGTACCTGTGCTACGCCGACAACTGGGACGGCCAAGGGGCCAAGGCTGTGCAGTTCCAGGTGCCGATCATGCAAGAGGGCGACGCGTATGCACGCTACTTGGTCCGCGTCGAAGAGATCAAGCAGTCGATGAAGATCGTCGAGCAGCTGATCGACAACATCCCCGGCGGCCCGATCGATACCTTCGCCGACGGTAAAATGACCAAGCCCAACAAGAATGACGTGTACGGCTCGATCGAAGGGCTGATCCAGCACTTCGAGCTCATCATGAGCAACCGCGGCTGGACCCCGCCCATCGCCGAGGCCTACGGCGCGAACGAGACCGCCAACGGTGAGCTCGGGTACTTCGTGGTCAGCGACGGCAGCCCGCGCGCCTTCCGCGTCAAGACCCGCCCCCCCAGCTTCCTCAACTATCAGGTCATGGCCAAGCTGATCGAAGGCCACCTGCTCAGCGATATCGTGGCCGTCATCGGCAGTATCAACGTCGTCGCGGCCGAACTGGATCGGTAGAGCCACGTTGCGGAGGACGGGTTGCAAGCCGTCCTCCGCCTCCTTTGTGGGGCAGGCGTCCCGCCTGCCTTCTCACGATCTTTCTCTACTCCGCGTTGTGAGATAGGTGTTCAACTGCCGCTCCAGCCTCTTCTTGTTGGCCGTCACGCAGCTCTTCGAGTTCGATCCGAAAGCAGCGAAACAGAACCTCCAACAAACCCAGCCTCGTCACTTTTATAGGAGATCGATCATGAAAATCTGCTCGCTCGCGTGCGTTGTGGCTGGTGTCACCCTCTCGCTCGGTCTTTCGCTCGGACTGGGCGGTTGCCTTATTACCAGCCACGACCACACCGACTACTCGGGCCGTCGCGTCGATTTCTCTACCTTCTCGCAGATCGAGCCCGGCAAGACCACCAAGCCCTGGGTCGAGGCGGCTCTCGGTCAGCCCAGCTCAACAACCAAGCTCGATGACGGCTCGGAACTCATGAAGTGGGAGTACACCGAGCGACGAACCAGCGGCGGCTCCGTCTTCCTGATCTTCTCCGGCGACAGCACCAACGAAACCCGCCACGCGGCGTATGTCCAAGTCCGCGACGGCGTGGTCAGCAAGGCGTGGCGCGAGCAGTGAATCGGTAATCCGCGCCGGTACGCCCAAGATCGGGCTGAAGAACTTCCACCACGCCGCGGATCACCATCGAGCTATCGCACAGCGATCGTCGCGAACCGACCCCACGCCGCCGTGTCAGAACCCAGCATCGCCTGAGTCTCTGGTCGTTCAGCACCCGCCGGTGATGAACTTCGCGACGAACTCATCGAAATCATCGGCCGTCACAAACCCGTCGTGGTTGAAGTCGGCCGCAAGATTGCCGGCCACGAACAGGTTCGCGTAAAGATCAAAGTCGTCGCCGTTCACAAACCCGTCGGCGTTGACGTCCGTGGCGGGTGAGACATGCGCGATGGTCTCGGGCATCAGCGTGACGGGGCGGAAGTTGCCGGTGAGGCGGAGGCTGTAGCGGTCCGCGCCGCACGCGGTCCCGGCGGTGATCGTCACGCTCAGCGAGCCGTCGAGGTTCTGAGTCACCGGGCCCGCAGAAGTGAGCGGCGAGCCGCCTTTATTCGTGACTTCCAAGGAAGACGCCAGCAGCGGAATCTCAGCACCGGTGTGGTCGCGGGCTCGCACGGTCAGCACAGCGTTTGACACACCGTCGGCTTGGACGTACGCGCGATCGAGCGTCGCCGTGCTCGTGATGGCGTCGGGCTTGCCGATCAGATCGGTGCGCCACGTGTCGAACCTGGAGCGGAGCGTAAAGACCGGATCAAGGTCCGTGGTAGTCTGGTTGGGCACGTTGAAGGTCATGAAGAAATCGCCGCCGCCCAGCCCGCCCGGGTTCGGGAAGACGCCCTTGCTCAGGGCCTGGGAGATGAGCACGCTCCCCGTGGGCATGACGGCGTCGAGGTCGCCGTCCTCGTCGAGGTCGGCGAGCAGGAGCTTGTTGCGGTTGAAGTTGAGCGAGGAAAAGATCGGTGCCCCAAAGCCCCCGGCGCCGAGCTGCGGCATGATCGACAGGCGCGACGTGGTGCGGAGCGTGGTGACCAGATCGGGCAGTCCGTCGCCAGTGATGTCGCGCACGACGATGCCGCCCATCGCGCCGCCCGCGGGCACCAGCGAAACATCGAACCCAGCGCCGTTGTTCTTGGCGTATCGGATCGAGGTGTCTGTTCCGAAACCGAAGAACAGGTCGGCCTTGCCGTCGCCATTGGCGTCGCCCGCCGCCAGCGAGGTCAGCACCGCGTCCGCGAGAATCTCGGCGGACCGCGTGAACACTCCCCCGGTGTTCGTGAAGATCACGACCGCGTTGGGGGCCGTGGTGCCGACGGCGATATCCAGATCGCCGTCGCCGTCAAAGTCTGCGGTTGCGAGAAAGTTCGGCGTCCCACCGCCGATCGAGGTGCTCACGACCGTGGCGAGCGTGCCGTCGCCGTTGTTGGCTAGGAGCGAGAGCGTCTTGCCGTTGGCGTCGGCGGTGACGATGTCGAGCTTGCCGTCGCCGTTGAAATCGCGAGCCGCGAGCGCAATCGGCCCGTCACCGGTGAAGTACAGCGACCAAGGCGCGAAGGTTCCGTCGCCCACCCCGATGAACACGGCCACGCGGTCGGCGGTGTTCGAGATCCCGACAACGTCGGGCTTTCCGTCGCCGTTGACGTCGACCGCCGCGAGGTCTCGGTTGGTGATGCCGTCGAGCGATCGATACCCGGGCGCGAATGATGCGCCGCGTCCGGGCGGGGTGACATTGTTGAGAACGGCGATCGAGGGGTTCCCTCCACCGGTGACGATGTCAGGCTTTCCGTCACCGTTGAAGTCCGCGATGGCGGCAGACGTGGCGGAGAGGTTCTTATAGAGCGGGTTAGCGCCGTCGCGGTCGCCAGCGCGAGCGATGAGCATGTAGGCGATGTGGGCGGACTTGGTGAAGGTGAGGGGCGGTGAACCGCAACTGTCGGGCGTCCCGGTGGTGCACGAGCAGCGCCCATCACCTCCATAGAGCCGCGCCGCCTCCATCGCGGCCATCAGTTTGGCGGGAATATCGCCGGGCGTGTTCTCGATCGCGGCGACCGCGAAGTCAACCACCGGCGGGCCGGTCAGCACGTTGCCCTGCACCGCGTACACCAGGTCGCCGACCCGACCAGTGCGGCCGCCAGCCCACCTGCCCGCCTGTGTGCCGGTGAACGTCGCGGCGCGGCCCGTCACATCGACCATGCCGTACTGCCGCGATTGTGGTGAAGAATCAAACGTGAGGAGCCCCGCGAGAATGTCCTGCGGGGCGGTGCCAAAGTTGAGCCGATCACGGATGAAGGTGCGGTTGGACGAGTCGGAATCAACCGCGGACTGCGCTGTGGCCGCCCCGATGCCCGTGAGCATCACTGGCGTGTTGGCCTGAAGGTCAAAGCCGGTCAGACAGGTGGCGGACGCGGCGGCGACTTCGCCGGTACGCGTGTTGACGATCACGATGGACCACGTCGCCGAGGCCGACCCGGCGAGTGAAACGAAGGCCGCGACCCCCGCGCAGGACCGGGTGAACGCGCGGGCGGAGCGACGCGCACGGTTCACAGCGCCGAACGTCTTGGTAGAACTGAACATCAAGGATCCTCTCTTCTCGGGTGCTCTCGCCTAGGGAGCGGCATTGTAACGCTCGGCAGCGAAAACCACCAAAGATTTCGAGATCACGTCAGCTCGGTCAAGTCCTGCGAGGTCCAATTCAGCCCCGGCCTCCACCAGTAACGGATCACGTGCCCGGCTGAGTTGACTCCCAGCAGGTTGATCGTCCCCGCCGCGGACGTCACGCCGCGGATCTGGCTCGACGGGAGCCCCGCGCCCGCGATGGCGTCGGTCAGGGGCGTGATGTTCCAGTTGTCAAGCCCCGGCGCCCACCAGTACACGACGACCTTGCCCGACTGGTCAAGGCCCGAGACGTTCAGCCCGCCCCAAGGCGTGACATAGCTCGAGACGCTCGACGCCTGCAGGGCCGGGCCGCTGAACTGGTCGCTGAGGTTTGTCGTGACCCAGGTGCCGCCGAAGCTGGGAACCCACCAGGTCACGGAGAGCTTGCCGCTCGTGTCGATGCCAGCGAGGTTAATGCCACCCCAGCTTGTCAGGTACGCGGTCAGCCCGCCTGACAGCGCTGGCGCCCCAGTACCCACCGAAAGGTTGTCGGTGCGCCACGCCGCCAGGCCCGGGGCCCACCAGACCACTTGGATCGCGCCGCTGTCGTCTAGGCCTGTGATGTTCATCCCGTTCCACTGCGTGACATAGCTGACAAGCCCGCCGACAAACTGCGGCGTTTCCTGCCCGTTGGCCTGCAGACTGCTGACGGAGATGTTGTTGTACGTCCAGGGCGTCGTCGCGGCGGTGGTCGATTCGTCGTAGGTCACGATGTGGCCGTCGGCGGTCAGACCGGCCACGTGCGCAAGGCCGTTGACATCAACGAACACCGTAAGCTCGCTGGTGATCACGGCCGAGCCAGGGATCTCGGTGGTCAGGTTGCGCCCAGTCCAGATATTGCTGACAGGGTTGAGCCGGAACACGAAGAGGCCCGAGGCGGTGGGGGCGGCCGCGAGCGACGCGCTGTCCTGCGCGTCGTTCCAGCTCACGACCTCACCCGACGGCGAGGCCGACCCGGTGATCGAGGTCAGGTTGAGCGCGGTCCATGCCCCGCTGCTGTTCTGGCGGAAGACTATGACATTGCCCAACGCGTCGCGGGTGGTGACGGTGAGCTGGTCGTTGGTGTTGGCCGAGCCGTTGGCCGCGGCCCCGGGCAGGGCCACGTTGCTGGCGTTGAGCGCGGTGATGAGGTCCGCCGCGGTCGCGTCCGATTTGACGTTGACGTCGTTGATGGTGACGTCGCGGACGGTGCCCAGCCCCGTTGCGAGGTCGGTCATTACAGCGGAGTAGCTGCCCGCAGGGAGCGCGATCTGATAGTTGCCCGCCGCGTCGGTGGTATAAGTTCCGACGATCGTGGCGCTGCCCTGGGCGCGGATGTCGATCCGAACGTTCACGAGCCCTTCACCCATGCCATAGAAGTTGTTAGAGTCGGTGTCGGTGTAAATCACGCCCAGCAGGTAGATGTTGGGAGTGGACCCCTGATAGCCGAACTCCTGCGCGAAATAGCTGGTGTACGGCGCGGTCGTGGTCGGGTAAAAGAACCCGGGTCCGAACTCGTCGTAGTGGAAGCTGGCGTCAAAGTCCTCGAACAGGCTCAGCACGTTCTTGCGGTGCCCGAGTGACTCGAGCCAGGCCTTGTGTACCGCGTCAATGCTCGAATACCCGGCCGCGATGTTCTCGCCCGCCGAAATCGAGTATCCCTGGTCGGTCGCACGCTGGGTCGGGTCCTTGCCGTCGGGGTTGACGTGCGAGAAGAACGCGCGCGTCGCCATGTCCTGCGCGTGGGCCCGGGCGGCCCGGGTCAGCGCGGCGTTCAGCGCCAGCGGCTCTTGGGGCACTAGGTGGGCCAGCTCGCTCGTGGTAAGAGCCTGCGTGAGGTCCACGCCCAGCAAGGCCGCCTCGGCCGTGGGATTGGCGCGAGCTCGGTTGACCAGTTCGCTGAGGTAGACCTCGCTGGCAGACCACGAGAACGCTGACATCATCGTCCGAGATTCGAGGTGTTCGCAGCACGACAGTTCGCGGACCTTGGTCGCGTTGGTGCGCTGGGTGTGGGTATAAGAACCGGAGCGTTTCAAAGACTTCATGCGCGAGCCTCCCGCTGGCATGTCGGGATTTCCTCCGAGATGGATCAGCGGTGTGGGTGAGAGGCGCAACTTTCGCTGGCGATCGCAACACCTATGCCGGGCGTGGCGCAGGTACGGGCACCTCGCGAACCGCACGCGAAGGCGCATCGCGGACTCTCGCGCGGCTTATCATGACCACGACATGAGCACGATGAACCCAGCCACAGACGCAACCAACCACGCCCCGACCCTCACTCCGATCCAGAGCTCGCGCGAGCCGCAATCGCCCGAAGAAGTTCTCGCGGCCAGCGAGCAGTTTCGTCGCGATTTCTCGGGCGTGCGCGAGCAGGTCGCGCGAGTGGTGGTGGGGCAGTCAAGCGTGATCGAGGGCGTGCTCACGTGCCTCTTCGTGGGCGGTCATGTGCTTCTTGAGGGCGTGCCGGGCATCGGCAAGACGCTGCTCGTGCGCACGCTCAGCCGGGCCCTGTCGCTGTCGTTCGGACGCGTGCAGTTCACGCCCGACCTGATGCCCGCCGACATCTCGGGCACGACGATCGTGATCGAGACCGAATCTGACAACGGCGCCCGCCGCCGCGAGTTCAAGTTCCAGCCCGGGCCGATCTTCGCCCAGATCGTCCTCGCCGACGAGATCAACCGGGCCACGCCCAAGACCCAATCCGCGCTGCTCGAAGCGATGCAGGAGCGATCCGTGACCGTCGGCGTGCAGACTCATCGCCTGCCCGAGCCGTTCCTCGTGCTCGCCACTCAGAACCCGATCGAACAGGAAGGCACCTACCCGCTCCCCGAGGCTCAGCTCGACCGCTTCTTCTTTAAGCTCATCGTCGGAGTGTCGGGCCGGGCCGAGCTGGCGGAGATCCTCAACCGGACCACCAGCGGCACCGAAGCGATCGTCGAGCCCGTCCTCGACGCCGCGACGGTCGTGGCTCATCAGCGGCTCGTGCGTCGCGTGCCTATCGCGGCTCACGTCCAGGACTACGCCGTCCGCCTCGTGCTCGGCACTCAACCTTCCTCCGTCCCGGGCGGCGGCGAGTTCGCCACGCCAATGGTGAACCAGTACATCAGACTCGGCGCGTCACCGCGCGCGGCCCAGGCAATGATCCTGGCCGCCAAGTGCCGCGCGTTGGTCGAAGGACGTGCGACCGCCTCGACCGACGACATCCGTGCCGCCGCCCTGCCCGCGCTGCGGCACCGGCTCATCATGAACTTCGAAGCCAGCGCCGAAGGCGTCACTCCCGATTCGGTCATCTCGAACCTAATCGCCACCTTGCCGGTGGATGTAGGCTAAACAGCTCTACTCCACCCGCGTAACGCTGGTCTTGGTCGTGCTCTTGGAGTTCAACTTGAACCCCTGGCTGCCGCCCTCGATCTCGACTACCTGTTTCATGTCCAGCGTGCTCAGCATGCCTCGCTGCGTGTCCCAGCGGTACGAGCCCTCGTGCGTTGAGTCCTTCACCTGAAAGCTCATCAGCCCGCCAGCAGATTCGACCGACGGCGCGATCGTTCCTTTGAACTCGACGTTGGCCAGAGCCTCGCTGAGCGACTTGAGCACCGACTCGGTGGTGATGGTGAAGCGGCCGATCGGCGACATATCCGTGGTATCGCTGGTCTTCCACTTCTCGCCGACCGTCGCGGTCCCCGTGGCCTTGCGCATCGTGAAGATCGGTCCCCAGAGTTCTTTGACTCCTCCGAGCGTGACGAGCGAACGTGCCGGGTCGCCCGGCGTGGTGGGCACCAGGCCTTCGCCGCCTGAAACTTTCGTGATGTTGCCGTCCTTGTCGATGGTGAGCGTGAGCACCGAGCCGACGATGCTGCCAAAGTTGGCGGTGGGGTCGCCCGATTCAAGCGGATCGATGTTCAAGCGCTGCGCGTCTGCGGGCTCCTTCCTCGCAGGCTTTGAGGCTGGCTCGTTCGAGGGTTTGCTCGAGGGCTTGCTGCTGTCAAAGTCTCCCTTGCCCTCGGGGCCATCGATGGAAACTTTAAGGCTGTCGTAGATCAGCTCGACCGTCGCGGTTTTCTGGGCATCGACGTTGATGACCTTGAACCGCAGCCCGAGGCTCTGCGTCATCTTCTGCGTGGCCTTGATCGTGCCCAGCCCCTTGGGCTCGGGCTTGGTCCCGGGCTTTGCTTTGGTCGGGGCCGGGGCGGAATCGGCCTCAGGATCGGGCGATTCGGTGACGCTCTGGCTGTCGATCTCCATGCGGTACTTGGTTTCCTGCCCCTTTTCAAACTTGGGCCGGAGGTCGGCGGTCTGCCTGGCCGCGGCCGAGGGGATGAGGAACGTGAGCATGAGCCCGAGCCCAAGCCCAAGCCCGAGAAAGCGACTGAGATGAAGTGCCCGCACGGTCGTTCCCTTCTAAAGATGCCGGGTTAGGAGCCAGCGATCGTTCTCGCTCGGCCCGGGCAGCGTATCGACCGGGAATCACCCCGGGGCCCAAATAGGCCGATCAAAAAATCGCGGCCCGCCTTTCGCTCCTTCCGATACAGCTTCGCGATCACCACGGTTCCAGTATCAATCGAACACGCCCACGGCCGACAAGGCGAATTGTTGGGGGTCACGCTGGGAAAACACCGGACCAACCTTGAGCATCGCACGCGGACCCAGCCCCAGAGCGGCTCCGACCAGCTCACGACCGCACGCCGTCAGTTGAGCGCGATGTCGCCCGCCCGCGGCGTTCACGTCCGCGACCTTACCTCCGCTCGACCTCCTAGAATCCAACTCAAGAGCCTGGTGGAAGCAGACCGCGAGCCCTATCTCGAAGCCGTCCGCGTCAGCCGGGCGGCCCTGGATCGCTGGGCCACGCTGCACCGCCCCGAGGAGAGCGACGATGAACTTTTCTGCCGCCAACTCGCGCTGACCGAGTCGGGCCAGACTCACGCGAACGCGTACCGCCGGGTCGCGTGGTACCAAGGGCGTATCGCCGGCGGCTTCAACCTGACTTCCATCACTCGCGGGTTGCAGTTCGAGGCCGACGTGAACTGGTGGGTGCGGTCGGACCTGACCCGCCTCGGCGTGGGCAGCGAAGGGCTCTCGATGCTCTTGGCTATGGCGTTCACGCCGTTGCCTGGTGGGCTGGGGCTGAACCGCGTTTTGGCGTCGATCCGGCCCGACAACCTGTGGAGCGTGCGACTGGCCGAGCGCACCAGGTTTCGGCGGATGGGTGCTGAACGCCGGTCGGTCTTGGTCGGCGGTCGATGGGAAACGCACGATCTCTACGAGCGGTCGGTCTGAGAGCCGCGAAAGAGTCCGCTCAGCACCATGGCCCGCCGACTCGGGATTCTCGCTCGCTCCGGTCTACCATCTCGCTCGCCCATCGTGGGAGCCTGTCGAGGCTGCGCGGCACGGGTGAATCGCGCGGAGAAACCCTGATGGAAGCCGGAATTGTCGGCTTGCCCAACGTCGGCAAGTCCACCCTGTTCAACGCCCTGACCAACGCCAACGCGTTGGCGGCCAACTACCCCTTCGCCACCATCGAGCCCAACGTCGGCGTGGTCCCTATCCCGGATCCTCGGTTGGACGCCATCCTCAAGTACATCAAAAGCGACAAAGTGATCCCGGCCGCGCTGCGGCTCGTGGACATCGCTGGCATCGTCAAGGGGGCGAGCGAGGGCGAGGGGCTGGGCAACAAGTTTCTCAGCCACATCCGCGAAGTAGACGCCATCATCCAGGTCGTCCGCTGCTTTAAGAAAGCCCCCGGCGGCGAGGACATCATGCACGTCGCGGGGTCGGTCGATCCGGTTCGCGATATCGAGATTGTGAACATGGAGCTGATCTTGGCCGACCTGCAGACGGTCGAGGGCTCGATCAGCAAGGCCGAGCGAGCCGCCCGGAGCCGAGAGACCGAATCGATGGCCCGCTACGAGGTGCTCAAAAAGGTGCTCCCGATCCTCTCCGAGGGCAACCCCGCGCGAGGCGTGAAGGTCAGCGACCTCGATGAGGTAAAACAGCTTCGCGGGCTTGGGCTCATGTCCGCCAAGCGCGTGCTGTATGTCATGAACGTGGACGAGGACGACCTGCGCGGCCAGTCCGAGATGTGCCAGCGCGTGCGCGCGTTCGCCGCGAAAGACGGCTCGGAGTGCGTGCCGGTGTGCGCCAAGATCGAGAGCGAGCTGGGCGCGCTCTCGCCCGAGGAACGCACGGAAATGCTCGAAGGCCTCGGGCTCCAAGAGCCAGCTCTCGTGGCGCTGGCGCACGCGATCTATAAGCTGCTAGGCCTGCAGTCCTATTTCACCGCCGGTCCGAAGGAAGTTCGCGCGTGGACGGTCCCTGTCGGCGCGACCGCGCCCCAGGCGGCTGGCGTCATCCACACCGACTTCGAGCGCGGCTTCATCAGAGCCGAGATCTATTCGGTCGCGGACCTTGAGAAGCATCACACTGAGAAGGCGATCAAGGAAGCCGGAAAGATGCGGATCGAGGGCAAGGAATACGTCATGAAGGACGCCGACGTGTGCCACTTCCTGTTCAACGTCTAGTCGTTCAACGTTTCGTGGTTCAACGTTTCGTGGTTCGACGTTTCGTTGTTCAACGTCTCGTGGTCGGTGTTCAACTCTTCGATCCTTGTGAGGCAGGTTTTCAACCTGCCTCTACCCTGTCTATGTCTTTGTGCTTTGCTCTCGCTCTCCCTGTTCTTCCGTCATTATTTCGAAACCCTCTCTCGAGGCCCACGGACTATGGCGATCGTTCTCAAGTCGTCCGATGAGATCGACGCCATCGCCCGGGCCGGGGCGGCGCTCTGGAAAATCATCCACGCCGTTTCGCTCGCGGCCCGGCCCGGCATGACCACGAACGAGCTCGACCAGATCGCCGAACAACATCTGCACGACGCGAGCGCGCGCCCGATTTTGAAGGGCTACGTCAGCGGTTCTTCGCCGCCGTTCCCCTCGTGTTCGTGCATGTCGGTGAACGAGGAGGTCGTGCACTCGATCCCCGGGCCGCGCACGCTGCGGGTGGGTGACATGCTCAGCGTGGACTTGGCCGCGAGCTTTGACGGCTGGTGCGTGGACTCGGCCCAAACGGTGCTGATGCCCGGGGCCAGCGCGCGGTCTGTTGAGCTCGCCGACGCGGGGCGACGTGCGGTGGCGTTGGCGATCGCGCACGTGAAGCCCGGCGTGCAATGGTCGGTCGTCGCAGCGCACGTCGCGGCCCAAGTCCGCGCCGCCGGGTTCTCGCTGGTGCGTGGGTACGACGGGCACGGGATCGGTCGGAAGCTGCACGAATCGCCGCGTGCCTGGCTGCACGAAACTCAGGGGAACACACCCGCGGGCGATTCCCCCGATTTCACGCTCTGGCCGGGAATGGTCTTCACCATCGAGCCGGTGCTGGCGGCGGGGTCAGGCCTTGTGCGCACGCGGGCCGACGGCTGGACGGTGGAAACGGCCGACGGCTCGTGGGCGACCCATGAGGAGCGGACCGTGGCAGTCGTCGCGAATGGGTGCCGCGTGCTGACAGGGACGGCGTGACAAAGAACCTCGCTCCAGTTCTTTCATTCAGGTTGTGGGTCGAAGGTGGGAAGGGCCCGCGGACCCGCTCAATCGAGACTGCCAAGAAGTTGATTCCTCACGCGCCCGGGTGTTCAGAGAACGCTCGGGTATAATCCGGACCTTGATCGGACCGTTTTTCTGCGGCCGAGCAAGTCAGGATCATCCCCGGAGGACTATGGGTAAGCAGGACGACAAGTTCACGTTCGAGGCGGTGGTCACCGAGGCCCTGCCAAACGCCATGTTCCGGGTTCGGTTGCCCAACGAGCAGAAAACCGAGGTCTTGGCCTATGTGTCGGGGAAGATGCGGATGAACTACATCCGAATCCTGCCCGGCGACCGCGTGACGGTCGAGATGAGCCCTTACGACCTGTCCAAAGCCCGCATCACCTTCCGGCATTAGCAGGTAGGAATGGCTTTCCGAGCTATTCTGATTTTCGATTCTGCCTTTGAATCATTCTGTTCGCGAGTGCTTTTAAGAGTCGGCTCGGAGAGCCGACCTGCCAAAGTCGACGAAGATGGAATTCAGAACTGGCTTCACTTGGTGGTTGGGAGGCGCTAGCATCCCTCCCCGGTCTTCGTGACGCGCCGCCGCGGCCAAGGGCTGGGTCAACTTTCGATCTGTCGTTTGATCTCTGCAAAGTTTCGCACTTCGGCCTCTGGTGCCGATCGGGAAGGTTACTCGTGAAGGTGAAAGCAAGCGTTCGTCGGATCTGCAACGGCTGCCAGCTGGTTCGCCGCAAGGGCAAGCTCCGGGTCATCTGCAAGTCCGACCCCAAGCACAAGCAAGTGCAAGGCTAAGGGCAGGGCTGGGGCCAGGTCCAGGGCTAATTTTTGGTTTTTTCTCTCCAGACGGGAGTTTCAGCGTGCCACGTATCGCCGGTATTGACGTTCCTGACAAGAAGAAGATGTTGTACGCTCTGCAGTACATCCACGGGATCGGCGCGAAGTTCGCGGCCGCCCTGCTCGCCGAGGCGGGCGTGGATGGCGACGTGCGAGCCAACCAAGTCACCGAGTCTCAGCTGGCGCAAATTAACGCGCTGATCGATTCGAACTACCTGGTCGAGGGCGCGCTTCGCCGTCAGGTTTCTCAGAACATCCAGCGGCTCAAGGACATCCGGTCCTTCCGCGGCGAGCGTCACCGCCGGGGCCTGCCCGTGCGTGGCCAGCGCACCAAGTCCAACGCCCGCACCCGCAAGGGCCGCAAGAAGACGGTCGCCGGTAAGAAGGGCGTGAAGGCCAAGGGCTAAGAAGTAGTTGAGTGAACCTGAGTTCATTCAAAGTTGCATCGAGCGTTGTGCTTCGGTGCGGAGCAGTCGGAATTTGCGGGGACGACCCTTTGTGGTCGGATGAGCCGCTGTGAGGGACCATGGCCAAGAAGGGTAAAGTTCGCAAGAACGTCGTCCGTGGGATCGCCCACGTCAAGGCGACCCAGAACAACACGATGGTGACCATCACCGACATGAACGGCGAGACCCTGGCATGGGACTCGGCGGGCACGATCGGGTTCAAGGGCGCGCGCAAGAGCACGCCGTTCGCCGCCACCCGGGCTGGCGAATCCTGCGGCCAGAAGGCCAAGAAGATGGGCATGAGCGAGCTCGAGATCCGCATCCGCGGCGCGGGTGCTGGTCGCGAGAGCGCCGTCAACGGGCTGGTCAGTGCGGGCCTCCGCGTGACCGCCATCGAAGACCACACGCCGGTCCCGCACAACGGCTGCCGTCCGCGCAAGCGTCGTCGCGTCTAAATCGAAATCGCGGTCGTTGTCCGGCGGGTTTTTCTCGCCCGAATCTGGCCGTTCAAGCACTTTGTCCGCCGTCTGCTGATCCGGGCGGCGGATTTTCGATAGGTTTTCTCTCCGCTCGCACAGCAGGGGCCGGCGCCGTTCAGCAGGGCGACGTGCTTCCGATTCGCCGAGCGGCTCACCCTGTGGTCGTGGTGCTGCTGAACAAGGAAGTTACGCATGAGACTGCGCTGGCGTGGCCTGGAATTGCCGACCCGTGTTCTGACCGACTCCAAGTTTAAGAGCGAGACGTACGGCCGATTCATGGTCGAGCCGTTCGAGAAGGGCTTCGGCACCACCGTGGGCAACAGCCTGCGGCGTGTGCTGCTCAGCTCGCTCGAAGGTGCGGCCGTCACGTCTATCAAGATCAAGGGCGCGACGCACGAGTTTAGCTCGATCCCGGGCGTGATGGAGGACGTGACCGATCTAGTCCTGAACGTCAAGAACCTAATCGTTGCGCTCGAGGGCGACGAGCCCAAGACCATGCGTCTGGCGGCTCGCGGGCCCGGCGAGGTGACGGCCGACATGATCGAGGCCGACACCAACGTGACGATTTTCAACCGTGAACTGGTCATCGCGACGCTCACCGACGCGATCGACTTTGAGATGGAACTGACGGTCGGCAAGGGCCGCGGGTACGTGCCCGCCAACGAGCAGTACGCCGGGCAGGAAGAGCAAGAGCTCGGGCTGATCTACGTGGACGCGATCTACTCGCCCGTGCAGCGGGTGCGTTACAAGGTCGAGGAAACCCGCGTCGGCCAGCGCACCAACTACGACAAGCTCACGCTGGAGATCTGGACCAACGCGACCGTCACGCCCGAGATGGCGCTGGTCGAGGCGGCCAAGATCTTCCGCAAGCACTTGAACCCCTTCGTCCAGTATTACGAGCTGGGCCAGGAGCGCGTCAGCGACGAGGCGGCGGCCGCGGCCGGGGTGGATGAAGATCTCATACGCAAGCTCAACATGCCCATCAGCGAGCTGGAGCTTTCGGTGCGCGCGAGCAACTGCTTGGAATCCGCCCGGATCGAGACGGTCGCCCAGTTGGTGTGCCAGACCGACGCCGACCTGCTCAAGCTGCGGTCGTTCGGCCGAACCAGCCTGCGTGAAGTGAAGCGCAAGCTGCAGGACATCGCGCTGGACTTGGGGATGCAGATGCCCGAGGGTTTCCAAGTGAATAAGCCGGAGATCACGGCTCAGTAGTGTGATTTTTCGCGGGCCGCTCGGAAGAGCGGCCCGTGTCTTTTCGGGTTCTTTTCGTTCAGGTCCTTCGTTGAGGTCCCTCGTTCAGGTCTTCTGGGTGTCTCGGCGACACCTGTTGCCTAGTATTTCGACCCTACTCCGGCGGGTTCACCGTCGGCGGCTTTTTTCGACTTCGGAGATCGATCATGCGTCACGGCAGAGCCGGATACCGGCTGACTCGCACCAGCACTCACCGCACCGCCATGTTCCGCAACCTCGCGGTCGGGCTCTTCGAGCACGGGCAGATCGTCACGACCCTGCCCAAGGCCAAGGCCGTGCAGCCGATGATCGAGAAGATCGTCACCGATGCCAAGTCGGGCACGCTGGCTGCTCGTCGCCGCGTGATCGCCAAGCTCGGCGGCGACCGTCAGGGCTTCGATTGGCTGTACCTCTCCAAGAACGCCAGCGAGGCGGAGAAGGCGGCCGTCGAGAAGCTCCGTACGTTCACCGAGGGTTTCTTTGACCTCCCCAAGCCAGCTGCGGGCAAAGACTTGGTCGAGCGCAACCGCTACGGCGAGCTGCGGAAGTCGCCCAAGGTTGTCAAGCACATCTTTGATAACATCGCCCCTCAGTTCACCGACCGCCCCGGCGGCTGCACCCGCATTGTCAAGCTCGGCCAGCGCCGCATTGGCGACGCCGCTGAACTGGTGGTGCTCCAGTTCGTCGGCAACGAAGAAGGCCCCGAGATCGGCGGCCGCCCCAGCACTCGCCGCCGCACGGCCGACAAGCGGACGGCGTTCGCCGCGAAGCTTCGTAAGGAAGGCGCGAAGAGCGCTGAGACGAAGGCCGAGTGATCAGTTGGTGAGAAATCAGTAGTTCGATAAAGCCTCGGGTCAGCCCGAGGTTTTTTTATTGGTCTTCTCTACCTGATCTTGTGAGGCAAACGTCCCCGCCTGCCATCTTCATTTTTTCTACCATTCTTGTGAATATTTGAAAGGACCTGGAGACACAGACGTACGAGAGAGAAGGCTGAGTATCGATGGATCAGGACGACAATTTTTCAACCTTGGAATCCTTCCGCGCCTCGGTACCAGGGATCGAAGCTCCGTTCGGTCACGGCCGAGATGCCGACGAGATCTAATGGGTGAAATTTGGAATCAATATCGACCACTTGCTCGCGTGGCATGTCGTCCAAGAGCTCGGGCATGTTCTGAATTATCGCTCCTTGGATGACCAACTGCTAACCGTGTTCAAGCCCTTGTCACCTCCGCCATACATGAACGGCGGACCGCGTGAATACTTGTCTTGGGTGATCGAATGTTGGAACGCTGATTTCAAACCAGACCAAGCCGCAGAATGGCTCGAAGCAAGACTCTCAAGGCTCGTGAACGACATCGCAAAGTGGGCGACAGATGATTGACTGTACAGAGTGGACGAATCGGGTGCAACGATTCATCCTCGCCAGCGACGCCGTCAAGGCGAATAGGCTGGGAGTGTTGTGAACGCGGCACAAATCTCTACAAAAACCTTCCCAACCCCTGACTCTCGTCCTCACACATTCACATACGCTCGCAGCCCCTGCACGCCGCCCTCTCTCCCGAAGCCGCTTTCTTTGAACCCGCCGAACGGCGACGCGGGGTCGAACTTGTTGTAGGTGTTCATCCACACGACGCCAGCCTTGAGCTTCGCGGCGACGTCGAAGATCTTCGAGCCTTTGTCGGTCCACACGCCCGCGGCCAGGCCGAAGGGCGTGTTGTTGGCGCGGCTGATCGCTTCTTCGGGCGTGCGAAAGCTCATGACGCTGAGGACCGGCCCGAAGATCTCTTCGCGAGCGATGGTGTGCGAGGGCTGCACGCCGGTGAAGAAGCAGGGGCGGCAGAACCAGCCCTGCGAGAAGCCGTCGGTGGGGAGCGTGTCGGCGCGGGCGCGAGGCTGGGTCGGGTTGCAGAGTTCCGCGCCTTCGTCGCTGCCGAGGCGGAGGTAGTGCGCGATGCGGTCGAGCTGGGCCTTGCTGTTGACGGCGCCGATATCGGTGTTCTTGTCCATGGGATCGCCGACGCGGAGCGATGACATGCGGTGCTTGAGCTTCTTGACGACGACGGGCAGCACGGATTCCTGCACGAGCAGGCGTGAGCCTGCACAGCAGACCTCGCCTTGGTTGAAATAGATGCCGCTGATGATCCCTTCGACGGCCTGGTCCAAACTCGCGTCTTCAAAGATGATGTTCGCGGACTTCCCGCCGAGTTCGAGCGTGAGCCTTTTGGTAGGTCGGTTCTCCGAACCGACTCTTCTCGCGCCCGTACTCGTCCCGCCCACCGCGATAGACCGCGCGATTTTCTTTCCGACCTCCGTTGATCCGGTGAACGCGACTTTGTCGATGCCCGGGTGCTCGACGAGGGCCGCGCCGGTGGAACCGTCGCCGGTCACGATGTTGACCACGCCGGGCGGGAGGTCGATTTCTTGCAGGATTTCGGCGAGAAGCAGGGCCGAGAGCGGCGTGGTCTCGGCGGGCTTGAGCACGCAGGTGTTGCCGCAGGCGAGCGCTGGCGCGAGCTTCCACGCGGCCATGAGGAGCGGGAAGTTCCAGGGGATGATCTGCCCGCACACGCCGACGGGCGTGGGCGTGCGGCCCGGGAATGCGTAGGCGAGCTTGTCGGCCCAGCCCGCGTGATAGAAGAAGTGGGCGGCCGCGAGGGGCACGTCGAGATCGCGCGATTCCTTGATCGGCTTGCCGGAATCGAGCGTTTCGATCACGGCCAGTTCGCGGGCGCGTTCTTGGATGCGGCGTGCGATGCGGAAAATAAACTTGCCGCGTTCGGTGGGCTTGAGGCCTGCCCATCTGGGCTGCGCTTCGCGGGCGGCGGCGACGGCGGCGTCGATGTCGGCGCTGGAGCCCTGCGCGATCTCGGCGAGAGGTTTTTCGTTCGCGGGGTTGACGGTCTGGAAGTAGGCAGGATTTTCGCGCGATCGTTCGCTGGCGGGCTCGACGAATCGGCCGTTGATGAAGTGCCCGTAGCGTGCTTTGATCGAGGCTTTGACGGTTTCGGGCGCGGGCGCGTAATCCCACACACCGGCGGCCGGGCTGTTCTTCGCGTTGGACTTTGCGGCCGGGGTGTGCCCGTTGCGGAGGGCCGGGCTCGAGCGATCGGCAGAGCGTGCCGCGGCGGGCTTTTTGGGGGCTTTGGTGGGCATGATGGTCTCGTATCCGTGTTCGTGCGATAGCGTTTGGGCGGGCGCGTTAAGGCACCGACCTCCAGACCGGCTGCGCGATTGAGCGTTCCGGTCAGGAGGCCGATTTCAAGGAGATGATATCAACCGCGTGGCGTGGACATGACCGCACTCGGGGCAGGTGTTGGAGCCGAGCGGGTAGCCGCAGTTCAGGCATAAACCGCGGCGGAAACGGCGTTTTCGGATGACGACGCCGGGAAGGAACAGGAGACACCACGCGACGATGCTGGCGATCGTCCAATCGACAACGAATCCCGGCCAGACCGGCGTGAGCGGCAACGTCCTACGCGCGGTGACGCTGGCGTTTCCCCATTTCGGGAGCGGCACCCATTCTGGAAGCGCGACGCCAAGCCGCCAACCCGCGTGCGACCGGAACTCAGAGAACAAGGTGGGCCAGGTGCTTGGTGCTGGCATGCCGGGTCCGTCGGCGATCGTCAGTTCTTCGTACTGCAAGGCCGCGAACGGCCAGCCGAAGCGGTACGACCAGAGCCCCATTCCAACGACGAGGTTGTCACGATTGGAGCGGGTTGAAACGGTCAGGCCGACGAGTTTATAGCCGATTGTCTGGCTCGAATAGGTCCAACGTTGGTCGGGCTCGCGCGGAGGGCCGGGGACGTAGTGTGGATATTTCACGCCGGTGACGGGCTGAGCTTTTGTGCCCGAGAAGGTGTTGAGCTCTCCGATCAGGGCGGGCAGCCAGGCGACCGCAACGGTCAGGATCACCCCGAAGCACATGGCGATCTCGATCTGTCTCTTTGGAGTGGTCACGGACATTTCTCGTTGGAAAGGAACTCCGAGGATTTCAGGCATCTGCGTCGTCGGCGGTTCAACGGCGTAGGGGAGTAAGGTTTTTTCTCACAGCCCGAAGACTACGACCCGCGCCGCTAGGGCCAGGAGCATCGCCCACACGAGGTTGACGAGCGGGACAAGGACTTTGAGACCCGGGTCGGCGACGGCGATTGCGCCTGTTTGGACGCCGGATTGCAGGGCCTGCTGGAGTTCGGTTGGCAACGAGTTTACGAGCGATTGGAAGGGCACGGTTCACCTCGTTCGCGTGTTCGCCGATCGGTCCTTCGTTGTGGCCCGGGCCTTGGGCCGCGATCTTGGAGTAGATTTGGGGCTGCTTCTACGCGCGGATCTGGTTCTGCTCGGCGATTCAGGCTGTGGTTCGATCTTGAGGTTTTCGAGCCAGAGCCTACGTGAATCCTCGGCCACCAGCAAATCGTCGTGGTGAGCCCGACCGAGGGTGAGCGACCGACGCTCACGGACGAGGTTTACGACTCGGAGAAGTCGTACCCGGCCGAGTATTTCCCCGAGTCCAGCCACGCCAACTGACGCAGGATGTCGTTGGCGAGCGTCGAGGCGCCGAACCGGAAATACTCGGGCGTCAGCCAGGGACAGGGGCTCTCTTCGCCGCTGGCGTCGAGATTTCCCAGTGTTTCTTTGACCATGACGAGGTAGTGCAGCGATTGTTTGGCGGTGCGGATCCCGCCAGCGGGCTTCATGCCCACGACCTGCCCGGTTTCGAGGTGCCAATCGCGGATGGCCTCGAGCATGACGAGCGTGACGGGCATGGTCGCGGCGGGCTGGACCTTGCCGGTGCTGGTTTTGATGAAGTGCCCGTGCGCACCGCCCGCGTCGTTCATGGCGCGAATCGCCAGGTCGCTGGCGTGCCGCACGTTGTCGAGCGTTTCCAATTCGCCGGTTTCGAGGATGACCTTGAGGTGTGCCTTGCCGCACGCGGCCTTCACTTTGCGGATCTCGTCGGCGACTTCTTCGTAACGCCCCGCGAGGAACGCGCCGCGGTTGATGACCATGTCGATCTCATCGGCCCCGTCGCCCACGGCTCGCTTCACGTCTTCGAGGCGGATCGAGAGCGGGTACTGCCCGCTAGGGAAGCCCGTCGCCACCGACGCGACGTGTACGCCGCTGCTGGCGAGTTCTTTGGTCGCGATCTTCACGAGCGACGGGTAGACGCACACGGCCGCGCAGCTCGGGAGCTCGGGGTGCGACTCCCACGGACGGATCGCCTTGCGGCACAGACCGCGGACCTTCTCGGGGGAGTCCTTGCCTTCGAGCGTGGTGAGGTCGAGCATGGACAGCGCGAGCGTGAGGCCCGAGCGCTTGGAGGCGGCCTTGATCGATCGCTTCGTGAACGACGCGGCTCGTTCCTGGACCATGATCGTGTCAACGCTGGGGCTTGTCGGGGCGTGCATAGGCATGAGAAAGTCTAGATTCGTGCCAGCAGCTCGGCTTTGGTAGGTCGGCTCACCGAGCCGACTTTTCGTCCGCAACTCGCGCATCACACGGTCAGGGCTTGCAAGCACATTCACGCCACGCCCCGCAGTGACTTGAGGAAGTCGCGAACAGCCGAAGTGCAGACTGCGGAACTCGCCGGTTCGGTCCACAGCCCGTGATGGCCCGCGTCCGCGATCTCGACAAGTGTTCCCGGCCCGGCCCGGGCGATCGCTCGCCCGTCTTCGATCGGGCAGACTCGGTCGTCGCGTCCGTGGATCACCAGCAGCGGGCATTTCAATCGGCCCGCGTGGTCGGCGCGATCGAAGCCTGACCAGCGTGGTCCGACGCCGACATCCATCCCGATCAACCAGAAGGCTGGCGGCACGTTCCAGCGGTACGGGAGCTCGCGGATTTTCAGTACGTTGCGGGCGGGCGTTTGCGAGACGCGGTATGGAGCTTCGGCGATCACGCCCGCGACAGTGCCCACGAACCTTGTTGCGGCGACGATCGAGACGCCAGCCCCGAGCGACCAGCCGAAGAGTACGACGCGATGGTTTGTGAGCGCGAGTTGTTGAAGCAGCGCGAGCAGGTCGTCGGGCTCACGTGTGCCCATCGAGCATCGGCCCTTGGCTTCGCCGTGGCCCGGCAGGTCCCACATGATGATGCGCGAGCATATTGGCAGCAGCGGGACGGCGCGGGTGAGCGCGCCGACGCGTGAATCGCCCCAGCCGTGAGTCATCACGAGGATCGGGCGATCTTCGAGCGAGGCGTCGAGAGGGGCGTCGTTCGCGTTGAGATCGCCGGTGATATCCCAGACCGGCAGTTCGAGCCCGCGAGACTTGAACGACCATTGCTCGAAGGGGCGGGGTTGGCCGCTGGGGAGCCTGGGGAGTTCGTCGGGGTGCCCGGGCCGCCCGCGTGCGACGGCGTGGGCGTAGGTGCGGCGCGGCGGGTGGGTGAGGGCGTACACGGTATAGCCGACGCCGGCGATCACGCAAAGCGCGAGGCCTTGGAGCAGGAGTGTGAGCAGGCCGAGCACGGGAGGCGAGTGTAGTGAGGGCAGACCAGGCTGACGTGGTGGCCGACCAGCTCGACCCGTTACTTCCACCAAGACCCTCTTTAGGTCCGGCCAGATCAACGGGCGTGACTTGAGACTGTCGTGCACCCAAATCAGGTACGATCCGCGATAGCCCGAAGAGCCTTCCTAATCTCCGGTGGAATCCGTCCCCAAGCGGCAAGAAGGAAACCCAAGTCTTGGTCAACCGCGCCAAACAGAACGTCTAGACGCCTTAAAACTCGCTCGTGAAAGGCATCTCGAAACGCGCTAAATTCTCTTGATTCACAGTGCCTTGGGCCCCGTGGCGAAATGGCAGACGCAGCGGACTTAAAATCCGCAGACCCTCATCGGGTCGTGTGGGTTCAAATCCCACCGGGGCCATTCCATTCGTGCTGTTTTCTCTGTTTTTGCCGTGCTTTCCGTTCATTGATCAACGGTCGGCAGAGGCACCTTTGATACGGATTCCATTTACACATTGCGCGCCTGTTCGGCGCACAGACGGGTAGCGCGAGGCGGGCGGTTGTGGGACGATGGTGCTCAGGCACAGGAGGCCGGGCATGCACGTTCAACCGCACCACACCAACGACGAACTTGGAAATTTGATTAAGCGTGAGAAAGATGCGCGCGTCGCCACGAGGCTGTGCGGCGTGCTGCTCGCGGCCCGCGGGCGCACTCACAAGAAGATCGCCGACCATCTCGGCGTCGCGCAGCGTGCAGAACTGGGTCCAACATTACAACGCCTGCGGCCCTCAAGGGCCACGCGACCGGCCACGCCCCGGCCAGCGCAAGAAGCTCACGCCCGATGAGCGGCCGCAAGTGCAACTGCGCGGCCTGTCCAACCTAGCGCTGCCGGGCGGGGAGGCGCTGGACCGAGCGGGCGTGGAGACCTGGAACCGCGTCACGCCCGAGGTCGTCAAATCAACCTGCCGTACCGCGTGGATGGAACGCAGGGTTTAATGGGAAGCCGTATTACAGGCCTCGAACGTTTCGGGGCTGAGGTAATTCAGGGCGGCGTGGAGACGCTTTGGGTTGTAGAACATTTCGATGTACTCGAACACCGCGGCGCGAGCTTGGGCCTTGGCGGCGAATTTTTCATGGTAGACCATCTTCGTCTTGAGCTTGCACCAGAACGACTCGACCGCGGCGTTGAAGGCGTCCTCGACGAGTGTGGTCGTCATCGTGTCGCTCATGCTCCACCCCACGATCTTGCGGCTGAAAAGGTCCATCACGCCGGCGAGGTACAGCACGCTCTCATTCGTGTGGATGTACGTGATGTCGGCGCCCCAGACCTGGTTGGGCGCCGCGGCCGACGCGAAGTTCTGATCGAGCGTGTTGGGCGCGATGAGGTTGTGGTGGTGCGAGTCGGTGGTGTGCACGCGAAACTTGCGGCTCGCTTTGAAGCAGATTCCCAGGCCTTTCATGAGCTTGGCGACGGTCTTGCGGTTGGCCTTGGTGTGGCGAAGCGCGAGCTCCTTGGTGATGTTGATGCTGCCGTACACGCCCTTGGCCTCGTGATGGACGACGCTGATGTGCGCGGCGAGATTCTTGGCGCGGACAGCGCGGGCGCTGTCGGGGTGGGTGCTCAGGGCGTGGAAGCTGGCGGGAGTAACGCCGAAGACCGCGGCCTTCCTGAACTCCTGCGAATAAACCTTCCTTGCCATCGTGACACTCCTTGCTCACTCCCCGGCAGTAGTAGCCGGGGCGGGGTTGTGTCAACGGAACGTGGGACGGGTCAATTTGTTCGGGGTATCCCCGTGTCGGTTCTTGCGCGGGCGCGCGATTTCTCGGACGTGCTCGATTCGAGGGCAATCCTTCTTTGAGGATTCGAAGAAGGGCCGATAGGCGTTCGTCGCTGCTTCACACCGACGACCCGGAGCCTCGAATGTCACACCTCGCCGACCTCGCTTGCGACGCGCCCGCTGTCCCCAAGGCCCCTGCGCAACCCGCGGGCTCCCGGCGTGAGGCTTTGGACCTCCTCAAGCGTCTTCCCGAGAGTCAGATCGAGGCACTTTTCCACGACCTCCTCGACCACCGACGAGGCCCGGGCCGGCTTGATTCAGGCGGTTCGGTGGTCGCAGAACTCGCCTTCTTCCAACGGCTCGACGTCCACCTGCAACGTCACCTCAACGTCCTCGCCGAACGTGCTTACAACGGACGGCACCCCAAGCACTGGCTCTGGAAGTCACACAAGCAGTTTTTCCTTGACCGCCTGCGCACGGGAGAGACGGTGCTCGATGTAGGGTGCGGGGCGAGCGCGTACCTGCTCTGGATGGCCGAGCAAGGCTGCAGGGTCACCGGGTGCGACATCAACCCCGACCGCGTTGCGCAGGCCTCGGCGCTTATGTCGCACCACAACCTTCGGTTTGAAGTTCGAGACGTGACCTCTCAGGCCCCGGCCGGGAACCAAAGGTTCGATGTCGCGATCTGCTCTCATGTGATCGAACACTTGGACGATCCGATTGCGCTGCTCGCGTCACTGCGCGGGCACGCGAGCCGTCTCTTTGTCGCCGTGCCCCCGCTGAACAACCGTTGGCAGAAGGTTATGTTCCAGGACCTCGGGCTCCCTTGGAAGGACGACGAAGATCACCGGCGTGAGTACACCCCCGAGCTTCTCCGCGAGCAGCTTGCGGCCGCTGGCTGGCGCGTGATCGAGCTTCACGCGGGCGTGGACATCAAGGCCGTCTGCGTGCCTGACACCGAAAGCTCGGGCCGACCCATCTGCTATGTACCGCGAGATTTGGTTGAGGACGAATACCGGGCGTTGCAGGCGGACCGCTCGCGACGCAAGGCCGGGTACGACTCGATGAAGCGGTCGGGTTACCTGATCGAGCAACTCGTGAGCTTTTTGCCCGGCACACCCGGAACGCGCGTGCTTTGCGTGGGCGCTCGCAATCGCTGTGAGATCGATTGCTTCGCGCAGCGCGGGCTCTCAGGTGTCACCGCGATCGACCTGCACGCGGGGGACTCGCGCATCCAGGTCATGGACATGCACCACATGTCCTTCGAGGACTCAACGTTTGACGCTGTGTTCGCCTCGCACTCCTTCGAGCACGCCCACGACCCGGCGAAGGTCGCCGCGGAGATGCGACGCGTCCTCAAGCCGGGCGGGCTCGTGGCGATTGAAGTCCCGATCGGCTACACGCCCACCGGCGTCGACCTCTGGGACTTCGCTTCCGCGGCCAACATCGCCGAGTACTTCCGCACCGCCGACGTGCTCTGGACCGAGACCGGGCCGCAGCTCGACGCTCCGCACCAGACCGTTATCCGGCTGATTCTCAGGGTGCGATGATCGCTCGGGCCGCGGCCAAGCCCACGAAAGGACCGACGCGGCGTGTGCGAGACACGCGCCCGGATCTGCGCCGATTCCTCGCTCATCTCACGCCCGCCGAGTGTTCATCGCATTTCGCTTGAGGAGCCGCATGATGCCGACCATCCACCCCGCCGAACGCGGCGCCCAGAAGCCGAGCGCCGTCTCGCTCCACCCCTCCCCGTTTGTGGATCGCTTGCTGCGGTGCTACACCCAGCCCGCGTGGCAGATTGCGCCTCAAGTTTCGTCGGGAAAGCTCACCGACGATCCGGGCTCGCCACGCTACGACGCGTCGGTTGAGGATGTCGCGAACGGGCCAGCGGCGGTTCGGCTCGCAGCGAGATCGCTCCGACAGCTCGGTCGGCTGTTCTTGGTTGCAACGAACGACTGCCAAAGCGCGATCGACCGGGCCATTGAGCCAGTGCGTGCCGAGTTCTCGCCCATCGCCGACCTTGAGTGCGCCTCGGGCGAGCGTGTGATCGTTGCTGAACGAACACCTCCGGAGGGTACCGACTTTGTGACCCAGTCGAACCTCCGCGCTGACGTTCATCTTGGGGCGTACAAGATGTCGCGCTACCGCACCTATCACGCCATGCAGGCCGCGGCCGCGCAGTTCCTTCCCATCGGCACGAGAACGATTCGTGACGTCATCGAGATCGGCGATACCAACGGCGTGATCCGCGCGATGCTCGGTCACTCGCCCCGAAACTACTTCCAAGCCCGATACCCCGAGCACGACCTGCAAACACTTGAAAAGGTCGCCAGCGATTCTTTCGATGTGTTCATCTGTGACAACACGCTCGAACACGTCGCCGACCCGCACGCCGGGCTGCGGCAGATGCGCCGAGTTCTCCGCCCGGGCGGGTGGGCGATCCTTATGCTTCCATTCATCGCGATGGCGCAGGACGACGACCGCTGCAGGTTCTCACCGCTCGCTCTTGGCGAAGCGCTCCGCGATCAGTTCCCGGAAGGCGTAATAGGCTCGTGGGGCAACGTCGATGCGGGGTGCGTGTACCTTCGTGACAACAAATGGTCACGCGTGCTTCGGGCGGAATGGCCCGCGAACGCTGGGCTCGGCGACTGCATGATGCGATGC
>Ga0163155_10001305_pt1 | contig 30232 bp, 28 predicted proteins | sample OliLakLV19SP4G1_FD_148611 | JGI IMG/M metagenome (GOLD analysis project Ga0163155, IMG submission 148611) | Freshwater microbial mat bacterial communities from Lake Vanda, McMurdo Dry Valleys, Antarctica - Oligotrophic Lake LV.19.SP4.G1 | ecosystem: Environmental > Aquatic > Freshwater > Lake >... | reverse complement strand
CCGGCACAGATGCGAAGTATTCGAGGAGCGACGCCGCGCTCATTTCCTCGTCCACCACCGTCGATTGTCGCTTGGGCATCGGCGCAAAAGATCACGCGAGCTCGAGCCGCACAACCACTTTTTTGGAGCCTATTTCTAAGTGATCGAAATGATCCAACTTTTGGCGCGATGGCCCTGCCTCCTCGGCCTCGTCGGGCCGCCACGAAATGGCGATGAAGCGCTTGGCGAGCACCAGCTGGACAGCACCGAGCACCACGTACGCCGCCGCCGTCTGCCAGACGTTGGTCCACGTGGTATTCAGGAGTGAACCGACAAGGATGTCCTTGATGTGTTCAGCCCCATGCGGTGAATGGCTCACCACAAGAACTGTCACTGCGCTCGCCACAGCGTAGACGATGCCGACGATCGCCTCCTGTGACACGTGTTTTCGAGCGCGCCGCGTGAACGCAAAGATGGCAGCTCCCACGATCGTAAAGAGGAGCGCCATGGCGTGCGCTTGCCAACCGGGCTCCTCTTCGGCCGTGAGAAGTGCGGCCACCGTCGCCCCGAGGGCCGCGAGCTGAGCGAGCGAGAGATCCACGAAAATCACCTCGCGCGCCAACACGTGCATCCCAAGATACACGTGAATACTCGAAATAACGAGGCAGATTGCGAGCGCGGGCCCCAGGAAGACCAGCGCGTCTGTCACTTTTTGGCCTGCTTCGCCGCAGCGATGAACTGATTAACCAAGCTGTCGATCAGTTTTTCGTAGGTGTCCGTGCCATTGGCTCCGCCGACCGACGTCGGCAAGATCAAGACTTTGGCTCCGGCACGCGAACCGACCATGTCAGAAGTGGCATGGTCGTAGAAAGACTCGTGAAAGATGACTCGCACGTTCTTCTCCTTCATCTGGCGGATGAGATCGACGAGGTGAGCTGGCGATGGTGGAATGCCGGGGCGATCTTCGAGGTAGCCGATGCTGTCGAGTCCGAAGCGGTGATGAAAATAGTTGAAGGTGGCGTGATACGAGACAATCTTCGTATTTCGGAACGGAGCCATCCGATCGGTCCATTCTTTCAACTTCCTATCCAACCGTGCTTCGAAGTCTTGCTGGTTCTTGTGAAAGAGCTTCGCGTTCGCCGGATCCAGCGACGCCATCCGATCGGCGATGGCATGGGCTGCTAACTTGGCGTTTATCGGATCCAGCCAAAAATGCGGGTTTCCGAAGGGATGGATATCCCCGCGTGAGCGATCTGTTCCGCCTTTTGGAATATCGATCGCTGAGATCGCACTCGAAGCTTCAAAGTACCCCGGCTTGCCGGGATTGATCGCGGGATTGCGTGCTCCTTGAATCAACGACGGCAGCCATCCAACTTCAAGCTCGAGCCCGATAAAGACCAGAAGATCCGCGCGACTCAGCGTGACCATGTAGCTCGGACGCGCTTGAACGAAGTGGGGATCTTGCGAGCCTTGGCAGATCGTGTCGACGTGAACTTTGTCGCCACCGATGGTACGAGCAAAATAGCCAAGGTCAGTGGTCGTGGTGACGACGCGAAGCTCCGCGGAAGCAAGCGAGGGCGCGAGAAGCCAAGCAACACAGGCTAACAAGGCAATACATAGACGTTTCATAGTATTTCTCCTATCGATTAAACGAAAGTTGATTGAAGGCTTAATAGGCGTGAGCAGGGTGCGGGCCGACCGAAAAAATGGCCTGCAAGAAGACTTCGTGAATGGGCTTCTGGCTGCTATTTGCGGGCTTTTCTAGAGCGTATTGCAAACGGAACGCCGAGAACTCACTCGGAACGAAAGCTCCGAGCGCTTCACCGCGAACGGTGCGGCCACTGTCGCTTTCGGGCAAGCCAAGCACTGCGCCACGTGCTTGCACCCACCATTGCTGCCCGAATTGATAACGTACGCCCGTGTAGCCACCGCCACGCTTGCGATCGCTAGGTGCGCCCTCGTGGTTGACCCAGGCGTACTCTGTCGTCCAGTCGAAGCCAGTGTAGCGTTCGGCACTGAGGGGGCGCCATTTGAGCGTGAGGTCTCCGGCGACCAAGGTTGTTAACCCACCGAAACCGTTGCGGCCACCCACGTAGCTGCCACCCACCTCAACGGTGGTGGCAGCGCTCATGTCGACGAGGGTCTTCACGTGCCCCACGTATCCAAGGTCCCGATCGCGGCGCTTGTCCGGCACAGCCTCATTGACTGGCGTCAGTGGATCGTCGGGGATGCTGCCCTCGAGTGGCGCCCAATCACCCTGAAAAACCTGACCGGTCACCTCGGTAAAGAAAGGCATGGGAAGCAGAACTTCGGCTGAAACCCCGGTGTCCGTCAGGCCCTCGGGCCCCATCAACGCTCGCCATGGGAGAGGAGCTGTGATGAACGGGAACGCATGAGTGTGAAGGAGATTGTGCCGCCCAACGGCAGCTCGCATCCGCCCAGCGCGCAGCGTCACACGAGGAAGATCCAACGTCGTGATGTAGGCCTCCTCGAAACCGACCGACTCCGAGTTGCCAGTCAGGCTGACATCGGCCCGGATGAACGGATCAACAATGGCACTCGCTCGCAACTCCACCTCTTGAAGAAAGACCCCGCTGCGCAAGTCAGCCGGCACAGACTCAGCGCTACCCTCGGGCCGCGATGTTGCACCGGCCAGAGTGATACCTGCAGCGCTGATCGCGGGATTCATGAGATTGCTCAACCCACGCGACGATCCGGAAGATCCGGCTCCCTCGGCGCTGCCCCGATTTTCTTCCGGTACAGCGCTCGCCGACTGCGGTGGGGCAGGCTGACTCTTGGCCATTTCTGCCGCGATTGCTGCTTCTTCCTGGGCGCGCGCCGCAGTGGCTTTGGCGGCGTCGTCTGGGGCAGGCGTCGGGGTAGCTGTACGCTCTTGTTCGGATGCGTCCGTCGCAGGCATGGTTGTTGAAGAAGTAATCCTGCTTCGGTGCAGCGACTCCAAGTTGCAGGGTGAGCACATGGGATTCGGGCACGGGCGCGCCACCCACCACGAAACTACCGTCAACGACACCGCCTGGATAGCTACTAGGTTCCACTAACCCGCGGACACGCAGGGTAACTTCATAGACGGTACCGGGATTGCCCCCAAACTTGAGAACGTGTTGCTGGCTCGCAACTTCGGGGAGTGTCTCGCAGGACTGGGGTTCGTAGAACACAGGGATACAAGGCAGCTCAACGCGGAAGCCATCCAGCTGAGAGGTTTGAGGTGAATTTCCGCCAGATCCACCGGTTGTTAGTGCGTTGCCAGTTCCACCACTCGAAGGGTTGCCGCCGAAGCCCGATGCCACGACGCCGCCGGACCCCAACGCCATGGTTCCTCCAGCGGATAGAGTTCCGCCTGAGCCGAGCGTGGTCTTCCCGCCGAGCCCAGCGGAGCCCCCGCCGCCAAGGCCAGACATGCCTCCCAGGCTAACTGCACTCGGACTACCGCCAGCTTGGCTGGTCGTTGAAACCTGCGAAGTCCTAGGTGCGTCGTCGGCTCCCCCAGAGCTGCAGGCAACCGTCGCAAGCAGGCTGAGGCCAACCAGCGACGTCAAGCCACGCGTCAATCGAGTTACTCGAATCATGCGGAGCCTTTCGACGCTTCAGGCAAGGTTCAACGGGCCCTGACTTGACGCAAAGGCAGGCGCCGTGGGGTCGAAGCCCTGAAGCGCGGTGAGGAACATATTCCCGATGGGCGTGGGTGGGAGCATCAAATGCCGTCCCGGATTCACGGCGCCACCGAAACGCCCCGCCACGAGCACAGGCAGATTGACGTAGTTGTGCAGATCGCCGTCCGAGACATCGCTCCCCATGTATACGAACGAGCTGTCCAGAATGCTGCCCGCGCCTTCCTGCATGCCCTTCAAGCGGGCCACAAAGTACGCGAATTGCGCCACTTCCCAAGTGTCGATCTTCTCCAAATAGCCTAGATTCTGGGCTGAATTTCCGTGGTGTGAGATGCCGTGATGGTCGCCGGACACTCCTAGGAATGGGAACTCGGCGGGGCTCTCCCAACCGGCGCCGATCAACGTGATGACGCGCGTGACGTCGCATTGGAGCGCGAGGGCCGCAACATCCATGAGCGCTTGAAGCCGCTTCGGATAATCGTTCGCATAGGCGTCAGTGGGTCGCGTGGGCAAGCCGCAATTCTGGGGGGCAGGCAACGGCGTTGAAGAGGTTGCGCCCACGCGCATTTCAAGCTCCCGGAGCGAGGTGAGGTAGGAGTCGAGCTTGGCTTTGTCGGTCGGGCCAAGCTTGGCAGAAAGACTCTGCGTGTCTGATTTGACCGCGTCCAAGATGCTCAGCTTCAGCGCACGCCGAGCCTCGGCGGCAGGGTCAGCACCCGTTCCGGGTGTTGAGGTGCCGGGCATTGCGCTCCCTGAGAACAGGCGATCAAAAGCCGCTTGCGGGTTCTCTTCTGCAAGTGCAGGTTGCGTCGGCGACTTCCAAGACATCACGCTGCCGTACAGGCAGGGCACGCCATCGCAGTCGCCAGCCGCCGCCTGCACGGCGTTGTCCAAGCCGCCACTGAGCTCAAGGCTCGGCAGTCGCGTTTTCCCCGACAAAGTTGCCGCCATCACTTGGTCCAGACTGATGTGGTTGTCGAGCATGAGCGGTTCGTTCGTCCCGCCTGGGGTCGCGGCTGTTAAGAATCCGGCGAAGCCTCGCAGGTGGGCATTGCCTCCTGACTTGAGGATGCTGTTCTCTAGTCCGCTCACCACCAGCACGTCTTCCTTGACCGGCGCAAGCGGGGCCAGGATTGACGTCAAAGCGTAGCCTGAGCCTGTGGTGGCGGGAGTGAACTTCGCCATGTTGATGCCGTTCGGGAAGACCATGGCGACGAAACGCTTGGGGCTGACAGCAGCTTGTCCGCGCGCAGAGGGCAGCAGCATCTGTTCCAAGAAGGGCAACGCTACGGCTACGCCGGCTCCCGTTAGCAAGGCTCGACGTGGGATGTACCAAGATTTCTTCATGGCGTGGCTCCTTGTGCTTCACCGTGACGCGCCGTAAAGGCGCTGCTGGTTACCAAAACTTCGAGCAATTGAGGCACCGACGCTCCGCTGGCGATGCTCGCGCTCATCGCATCTTTGAGGCACTGATCCGGAGTGGTGAGTGCCCGGCCCAAGGCGTACGTCGCCAGTTGATCGCTGGCGCACGCGTGGAAGCGAGGATCCGCGGCCAGGAGGGTACTCAGCTCCACGGGACCATTGAACGCCTGACCTCCCGGCAACTGCCCTGATACGTCGAGAGCTACGCCGTTTTCTTCGGCTCGGAAGCGCCCGATCGCGTCGAAGTTTTCCAGCCCCAGCCCGATCGGATCGATGAAGGAATGGCACGACGCGCACACCGGATCGGCGCGATGGATGGCGAGGCGCTCGCGTTCTGTTTTCGCTGCCAACGCATCCGGCTTCTCAGTGATCCCGGGTGGCGGATTAGGAGGCGGCGTGCACAGCAGCCTCGAAGCTACCCACTTTCCGCGCCTTACGGCGGAAGCCTTGTTCGAATGGGACGACACGCTGAGCACCGCGCCTTGGCCGAGCAATCCGCGGCGCGCCCCGGCTGGCACCGCGACGCGAACGAGATCGGAACCGAGCCCTGTCGCGTCGAGTCCATAGTTTTGCGCGAGCAGCTGATTGGCGAACGTGAAGTCAGCCGTCATCAGATTCTTGACGGGTTCCGTGCCGCCGAAAAATACATTCAGAAACTGCTGAGATTCTGACTGCATCGCCGAAAACAAAGTGGCAGTCGCCTCGGGATAGAGGTTGGTGTCCCGAGTCAGCACCGAAACTCCATCCAGCGTTAGCCAGCGCATCGCAAAATTATCGGTGAGTGCGCGCGCTTTCGGGCTCGCCATCATCCGGCTGAGTTCACTTGCGATCCCGCCGGCTGCCGCCAGTGCGCCGGATTCGGCCTGAGTAAACAAAGTTGCGTCGGGCATGCTTCCCCAAACCGTGTAGCTCAGCCGCGTTGCGAGCTCGTGCAGGGTGAGACCATGCGGTGTGAGAGAAAGCGGATCGGGGTCGATTTCGACGCGAAATGCGAAGTTCGGCGAGAGCAAAACAGCGTGCAGGACTGCCTGCGTGCGCTCAGCCAAACTGCCTTCGGTGCGACCCAGAATGGCGGTGAATGGGGCGAGCTCCGCGTCGGTGGCGGGGCGTCGGAAGGCGCGTCGCGCAAACGCCGTTACAATTTGTCGCGCACAATCGGCGTTGCCTTCGCTCGGTGCGCATACCCAAAGGCGTGCGGGCGCGGGTTGAGTGCCAGCCACTTCACGAGCCCAAGCCTGCGCCACAAGCTGCTCAGCCGCGGTATCGTACTTCTCGAAGAGTAGCGGCCCGACCGTGAGCGCGTCCGCGAGAAAAGCGTCGTCGTTGGGAAAGCCTTGGCCAGGCCGTGTGGTGTCGGCAAGCAAATCCGCAACCGTGTTGTCGTATTCGCTGCGCCCCAACCGCCGCAACGTGACGCGGCCGGGATCAACGGCAGTGGTGCACGCGCCATCTAGAGGGGGAGCTATCCGTACCTCGCCTCCAGTCCCACTTGTAGGTATTACTACCCCTCCTGCACCACCCGTTCCAGGAGAGCCCTGAGTGGCGGAGGCAGACGGACTTGAGCCCGCCTGGGCCCTGCCTGCTTCCGCCTGCCCTTGGCAGGCGACGCTGAAAAAGGGGAGCAAAACACTCCATCGAGCCAATTGACCCATCGTATTCATCAAGGCCTCCGCGAAAAACGCAAATTAAAATGGCTCCAGGACAACGAACGGCCTGGCTGAATCACTCTTGATACTATCAATGACAACAATACTAGAAATGCCCAAGCTGCATTACGTACCAAACCCATTCAATTTGTCTCATCCAGACCGGAACGCGCGGCACGGGGCGGCCTCTGCTACACTTCAGCCTCATGCGAGCCCTCCAAAGTGCGTTGTGCCCGTGGATCCACGACGCGGGTAACTGCGGCCGTGGGCCCTGGCAAGCTCTGCATCGGCGCATGCCGCACTACATGCTGGTGGTGAGCTACGAGGGAGCCGAGCACGTCACGGTGGAGGGCCAAGCTCACGAGATCCCAAGCGGCAGCGCGTACCTTATTCAGCCAGGAATGTTGGTGGAGCATTTCGGGTCCAAAACCGGAAATCGCCCCGCGTATGTGCACTTTGATCTGGTTTTCAACGCCCAGCGCACGGAGTACGAAAGCACGTCTGATTTTGCCACAGACTTAGGGCCGCGTTCGCATCTTCTACAACCGACGCTCCGCGAGCTGTTTGACGTTGAGGTGCCAGTTTGCATTCCCGTGGAGGCTGAGCGCGCCGTCGCCCGTCAAGTCGATGGCATCGTCGAAGATTGGCTTCACGGGGGTGAGCTGGGGCAAATCCGGGCTAACACCAATCTACTGTTCACGATTCTGGATCTGGTTCAGCTAGCGACCCACACGGTTAGCCAGCAACAGCCGCTTGGCGTCGAAGAACGCCTGCGCCGTGCCGAGACGCTGGCGCGCGCCTCGCTGGACAAAGGCTTCACGTCTGAAGATTTCGCGCGGCATGCCGGATTCAGCCGCACGCATTTCAGTCGCATCTATCGAAATTTTCGCGGTCAGAGCCCAGGCGAAGCCCTGCGCGACATGCGCCTCTCTGAAGCGGAGCGGGTGCTACGGGAGACGCGGCTGTCTGTGGCTGAGGTGGCGCGCCTGGTTGGGCTGCCGGATGCTTCCGCGCTCGCTCGGGCCTTCCGGCTGCGTCATGGTCAAAGCCCTTCGGAGTGGCGCTCGCGCGGATAGGACGCAGCGTTCTGTCAGGTTGGAAGCACTGCAAAACAGCTATTCCGCCTAGCAGCGCCTTGACCCGGCGGGCGAGCTGCAGCTATTCGCTGAGGTTTGAATCCCCGTTCTTCCAAGCTGAGATTTGTGAGTTTTGTTGGGGCTTTGTTGCTTCTGTTAGTGCTTGCAGCTGGGCTTTCACTTTGGGTCGGGCAAGGTGATCTCGGTGATGAGAATCTGCGGAGCACGTTTCTCAAGTTGCGTGGCTTGCGCACGTTCGCAGCATTCTTGGCGGGAAGTGCGCTAGCGGTGGGCGGCGTGATGGTGCAGGGGCTGTTCCGCAATCCATTAGCAAGCCCCGAAATTTTGGGCACAACGGCCGGCGCCGCTTTGGGTGGAAAGCTGGCGTTGTTCTTCTATCAGACTGCCTTGGTGGGATGGCTCTCCTGGCTTTCTCCGCTGACGCTGGTGCCGCTCGGCTCTCTGATGGGCGCCTTGTTTGCCCTGGGCTTGCTGCTCCTTATCGTGCGTGTGCGTGAGGATATTGTCGTATTGCTGCTGGTTGGCTTTCTGCTCTCCGCGCTGTTCTTCGCGCTCGGTGGGTTGGTGATGGCCATCGCGCAGGAGCGTTGGGAATTGTCGCGTGCTCTCATCGCATTTTCATGGGGTGATCTGAGCAGCGTGGGTGCTCGCCCCGTGTTGATCGCAACACCCTTGGTGGTGCTGGGGAGCGTGGCGTGTTGGTTCTGGGGACGCCCGCTGGATGTCTTGCTGTCGGGTGACGAGGAAGCGCGTTCGCTGGGCGTGGATGTTCGTCAGACGCGATTTTGGTGCATCATTTGGACCTCCGTATTGACGGCGGCAGCAGTAGGTATAGGCGGAAATGTCGGGTTTGTCGGGCTGATTGTCCCGCACGCGTTGCGGCCGTTCTTGGGCGTTGGCCATCGTCGGCTTGTGGTGGGCTCTGTGCTGCTGGGGGGAACGTTCGTGATCTTGTGCGACGTGCTGGCGCGCGTGCTGCCAACACGCAGTGAAGTGCCGCTCGGCGTTGTGACGGGGCTCTTGGGCGCTCCCATCTTTCTTTGGCTACTCTCTCGTACACGGCGGGAGGTGCAGTTTGGTTAGGGGGGCGTTGGGCGCTCTGAATGCTGTCGTGGTGCTCCTTGCCTTGGGCTTGAGTGCGGGGGCGAGCCTCCGTCCTTTCTGGGAGCTGGCTGCCGCTGAATCGCTATTGCCGACGCTGACCTCGCAGTCGTCAGGCGTTGAGATGGTGGACACACCCAAGGGTCAAGGTGTGCGCGACGCGGCAGGTATCGTAGTTCTAAGTCGTCGCTACACGCGAATCGTGGGCGGAAGCCTGGTAGCGGATCGTTTGTTGCTGGAGCTTGCGGAGCCAGCACAGGTATTGGCGGCTCTGGATTCATCCCGCGCGACAGCGTGGGGTTACCGCATTGCGGCACCGCAAACGCTCAGCGATCCCACGAGCCCCGAGCGTTTACTCGCTATTCAGCCTGATTTGGTGGTTTTGAGCGACGTGGGGCAGGCTATCAAGATCCAACGTTTGCGCGAGTTGGGGCTTTCCGTATTTGTGCTCGGGCCGATGCGCGGTCGGGCGCTGCTGCTGCCTCAGATCCGTGCCTTGGCGGCCCTGCTTCAGGTGCCAGAGCGCGGTGAAGCTTTGGTGAGTGCTTTTGAACGGCGCAGCGTGGCGGTGGCGCATTCAATCCCGTTCGAGAAGCGCCGCTCGGCGCTGTATGTTAGCTCATATGGGGAAAAGCTGTTCGGGGGGACAACGGGCACGAGCTACAGTGATGTGCTTGAAATGGCGGGCCTGCGCGATGTCGCGCGCGGTAAGTTCGAAGGCTGGCCGCAGTACAGTCCCGAGCATATCTTGGGCATGGATCCCGACGTGATCGTGACCACGCCCGATTCCGCTAAGAATCTGTGTGGGCAAGGGGGGCTAGAGAAATTGCGTGCCTGCAACTCGCCGGGCTCATTGGTAGCGGTCAGCGAAGGCCTGCTGGGTGATCCCGGGTTGGCGATGTTGGATGCGGCGGAGGGGCTTTTCGCGGCTGTGTATGGCTCGCGGGGAAGTGCGCATCGTCCACGCTAGGTTCCGAAACGCCCCCTCAAGTGCAGTTGTTACGGAGTTCGGCGGAGTTCGAACCCCAACCCCCCACCCATCACCAAATCCACACCATATCCCGCTAAAACGCGCTCTTTCGTGATCACTTCCGACGATGGGCCCTCGGCCAACACACGCCCATCGCGCAAGAGCAGGCTGCGGTCCGTGAAGCGCAGGGCTTCGTCCAGGTGGTGCAGGGCGAGGACAATCAAATGGCCCTTTTGGCTCAGTGTTTTCAGGAGTTCTAGAAAGCCAAGGGCGAAACGAACGTCGAGAGCTGCCGTGGGTTCATCCAACAGAATGACTTCAGCGCCGGTTGCCAAGGCTCGCGCCAACAGCACACGCCGTTGTTCGCCGCCGGAAAGTTCGTTGAAGGGGCGCTCCTGCAAATCTTCGGCATCTACAGCTTTTAGAGCCTGGGCGATGGCCAGCCGATCACTTTCTGAGTTCCCCGAGATGCCCGTGTGTCGGCTGTAACGCGCCAACGCGACAACATCCCAGACCAACATCGGCGCGCTGAGCAGCGACTTCTGAGGCACGTATGCTAGCTTCTGGGCGCGTTCTCGAGGAGTTAAGGTCTGTAGATCCGCGCCCCCCACGGAAACACTTCCGGAGTACCGCGTGAGGCCGGCGAGTGCGCGCAAGAACGTCGTCTTACCGGCTCCATTGGGTCCCAAGAGCGCGACGATCTCACCTGATTCTGCCTGGAATGAGACCTCGGAAAGCACACGTCGTGCGCCAAAATCAACGCTGAGCGCGTGAGCGGCAACGGCGGGAGCGTGCATCGCTTACTGTTCTTGCACAGTCACGGGAGCCGGAGCTGGCAGCTTTGAAAGCGCCTCATCGATTTCTTGCTCAAGTGCCGTAAGGCTAGAGAGCGTGTCGGCCACACCGCTTGCTTTCTCGCCAGGTTTGGGGAAATTCGCGAGTAGCACCGGCGCTTTCGCTCCCGGCAATTCGATGGCTTCAGGAACGATCAGGATCTGGCCAACACGCAGTCGACGCGCCTTGAGTTGATTGAGCCCCACGATGCGTTCGGTGCTGGTGTGGTAGGCCTTGGCAACCCTTGTGAGTGAATCCTCACGGCGGACCACGTGTTTGGCCTTGCGTTCCGTGCGCTGGAGATGCCCCTCGGCTACCAATTGATCGTACAGCAGCCTGCCGCGCTCGCGCGCGATAGGGCTCGCGAAGCGAACATGAAAGTGATTGTTATGACCGGGCTCATGCTTGATGGCAGGGTTGGGGTAGCGGCCTTCGCCTTCGAACATTTGCTTGAGCCAGAGTGGATCTTCGCCGATGGAAGTTGCGTACTCACGAAACCACGTTTGCAGCTGGCGATCGAGCAACACGTAGTCGATCGGGGTCTGCGTGAGGAAAGCCTTCAAAATGGCCCAGCTGCGCGGATAATCGATGTCATCATGCTGCGCGGGCTTGAACCAGGTCTTGCCATCCGTTTTGTAGAAATAGACGTCGACATCACGCCCCGTGCGGTGGCTCTTGTGGGGTGGAGCAAAGCCGCCGCCTTGGGGGCTGAGCGAGCCAATCATGACGGGCGGAGAATTCGGGAATAGCTCGTGCACTGCGGCGATAGCGCGGGTCAGCCCAGCGATGGTTTCCTCGGTGCCAAAGCGATGTTGTGGGACCGTCACCACCCAACGCGGATCACTCTTCAACCCGACGCCGTTAATCAAATATCCAACATGGGGCAGGCCCAGGCTGATGGCACCGATCGAACGTGTCGCCTCCGTGGTGAATACGGAGCGCTCGGGTGCGGGGGCTGGCATGCGCGGCGCCTGCGGGAGGCCAGACTTCTCGGATGTTTTCTTGTTGAGTGTTAAGGTCTTGCTGGGTATTGAAGTTCGGGCGGGCAGTGAACGGGGCCGAGCTGGTGTTACCTTCGCGAGAGCCGGTGAAGGCGCCAGCCATGCAAGAAACAGCAGTAAAGATGCCCTCTTTACCAAGTCGTTCATGAACTTGTTCCTGAATTGAGCGCGCGTAAAAAAGGGATTCATCTCAGGGTGAACAGTACCAAAAATCGGCAATTCGGGCCAAAATATGGGGTTCTGGCATCGGCCGCTGGGGGCCTCAGCACCCCGCCGAATGGCGAACGGTGGCGAGCACGGTTTCAGCGTTCGGCTTGAAGCCAGCGAGCGATTTCTGAAGCAAGCTGCTTACCTTGCTCAAGCTCCAAGCTTCGGGTGGGCCAGCCGATGCCGAGCCCCTGGTTCTCATCGGGCTTGGGGATACAGCACGAAACTACGCATCGGGGTGCGCAGGTGCTGGCCCATAAGCGCAAACCGGGGCCGTGGGTCGCCAGCTTGCGTCATCGAATTTTGTCACACGCGTTACGGTCCATTTCCGCAGGAACCACCGAAAGTCGACTTTTGTCACATGCTGACCCTGGGCCGATTGAAGAAGGAGCCTGTATTTGTATCGCATCTTGCGGGCCGAGTGAGTCTCCACCGTGCAGCGGGTTGGAAGCCTGGCCTGGTGTTTGAGTCCAACCTTCGGGTGTCGCCCTGGCTGACACGCATCGACGTTACGCTGGAACGATTTCAAGGGTTGACAAAGTCGAGGGGGGGGGGGTATCCGAAGCAGACGGTTCCGGATCTTTTGATCGGAAAAATTGATTTGCGAACAAAACGAGAAGCGCGGATTGGAGTCGATAAATGCGATCGCTACGTTGTTGTCGGTTTTTGCCTCAGGGGAGGCTCTTGCAGTGACCGGAACCGTTACCGGGACGGCAACATGGAACTAGCCGATCAAAATGGCATAGTCATTGGTATTTCAAGCAGTGACGTGAACGGCAACTTTTCAATTTCTTGGACGCGCGCGACAACCCCCACTTCGGCAACTGTGCGCTGGTCCTACTACCAGATAGACGGGCGGTTCTGGGTTGCGGACTCGACAGCTCCGGATGGGCCGTTCTGGTCGGGGAGCAGTAGTTTCCCTGTGGTAGCCGGAGGCACCAAGAACTCCGGTACCTGGCTGTGGGGTGATCTGGAGATCCGCCAGGCATACCACTCGGCCGAAAGGGCCTGGTACGATGCGTTTCGATACTCAGGCGCCGCGCTGACCAACTGGAGTCAGGTTCGGATCCTACCGAACCACCCGGCCGCCGCCGCAAACGGAGGATTCGTCGACCAGATCCCTTCGAATCGGCAAGTTAAGCTTGGCGTTCAAGCTGCTCGTTTCCCTATCGCAGTCCAGCACCATGAGATGGGACACATGCTCCACTACCTAATCCAGCCTGCCCTGAAATTCACCGCGGCGTACAATTGGCCAACCGCCTGCACCGTAGCAAGCCCAAATGGTTGTTGGGGCGGTACTCACACCGTGAACTCTGTGGAGTGGAAGATGGCGAGTTTTCCAGAGGGGCTCGCATCCTTCCTGGGGACTGTCCCTTCATATTGGCATTGGGCACCACAGCCACAGTGGTGCTTCGCAACGTTTTCAAGTTGCGACGCGAACGGTTTCAATCAAGAAGTTCGTTCAAGCAGCAACTGTGCCCAAGACGAAAGCCGATGGGAGCTCTCGACTCAGAGGTACCTTTGGGACGTGTACGATTCCGTTCATGATACCCTATATTCTGACCTCCTTGGAGCGGACACCAGCAGCGATTTCTGGTTCGGCATACTTGTCAATGAACTCTCGACTTTCGGGTCCGGAATTGCCGATGGCAACGTGAATGAACCATGGCAAACCACTGCGCTGACGACGATAGACCCAAACAAACAGGATACCCGCGCTTCAGTGGACTTTCAGGCCAAACTTAACCAAGTCACAAGTACACAGCGATTGAACAACTGTTCGCCTTGAAACGCTGGCCTTCTAGTATGCGGGCGCGCGTCTGCTCTGCAGGGAAAATGGGGCGGGCGCGCGGTCCAACACCTAGCCAAGCTAACCCTATGAAACGTCATTCCCAGCACGCATTGATTTTCGTGATATCTGCGTTCGTGTTTGGCGGCGTTGCGTTCTTTTGGAGCGCGCAAACCAGGAGAGTCGCTGCTCCCGATACGTTGGCAAGTGGCCGAAGTGTCACGCGCCTTTCGGTGAAACCGAGAAAGGTCGTGCGAGCCGCACAAAACCCACTCAGCACTAAGCCGGTTGGAGAGGTTCAGCCGGCACGAAATCTCAATCTCAGGTTCCACCCTCGTGCGCGGGAGGAGTGGCAAGGCATGCCGATTGATCTATCGGTTAGGGCGCCGTGTGAGCCGGCTGTCGGCTGTCAGCTCTCTCTCGCCTGCCGAGAAGATGGTTTTTGTGGCCCCTGTCGTACCTCAGCTGATTGCATGGGGAGCGAGGTGTGTGCGGTCGATCACTGCCTGCTCAGAGCGAGCACGGATTGTTCGCGGAGGTCCGACTGCCCGGAGGGCGAGATGTGTATCCTTGTACGGTGGGGATCGGATGCGTTCAGCGACGTGAGGGGCAACACGTTCCTCAGATCAAGCTGCACCAGCAAGGGACTAGGCCCCACCCACGAGCAGCCCAGAGCGGAAATTGTGCCGCCCACCGGGCCTATTGTTCCAGCCGCTCTAGCGGTAGAGTCAGACGTGAGCGATCTTAGCGCGGCCTTTGTGAAGGGTAGAGAGCAATGAAGACTTCGACGACTCTTGGGGTAGCGTTTCTGGCTGGCGTGTTGACTAGTGCGTGCGGATCAACGGCAATCGACGGAGCCCCTTCAAACGCCACTACGCTCGCGGGCTTCGGCGGAGCGAATGGTAACGCGGGCGGAACAAGCGGAACAAGCGGAACAAGCGGAACAAGCGGAACAAGCGGAACAAGCGGAACAAGCGGAACAAGCGGAACAAGCGGAACAAGCGGAACAAGCGGAACAAGCGGAACAGGGGGAACGACGCCGTTACGCGAGTGCACGCTCCAGGAGCTCATTCCGACCGAAGGACCCGTCGTTGTGCAGCCCCAGGCCTTCAAGACTTTCAAAGGCAAAGGCGTCGTCAAGCTGATGGACGGCGGCTATGGCCCGAGTCAAGGCATGAAGTTGAGTCTTGATGACGCTTCTACAATCGAGCTTACGGGGCTCAATTTCCCTAAGTTTACGGATGGCGCTGAGCTTCAAGTTCAGTTTGCAAGCTTTGCTGGTGGTCCTCGCGACGGTGATATCGTGATCCAGCTGCGCAACCAAACTGGCAAGCTCCTATTTTTCTCTTATCGAGCTTACTTCGACCCCGCAGTTCTAGAAACGTTCAGGGCGCCGTTTACGCTTTCGTTTGAACCTAGCTGCAGGCTCTCGCTCGATACATGTTATGAAAGCTCAACGGTGCTCTGGACCTCGTTTAGCTACGGAGGGGACGTAGGTCGCATCGCGAACCGCCAGCCCGCCACACTAATGCTCGAACAGGGGCACCAGTCGGTGATCGTGGACTATGCTCGCGATCTCGTTGGCTTTTCAGCCTGCCCTGACGTCCCGCTGCCCGGACGCTACCTGATATTTCAAATCCTTGATGAGTCTCTGCTGTGATGGGTCGGCGCCTGCAGCCGCAAGCGAACTTAGGGCGGCCCTCAGCACCCCCAGTGAACTGGGGAAACGGCGTTAAGCTTGGAGCCAGCGAACGATTTCGGCAGCCAGCTGCTTTCCCTGCTCAAGCTCTAAGCTTTGTGCGGGCCAGCCGATGCCGAGCCCCTGGTTCTCATCGGGCTTGGGGATGATGTGAAAGTGTACATGCGGTACGGCTTGATGCGCTTCTGGGCCGTTGTTCTGCAACACGTTGAATGCACTGACGCCTGTGGCTTTCTGCACCGCACGGCAAATCCTGGGCAGTGCTCGGCCGAGGGCCGCTGCTGATTCATCCGAGAGTGCGTCGAGAGTCACCGCGGGCTCTTTGGGCACCACCAACGTATGGCCTGGTGCGACGGGATGGATGTCCAAGAACGAATAGACAAGCGCATCTTCGTAGACTTTGAACGAGGGGACTTCGCCGCGGATGATTCTCGTAAAGAGCGTGTCAGTCATGGGGTCTGCGTTTTCGGTTCAAGCTGCGGGAGTTTAGCGTCGAAGGAGTGATTTCGCTTGGGCAGCGTAGGGCCCGGTGGCGAAGCGTTCTAGGTATTTCTCTGCCACATGGCGCGCGCTGGCAGCGTCGCCTGAGCGTGAGCTGGCGTCCATCTGGCGACCCAAAGCTTCCGCCACCAGATCGCCGTTCGGGCGTTCCTTTTCGTAAGTGCCGAACCACTTCGCTGCGTCACTTGGGCGACTCTCGATCAGTAGCTTTCCGAGTCGGAATGCGGCGTTTGGCCCAGCTTCGGTGCGCCCGAAGCGCTCCCGTACACAACCTAGCAAGTGTTCGGCTGAAAGGGGCTGCTTGGCTAAGACCGCGAGATCAGCAGCTTGCGTGAGGTCGTCAGCCGACCAGGTCTTGCACTGAACGGTAAAAGGGATGCTTCGGGCTCTGGCGAAAGCGTCTTCATAGCTGCCTTTGGCGGCTAACTCTTTCCAGCTGAGCCCGTCGACGGTGCTCGCTTGTCCGTGCGGGCTCAACGCAGGGTCCGCCTTCTTGGGACTCGGCTCAGGCAAGGGCGTTGGCTTTGATGTTAGCTTGGGAACGCAGACCAGCTGAATGACGGTCTTCTCACGCAAGCGATGAGGGGCCTGCCCGCAGGCGCTCAGGAGCTCCGCGCTCCCGGAGTTAAACTGTAGATCAAATGAGCCTTTGTCTGGCGACCAGTCAAGTCGGAAATCTGCGCCGTTAATGTACATGCGAAAGGGTCCCGCCGACGCGATCCACTCTCGATTCGGACCTGCTTCCACCACAAAATGTGCCCCACCTTCTTCCAGGCGCACCTCCACGCGGGGTTCTGCAACGGTCACGACACGTGCTTTGGAATTGTCTTCGAGTTCGACTCGGCTCCCCTCCCAAAAGGAGATTTCGCGGGCTGCTTGAGTGGCAATCAGCTTGTCGGTTTCGGTGATGCTGCCAGCCGTGAAGCTCGGGGCGGTAGCGCGTGTCCGGAGTGCTCGAGCAACCACCAACCCCAGGGGGATGGCAATGAGGGCCAGCAAGAGCAGCGTGGCAATTCGAGGTTTCAACAACGGCCGGCGAGCAGAAGGCGTCATTCAGCATTGTCCAAACCACCGCGCGTCGCCCCCGTCAACCGGCCCCATGCGACTCCGGCCGCAATATGCGCTGAAATTCCCTAAGCTAACTCGTCCGGAAGTGTGTGTGTGTCACACCTTGGGCGCACGAAACCGAGGCACTCCGAGTGGGTGGAGGCGTGCTTGACCGCGCGGCGACGGCCAACTGCTGTCATACTGCAAGGTCAGCGAAACCAACGTGAAACCAGGCAGCCACCCCAGCACTGACTTTGGCGACCAGACGGTTGAGGTTGTTGTCGCTCGCAACCCGCATGGGCAGCTTGAGTTTGTTCAACAAGCTTGCTTGGTGGTGCTCGCGGGGCCCCGAATTGGGCAGCGCGTTGCGCTCCAGTCAAAGCCTTTGACCATTGGGCGGGGTAGTAAGAGCAAGCTGATCTTCGACGCCGATTCAGTCAGTCGGCTTCACAGCAGCATTGAATGGAGCGGTGGCCGGCATCGGGTGAAGGATCTCGGTTCGACCAATGGGACGTTCGTCAACGAAACGCGCATCAATGAACATGTCCTAGAAGACGGCGATCGGATCCAACTCGGTAGAGTGCTGCTCAAGTACATTTCAGGAGGCAATATCGAAAATGCCTATCATGCTGAAATTCAGAGGCTCACTCATTTCGATGGACTCACCGGCGTCGCCAATCGTCGCCATTTTGATGAAGCCTTAGCGCAGGAGATCGCTGTGTTCAGTGAGCACATGCGGCCGCTCAGTCTGATCTTGTTCGACCTCGATCACTTCAAACAGGTGAACGATAAGTATGGGCATCCCGCGGGTGATTCCGTGCTCAGGCAGGTTGCCGAGGTGGTGAATCAGACGACGGGTCCGGAGTTTTTGTTAGCGCGCACGGGTGGTGAAGAGTTTGCTGTGTTGTGCGCGGGCGTGACGGAAGGGGCAGCCCAAGAAATCGCTGAAAGGATCCGCCTTGCGGTCGAAGAGGCGCGCTTCATTTTCGACGGCACACATATCCCAACGACTTTGAGTTTGGGTGTCGCCGAAATGGCACGTGCTCGGGTGCCCGACGGCAAGATCCTGTTTTCAGATGCCGATGCGCGCCTGTATGCGGCAAAATCGGCGGGGCGCAACTGCGTGCGCGCAGGCTGAGCTGGGCAAGTCGCTCGTTACGCCCCGTTCTCTTGGACTGACGAGCCTTAGGCGTTCGCGCGCGTTGAGCTCCGGCGACCCTTGGCGGCTCCGTTGGCACTGGCGCCGTTGGCTTTGGCGGATGCGGCTGCCTTGGCAGGTGCGCTGGCCTTGGCAGGTGCGCCGGCCTTTGCAGGTGCGCTGGCCTTGGCAGGTGCGGCGGTCTTTCCACCGAGAAGATCGTCGGCCATCTTGGCGGCGCGGTGCGTGCTCTCCCAGGAGAATTCCTTGCGCCCAAAGTGCCCGTAGGCGGCGGTGTCGCGATAGATCGGGCGCAACAGGTCGAGCTCTTCGATGAGTGCGCGGGGGCGCATGTCGAATTCCTCAGAGACATATTTCTGGAGCTTCTCGTCGGCGATCTTGCCGGTGCCAAACGTGTTCACGTAAACGCCCATCGGCTTGGCGACGCCGATCGCGTACGCAACCTGCACCTCCACGCGTGTGGCGAGGCCAGCGGCAACGATGTTCTTGGCGACGAAGCGTGCGTAATAGCAAGCTGAGCGATCCACCTTCGAGGGATCCTTTCCGCTGAAAGCTCCACCGCCGTGTCGGCCCATGCCACCGTAGGTATCCACGATAATTTTTCGGCCAGTGAGCCCAGCATCGCCAAAGGGCCCACCCACCACAAAACGCCCAGTGGGATTCACAAAGTACTTCGTCTTGTTATCGAGCAGGTGCTTCGGAAGCGATTTCTTGATCACGAGCTCCATCACTGCGTCTTTGAGCGTCTTGTACTTCACGTCTTCACTGTGCTGAGTCGAAAGCACAACCGCATCAATGCGCTTGGGCTTGTCGTTCTCGTACTCAACCGTGACTTGGCTTTTGGCATCTGGCCGAAAGAAGTCCACTTTTCCAGCTTTGCGGAGCGCGGCAATCTGACGCACCATTTGGTGCGCGTACATGATAGGCGCTGGCATCAGTTCCGGCGTCTCATCGCAGGCATAGCCGAACATGAGACCTTGGTCGCCCGCGCCCTGTTCCTTGAAGAGCCCCTTGCCTTCGGTGACACCCTGCGAAATGTCGGGGGATTGCGGCTCGATGGCAGTGAGCACGCCGCACGTGTTGTAGTCGAAGCCCATCGAAGAATCGGTGTAGCCAATCTCTTTGACAGTTTGCCGAGCGATCTTGGCAAAATCCACTTTGGCCGTGGTGGTGATCTCACCGGCTACAACGATGAAGCCCGTCTTGCACAGCGTTTCGCAAGCGACGCGGCTCATCTTGTCTTGGGTCAAGATGGCGTCCAACACCGCATCGGAGATGGCGTCGCACATCTTGTCGGGATGGCCTTCGGAAACGGACTCAGAGGTGAAAAGGTATTGGCTCATCGCGTATTACTCGTCGTGGTTGAGTGGGTGCTGGGGTTGATGCCTTCGTTCAAGGGCTCGGGGGCCCCCAAAGGCCGCGGACACTATCACGAATTTTTCGCCGTGGCAGCTCGCGATTTGCTGAGGAATTACTGGGTTCGGAGGGCATCCAAGCCGGGGCCTGGGCTCTGCCCGGGCCTGAAGCGCTGGGCGGGCGTCCGCCGGAGTGTGATTCGGATCACCCGTTCGCCACGCAGCACTGTGAGTTTCACCGGATCACCGACCTCGCCACGGAGCTTCTCGTGTAGCGCCTTGGGAGAGAGATCTCGAGCGGCCGTGCCGTCGATCAATAGGATTTCATCGCCCGCTAGCAGGCCCGATTTTTCAGCGGCTAGCCCGCGCGGAGCATCGCGTACGTAGACGCGATCGTCCTCAGTTTTCGTCAAGAGTGCGCCGATCGTTCCATGGGCCGAGAAGCAGGCACCAGTTGTCAGAGAAAGCAGAAAGGCCCAGCTGAACCGAACAATAGGTTTCACCTAGCTTCGGTATCCCGCATTGACATCGACGTACTGGTGGCCAAGGTCCGTCATGAAGTAACGGCAGTGTCCCGGGCCCGTGCCAAGCGACAGCCGTATCGAAAAGGTGGGCGCTTGCATCAGTTCTTTGGCGCGCGCTTCGGCAGCACTTCCGATGCCCACGCCGTTCTCAACGATGCCAATGTCATCGATCGCAATTCGGGCAAGATTCGGATCGAACTTCACGCGCGCGCGCCCGGCTGCGGCGAGAATTCTCCCCCAATTGGGATCTTTGCCGGCCAACGCGGTCTTCACCAACAGAGAGGTGGCAATGGTTTTGGCCACCTGCAGTGCTTCCGCCTCTGAGGCAAGGCCGCTCACCTGAAGCTCAACCAGGTGCTCGCTGCCCTCGCCATCTGCCACAATCGACTGAGCCAACTTGGAAAACACGGTAACGAACGCAGCTTCGAGTTCGCTCTCGGAAGCCGCGCCAGCCTTGCCGGATGCGAGTACGAAAATGCTATCGTTGGTGCTCGTATCGCCGTCAACCGAGCAGGCGTTGAACGTTTTCTCGGTCGCGCGCTCCAAGGCGCGAGCTAGCGTTGCTTGGCTACAAATCGCATCGGTGACGGCGAAGGCAAGCATCGTGGCATGTGGCAAACCATCGCCGCTGAGGTCGGGATGAATCATGCCGGCACCCTTCGCCATCGCAAGCACCCGGGCACCGCTCAGTCCGCCAACTTCAACCTCCGCAACCTTCGGCCAACGGTCAGTCGTGAGGATCGATTGGGCAAATGCCTCGTAATTGGAGGGCGAAAGCATTCCAATCAACTCCGGCACGCGCGATACAATCAGCGGCGCGCGCAAAACTTCGCCGATCACGCCGGTTGATGCCGGGAGGATCTCTTCCGCCTGGCAATGGAGGGCTTCGGCAAGTGCGCGCGTCGTCGACAGCGTGGCGTTCATGCCAGGTTCGCCTGTGCAAGCGTTGGCGCATCCGCTGTTAACCAGGATGGCTCGGGTGCGCCCAGCTTTGATGCGCTCCATGGCCACGAGCACAGGAGCTGCCTTGACCAAATTGCGAGTGAACACGCCCGCGGCAGTTGCCAACTCATCGGCGACCAAGAGGCCCACATCCAAGCCGCCGCGCTTCTTCAAGCCGCACGCCAGACCCGCAAAACGAAACCCTTTAGGAACGATCATGCGGCGCTTATATCGCCGCGAGGCTCCTCGGTCCAATGGGAGTTAAGTTCGAGAAACGATCCGAGCTGCCTCCGAAAAGGAGATGCCGTGTAGTGCTCGCAAACTTGTCCGTAACCTCTATCTCAAAGTCGAACAAAGATAGTAAGCATGCTTACTATCTTCCAAGGAACGAAAAGGGCAGCTCACCTGGCGCTCCCGCAAGCGCGGCCCCGCAACCAAATCCCAGTCGTGCCGTTCGAATGGCCGGACCTTGCAAGAGGCGCGTCGGCGAGTTCACGAGGCGACGAACGGCGGTCCGGTTAACCTGTACTTTAACGGCGGCCCCCGCTCTGTTTCGTCCCCGCGCGGGGGCAATTCACTTTCGAACCTATCGTTTTTGGAGCCAACTTCGAGAATTGAACTCGAGACCTACGGTTTACGAAACCGTTGCTCTACCAGCTGAGCTAAGTTGGCGAAGGGCCGGGAGGATACGTAAAGGAAGTCCCGCGTCAAGTTGGGCCATTTTTCCGCAGGCGACACACGTACATCGGCCCGGCGCCCTCGGTATCGGGCCAGATGCTCCAGCCGAACCGTTCGGGGTGTCCCAAGTTGAAACCGAGCGGTTCTTCTTTCCACTCAGTTCCAAGCTTGCGCTCTAGGCGGCTGATCACGTTGGCGTTTTCCTCTTCTAAAAGTGCACACGTCGCGTAAACGAGTACGCCGCCGGGCTTGAGCGCTGCGAAGGCGGAGCGCAAGAGCGAGTATTGCTGGATTGCCAAGTGTTGGGCCCGAGCTTCAGACCACTCCGCGAGTGCCTTCGGATCGGCGAGCACGTGGCGTTCCGAAGAACACGGTGCGTCCAGCAGGATGGCGTCGTACGTGTTGGGATGATGCTGTCCGAAGCGAGTCGCGTTGTGCCCGCGGACATCGATGCGCTGTCTGATTTCGGGTGGCACATAGTCGTCGAGCACACGCGCCAAACGCGCGCGTCGAGTGCGCGAGAGTTCATTCAGCACGAGTGTGCGGCGTGCGACGCCGTCGTCCTCAGTATCAACAACGCCCCCAGAAACACTCAAAAAGAGCTGCTCTGCGAGGATCAGCGCCTTTCCGCCGGGTGCAGCGCACATGTCCAACACTTGCATCCCCGGTTCGAGCGAGAGGCTCTCGGCTGCCAGGATCGAAGCCCGATCGAGTGCGTAGTGAACAGCCAAACCCGGCGAGTGTGCCGCGAAGCCATTGGGTCGCTGGACATGCTCGGTGGGAGCCAACAGCGCTTGGCGCAAATCCGCCCAGCGTTCTTTGAAACGACTCTGATAGTGTTCTTCGAATCCGGCTGCACCGCGCAAACGAGCCACAGCCGGAGTCTAGCCTCGCCGTCCTGCTTCAGTCCTCGTAGTCAGGGTTCTGCCAGGGCTGCTTGGCGACGCCGTCGTCTTTCTCCACGATGAGGCAGCGTGTGGTGAGCATCGTGCCGGCAATGGATGCGGCGTGCTCCAGGGCACAACGCACGACTTTGGTCGGGTCAATCACGCCGCTCTTGATAAGATCCTCGTACTCGCCAGTGGCTGCATTCAGGCCAAATCCGCCGGACCCATTGCGCACCTTATCGACGGCCACACTTGCTTCAAGGCCGGCGTTCGAAGCGATCATGCGCAGAGGCTCTTCGAGACTCCTCCTCACGATGTTCACGCCAATTCGCTCGCCGTCGCTCACTTTGAGCTCATCCAGCACGCTCTGACAACGGAGCAGCGCCACGCCGCCTCCCGGAACGATGCCCTCTTGCGTGGCAGCGCGCGTTGCATACATCGCGTCGTCCACGCGATCCTTGCGCTCTTTTAGCTCCATCTCACTGTGTGCGCCCACCTTGATGACCGCAATACCACCGCTCATCTTAGCCAGGCGCTCCTGCAGCTTTTCCTTGTCGAAGTCGCTGGCGGCCTCTTCAATTTGAGCGCGAATCAGGTCGAGGCGACCCTTGATCAGAGCTTTATCGCCCGTCCCATCCACAATCAGTGTGGTCTCGTGATCCATCACCACACGCCGTGCGCGGCCGAGGTCAGCCAGCGTGACGCTTTCGACTTTCCGGCCCGTTTCCTCGGCAATCAGCACGCCGCCGGTGAGGACGGCCATATCCGCTAGGATCTCTTTGCGGCGATCACCGAACGCCGGTGACTTGACGGCACAGCACTGGAACGTGCCGCGCAGGCGATTGATCACCAGCGTGGCAAGGGCCTCCGGGTCGAAATCCTCAGCGATAATCAAGAGCGGCTTACCGGTCTTTACGATCTGCTCCAACAACGGCACGAGCTCGGCCATGTTGGAGATTTTGCGCTGATGCAGCAGAATGTAAGGATCTTCGAGCACGCACTGCATGCGAGCCGTGTCCGTCACGAAGTACGGTGACAAGTAGCCCTTGTCGAACTGCATGCCGTCTACGGTTTCGAGTGAGGTTTCCGTGTTCTTGGATTCCTCAATCGTGATGACGCCGTCCTTGCCAACCTTCTCCATGGCCTTGGCAAGCATCTGGCCGACTTCTTCGTCGCCATTCGCGCTGATAGTGCCGACTCGGGCAATTTGGTCGTTGGTCTCGATGGGGCGCGAGATCTTCTTCAGCTCAGCGACAACAGCCTCCACGGCCAGCTCGATGCCACGCTTGATAAACATCGCATCGTGGCGGGCGGCTACCATGGCCGCGCCTTCGCGATAGATTGCTTCGGTCAGCACCGTTGCCGTCGTGGTGCCATCTCCGGCAAGATCAGCCGTCTTGGAGGCTGCTTCGCGCACCATGCGCACACCCACGTTGGTTAACCGGTTGGGCAGATCGATCTCTTTTGCGACCGTCACTCCGTCTTTGGTGATTCTGGGAAGACCTGCGTCCTTCTGGAACACCACATTGCGCCCTTTGGGGCCCAGGGTGACTTTCACGGCGCGGGCCAAAGCCTCGACACCTTCCAGTAAATGCTTCTGAGCTTCTAAATCGTATACAATCTCGCGTGCGGCCATTGCTTGAGCTTCTCCTCGGGGGCGCGCAATGTGCGCACCTAGCCGACCCCTGGCAAGAGGAGAAATTGGCGGGCTCCCAATTTTGACCCAGTTGAACGGCGCCCTGCCAATAGTACCGAGTTTATTGAGGTCCTTCGTGCTTCGCTGGAAAAATCCGATTTCACCGACGCTACTCGTCATTGGCGGCGTTTGCCGGGGCCTGTTCCAAATTGGCGGCGTTTGCCGGGGCCTGTTCCAAATTGGCGGCGTTTGCCGGGGCCTGTTCCAACGCTGCTCCCACTAGGGACCCCGGTACGGGGGGTTGAGCGTACACCATGGGTCTAGGCAATTTCGAGGGCTGCGCCGGGCGTTCGCGGCTCATTTCAGCACCTTTCAGCAGTTCTCGCCGAAAGCCGCAGCCGCCGACCGGTGTGACTTGAGTCCTTCAATTCGGCACCGCGCCAGTTTCAAGGAATTAGCTTGGCTAGGAACCCGCTAGATGCCTGCCCGTTTACGGGACTTATCGAGGTGCCGAGGAGGTCCATCCGCTGGCCCACGCCGCCTGCGATGTAGATGCTGTAATCGGAGCAACCGTCACGGCACTGATGCCGTTCGGCGCATCGTCGTACGCTTGTGACCAGCGATGCGCGCCAGTCGAGGTGAGACTTACAAGAAACACCGAGCTGACGCCCGCTCCACTGCTTCACCGACGTTACCGCCACCGAAATTGATCGCGTCTTGTTGGATACCGGCGAAGTAGAGATTGCCGTCCTGATCCGTGGTGATCACTGAACCAAAGTCGGCTGCATTCGAGCCGAATCGCATCGACCAGCGATGCATCAGCGTCCTCGTGAAACTTGCGACGAAGATTTCGGAGGTGCCGAGAGACATTAGCCTGGAGCCGCAGAAATTGATGGTCTGGCCTCAGTTTCTGGCTAGCATTATTGCCTACGCCAGCAGGCGGGAAAGCGGTTGATCGCCGTTGACGCCGAACTTGGTGTCGCTCATGCCCAACATCTGGAGGATGCTCACAAATACTCGACTGTAGGGAGTCGCATTCGGGTAGACGATATGTTGGCCGCTCCTAATTTGCCCACCGGCACGCCCAGCCACAATCACCGGCGTGCTGCTGTAATCGTGGGCGGCACCTTCTCCGCATTCATTCGCAAAAAAGACGATCGAATTGTGAAGGAGTGAGTTGCCACCCTGTTGGATCCCTTGCATGAGATCCAACATATAAGCGAACTGCTTCATTTCATCGATCACGATCAGACTTTGATGTTCTAGCCCCTCAGGTGTGGTGTCGTGGGAGATGCCGTGGTGGCCATCATCGGCATTCGGTATACCGAGCCAGTTAAACTGCCGTTTGCTCCCTCGCCCGCCCAGCATGAAGCTCCCGAATCGCGTTAGCCCGCAAGCAACGGCGGTGACTTGGAGCCAAATCAGGAGTTGGGCGCGCTCATTCGAATACTTGCCCTGACCGTTATCGAAGGGGGGACATGGTCCGCCCAAGAGCGGGTTAACCCCAGCGGGCGACTCGCAACTGACGTCTAGGCGCGTGGGCTCAAGCTGCTTTTCTACATCACGCACTGAACTGATGAACTGATCTAACTTCGCCCTATCTTTGGCGCCAACCCGGCCCTTTAGGTCTTGGACGTCAGTCTGCAAATAATCAAAGATGCTCTTCTTGTATTGGACCAAAGGGGAGGGCGTGGTCGCGGTACCGCTTGAACTCCCGAATACCCGATTGAACAAGACGACAGGATCATCCTCGGCGGGCGCAAAGGTCTTGCCGTCGCTCCAGGAAATGTGGTCCGCCTGGTTCGAAGGAGAACGCACGCCCGTAAGTGCTGCCGAGAGAGAGCGGAATTTGGTCCCACCGCCAAGAGCTTGGGCGGCCACCTGATCAACGGAAGCAAACTCAACGGACGCCGCTCCTGCAAGTCCTCCGCCCGTCGTGAAAGATGCGTGCCCACGCTGATGAGCATCGTTGTCGATCTGCTCGTTGCGGAAAGCTTCCGCCTTGTTGAGCCGTTGCAGCAACAAGAACTCGCTCTTAAGGTGCGCCATGGGCTCAAGGCATCGGCTCAAACTGTATTCCGGCCCCTCGGTTGTTGGCCACCAGTCTTTGGTATTCACGCCGTTCGGCAAGAAGAAGGTCAGAAGATTCACGGGCTGACCGGCAGCGGCTCGAGCAGAACGGTTGAGCAGCCCGTTGTCATTTAACATGGCATCGAGCACGGGTAAGCCAACGCAAATACCGGCTAACCCCAGCCCTCGAAGCAGCGTTCGCCTTGGCAGCGGTTTGTTCATATTCCGAGGAGAATACCTCGGCTCGGGCTTCAGCGCCATTGCCCTACGGCTCGCCCTCATATTTCGTGGGGTCACGCTGAGTGCTCTGATCACCACCTCGGAATAGTCGCCGGGGGTCTCAGCGTAGTCGGCGACGTTGGATTGGACATAATTGCCCGCCTTGAATTAGTTCCGAGTCGGGACTGGAACCCCACCCTCCCGGCAACGAAGCGCGGCGTCTGTCATTGAGTCCCCTTCGAAGTCAGGAAGCGCAGCGAACGCTGAACGTACACGTTCAAGCTCCAGGTCAGGGGCGAGACTGAAGAGATCGATGCCGAGGGAGCGTGCGGAGCTGCTCTTCCGCCAGGTCGCGGGGCTCGGCCATGCGTCACCAGTTTCGTTGAAAAATGCGCGCCAAAGTGCAAGCGTTGGGGCGGAAAGCTCAGCCTTACCGCACCGGCCCAGAGCAAGCGAGAGATGCCAGCTGATACGTCGCTTGCTCCGGTGCCTCTGGCTATGTGTTTTGGCTCGGAGGATGATGTGCCGCTGACGGAGGAGACATTGTGAACGATCGAACACAAGGCTTGGGGTTTGAGCATGGCGCGGGGTTTTCACCGGGGGCCCAAACGGGTGCGTTGGGGCTGGGTGGGCTCGAAGCCCAATATGGGGATTTGTTTGCGGAGGTGCTGGCCGACGGCGTTATCACTGCCGAGGAACGGGCTCAGCTCGAGCGAGCTGCAGGTAACTTGGGTTTAGATCCGACGCGGCTGCTCAAGCTTGAGCAAGCGATGCTAGCGGCGTATGAGAGCCATCGTAATATTCGAGTGGTCGAGCAGTACGAGGAACGTGCGGGCTCACTCGCGCCTCTTCAAATGGGGCAGCAGTTGGGTGGCGACTCGCAGGCGTTGGTGCAACGCATCACCGAGCTTGAAGCCCGTGTGCGAGAGCTAGAAGCGGAGTTGCGGCGTGCTCAAGCGCAAGTGAATGTCGAAGTCGATTTGGGTGGGCTCGAGAGCGCGGCTCAGGTGGCCTCCGAAGATCCCCAGGAAATATGGCGTAAGGTGCGGCGCGATCCCACGAACACGGACCATATCCAGGCTCTTTACCGCGTGTACGTGGCCCGTGGTGACAACGATGCTGCGTGGTGCATGGCTCAGGTGCTGGTCGCTCTCGGAAGCGTGGATGCCGAGATGGCAGCTTGCTTCGAGCGTGGCAGGAAGCACGGCTTGATCACGCCGACGGCCAGCATTCATGCCGAGAGCTGGCGCGATTTCCTGTTTCACCCGGAAGAAGAAATCATCGCGGGCCAGATCCTGGGGGTGATTGCGCCTGCGGTTTTGGTGGGCCGAGTGAGTGCGTTGCGGCGCGATGGACGCCTGTACCGGCCCAGTCCCGAACATCTGCAAGACCCAACCGAATCCACCGTGACGGCGGTGCGCGCGTTACCTTGGGCGGCAGCCATTTTGGGTCTGCCGACGCCACAGATTTACATCGAGAAGGAGCGCGACACGGGGTTTGAGATCGTGCCCGGCGTGCCACCCGTGACGGTTATCGGCCGACAAGCGCTCTCTGGGCTCACGCAACCCGGCTATGCCTTCAAGGTGGCTCGCCATCTGGTGGGCTATCGGCAAGAGCACTTCGTGAAGACGCTCTTCAGCGCTATTCCGGATTTGGAGGATCTGTTCCTCGCGGCGCTCTGCATTGGCAATCCGGGCCTGCCCATTGCCGAAGACATGAAGCGGCGTGTGGCGCCGATTGCGGAGGCTATTGAACCTCTGCTCGACGCGGCTCAGCGTGATGTACTGAAAAGCTGCTTCCTGCACTTTGTCGAGGAAGGCGGACGCACTAATCTGCAGCGCTACAGTCGCTCCGCCGACAAGACTGCGTGCCGCGCGGGGCTCGTGCTCGCAAACGATCTGCCGGTCGTGGCTGAGCTTTTAGCGGTTGAAGAGGGTAAGCAGGGCGAGCTTTTTAAGGATCTCGTGGTCTTTGCCACCAGCGAGCGCTACCTTGGGCTCCGCCGCCAAATCGGGATCACTCTTTCGACCTGATCCTGGCCGCGGGGCCGTGCCGCAGACGTGCCAGGGGGCGGCCCTTTTGTTCCTTGCAAGGTAGTAAGCATGCTTACTACTTTGCGATCGAGTTTGACGGGCCTTCGATCGAGGAGCTGGAGCGCGATCCGCTTGCTCCTAAGTGATCGGCGACTCTCACTTGAAGCCGGGCAAGAATCGGCTCTCGGCCTTGAACATGTCGAGCGTCAGCTGCTTGATCTCTTTGGGCGAACACATGGCCGCCGTGTAGGGATCAAGGTAAAGCGCGTAGATCGCGGCTTCCACACTCTTCTCGATGGCAGCGGTAGCGCCGAGATCATACATTCGCATCTGCCAATCACAGATCGCCGCCATCTGAGGCGGGAGGCGGCCGAAGCTCGTGGGATTGACACCGTTGCGATCAATCATGCACGCCACCTCGACGACTCCATCGTGCGGCAGGTTGTCGATCAAGGCGCCGCCCGCTTTGGAGCGATTCATCACGTTGCCGTGGATGCGGAAGGGCGAATCCTTCTCCTTGGCCTCGATGATGAAGGAGGCGTATTCCCAAGAACGCTTCCAATCGATGCTGCGTGTGCCGGCCACCATTTCGAGGCGATCCGCGTCGGCACGCTTGCGCCAATTGGGCCAATTATTGCGGTAAAATGCCGATTCTCCTTCGTAGCGCTCCCGCAAATAGAGCTTCTGCAGATCTTTCCGTTTGCGATAGTAGGGGAGGTACTCGGAGAGGTGCCCGGAGCTCTCGGTGATGAAGGCTCCAAAGTGCAGCATCATATCCTTGCGCACCAGATCACCGTCATCTTTGGGATTCGAAGGCTTGCCAGCGAGATCCTTTGCCGCCATCGCCTTGAGCTTCGGATACAGGTCCTCTCCCGAGTGCTTGAGCTTGGTGAACCACGCGAGGTGATTGACACCTGCACACTCCCATTCCAATTCGGAGTACGGAACTTTCGCCCTGCTTGCGAGCAGATGGCTTGTACCCTGCACCGAGTGGCACAGACCCACGGCAGGCACCGAGCTGGTTCTGCCCGCCGCTAGCATCATCATGCTCATGGGATTCGTGTAGTTGAGGACCAGTGCTTCGGGACACCAGCGCTCCACATCGCGCAACACATTGATCCATACTGGGATCGTGCGGAGGCCTTTAAATAGGCCTCCTGGGCCGATCGTATCCCCGATGCATTGGTCGATGCCGTACTTCAACGGGATATCGTTATCGTGCTTCACGCACTCAATGCCGCTCACCTCGATGCAATTGACGATGTAGTGCGAGCCCTTCATCACAGTTTTGCGTTCGGTTGAAGCCGTCACCTTCCAACGCGTCTTGCCGAGGCTTAGGATCAGTTTTTGGATCAGCGTGTGCATCGTCGTGAGGCGTTCCACGTCGACATCCACGAGCGCAATCTCGCCGGCCTCAGCGCCTGGCATTCTGAGAATATCATTGACCAGTCGCGGCGTGAATGCGGAGCCAGCGCCCAGCATCGTTAGCTTAATGCTGCGGCCGAGCTTGCCCGGGAGTCCCACATCAGCGTCCGCTTCTTTCGTGTGCTCCTGATGGCCTCTATCCAGGGGTTTGCTGGCCGTGTGGGTGAGAGGGGTTCCGACTTTGCGGCGAGGTTTACTTGGAGGCATGGAAAGACTCTTGGGGTGTGTGGTTTGAAAATAGGCTGAAAATCCCTGGCAGATTCGCCGATCGTACGAGCGGTATCAACGTCCGATTACTGACTCCGCTGCCGCCCGCTCGCTGACTCCGCTGCCGCCCGCTCGCTGACTCCGCTGCCGCCCGCTCGCTGACTCCGCTGCCGCC
>Ga0163155_10001301_pt1 | contig 30274 bp, 26 predicted proteins | sample OliLakLV19SP4G1_FD_148611 | JGI IMG/M metagenome (GOLD analysis project Ga0163155, IMG submission 148611) | Freshwater microbial mat bacterial communities from Lake Vanda, McMurdo Dry Valleys, Antarctica - Oligotrophic Lake LV.19.SP4.G1 | ecosystem: Environmental > Aquatic > Freshwater > Lake >... | reverse complement strand
GCCGCAATACCTGATTTCGATCTGCCTTAGCCATAGTTTTTAACTAGGGAACAGGAAACAGGGAACAGGGAACAGGAAACAGGAAACAGGGGGAAGATCTGCAAAATCCCATTCCCCCACTCCCCCACTCCCCCACTCCCCCACTCCCTGCTGATGCGACGGACAATCAGACTTGCCACCTTTTCCATCAAAGCGGCGACTGGCATCCCCGCAGCAAAGACGCGCCCTTCAATCTCGCGCATCTGCTGGGCAGTTACTATAACTTGTTGAATTTTTTCCACCCTGTCCATAGATTTTAGATTTTAAACTGAATCTCAATCTAATACTAAGTTGCATTCAAACATTGTAGTAACGAAACCCAACAAGCCTTCTGATGTTGGGTTTCGTTACCTCAACCTAACCTACAAAGAAATGGCTGCCAGGCCCTTAGAAACCCGGTTTCTTGGAGAAACCGGGTTTCTGGGAGTTCAGTTTATTTATGCCCACCTACTTAGCTGCCGTGGAAAACTTGTGCATTGGTCATCCCAAAATCTTGCAGATAGCGCCCCCATCGCTCTGCTGTTTCTCGATCGGCAAACGGCCCTACCATTACGAATCGCTCTTTAGCATTTTCTATTTGGTAAACTCCTCTTTCCATTCCCAAACCAGGAGCCATTCGTCGGACGTGAGCTTCGATCGTAGTTAATTCTGCTTCACTGCCTGGAATCATTATCCCATAGTAATTATCTGCAAATGAATTAGAGCGAGTCACAACATTATTTGCCAGCAAGAAATTTCTTTGATAATTATCTCCAAGTACCTCAATAGTAGAATTATCATTTGAAAACTCAGTAGTATCCAATACACTCACATCGCCGACAATTTCAGCAAGGATACCCCGTTTTTGCAGTTCGCTGACAAGCTCTTGTGCCCTGGCAGCACTGCGATATTGCCCTGCCACAATGACCGTTTGTTGAGTTCTTCTGTCAATGCCGAAAGTGGCATTGAACGCTTCTCTTTGAACCATTTCTAAGAGAGATGGGTTATTCACGATGACAGAAAACTGAGATGTTCGCCTGGTAAGGATCGTGCCTATTTCAGTAGAAAATCCCTCTTGTCGCAGCCTTGTACGGGTGTCTTCTGCTACCCACTGTTCGCCATAAGATCCCACTTGAATGACATCTTTTTTCCCGTAGTGCATCTTCCTAGCTTCCGGTTCCATGCTCTGAACCTGTTCTAGGAGGCGATCGCTATATCTAGGAATATAAACTACATAGCTTTCATAATCACACCCCCTTGCTTCGCAATTGCACCGCTGCCTTTGACAATTAGAGGGTCTGCGCTGGGTGCTTCTCCTCCTGTTGTTTCTCCTTCTGCGAGCCAGTAGTTGTGTAGAATCAGTTTGCTGCAACCTCGATGGCGGTGGCAGTGGTGTTTGCAAAAGTCGTTCTGCAACTGATAAATTGTTGGGAGTCGGTTCTGCTTGGACAATGGTTTGGGGAACCAGCGCTAGAGCCATAGTCCCAATTAGCAGCGGTGTAACTGCTGCCATATTAAATAGTTTCATTCGACTAAATCCCCTAATTTTATTGTGCAAATTTCGTTTCATCTGTTATTTAAGCACCCAAGCGCTAAAGTTTATAGCCTAATGACAATTAGTTTCCATCTCGAATGGCTGATGCTGCCATGACAGGTCGTTGTAGAAATGTTAACTTAGAAGTAGCAATGTTTGCGTTAAGCAAGATTTCAGTCATTTTTGGTTCCATGAACAAAGTAGTCGTTGGCCTTTCGGGTGGCGTTGATAGTTCAGTTGCAGCAGCGATCCTTCATCATCAGGGATATGAAGTCGTGGGTTTGACCCTTTGGCTGATGAAAGGTAAGGGTCAGTGCTGTTCTGAAGGGATGGTCGATGCTGCTAAAATTTGCGAACATCTGGGCATTCCCCATCACATTGTCGATAGCCGCGATGTGTTCCAGGCCAATATTGTGGACTATCTGGTAGCGGGTTATAGCGACGGGATTACCCCCTTGCCTTGTTCCCAGTGCAATAAGAGTGTGAAGTTCGGCCCGATGGTGAGTTATGCCCGCGAAAAGTTGGGTATTGACAAAATTGCCACGGGGCACTATGCACGGATTAGTTACGATGCCGATCGCGATCGCTATCAGTTGCTGCGGGCTTTCGACCTGACTAAGGATCAGTCATATTTTTTGTACGATTTGACACAGGATTTGCTTGCGGCATCCGTATTTCCGCTGGGAGAAACGCACAAGACCGAAACTCGGCAAATTGCAGCCCAATTCGGCCTGAGTACTGCCGATAAGCCGGAAAGTATGGATTTGTGCTTGGTGGAAAGCAATGGCTCAATGCGGGCGTTTCTGGATAAGTACATTGCGCCGCAAAAGGGCGATATTGTTGACCAGTCCGGTAAGGTGCTGGGGCAACATGATGGTATCCATCATTACACGATCGGTCAGCGGAAAGGGATCGGGATTGCAGCGCCCCAAGCGCTGTACGTGATTGGGTTGGACGCGGTAAACAATCGGGTGATTGTAGGCGATCGCAATAGCGCCGATCGCACGGAATGCACGGTGGCGCGGGTAAACTGGGTGTCTCTAGCAGAACCAACAGCACCTATTCAGGCCCAAGTGCAGATTCGGTATCGATCGCCTGCTGTACCCGTTACCGTGATTCCTTTGTCCGGGGACGGGCAAGATGCCCATCCCACAAGAGTTAAGCTGGTGTTTGACGAACCGCAGTTCAGCATCACCCCCGGACAAGCAGCCGTTTGGTACGACGGCGATATCCTGTTGGGTGGCGGAATCATCGAAAGGCAAAACTAAGAAGTAGGGCGGGTAATGTCCGCCCTATTCTACTTTTGAGGTAAATTAAATGTCTTATAGTGATTTCACTCTAAGCCAACTGGTAAAAATATTTGGTTTAACCATTAACGAAACAATTGATTTATTCGCTGCTGTTGAAGAGGTAGAGTCCAGCGATTATCTGGCTTTTTATCTCAAAGAAAATATTGCCTTGGCTGTTGCTATTAATACAGAAAAAGCTCGTTCTGAGATGATAATCGCACCTATTTTGCTTGAGGTGAGGAGGCGTTTAAATTATCAAGTGAGTTTATTTTCGGGAGTGGACTTTAACGTAGACAATGAAAGAGGGTTAAATGGAGTTTGTGATTTTTTAATTAGCCGTTCAGCAGAACAGCTTTTTATTCGCGCTCCCGTCATTACTATTGTGGAAGCGAAGAACGAAAATATCAAAACTGGCTTTGGTCAATGTGTTGCTGAAATGATAGCAGCACAATTGTTTAATGAACGGGAAGAAAACGCAATTAAAACAATTTATGGTGTTGTTACCATAGGAACGATCTGGAGGTTCTTGAAATTAGAAGGTAATGTTGTTGATATTGATTTAACAGAGTATTATATCAAAAATGTTAATAAGATTTTGGGAATCTTATTGGCATCATTTAAGGAATTTTCCGTCTGAAATATGTCGTCGCCTATTGATTGGGGAAAGTGGATAGCGCTGTGGGCGATCGCCAGATCGCCTGACTACCAGAAACCTAATTTGGTAAAGGACTTTCCCCATTCTGGAATTTTTCAAACAACTTGAAAAAATTATCTAGAGCATCTCTTTCATCCGCCGAATAAAAGAGAATAATGCTATCCCATCCGTGAGATGAAGTAATATTAAATCTTTTTTGTATCCACTCTTGAAATTTGTCAAATTCCGATTCTTGTGCCGTTGTAGGCAAGTCTAGATCCCCGCGAGCTAGACTATATCCCATCAAAAGCATACTAAGACGGGTAATTGAACATCTACCTAAATACATCCCTGGTCTTTCCTTAATTCTTTGCAGCAAATCATAAAGATATTCAGCTTTTACATCTAGTCTACTTAGAGTAATTTCTGTCATAAAAATCGAGCTCCTTTAAAAAGGTTCTTCTGTTATCTGAAACTGTTGTTGGTTATGTATTTTACCAAAAAACTGGAGGTTTGCTATCCATTCATCTCTGGGAATTCCGTCAGGATGATGGTTATCAAAGACGATTTCTGTTGCATTGATGACAATGGCGATTCCCTCATAACGACCATTTTCCGATATGGCCTCTCTAGGAACACTATCATCATATATAAAGCGGTTTCGATTTGTTCCTGAACTTGTATAGAGTTTGATGCGCTTACCGCGAATGTCCTGAGATAGCAAATAGTTTTTTATTGCTATAGCGCATTCAACGCACTTAAGGTTTTCGTAAGTGCTGGCGATCGCTCTAACTTGCAGGATTTGCTCGGCACTAATCTGAGGTATGTTTACCTCCGGCTTGAATTAGCTACAAGGATAATACCATAACTGAAATTATTACCCAACTTACAGCTGAGCAAGAAGCATTAAAGGTGTCAACTATCCTTGGATCGAAACACAGGATTCATACAAGCATTAAGGGTGTCGCCAAATGTTCAGTCTGCTCCTTCGGCAATTTAGTGGGTAAATTGGGGAGTAGAGCCAGAGTAATTTTCCGTGCCAACCTGAAATATTACAGATGTTCAAATACTCTCATAGCTTGGTACGATCGGTGCAGCTACAATCTAAAATACTTAAAGCCAAAATCAAAAATCGATATGAGTCATCGTCAAGATGGGATTGAGCCTCACGGCGGTCAGCTAATTAATCGCATTGCTACACCCGAACAAAAACAAGAATTTCTCTCAAAAGCCGACTTTCTGCCACGAGTGCAACTAAATGAGCGAGCAGTTTCCGACTTGCAAATGATCGCCATTGGTGCATTTAGTCCGATCGGCGGCTTCATGGAACAGGCAGATTACGAGTCAGTCGTTGCCAATATGCGGCTGGCGAACGGTTTGGTTTGGTCGATACCTATTACCCTTTCGGTGACAGAGGAAGTTGCAGACGCTCTCACTGAAGGCGACTTGGTACGCTTGGACGACCCCACAGGAAGCTTTATCGGCGTTTTGCAGTTAACCCAGAAATATTCCTACGATAAAACTCGCGAAGCGATTAACGTCTACCGTACCGATGACGAGAAACACCCAGGCGTACAGGTTCTTTATAACCAGGGGCCAATCCATCTGGCGGGGCCAGTGTGGTTGCTGCAACGCTCTAGCCATCCCTATTTCCCGAAATATCAGATTGACCCAGCCGAGTCAAGGCAGTTATTTAAACAACATGGCTGGAAAACCGTTGTAGGTTTCCAAACTCGCAACCCCATTCACCGAGCCCACGAATACATCCAAAAGTGCGCCTTGGAAACCGTAGATGCCTTATTCCTGCATCCCTTGGTAGGTGTAACAAAGGATGATGACATTGCAGCCGATGTGCGGATGCGCTGCTACGAGATTATGATGGAACACTATTTCCCGAAAGACAGAGTGATTCTCGCCATCAACCCGGCTGCGATGCGCTACGCAGGGCCGAGGGAAGCGATTTTCCATGCGATGATTCGCAAAAACTACGGCTGCACTCACTTCATCGTCGGACGGGATCATGCTGGTGTAGGCGACTACTACGGCACTTACGATGCTCAGTATATATTTGATGAGTTTGCGCCATCTGAATTAGGTATTGTGCCGATGATGTTTGAACACGCTTTTTATTGCATGGTTACGCAGGGTATGGCAACGACGAAGACTAGCCCCAGCACTCCGGAACAGCGCATTCACCTGTCGGGAACGAAGGTGCGGGAGATGTTGCGGCGGGGTGAATTGCCGCCGCCAGAGTTTTCAAGACCAGAAGTAGCGGCTGAACTGGCACGGGCGATGCACCAATAATGATCGGTTTTGAGTGTTGAGTTTTGAATTAAAGGAAGTTTTTAACTCAAAACTCAACATTCTCCTACTGAGTATTGGTAGGCTGATACCTGATCCTAGAAGAGGATAGCGATGAAGCGACGCAGTTTTTTGCAACGGGCTGGCTGGATACTGGCAGCGTTGGGAGTAGGAGAAGCTGGGCTGGTGGCGATGGGAAATCGCTATTACCAAGTTTTAGCGCAACCCAGTCCTCGCAAGTTGGCACTGCTGGTGGGCATTAACCAGTATTCTGGGAGTTCGCTTACGGGTTGTCTGACGGATGTGGAACTGCAACAAGAACTCCTAATTCATCGATTTGGGTTCCAGCCAAGCGATATTCTGATTTTGACCGATCGACAAGCTACACGACAGAACATCGAAACGGCTTTTGTGGAGCATCTAAGCAAGCAGGCTAAACCCGGTGATGCGGTAGTTTTCCACTTCAGCGGCTATGGTAGTCGCGTCGAAACGATGGATGAGGAAGAATCATTCATCCAAAATTTGTTAGTACCTGTGGATGGGGTGGCGAACGGGGTGCTGGAAGAAACGCTGTGGTTGTTGTTGCGATCGCTCGATACCGACGCAGTTACAGCGGTATTGGATACTAGCTATACTGACCTGGGTACTGGGCTTAGGGGCAATCTGCGAGTGCGATCGCACAGCGTGCGCGAAGCGCAATCGCGTAGCGGATCGCCACCCCAAGCACCAGTAGGGCAGCCAAGTACCCAGGAGCTAGCTTTCCAAGCACAACTTCAGCTGAATTCAAAACTCAAAACTGCCATTCCAGGGGTAGTGCTGGCAGCAGCAGGCCCAAATCAGCAAGCATTTGAGGAGCAGTTGAATGGTGTGGGTGCTGGGCTGTTTACATTCGCTTTGACTCAATATCTCTGGCAATCTACCCCCGCGACTACCGTTCAAGTCAGCTTGTGTCGCGTTGCTGCCACGATCGAGCAAATGGTGGGGAACAAACAGCAACCTATGCTGGTAGGAACAACTGATGATTTGTCCCTAAAAACCAATCCCAAGCAAACATCGCTGACTTATCATATTTTTCCCAACAGTTCGGAAGCCGATGGCGTAGTAACGGCTGTGGAAGAAGATGGCAAAGCTGCGTTGTGGTTGGCGGGGCTGCCGATCGCTATTCTGGCGTCCTATGGGGTGAATTCTCTCCTGACTTTGTTACCGCTACCAGGCTCTGAAGCTGTTGGGAATCAGCCACGGCAACTTTTGATTCGCTCCCGCGAGGGTTTAAAAGCAAAGGCACGAATTGTCCCATTGCTGAGTGGCGAAACCTACCAATTGCAAGCAGGGCAACTTGTGCAGGAATCCATCCGGGTTCTGCCCCGCAATCTTGGCTTAACGGTGGCTATTGATAGCAGTCTAGAACGAATTGAGCGAGTGGATGCCACCAGTGCTTTTTCTAGTATTCCGAATGTGTCATCGGTGGTGACGGGGGAGCAGCCTGCTGATTGCGTGTTGTCTAGAGTGCAAAAAAGGGGACTCTTGACTGGGGAAAAGTCTTCCTCTTCTCCCATTTACTATTCCCAATACGGTCTGTTTTTACCCGGTTTTTATCTGAGTCCCAATACGGTGGGATCTGAGGGGGAAGCGGTAAAGACGGCGGTACAAAGGTTGGTTCCCACGTTGCAAACGTTGTTGGCGGTTAAGTTGTTGCGCTTGAGTGGGAATGAAGGCGCTTCCCGTTTAGGAGTTCGGGCGACACTGGAGATGGTTGCTCCCACCGAACAGGTGCTGATGCAACGAACCACTATCCGGGCTTCAGGGCCCGACCCTGCCAGTGACTCGGTTTCCGCAGATCTGGCTGAAAATGCGGCTCTTATGACAGATTCAGGGATGATTAGTTTGCCGATCGGTAGCCGCATTCAGTACCGAGTTCATAACTACAGTGATGCTCCGGTCTATTTTATCTTGCTCGGTACAGACACCAGCGGTAATGCGATCGCTCTGTTGCCTCCCCATTCTTTCGCCAATCCCAGCGGTTTGGAAACTAACCCGTTACAACAGCAGGCGGTAGGCATTGGTGAGACGATCGTTTTACCAGCAGCTTCCAGTCCTTTTAAATGGGTTCTCCAAGGCCCAACCGGACTGAATGAAGTGCAACTCATCTTGAGTCGATCGCCTCTGATTCAGACTTTGGCTGCTCTGGAAAGTACGCAGCATCCCAGAGGAGATTTTCAACGCCTTGGTATCTTAGTCAGTCCTTTGGAGGTAGCGCGGGCAGTTCTGCAAGACTTACACCAAGCTAGTGTTCCTGCTGCTGAAACTGTCGCTGCAACCCCCGATTCCTTCGCCTTGGATATGAATGCTTGGGCAACTCTCAGTTTTATTTATCAGGTTGTCTGAACAAAATCTACTTCTCTGAAGGTTTCAGATTTTAGATTTCAATCATTTTAGTCCGCTGATTCTATGAAGATTAACTATTGGATTGCCTGTGCTATTTTCTCTGTGGGGCTGAAGGTTTTTGCTGCCCCTACGCCCCCACAGCCGATATTTTTGGCCCAGCTAAGGATTGATCCTGAGATTTCGCAGACTGAGCGGGAGGAACTCCAACAGCTGCGCCTAGAGAAGGAAATACGCGATCGCGTCCAGATGGAAGTCGATCGGGCCTTTAGTCGCACTACAACTTTAATCAATATTTTGCTATTCGTGATGACTCTGTTTCCCTTGGCGACAGCTTTTGGCGTTTGGCTTCTCCGTCGCAGCGTTATCAACCAAATTGTCTCTGAAACCAGAAATGAATTAGAAAAAGAAGTCCAAAAACAACTGGAAACTGAAGTAGCAGATGAATTTAAAAAACAAGCCTTAGCTTTTCAACAAGAAATGCAAAAGTTAGAAGCGGAATTTGTATCTCATCTGTCTCAATTGCAGGCTTTATTTATAGATGGCGATATCGACAAAAAGAATAATTTTAACGAACAAGGAATTGAAAGTTTGAGTCTTCAAGCTGAACCTCAGATACCGACTCTTGCTGAACCACAAATCGAAACTCCTCAAGCTGAAAATGAAGAAAAAATCTCTGTTAATCCTGGCGAACTTTTGAGCGTCGATGAGTATTTAGAACAAGGTAATGTACATTTCACTGAAGGTCGTTATGCAGAGGCCAACAATTGTTATAACCAAGCCCTTAAAATTGAACGCGATTTCCCTGAAACTCGTTATCAAAACGCTCGTGCTTATGCGATGCGAAGGAATATAAATCCAGCTATTGGAAATCTGCAATGGGCAATTGACATTGAGCCTATCTATAAAGAAAAAGCGAAAACTGACTCTGCTTTTGATGAAGTGCGGGAAAATGAGCAATTTCAGAAATTAGTTGATGATTAGTCATTGGTCATATCAAGTCCTGTTGCATCGTTAGTACATGAGTGATCTCGTCAAATTCTCTGTTGTCATCTTTGGTTAAATTTTTACCGCAGATGTAGGCGCTTCGCCTTCCCGTAGGGTAGACAGATGAACGCAGATGAACGCAGATAAGAATAAGAACAGGAATTTTTTAGGTAACCGATCCGTAAGGACATGATATAGCAACCGCCAAGGCGGTTAAGACATTCTGAATTCCTGAAACCCTTGATTATAAACACTTCTTCCCCTAGTCCCTAGCCCCTAGCCCCTAGTCCCTAGCTATATCATTCGTCATTGTGTTTGGTTTATCTGAGAAACGCTATATTGGGGTTGTCGGATTGAGGAAGTGCCATGAATTCAAGGTTGATTGCGATCGCAACAAGTACCACCCTTCTGCTCGGTTACGCCGCCGCTGCCTTTGCCGATGATCCCTACAAAACCAGCAGCAATCAGGTGATAGTGCCTGGACTGCAACCGCGACAGACATATTCAGTTCAGACGACCTCTAATAACGGTCGGGAGGACTCGATGTTTGTGAGCAGCAATGCCTGCGGTGAAGCTATAATTTATAATTCGACAAATTATCAGCGTGTCACCATAAACAACCAAACCATCAGACCTTTCACTCTCTCAACTAAGGGTCAACCATACTGCAATCCGCAGCAGATTCCTACGAGTCCTACAGGGCAACCATCCAACAACCGACCACCTGCCAACAGATAAATCTATTTACAAATATTTTTTCAACAACAATCCTAATTTTTCTTTTGTAGCTGCCGAAACCTTATCCAGGGGAGTAAGAATGGCATACTTTAAGGCTGAGTGAGCATCAGATACAGGCGGATTTTCTACGAGACGCCTCACAGTTTCTTGGATGGCTTTTTGAGCATTTATTGCATTGCGTTGCAGATTGGCAACCACCATTTCTACAGTAACGCCGTCATGGTCTGGATGCCAACAATCATAATCTGTTGCTAGCGCTAACGTTGCATAGGCGATTTCCGCTTCCCTCGCTAACTTCGCTTCTGGCAAATTCGTCATTCCAATCACTGTTGCACCCCAACTGCGGTAAAGATGGGACTCTGCCTTAGTGGAAAATGCTGGCCCTTCCATACAGACATAGGTGCCGCCACGGTGCAGGGTGACATCTGGTAATTCCAGACTAGCAACGGCATCTGCTAAAACCGCCGCTAGATTTTTACACACTGGGTCGCCAAAAGCAATGTGCGCTACAATTCCTGACCCGAAAAAGGTGGATACTCGATTTTTGGTGCGATCGATAAACTGATCCGGCACTACCATATCTAAAGGTTTAACTTCCTCTTTGAGAGAACCAACAGCTGAAGCTGAGATTAAATACTCGACGCCCAACTGCTTCATGGCATGGATATTAGCTCGGAATGGTAGTTCAGAGGGCAAAAGAGTATGATTGCGATCGTGACGTGCCAGGAAGGCAACCCGCGTCCCCTCTATCGTTCCTAGAATTAAAGCATCGGAGGGCAGCCCAAAAGGCGTCTCAATTTGCACTTCTTCCACATCCTTGAGGGCCTCCATTTTATAAAGGCCACTACCGCCAATAATCCCAATCTTCGCTTGAGCCATGTTAATAACCTTAGATATTGTTGCAATCCAAGCTATTTTACAGGCAAATGAGTTATCATTATAAAAGGTGAGTTAACTTTGTCAGTGACCTGTATCACTCGCTTGGTATGTACAGTTTCACAATTATTTTATAATTAGATCACCAAGTAATGTTAGAAAATGTCTGATACTGGGAACACTGAGTTAAGTTGGATACACAAGTTTTCATACAATGATGACAGCTCAAGCTAGTTTACCCAAAGTCCAAGTAGAACAGGTCATCAAGCGGATTTTTGCCCTTCGCCAAATCAGTAGGGCTGACCAACATCTATTGATGACAGCATTGTTATCTCAAAATTCACTCAGCGACATAGATGAGTGCCAAATCAAACGAGTATTTGACGCTCTGCAAAAGGGTATGCTCAGAGTGGTGGATTAAAAAATGTGTCTCAATTCTTTAGCCGAAGCAGAAGTCAATCTCAGAGATTGGCTTCTATTGTTTTTGGAATAAGCGATCGCAGAAAATAGTCAGCTTTTACTCCTGTCCTGCTCGGCTTTTACGAAGTTGTTATGCTTGTGTTCATATAAGAACATTTTTATTTCTTTTCTCCTCTGCTCCTCTGCTCCTCTGCCCCTCTGCTCCTCTGCCCCTCTGCCGCTCTGCTCCTCTGCCCCTCTGCTGCTCTGCTCCTCTGCCCCTCTGCCGCTCTGCCCCTCTGCCATAGTATACTAAGCACGGAAGAGCCGCTCAATCCTCTGCTCGCAACAGCCAAAAACCAGTATAAGTCATTCCCGAATCATCAGGTTGCACCAACAAAAAGTGCAGTTTTTTACTCAGCAGCAGGCGTCCTTCATACATCTGTGCAGCCGCCGAAACTTCCTCATCTGCAAAAGTAGCGACAACCCACCTGTCGTTCAGCCCAGTTTCCAATACTAAACCATCTGGCGTACCTGTGATATAATGAAGAGATACTGGGTGGGATTCTTGTATCCAGCGAGCTATTTGCATCGATCGCTTTCCACCATCAATTACCACACCGGGAACTGCAACTGTTGATGGAATTCCAAGATTGATGGGTAAGAGAAATTCTGGCATTTCAAGAATTGGAACAAGTCGATCGGTAAATGTTTCTTGAAGATCGCCAGCACTAAGTGTGGCAAATCGCCAGCGCTCTCCCCAAAATTTTTCTGGTAGGGGTATGGGGGGTGGTTTTTCGATCGCTAGGGGAGCGTAAGCTTCGCCGCTGTAACCTTCCATGCTGGGGTATTGTTTAGCTCTTTCCTGCAACCATTGCTTTAAAGCATAAGTGCGGCGAGTTGCTTCTACCGGAATTCCCAGCTGCTTTCCAGTCGCTTCAATTAAGCCTAAAGATTGGGGACGAAACACTTGAATTAAATCTGGCAGATGATTATACGATCCGGCTGCGATCAGTAACTGACAAACAATCCAATGGGGAGAGGCTTCTGACTGGGGACAGAAGGCGCTATGAGTTAAGCTGCGCGATCGATCGCAAATCAATAACTCCCACAATGCACTCCCGACTTCATCCTGCAACGGACGACGATAAAAATCAATTTGCCAAATGGTCATTGGTAATTGGTCATTGGGCGTTGGGCATTGGAACGGGGAAGTGACTAATTGTCGTTACCTTCTCCACCGCAAATTGTATCATTGCTTCGGTCGCTGTAAAGCAGGTCGTTATCTTTTTCGCCACAAACCTTGCGATCGCCTTTACCGTCCCGTCAGGTACGTTACCCGCACCCGCCGGCGATCGGTAGGGATGAAGAGTCCGTTGTCCGGTTTCAAGGTAACAAGGACGCTACGCGATCGCGCTTAGCAGGGAAAATCAAGCCAGTGTTTCCGGATCTATGCCGAGACTACGCAATCTTTCTGCCAGCAAAGAAGCCCGTTCCTCCGCTTCAAGACGGCGCTGTTGTTCTTGGATCGCCCCTCTTTCCGCTTGAAAAGCGCGTTCTTCCGGCGTCGGTAGGCGTTGTCCTCGATCGTCATACCAATAAAGCCACTCCCGCGTAATACCCTGATAAGTTCCTCTTTCATTCCCAATTCCCAACCCAATTTCCGGCAACCAAATTGGATTTCCCGACTGCAATTCGTATTTACCATTAACTAAACGATGCACTTCAAAACGTGGCTTTCTCCGACGTTTGGGATTATAAATTACATAAAATAACACCCCCAAATCAGCATAATCTTGCATCTTGGTGCTGTATTCCCCTCGATAAGTTTGGGAAACTACTTCTAGCATCAAAATCGGCACTCGTTCTTCTTCCCAAATTGCATAACTGGAACGTAAATCTTCATCTATAATCCTTTCTACTCCCAAACTGAGAAATCCATCCGGTACATAGGGAGGTTTTTCTCCTTCATAGTACACTGCCATATCAACGCCAAAAAACCAATCCAGTCTATCAGACCAAAGCATAGCTAGCATCGCTTTGAGCAAACCGGGAATCAAATCTTGCAGTTCGTTATCCACAGGAGTATCGTCCGAATCGGGGAGTTCTTCGGTAGAGGGCCAATAAAGTTTAAAATCGTAGTTTAGCATGGTTCATTGTTGATGGCTATGTTTTTTATTTTATGAACATTGACAACTAGCGATCGCGCTAAGCAAGTGTTTCCGGATCTATGCCGAGACTACGCAATCTTTCTGCCAGCAAAGAAGATTGATTTTTTTTTTACTTTTTTTATTATAGATCGACTATCGCCAAATTTGTCCGGCAAGCAACGATGACTGTAGCGGAATGGCACACACGGGTAAGTTCGGCTTTGTCTCCTGTATACCGGCATTCACAAGCGTGCCATTCGACTGTAGCGCAGGTAAAAAAAATCCCACAAACAGGGTTTATTTGGGGTTAAAAGCCATAATTTAGCTAGTCCCATGCGGAAAACCCCCGTTTTTTACAGCCAACAACAATATTTAAGTTGCCAGAGCCGATACAATAAACTAAATATTGGTTTCCAGTCCTGCTAAACAAACATATCAATATGCCTGCCGAAAACCTACCACTTGCAGAATCTCAGCCAACTTTGTCAGTCAGCAATGCAACTGATAAAAACCAAACGATAACTGACCCGGAACTTTTAAAATTAGCTTTAGCAACAAAGCTAAAAACTATGACTGCCGTTCAGGGAGATTTTTATTTCCCGTGCGTGCCATCAATGGTGGGAGAATACGTACAGTTACTTGTAGGGTTGCTAAAGCTTTTAGGACAAAATCCGACGCCAGAACATATTAATAATTTGCGTCAGTTAGTCGAAAAAGGTATATCGGATGGATTTCAAATTTCACCTCATGCGCGGTTAATCGTGAACTACCAACCAGCGGAAGCAAATAAAGGTTTAGCTGGTGGCATTACAATTAATACCAAAGTTCATGTAGAAACACTAGCAGATAAATATAAAACTTGGCCGGAAACCAGGAAAGATCCTTTATTTGGCAGTCATCCCGATGCGAAAGTGATGGCAGTTTTATCCCAATTAGGCGACCCGGCGCGGACACCAATTTTAGATGTGGGTGCGGGAACGGGTCGCAACAGTATACCATTGGCAAAGTTAGGTCACCCGGTTGATGCGATCGAACTCACGCCTATTTTTGCCGAAAAATTGTCGGCATCTGTTACAGCAGAAAATTTACCGATCAAAGTCATCCAAGGTGATGTTTTAGATCCGTTGTTGCGGGTGAAACCAGCTTACTATAAATTTGCGATCGCATCCGAAGTTGTCTCTCACTTCCGCTACACCGACCAAGTGCGTTTGTTCCTAGCTAAAATGTGCGATGGACTGCAAACTGGAGGTTGGCTTTTGTTCAGCGCTTTTTTGGCTGCAAACGATTACGAACCAGATATCTTGGCGCGGCAAATGTCAGAACTATCTTGGTGTTATCTGATCTCAAGAGATGAACTTAAATCAGCTATGGATGGTTTGCCATTAGAAATGATATCCGAGGAATCTGCGATCGAATACGAACAAAATCACCTGCCAAAAGAAGCATGGCCTCCCACAAGTTGGTATGTTAGTTGGGCAACGGGTCGCGATTTATTTCCCCTGCCACAAAATCCGCCAATGGAGTTACGTTGGATACTCCTGAAACGCAAATAAGTAGTCATTGGTGATATCATATCCGGTTACATCGGGACGCTAAAAAATCTCTTTTCATAAGCTGCTACGCATCTAATTTCACAGTCAGTTTTTCTGAGCTTCTTGTGGGATGGGCATCCTGCCCGTCCTTGTATTCGATTTAGATGCGTAATAGCTTATCTGCGTTTATCTGCGTTCATCTGTCTACCCTACGGGAAGGCGAAGCGCCTACATCTGCGGTAAAAATTTAACCAATGATTCCCACAGAAAAGGCCGATGTAACCGGGCATGATATGATAAGTCATTAGTATAAAAAACAGCGAAACCCAAGGTATTTGTTGGGTTTCGTACCTCAACCCAACCTACAAAGCTAACTCAGAGATACCCCCAAACCCCCCTTTTTAAGGGGGGCTTAGATCGCAAGACCTAGAATTTAGGCGCTGGCTAGAATTGGCTCAAGTTTAGCTGCACTTTCTGGTGCGTAAATTTGAGTTACGTAGTCAGCGATCATGCGATCGGTATTGAAAGCAGGCGAGTTTGTTTTAATCGACGCCTTCATCATCTTAATCCAACCGTGAGGAATCCCGTTTTTATCTTGGTTATAGTAAAGAGGAACGATTTCCTCTTCCAGTAACCGATAGAGAGATTCCGAATCAATTCGATCTTGCAATTCTTGGTCGCTGGTGTTGGCATCTTCGCCGATCGCCCAACCGTTAGTCCCCTTTCCGTTAGCATCGGCAATATAGCCTTCGCACCACCAACCGTCCAAGACGCTGCAATTGATACCGCCGTTGAAGCAGACTTTTTGACCGCTTGTACCGGAAGCTTCTAGCGGACGACGGGGGTTATTTAACCAGACATCCACACCTTGCACGAGTTTTTGGGCAGTGTAGATATCGTAATTTTCGATAAAGGCGACGCGATCGCGAATTGCGGGATCTTTGCACCACTCCATCAACTGCTGAATAATCCGCTTACCTTGTTCGTCTGCTGGGTGAGCTTTGCCTGCGAAGATAATTTGTACAGGTCGTTCCTTGTTGCCAAAAATCTTCAAAGCTCGTTGGGCATCGCGTAAAATTAGATGACCGCGCTTGTAGAGACTGAAACGTCGCGCAAAGCCTAGAGTCAAGACTTTTGGGTCTAACAGCGAGTCAGCTATCTTGACAAAATCGGGTTCTTCTTCACGCCGTTCTCGTGCTACTTTAATCCGATCGCGCGTATGGGCAATCAAACGTTCTTTTAGCATTTGGTGTCGCCACCACAGCTCTTCATCGGGAATTTCGTCTACTTTCGCCCACATCTTGGGGTCGGCGGCGCGAGTTGACCAATCCTCGCCTAAGTAGTCACAATACAAGTCTGCCATCAGAGGCGCTGTCCAAGTGCGTGCGTGGACGCCATTGGTAATGTGGCCGATGGGAACTTTATTTTCAGCTTTGTCAGGATAGAGGATGTTCCACATTTTGCGAGAAATTTCGCCGTGGAGTTTGCTGACGCCGTTAGCAGCGCGAGACATCCGCAGTGCCAAAACAGTCATGCCGAAAGGTTCCCAGGGGTCGCCCAGACGACGAGATCCTAAAGCCAAGAACTGATCCCGTTCCAAGCCTAGTTGCGGCCAATAGTGGGCGAAGTAGGAGTCGATCAAATCGGGAGAAAAGGCATCGTGTCCGGCGGGAACTGGGGTGTGGGTGGTAAAGACGCTACGATCGCGCACCGATGCTTCCACATCGTAAAATGACTTGCCACTGCGTTGAATTTCTTGACGCGCAACTTCCAGGGTGCAGAAAGCCGCGTGTCCTTCATTCATGTGCAAAACCGAAGGCTTGATTCCCAATGCTGTTAAAGCTTGTACGCCACCAATTCCCAGTACTACTTCTTGGGCGATGCGTGTGTCTTGGTTACCGCCATACAGGTGTCCCGTCAACCAGCGATCGATCGGGTCGTTGTCCGTGCGATCGGTATCCAGCAAGTAAAGATTAACACGACCGATCCGTGCCAACCAGACTTGCACTTTGACAATCCGCTGCCGAATTTCCAGACTAACCGTTATCGGTTCCCCGCGATCGTTTTTCAACAGATCGATCGGCATTTCCTCAAACGAATTGTCGTCGTAGTGTTCTTCTTGCCAACCTTGGCGATTCAAGCTTTGATGGAAGTAACCCTGACGGTACAGCAATCCTACACCAACTAAAGGCACGCCCAAATCCGAAGCCGATTTGAGGTGATCTCCCGCTAAAATCCCCAAACCGCCTGAGTAGATGGGCAAAGATTCGTGGATGCCAAATTCGGCGCAAAAGTAGGCGACTGGGTTTTTGCGAGTAATTTCGGGCGCAACGCGATCGGCCCAAGTGTCTTTTTCCGTCATGTAGCGATCGAACTGTTCGGCTAGTGCCTTCACCCGTTTGATGTAAACTGGGTCATTAGCTAGCTGCGTCAATCGCACGTAGCTGGTAGATTCTAGCACCGCAACGGGGTTGTGCTTAGACTCGTGCCACTTTTGGGGATCGATGTTGCGAAACAGGGATAAGCGATCGCCCGTCCAACTCCACCAGTAGTTGTAGGCAATGTCTGCCAATCGCTTCAGAGGATAAGGTAACTTCTCGCGTAGCTTTTCGATCGTGGTCATAGAACGGTCATTGGTCATAGTTTAGGATTCTATTGTTTCTTGTGCTAGCCAAACAAAATGCGATCGAGTCATCTCATCTTCAAAGCTCTTCAACAATCTGATCGACTCGATTAACTTATTCCTTAGTTATATATTTCGCGCATCTGATTGAAATATAGCATTATCGGATTTTGAAACTTAGTAATGTGTTTTTTGCACTTTTTAGGGTATTATCCTGAGTCATATCATGTCCGGTAACATCGATTGCCTAAAAAAATCGCTCTTTTATCTGCGTTCATCTGCGTTCATCTGTCTTCATCTGCGGTAAAAATCTAACCCCCGATCGCAACAGACAATTTCCAGTATCATTCTTACACTATCGTAATTGCGAAAACTTATGTACTTTAGCAACCTAATCGATTAGCATCGTTTATATGTACTTGGGAAACACAGTAGCAAGTCCCGACGCCCCTAGCCCCTTAAAACTCCTATGAACCCTGCCCTGACTCAATTTGGAAATCAAATGTCCCGCTTAACTGGCGTGCGGGCGATTATGAAGGATATTAAAGAAACTTTGCAAGCGGGCAAAGGGCAGGAATTTATTAACTTAAGTCCTGGAAATCCGGTGATTTTGCCCGAAGTTGAGCAGATGTGGCGGGATTACACTAAAGAATTGCTCGATAGTCCAGATTATGGTAAAGTAGTTTGTCGCTACGGTGATTCTCAGGGTTATGAGCCATTAATTGATGCAGTAGTCACCGACTTTAATCGTCGCTATGGGTTGAATCTCACAAATCGCAACATACTGATTACCCCAGGCAGTCAAAGTCTCTATTTCTACGCTGCTAATGCCTTTGGCGGATATACCACAAGTGGGCAATTAAAGCAAATTGTTCTGCCCTTAAGTCCAGATTACACGGGTTATGGCGGCGTGACTTTAGTACCGGAGGCGTTATTAGCCTACAAGCCTAAATTGGATATTGATGAGCCTAGCCATCGTTTCAAATACCGCCCCGATTTCAGCCAACTCGAAATTAATGAAAGTACTGGTTGCGTTTTATTCTCCCGTCCCTGTAATCCTACGGGAAATGTCCTCACGGATGATGAAGTACGCAAAATAGCGGCTTTGGCTGCGCCTTACAATCTGCCAGTATTAATTGATTCTGCGTATGGACCTCCCTTCCCGGCGTTGAATTTTACGGAAATGACGCCGATATTTGGGGATAATGTTGTCCACTGCATGAGTTTATCCAAGGCTGGTCTACCGGGGGAACGGATTGGAATTGCGATCGGGGATGAACAGGTAATTCAGGTACTGGAGTCGTTCCAGACAAATATGTGTATCCATTCATCTCGGTATGGACAAGCGATCGCCACTCGTGCGATCGCCAGCGGTAGGCTAGCCGACATCGCCACCCAAGTCATTCGTCCCTACTATCAGAAAAAGTTCGATGTAGTAGAAAGCACTATAGAACAGGCAATGCCCAAAGATTTGCCCTGGTTCCTGCATCGCGGCGAAGGAGCGATTTTTGCCTGGTTGTGGTTAAAAGATTTACCGATGACGGATTGGGAATTATATCAGGAATTAAAGAAAGTTGGCGTAATTGTAGTTCCTGGTAGTTCTTTCTTCCCCGGCTTAAGAGAAGATTGGCAACATAAAAATGAGTGTATCCGCATCAGTCTCACCGCCACCGACGAGGAAATTGTTGTTGGGATGCAGCGTTTGGCGAAGGTAGTACAAGAAGTTTATTCCGTTGTCAGTGCTTAATAGCTAATTCCTGATTCGTCAAATAGCACTAAGCAGCTATTCAAGCATGGTTGGAAAGAGTTAAAAGGCAACCAAAATATATTAGTATTAACGAATGACAAATGATACTTGGTTAGAAATAGGCGAAATTGTATCGGCGCAAGGTCTAAATGGAGAGGTACGAGTCTATCCCGACTCGGACTTTCCCGAACGGTTTGAGAAACCGGGAAAGCGTTGGTTATTGCGATCGGGCCAGACTGAACCGCAACCGATCGAATTATTGTCGGGTCGCTATATTCCTCACAAGGGGATATATGTGGTAAAATTGGCGGGAGTGAACGATCGCACCCAAGCAGAGGCGTTGCAAGGTTGCAAGCTAATGGTTCCCGAAAGCGATCGTCCAAATTTAGAAGAAGATGAGTTTCACGTATTAGATTTAATTGGTTTGGAAGTATTTAATCAATTGACTGGCGAATCTATTGGCGTCGTGGAAGATATCGCTACTGCTGGTAATGATGTGCTAATCGTTAGTCCGGTGTCTTCAATGACTAAGAAAAAACAAATTTTGATTCCGTTTGTCAAAGCGATCGTACCTGTGGTAGACTTGGAAAATAGAAGAATTGAAATCACACCACCGACTGGATTGTTGGAAATTTGATTTAAAATGAATAATATAAAACCATCAAATAATACCTTATATAGTCAAGAAATTTATCAAAGAATTTCAGACAATATTCAAAAGGTAATGAAAGGGCAAACCACAGCAATTAGAAAGTTACTATGTGCTTTTGCTAGTGGCGGTCACGTTCTGCTAGAAGATTATCCCGGAACTGGCAAAACCACCTTAGCAAAAGCCCTATCATTCTCTATTGATGTCAGCTTTAAGCGTATTCAATTTACCCCCGACCTCTTACCGTCCGATATCTTGGGCGTTTCCATGCTAGACCCAAACGAACGCACCTTTCATTTCCATGAAGGGCCAATTTTTGCTAATATTATCTTAGCTGACGAAATCAATCGCGCTTCACCGAGAACGCAATCGGCGCTATTAGAAGCGATGGCAGAATTTCAAGTCAGTATTGATGGTAATCTGCGAAAACTTACAGATCCATTTTTTGTTATCGCTACTCAAAATCCAGTCGAATCTCGCGGTACTTACCCCCTTCCCGAAGCTCAAATGGATAGATTTGCGCTGCAATTTAGTCTGGGATACATATCACCAGAAGATGAAGTGAATCTACTTTCAGAACAAATTCAGCAACATCCAATTGATACTATTAAACCTTGCGTTAATTTAGAGGATGTAATAAAATTAAAACAGCAGGTAAAACAAGTCAGAATCAGTCAAGAATTAAAACGCTACCTAGTAGATATTGTCAATGCTACTCGGTCAGCAGAAGGTGTACAATTAGGTGCGAGTCCCAGAGGTTCCCTGGCGTTAATGAAAATTGCCCAAGCATTAGCTTTATTTGATGGTTATGAATTTGTGACGCCAGAACATATTCAAGAATTGGCGGTAGCGGTAATCGCACATCGATTAGTGATGGAACCGCAAGCGCGTTTTTCTGGAAGAACCGCCGCCAGTGTTGTGGAAGAAATCATTAAATCTGTTCCTGTTCCTACTTAATGAAAATTAGAAACCTGGTTTCTAGGTGTGAATAAGGAGATAACCAAATCCCAATGAACCGTTTTTTCTATCGGCTTTTCCACTTCGCTTATGGGATTGAACAATCGCAGAGAAGACGATTGACAACCAATGGAGTGATAATTTTATTATGCGTGATTATCTCAGCCACTCTAGGCTTAGATACCAATCAAAACATGACTTATCAGATATTTACTTTCCTATTATCAATTCTCATCATATCAATCGTTTCCAGTCGCTTTTTTACTTTCCGTTTCAATGCAGTTCGGATGTTACCTCGATTTGCCACAGTTGGGGTAAACCTGAAATACCGCATTGTGATTCACAACAAAACCAACAAGACGCAAAATAATCTCAAATTATTGGAAAGTTTTGCTGACCCCCGTCCAACTTTTAAAGAATTTATCGAAAACCCCGAACCTGGAGAAGAAAAACGTAATTTTTTTGATAGATATGTTGGATATTATCGCTGGCTGTGGTTAATTGCCAGGAAACGGGTAGCCACAGCGAAAGCAATAGATTTACCCGCACTTCCACCCAACAGTAAAACCGAAGTTGTCTGTGAAATCACACCAACTTACCGAGGCGTAATTCGGTTTGCTGATTTGACAGTTATTCGACCCGATGCTTTTGGTTTATTTAATGCTTGCGTGACAAATTATTTACCCCAATCTTTGTTGGTTTTGCCCAAATTATACAACCTACCACCGATTAAACTTCCTGGTTTAAGGAGATATCAATCAGGTGGTGTAGCGTTAGCTTCATCAGTGGGAGATTCAGAGGAATTTCGGTCTTTACGAGAATATCGTCCAGGAGACTCCCTGCGAAAAATTCACTGGAAAAGTTGGGCGAAAGTCGGTAAACCAATTGTCAAAGAAGAACAGGATGAATTTTTTGTTAGACACGCCTTAATTTTAGATACATTCCAAAGTCAAAAGTATAGCGAAATTTCAGAAGAAGCAGTTGCAATTGCGGCTTCCTTAGCTTGTGAGGTGCAAACCCAAGAATCTTTATTAGACTTGATGTTTGTGGGACAGGAAGCTTATTGCTTTACTTTCGGTAGAGGATTGAGTCATACTGATAAAATGCTGGAAATCATCGCATCGGTTGTTGCTTGTCGTGATAAATCTTTTGATTCTCTCATCCCCACCGTGATGGAGAGAATTTCCCTATTGAGTGGCTGTATTTGCATCTTTCTCTGTTGGGATGAAGACCGCCAAAAATTAATTAATTATCTCAAAGCAATGGGAATTCATACCTTAGTATTAATCTTAACAGATCTAGGAAAATTAGACAACTTCGATGCCGAATCAATGCAGGGTAATATAGCCAATTTCCGTATCTTAAATTTAGGCAAAATCCAAGAGGAATTAATGCAGCTATGAAAATACCAATGCTTAGCCTGGGTGCAGGTTTAATCTTTTGGGGTTGGCAAACGGGAATGTGGATTTTTGCCATACCAATGGCTATCATTATCGAAGGTTCTCGCTTGATTTCCTGGCGGTGGGATTTCTCTAATGCTGATGTCCGCCGGATAGCTAATTTATCTCTAATTATTCTAATTTTTCTATTTATTTTTCTGGTAATTCAAAACCCCACTTTTTACTTCATTTATACTCTTTTGCAGTGGCTTCCAGTTGTCTCGTTCCCACTGCTGGCTACTCAAACTTACTCGTTGGAAGAGAAGATTGATGTAACGACACTTTTTTTATTATTTAATGAGGGTAATTTTGAGATAAATAAGCGGTATACGATTAATATTAGTTATTTCTATCTCGCTATTTGTATTTTAGCCGCTAGTAACGCCAATATTGGGAATATCTCTTTTTATATTGGGATGTTTGTCCTGTCAGCAATTGCGCTGTGGTCGTTGCGGTCTAAACGATTTTCACCGATGCTTTGGCTTTGTTTTATTCTAACGGCTGGAACAATGGGATTTATTGGACAACTTGGATTGCATCAACTCCATGTTAATTTAGAAGACCAGGTAGCCACATGGTACAGCAATGGCAATGAACAACAAACAAATTCGTTAAAGAAACAAACGAATATTGGAGATATTGGCGTATTAAAGCGGTCGAATGAGATTGTTCTCCGAGTCGCTACAGAAAATAAAAAAAGTTCTGCCCGAATCTTGAGGGAAGCAACTTTTAATAAGTATAAAGGTTCGATGTGGGTAGCAGCAAAACCTGAGTTTATTGCTGTAGAATCTGAGAAAGATGGTACGACTTGGCGTTTGGGAAATAAATCTGCAAATAGTTCTAAAATTACTATTTCTGCTAATCTTCGTAGTAATCAAGGCTTATTAACTCTACCAGATGGAACATTTAAAATTGACGAATTACCAGTCAGTCGGATGGAGAAGAATAAGTATGGTACGGTAAAAGTAACCAAAAAAATTGATGCTATAACTTACCAAATTTATTTTAATAATAATCTTTCTTTCGATAACCCACCAATAGAAGAAGATTTGCAAATACCCAATCAAGAAAAGCTAGCAATTAATCAAATCCTTCGCCAATTGAATATCCAAGGGAAATCACCCCAAGAAATAGTAAACCTTGTAGATAAATTTTTTAATCAAAATTTTACTTATTCCCTCCAACTGGCGGGTAAAAATAATTATTCAACGGCTTTATCAAGATTTTTACTACAAACTCGTTCTGGACATTGTGAATATTTCGCCACTGCAACTACACTTTTATTACGTGCAGCAGGTATCCCAGCGCGTTATGCTGTTGGATATTCTGTTCACGAATTTAGTCCTTTAGAAAATCAATATATTGTCCGCAGTCGTCATGCTCATGCTTGGACAATGGTATATTTGAATAATAAATGGCAAGTTTTAGATACAACGCCTGCTGATTGGACGAATATTGAGGATGCAGCAGCTTCTAAATTAGGATTCATTTCTGATTTATGGTCGCTGTTTAATTTCAAACTAAGATATATCATAGGTAGCAAGGACTTAAAGTATGGATGGTGGTTAATCTTTCCGTTGATATTGATTCTGATGTGGAAATTTGGCGGTAAAAAAGATGTGCGACGTCTATCTATTAAACGGATATTGCCGAAATCTATCGCTAAATCTGAGTTAAATAGGAATGATTCGGAATTTTATTTAATCGAAAAAGCATTAAATGAGTTAGGATTAACTCGTCACTCTTCTGAGTCTTTAAAAAACTGGATTAAGCGGTTGAAAGAGGATTCAATTCCATCGGATTTAATTGATGATATGATACCTATAGTTGAGCTTTATTATCGCGAGCGATTTGACCCGGAAGGTATTAAAGAGACTGAAAAAACTATGTTAAATTCTTATATTCAATTGTGGCTAGATAAATATTGTCGAGTATTAAAATAATATCATGTCTGTTGGCATCCTTATTCTATAGTAGAGGCGGGTTTATGTAGGATATAGCTAGGGACTAGGGGTTAGGGGCTAGGGAAGAAGGGAATAGAATCAAGGGTTTCAGTAACTCAGAACGTCCTAACCACCTTGGCGGTTGCTATATTTATGAGCAACAGAGTTTTTCTATAAACCCGCCCCTACAACACCTCAAACTTATCAGTTGTAGCCCCGTCAGGTTTTTTGGTGTGCGCGATCGCAGGTTTACGTCTTTCAAATTCGGTGTTTATCTGGAGTGCGATCGCGCTAAACTAAAGGCAACATAATTTCAAACTCCGTGGCGCTGTCAACCTGGGATTCTGCTGCTGAGACGTTAAGCGCATCGGCATCGCTTTGGGAATGCGATCGCATCACAAATTTTCCCCCATGTTTTGCAGTCACAATTCGATAACTAAGCGCCAAACTTGTTTCTTTTTCAGTACGTCTTTCGATGGAGAAAGATTCCAGAATCTGCTTTTGCGCGTTCTCAGATAAACCAGGCCCATTGTCCGCAATTTTAATCGAAACCCAGCGAGGTAATGGTTCACCTGTATTTGCCGCAGGTTCCAGGGAACAAACTTTGGTTGTGATTTCAATCCGAGGTTTGCGGCCAGGATTTTTTCGGATTTGCCCCTGGAATTCCATAGCAAATTTTTGGTGAACCGCCTCATTGAGCAAGGCATGAACAGCATTAATGAGGATATTCATAAACACTTGATTGAGTTGGCCAGCAAAGCAAGGTACAGGCGGTAAATTCCCGTAATTTTTGACAATTTCGATTTCACTTGTCAGACGGCTTTTCAGCAGCAGCACGATACTATCTAGCAAAGCGTGCAAATCGGCTGGCTTCGGATAAACTTCATCAATATGGCAGAAGTTTTGCAGACTTATTACTAATTTTTTTAACCGTTCCGCTCCAGTTTTGATACTTTCGATCGCACGCGGCAAGTCTTGTCGTAAAAAATCAAATTCAATATCTTCTTTTAGTTCGGCGATCTCGTTGGGTATCTGGGGCAGGTGGTTTTCGTAAGCAGAAACGATCTCCATCAAACTTTCGGTGTACATCGATACATGAGTTAAGTTCCCCCAAATAAAACCCACCGGGTCTAAAATTTCGTGTGCAACCCCATCCACTAAACGCCCCAAACTAGCCATTTTCTCACTTTGAATCATCTGGGCTTGGGCGCGTTCGTACCGTACCTGAGTTTCTATGCCTCGAATTTGCCAGTAGGCGATATGTAATTCATGAATATCTAACATTTGATAGGTGTTCGGTTCTGTTTTGACTACAACTGGTTCTCCCAAAAGTTCGGGCGATCGCCGCAGTGCGTGCTGAGCTGCCGCCAAAATCGGCATACTATCCGGCAGAATTAAAACGTCAGTGCGAGCATAGGTGTAGAGAATGTGCAGCGGTTTGTGCAAAAATAGTTCCAGTCTGTGAGGACGGATCAGGTATTCCAACAACCTCAGCCGCGAGAGCATCCCGGCAAATTTACCATGATCGACCAGGATAGCTCCAGGCAGTCGGGGATATTTCTCAAAAACGCGGGCAACTTCTATACCCAGGCAGTCGGTTGGAACTTGAAAACTGTACAGTCGCAGTTCTCGGAGGGTTGATTCTATCGTGAGGTCTCGATCGCTGCCCTCGGACAAGTGCGGGGGAGAGACAATATTGTTGTTTGGCACGATGCTTCCGACCTATAACTATGCAGGAAACTGGATTTAGCTCCTCAAATAGCCTACCATTTCCACAAGTTTTGGTTCTATCCAAACGACACAGAGCAGTAAGTGGCCATTGCCCATCCACCCAGCCAATATTTCAACCCAGGGGCAGCAGGATCTCAAATTCTGTTCCAGTACTCTGTGGCGATTCCCCTAGCGCATCCGCGTCGAGGAGCGATCGCGATCGCAAATTCAATTTGCCCCGGTGCTTTTCGGTCACGATTTGATGACTGATCGCCAACCCCAGTCCCGTTCCCTTCCCAACAGGCTTAGTAGTAAAGAAAGTTTCAAAAATCCGCCCCTGAATTTCCAGCGGGATACCAGGCCCGTTATCAGCAATGCGAACTGCTGCCCATGTAGAATTATCAACTTCTATCACTTCAGTAGCAATCTCAATTTGGGGTTTCCATCCATACGTCGGTTCGCCGTTCGATTCTTTCTGCTCCATCAGTGCATCGATCGCATTACTAATAATATTCATGAATACCTGACTCAGCTGACCTGAGTAACAGGGTACTGGCGGCAGTTGGCCATATTTTTTCACCACTTCAATGCTGTGTTTGACGCGGTTATGTAGAATTAACAAGGTACTTTCAAGGCATTCATGCAGATCGACTGCTTTTTTATTACTCTCTCCCATATGCGAGAAATTACGCAGACTATTAACTATCTTGACTAATCGTTCTGTCCCCATTTTCATGCTGTCAATCATTTTCAGCATATCTTCTTGTAAAAACTCAAATTCTATTTGTTCCTTAATTTCCTCAATTAGCGGCGGTTTTTTGGCAATTTCTCGATCGTAAGCTGAAATTAATTTAATCAGATCTTGGCTGTAATTCGATAGGTATTCCAAATTTCCTGAAATAAAGTTAACTGGATTTATAATTTCGTGAGCTACTCCAGCCACCATCTGCCCCAAGCTCGCCATCTTTTCGGTTTGCATCATCTGAGACTTGGTTTGTTCCTTCAGTAGCCGTGTTGTCAGTTCGTGAATGTGCGACTGGGCGCTCAGCAATTGATGTACATCTAACAATTTATAAAGTCTCGGCTCCATTTCAACTACAATCGGTTCGTAAAGTAACTCCGGCGATCGCTGCAAAGACCGCCTCGCTGCCATCACAATTAAAGTGTCGCTTGGAAAAATTAAAATATCGGTGTGGGCCAATACATATAAACACTTAATCGGTCGCTTTAAAAACAGTTCTAGTCCGTAGGGGCGGCTCATACACTCTAAAAATCGCCGTCTGGAAATCATTCCCGCAAACTGACCGAGGTCTGTCAAAACAACTCCAGGCAGCAGCGGGTTGTCTTTTAATGCCTGTGCTACTTCACTGCCTGGTCGATCGCTCTCTATACTAAAATCATAGAGGGACAAGTCTTGGAGGGTTGACTCCAAACTCAGTTCTTGCGTTGCTGATGAGTGCAGAACTGACATTTCGGGATATGACTGTTTTAAAGCAAACATAACGTTATGTCTCAATAAGTTCTTTTAGTTTGTATAACATGATTCATATTATAATCTATTTTTTTAGGTATGTTTTTTTTAAATCAAAACTTTAGATTTGGAAAATTTTAACCTGATAAAAACCTTTTTTTAACTAAAGCTTAACCTAGTCGCTGTAAATAAACCGCGCTGAATTGGGGTACTTTTAAATATTGGGAATTACTGATAAGTAGGTGGGCATAATTAAACGTAAAACTGCCAGGCCCTTAGAAACCCGGTTTCTGGGAGTTCCGCTTTGTAGGTTGGGTTGAGGCACGAAACCCAACCTACAAGAAATGGCTATAGCTAGAGAACGCTGACGCGATCGCGTCCCAATGCTTTGGTGCGATAAAGTGCCCGATCGGCTGCCGCGATCAAGCTTGCAGGCGTTAATTCCGAGTCAGGAACCATAGTAGCTACACCCAAACTTATGGTCACATAAGGTATAATGCAGGACTTGATATGAGGGATTTGTAGCGCTTTAACATTCATTCGGATTTGCTCTGCTAAGGTGACAGCACCAGCTGCTGAGGTGTTAGGCAGAATTACAGCAAATTCTTCGCCTCCGTAACGCGCTACTAAATCCGCCGGTCGCTTTACAGAAGAACTAATTGCTTGAGCTACTTGCTGCAAACAAGCGTCTCCTCCTAAATGGCCGTAGGTGTCGTTGTAGCTTTTGAAACAATCGATATCGCACATAATCAAAGATAGCGGTACTTGTTCCCGGCAAAGTTCGTGCCACTTGCTGTCCAGGTATTCGTCAAATCGACGACGATTAGCAACTTTGGTCAAGCCGTCAGCGGTGGCGAGGATCTGTAACTCCAGGTTAGCTTTCTCAAGCTGGTGATAAAGTTGGCCAATTAGTTGAGATGCTAATTCGTGAATTTGCGATTGAGCGACAAGTAATTGATGCACATCTAACAATCTGTAAACCCTTGGCTCCATTTCAACGACAATTGGTTCGTAAAGTAGTTCTGCCGATCGCTGCAAAGACCGACTAGCTGCCATCACAATTAAAGTATCGCTGGGAAAAATGAAAGTATCGGTATTGGCTAAAAGATATAAAGATTTAATCGGTCGCTTCAAAAAAAGTTCCAGTCCGTAGGGGCGACTCATATATTCCAAAAATCGCCGACGAGAAATCATGCCCAAAAGCCGATCGCATTCTGTCAAGATAACTCCAGGGAGCAGCGGATTATCTTGAAATGCCATAGCGACTTCGCCACCTGGGCGGTCGCTTTCCACTGTAAAATTGTACAGCGACAACTCTTGCAGCGTTGACTGCAAACTGAGTTCCTTCGTCTGTAACGTAGCTAGAACTGATAAGTCGAAAGAGATCTGTTTCGCAACAAACATTAAGGAATTCCTCGGTCAGTTCTTGGAGTCTATATTGCGAGATGCTGAAAATACCCTGTAATACCACTACTACTTAATTTTTTATTTCTACACAGAGGCAGACGACGCGCAGGTGTTCCAGGCGCAGCGTAGGTATCTCTTGCAGATTAATCCTGAAATTTTATACTACCTTATTCTAACTACTGGGAAAATCAAAATATACATAAAATAATATCTACTAAAAAAATTAAATAATCGATAAGCTTTTTTAACTATAAATTAACCAATTCTTAAACATTCGATCGTTTTACTTAAGATTTGGAGGCTTAGGAGAGTTTTGTGCTATATGCTTTGCAGCCGCTAAGAGCCGCTCCGAAAAATACCAGTCGGCGGAGAGAAACCAGGATTATTGTTGGGGAAGAGTGCGATCGCGATCCTTGGAGTAAGTCAACAAACCCGGTTTCTCGTCCCAAACAACAGAAAACAGGTTGGTATTTTTTGTCAAGGCATGAGCGCAAAAAAGAAATCATCAACAGTAAATGGCACGTAGGAATGAAACTCCACCTTAGCAATGCCGTGCCGGTTTAATTCTAGCTGCTGGGGCAAAGATTCCGATTGCCCATCTGGTAAACTGGGCTGATTAGCTACCGTGCTGGTCTGACCGAGGAAATTTCCCTCCCGGTCATAGGCCGTTAAGACGACAATTCTGGTACTGCAAACAAAGGCTCCGGCCCAGCAGCTGGGTTTGTCAAAATAGGCACTCAGGCTCATCAGATTTCCCATTGGGATGAGGACTGTCGATCCGGATTTGGCCGTAAATTCTGGGTTAGAAGGTTCTATAGCGATCGCACCACTAAACCGGATACCCATCTGGCGATACTGGTCGTTTACGCGCTCAAATGCCGTTAAATCCTCGAAATCAAGCCGTATTAGCCTTGGACTTGCCAGTTCCATTTGGGCTAGTTGCAACATCATAAGATTAACCTAAACAGCCTAGTAGATGACTACACAACGCAAGTGAATGATTCCCTGTAATCTCGGTCAAAAATTTTGACCGTTCTCTTTATCTGCTTACAGAATATCGGTTAATACTGAGGCTTGATTCGCCCTTGTGGGTGAAAAGAGGGATATACACCGTTATAGGAAGAGGACTGTGCGATTCGAGGGTTCGTGTACCGCAACGGGATACGAAAAGGCATAAGAGCCTAAGCCCCATCTAGAGGTACTCTGACTCCTCTGATGTAACTGTCCTTTCCTTGAGGGTGCAAGTCCCTCCCAGCAGGTGTTTGTTGTGAAAGCGCTCTCTTACCCCGTCAAGGGCGACCATAGCTGAGAGAAAAGCCAGAAACTGAGGGAACCTAACCCTTATGACTGGTGAGCAAGATCGAAACGAGTAACCGAAAGGTGAAGTCATGCTTAAAGCGTCGTAATTCCTAATGGACAACGTAGGTTATTCAGTCCAGGCCAAAAGGTAAGGATAAGGGGATAGCGACTCGTCAATCGACTATTCAG
>Ga0163155_10001286_pt1 | contig 30492 bp, 27 predicted proteins | sample OliLakLV19SP4G1_FD_148611 | JGI IMG/M metagenome (GOLD analysis project Ga0163155, IMG submission 148611) | Freshwater microbial mat bacterial communities from Lake Vanda, McMurdo Dry Valleys, Antarctica - Oligotrophic Lake LV.19.SP4.G1 | ecosystem: Environmental > Aquatic > Freshwater > Lake >... | reverse complement strand
ATTGCCAACGCAACCATCGAAGCCAATCTCGAAAGCTCGCGCTGGACCGTGGACGGGAAGGGCAGTGCCACCGACGTGGCGCCCGGCGGCGCGGTCGACGCGCTCCTCGCCGGCAAGCAAGATCTGGCTTTCGCGCTGCAAACGACAGGCCCGGGCCAGATGCAGCTGTCGTCGCTCTCGCTGCGCGGTGAACGCCTGTCACTCATCGCCAGCGGCGACATCATACGCGACGCATTGAACCTCGACGCCGAAGCGACGATCACGAACCTGAACACGCTGTCTAAAGAACACGAAGGCCGCGCCAACCTGGACGTCCACATCGCCGGTACAACCGATGCCCCGCGGCTCAGCGGCAAGGCAACGCTGTCGGCGGGCAAGCTCTTCGGCCGCGCCGTCGAAACGCTGGGGATCGACCTCGCCGAAGCCGACGCCAAAGGGATGAGCCGCCTCACCATCAAAGGCGACTACGACGCACGTCCGGTCGACGGCACGGCCAACGTGGCGTGGCGCCCCGAAGGCGGCGCGCGCATTGAAGCGCTCAACCTCGTGCTCGACTCGTTGACGCTGAAAGGCGACGCCACCGTTCAAGGCGCGGGCTTGATCGACGGCGCGTTCGCCGTCGACGCGCGCGACCTCGCTGAGATCGCGCCCTTCGTCGGCGTCAACATGGAAGGCGCGCTCGCCGGCACGCTGCGCTTCGCCGCGAACGGCGACCGCCAGTCGCTCAACCTCGCGCTCACCGGCCCCAGCTTGGCTGTGGAAGGTGCGGCGTTCGACGGCGTCGCCGTCACCGGCACGATCGGCGATCTCTTCGGCGCCGTGTCGCCGAACCTGCGCGTCAAGGCGGCGTACGCCGACTTCGACGGCTTCGACCTCGAAGCGGTCGACGCGACGGCGCAAGGATCGCTCACCGCGCTCGCCGTCAACGCCAAGGCGCAACGCGCAGGCACGGCGATCACAACCCGCGCGACACTGAGGCTGGAAGCCAAGCCGAACGTGATCTCGGTCGCCACGCTCCAACTCACGCGTGGCGACAAGAGCGCCCGCCTCGCAAGCCCCGTCGACATCACGCTCGACGGCGGACGCATCTTGATTCCCACGACCCGTATCCTCGCCGGCGGCGGCAGCATCACGCTCGCAGGCGATGCTGGCACAACGATGGACATCGGACTCACAGCAACGTCGCTGCCGCTCTGGGTCGCGGCCTTCGCAACGGATCCGTTGCCCGTCACCGGCACGGCATCGGGCACCGCGCGCATCCGCGAAGCCGGTGCGACGTCGTTCGACATGAAGGTCGTGAACCTCGCTCCCGAATCCGACCCCCGCATCGTGCGCAACGTGACGCTGACCGCGACCGGAAAGACCGATCGCACCGGCGTGGACTTCAAACTCACGCTCGCCGATCCGGCGCGCACGTCTTTTCAGGCGACGGGCCGCGTCCCCTTCGCCGAAGGCGGCGCACTGAAGATCGACGTCAACGGCACGGCGGATCTCGCGCTCGCCAACGTCTACCTCTCCGTCACCGGCGACCGCGCACGCGGCCTGATGACGACGTCGGCGCGCATCACCGGCACACGCGCCGCGCCGCGCATCGAAGGCTCAGGCAAAGTCACCAACGGCTTCTTCCGCAGCGCAGGCTCCGGCTTCGAACTGCGCGACATCACCGCCGATTTCGACGGCTCGGAACGCCGCATCGCAGTCACCTCGCTCTCGGCGAAGGCCGCCAACGGCGGCGCCATCACCGGCCGGGGCGGCATCGCGCTCGACCCGGCCGCGGGCTACCCGATCGAACTCGCGCTCAAGGCCAACGACGCGCAGCTCGTCTCGACGGAGATCACCACAGTCATCGCCGACGTCGATGTGCAAATGTCGGGCGGTCTGCTGCGCGAGGCCACGATCAAAGGCAACGCCGACGTCGAACTGTGGGAGATCCGCCTCCCCGAACGTCTGTCGCGTCCGCTCACGCCGATCCGCGTCACGCATCGCAACGCACCGCCGGACATCCAAGCGACGCTCCCCGCGCCGCAACAGGAAGAGGAGGCGCAATCGTCGCTCACCTTCAACCTTGACGTGACGGTGCGCGCTCCGCAACGCGTTCACGTCCGCGGCCAAGGCATCGAGGCTGAATTCGGCGGCCAAGTGAAAGTCGGCGGCAGCGTCGACCGCCCGGCGATCAACGGCCGCTTCGACCTGCGCCGCGGTTACGTCGAATTGCTGAGCCAACGCGTGGCGCTCACCCGCGGCCGCATCGCATTCGCCGGCGACGTCGTGCCGACCATCGACATCGTCGGTGAAGTGCGCAAGACCGACGTCACCGCATCGATCGGCGTCAAAGGCAAAGCGACCACGCCCGAAATCAGCCTGACCTCGACGCCGACCTTGCCGCAGGACGAAATCATGTCCCGCGTCCTCTTCGACAAATCGACCCAGCAACTCTCGGCCTTCGAAGCGGTACAACTCGCCGGCGCCATCGCCCGCCTGTCGGGCTTGGCCAGCGGTCCCGGTATCCTGGACCGCCTGCGCACCTCACTGGGCATCGACAGCCTAAGCGCCGTCACCGATACGGGCGGCGGCACGGCGCTCAGCGCCGGCAGCTACGTCGGCAGCGGCGTCTACCTCGGCTTCGTCCAAGGCACCGACACGACAGCCGGCCGCGCAACGGTGGACGTCGACATCACCGACGACATCAAACTCCGCGGCGAAGCCGGTCCCTCCGGCGACACCCGCCTCGGCGTCGTGGCGGAGTGGGAGTACTAAACGTGCACCCCTTGGCCGCGCGTACGCGCGGCCGTGAGACGTTGAAGCGCCGCGCGTTGCGGAGTCAGTTTTACCACGAAGGCACAAAGGCACGAAGCGGCAGAGACTCTTAGTGTCTTGGTGCCTTCGTGGTAAAGCTGAGTCGTTGCAGCGCGCTGCGCGCGCGGACTGGATGGCCCGGGTTCAAGCCTGGCCGTGACGAACCCTTATTTCGCCACCGACAATTTCAACGTCGCGCGCAAGCCGCCCTCGGCGCGATTGCCCAACACCAACTCGCCGCCGTGCCGCTCGACGATCGCGCGCGCAATGGTAAGGCCAAGCCCATGGCCGCCGGTTTCGATGCTGCGCGATTCTTCCAGCCGCACGAACGGTTTCGTCACGTCGCCCAGTTTGTCGTCGGGGATCCCTGGCCCATCATCGTCGACGCTGATCTCGACAGACCCGCCGCCAACCGTCATCGACACACGCGCGCGTTCCCCATAACGCACGCCGTTCTCGATCAGATTCCGTAGCGCGCGGCGCAACTCGCTCGCGCGTCCCTCGACCCGCGCACCGCGCAGCAGGCAACGTCGCAAACGTGACGGGACTGCCCGTGTCCGCAAGATCGTCACACACCGCCTCGATCAGAGAGGGCAGGTCAACCGGCCGCGTCGGCTCGCCGCTTTCGCCGCCGCGCGCCGCGGCGAGCGCCGCTTCCGTCAACCGCTCCATCTCGCTCAACGACGACAGCATGCGCCCTTGCAACTCGGGATCCTTGATCAACTCGGTGCGAATGCGCAGCGACGCAATCGGCGTCCGCAAATCATGTCCCACCGCTGACAGCAGCGCGCGCTGATCCTCGATCAACCGCCGAAGCCGCGCCGCCATCGTGTTGAACGCGCTCGCTGCAGCTCGCACATCCTGCGGCCCCTCTTCGGGCGCCAGGAACAACGCATCGCCGCGTCCCAACCGCTCGGCGGCAGCGGTCAGCCCCGCAATCGGCCGCGCCACACGCCCGGCGGCCCACACAGCCGCAAACGCGACAAGCACGACCGCGAGCACGCTGGTCAAAATCATCGGCCACATCATTGACGGCACCGCAGGCGGCAGCGCGGAAACGTTCAGCCACAACGCCGGCCCCATCGCGACGGAGATGTCGAGCCTGTCCGGCGCATTCTCGCGCGTCGCGGCGGCAGGAGGCGTCGCGGTGAACACCCAGTCCGGTCCGCCGGTGCCCGGCGCAGCAGGTGCGACCGCAACGACAGGCGGGACCGGCGGCACTGGCGGCACGGGCTCCGGCGGTTCAGGCGCCGCATGCGGATGCTTCATCATCTTCAAGCGCCGCATGCGCTCGACCGCTTCGAGCGGCACAACCGTCGGGCCGTTGCCGGTGATGATGATCGTGTGCCGCCCATCGACCTTCTCTTCGAACTGCTCGAAGCGGAAAGTCTGGAAGGCATCTTCCCACGCCACGCGCACATCCTCGGGCTCCGTATCCGTGCCGCGCGCCAGAGCCCGGCTCAAGCGCGCGTTGCGTTGGCCCTCGTTGACCAAAGGCTGGCTCCCGAAGCGCACCAGGAACGACGGTCCGCTCGCCGTGTCTTCAATCGTCTGACGCGTCTTCTCGTCCGCCTCCTTGGCGAGCATGACGATTCCGGCCGTACGCCGGAACGCCTCCGCCTCATGCAGCGCCGAACGCAAGAACGTCTGCTGACTGGCAAGCAGCGCCACCGATGCCAACTGCGAAACGATCAGCGCGCCGAGCACGATCAGCACGAACCACCCGCGAACCGTGCGTGGCGAGAACCAGCTCATGCGTGCTCCACCAGGCTCGCGAACAAATACCCCGCGCCCCACGCCGTCTTGATCAGCTTCGGATTCCGCGGATCGTCTTCCAGCTTGCGGCGCAGGCGGCTGATCTGAGTGTCGATGCTGCGGTCGAACACCTCGTCCGCCCCGCGCCCCTTGATGCGGTCGAGCAACTGGTCGCGCGTCAGCACAACATTCGGATGCTCCAGAAAAATCGCCAGCAGCGCATACTCCGTCGAACTCAACGACACGACGACGCCGTCGCGCCCAACCACCTGCCGCTCCGGCCCATGCAGCACCCACGCGCCGAAGCGCACGCGGTTGCCGGTCTTGGGCCGCTGCCCGGGCGGCAACTCGTTCGTCCGCCTAAGCACGGCATGAATGCGCGCCAGCAACTCGCGCGGACTGAACGGCTTCGTCACATAATCGTCGGCGCCGACCTCAAGCCCCACGATGCGGTCGAGCTCCTCCGTCCGCGCACTGAGGAAAATCACCGGCGTCCCGCGATGCTCGCGCACGCTGCGGCACAAACTCAACCCGTCCTCGCCCGGCATCATAATATCGAGAACCACAAGATCGATCTCGCGCTGGCTCAGCACGCGCCGCGCCGACGCGGCGGATTCCGCCATCGTCACCTTCAACCCGTTGTCCTGCAGATAGCGCGACAGCGCATCGCGAATATCGCGATGATCGTCGACGATCAGAACGTGCGGCGACGCTTCAGCCATGAGCCCTCGACGCCGATATTAGATCGGCCGCAGGCAGCGTGAAGGTGAAGTGAATGTAATGTGTGCCAAAGTTTGTCGCTCCCCGGTGGCTGAAGCATTGCGCCACGATCGCTCCGCGTACAGACAAATCCGCGTGACACGCGCGACCGACTGTTCGTCCGTGATCAAAGAGCGATCGAGGGAGCTAAGTCATGAGTTTGCGAGTGGTGGCGCTGTTGACCGGCGCAGCGTTAATGCTGGCCGGGCCGGCAACGGCGGGCGAGAAGCACAAACATAAACACAAAGAGGTCGAGCGCACGTGTATATGCACGATGGGGCACGGCCCCGGCGTCGCACCGATCGCGCCGCTGGCGGCGGTCCCGCCGGTGCCGCCAGTGCCGCACGGCGCCTGGCGGATGCACATGGGCCATCCGGGCAGCGCCAACGTGACGGTCTACCGCGACGACGGCGACGAGCGCGTCGTGATCGTGCGCAAGCACGGCAAACGCTTCCGCGACAGCGCCGACGAAAACAACGACGGTGAAGTCTCACGTCGCGAGTTCATCCGTCGCGCGGAAAAGCACTTCAAGGAACGCGACCACGACGGCGACGGCAAACTCGACGGCGACGAAATGGGCCAGATGCAGTTCGAAGTGCCCATGCCGCCAGAGCCGCCCGAACCGCCGGAAGCGCCTGACCCCGAAGACGAATAAGCTAGCCTGTCATTCCGGAAGCTAGACGCGTCCAAATGCGAAGCATTTGGGTAACGCGTCTGCTATCCGGGACCCAGGAGACCGGGTGCTGACTACCAGCTCAGCCCAGTCTCCTGGATCCCGGCTCGCGCTTCGCTTGGCCGGGATGACAGATTGAGAGAGCGTTCTATTTCTTCGCGGCTGTCGGCGCGCCCGGCGCAATGACCGGCGGCGCAGCAGGGCGCGGGATGCCGCCTTGGCTGATCATCGTCACGAAGTAGCCGCGCGCATCGATATCGGGCGGCGCGTCGACACCGCGACCGGGACCCGGACCTTGCTTTAGGTCGAACAAGCTGAAGTCCATCCGCGCGTCATACGTGCGATCGATCTGATTGCGAAGATATTGCTCGGCCGCATACCACTCGCTCTTCACCGCATCGTCGCTGCACGTCATCGCTTCGGCAGGCTGCGTCGCGCCCCAGCGCCGCTCGATGCAGTGATAAGGATCGAACGACAGCAGGAACATGCGCCGCCGCACTTCCTCATAGCTCAACTGCACCGGCGTCCCGTTCGACCGCAGATACGTGATCACGCACGCATTGGCCTCCTGGTCGTAGGCCAACAGCAAATCGGTCAGCAAATTCGTGCCCTGGTAATGCACGCGCTTGTCGCCAATGGCGTGCCACTCGACGAAACGCTGCACCTGATCGCGCAATTCCTTGAACGAGGCCTTCAACCGCGCATCGCGTGAGGGCGTCGAAAATTCCTCCCACTCGCCCTCGGTCCCATAGATATTCTGCGGCAACCGCGAAGGCTGCGCCTTCATGTGGATGCGGTTCTGGATCGCCAGATCCACCGCCTCGGCGCGATAGCGAATATCCTCGCAATTCGCCCGGATCATATTGCGAACCTCGGCCAGCGGTTCGAACGCCAACGACCCACCGCCCATCATGGCGCGCACATAGTCGTAGTAATCGACGTTCTGGCCTTCCAACACGAAGGGCCCGCTCAACCACTGCCGGTCCTCCCCGGTGCGCGCCACGTTGCCGAAGTACTGCTCGACCGAATAATCGGCAAGCTCGGCGTTTTTTGCGAACACGACGCGCCCGCCGACCAGCAAACCTTCCGGCGTCCGCACCGCGCCCTCGAGCTTCGCCGGCCGCCAGTTCTTGAACCCGGCGCCCATGCCCGGCGACGAACGCACGAACTTGCGTCCGTAAGTTCGTGCGTGCCGCGCGTCAGCGAATTGTCCGGATGCGCATCCATGAACAAGATGCGTCCGTCGCTTTCGACGTCATAGACGACGGCCACATGTCCGTTCGGATCATAGAGAACCGAGCCCGGCTTGATGGACTTGCGGTCGATGCGCGTCGGATAGAGATCGGTCGCTTCCATATCCGGATGCAGCCGGTACATCGCCGACGAAATCGTATCGCGCAAATCTCTCAGCAGGGCGGCGCCGCTCGTCGATCCCGTGAGAATGTCGCGCCGGCTCGCGATGTCGTTGCCGCGCGTCGTGTAGCGGATATCGCGCGTGCTGCCCTTCGGGCTCACCGCGTTGATGTAGGAGAACGGCAAGCCGCGCTTCCACGCGTAATAGCCACGCAAGAAATAGGGCAGGTCGGCGCAATCCGCGCGCCAGAACGACCCCGGCGGGTCCGACCGCGCGAACGGGTTCGCGGGGTTCTTCAGGCACTGGTCGATCGTCCGGCAGTTGGCACGGCCCAGGCCCTTGATGAATTCGGAATAGCCCCGCTCGTCCGCGTCCGACCACGCCTCGCGCAACACACGGATGCTGCCCGTCGGCGCGCTGACATCTTGCGCCGCGGCTGGTGCGATCAACGAAAGACAGGCCGAAATAACCCCGGCCAGAAGCCCCAGTATCCCTCGGCGCACGCGTAGTCCCCCGATGCGCACTTTCATTTCGACTCAAGCTAACGAGACGCACCGCGCCGTCAACCGGCAGGCGAAATCCTCAGAATCAATCTGCGTCGCAGGTGGCTAACCGGCCACGTTTTCGTGACGTCAACGGTTTGGGCGTAGTATTAACCCTTTGCGACGCTTGACTAGTATGAGCTTGTCACTATATGCCTCTCCATGATACCGCAACCAGTAAGGCTCCGAGTTTGTCGCCCTGGCGACTGACCGGGAGGGCGCAGTGACTTCCGCCGACACGCACCTGAAAAAGTTCCGCAAGGAGCTGCATAGCGGCATCGCCGCGATGGTGCTGCTGGCACTCCTGGAGAGGACGGGGGAGGAGATGTACGGCTACCAGATCGCCAAAGAGATCGGCGCGAAAGCCGGCGGCGCTTCGTTCTTGAAGCAAGGCGCGATCTATCCTGTTCTTCGCTCGCTGCATGCCGCAGGTCTTCTCTCCAGCCGCGTTGAAGTCTCGATGTCGGGACCGCCGCGGCGTTACTATTCGATTTCCGCCAGCGGACGCGAAGCATTGCAGGCCTGGCGCGGCGTGTGGACCGACCTGCGCGAATTCGTTGATGGACTGATAGGCCCGGGAGACGCGAATGGCTGACGTCAACGCAGCTGCTGCGCCCGCAAGCATCAAATCCTATCTCGACGCGCTGAAGCGCTGCCTGAAGGGCCAGCCGCCCGCGCTCATCCAAGATGCTCTCGCCGACGCGGAAGAATATCTGCGCGCCGAGCAAGCCCAAACCCCCGAAGAATCGGAAGCGCAAGTTCTTGCGCGCATCGTCGAAACCTACGGAACGCCACAGGAAGTGGCCGAGGAGTACATCGCCATGGATGACGCCATCAAAAGCCCATTCCCCGCCCGCGCGGACGAAGATGATGCGGTCGACAAGGGTCCGGGCCTCTTTGGTGTCCTGGTTGATCCGCGCGCGTACGGCGCGTTGATCTACATGCTGCTGTCGCTCGCAACCGGCATTTTCTATTTCACCTGGGCCGTGACGGGCATGAGCCTGACGCTGGGCTTGGCGATCCTGATCATCGGTATCCCCTTCGCGCTGCTCTTCATCGGTTCGATCCGCGTCATCAGCTGGGTCGAGGGCAGGGTGGTCGAAGCCTTGCTCGGCGTGCGTATGCCGCGTCGCCTGCCGACGCAGGAAACCGGCGGCACGGTCTGGCAGCGCATCAAGCGCATGCTGGCCGACGGCCGCACCTGGAGCTCGCTCATCTACATGATCCTGCAGCTCCCGCTGGGCATCATCTACTTCACCGTGGCCGTCGTTCTGGGCGTGACCTCAGGCTCGGTGATTGCGGGCGGCTTCTATGAACTCGCGACCGGCAAGAACGTCGTGCGCCTCGACAACTATCCCGAACTCGATGCGCTGTTGAGCACGCCGCACGGCCTCGTCCTCGTGATCATCGCCGGTCTGATCGGCATTCTGTTCACGCTGCACCTTGCCCGCGCCATCGGCTTCATCCACGGCAAGATCGCCGAAGCACTCCTCGTGCGCGCCTAAAGCCGGGGAACAATTTCCCAAAGTTCCAAGGGGGCCGCGTTCGCGGCCCCTTTTTCTTTGCCGAGAAATCCGCTCAAAGTCCCGCCCGGGCAACTTGAGCAGGACGACATGGCCAAGAACAAAGACAAGGCGCAGAACGGCAAAATTTCCGACAAGGACTACGAGGCCCAGCTCTACGAGCTGCACGTCCAACTCGTGAAGTTTCAGCGAGACCTCATCGCGAACGGCCGCAAGGTCGCCGTTGTGGTCGAGGGTCGCGACGGCGCCGGCAAGGACGGCACCATCAAGCGCATCATCGAACACATGAGCCCACGCGAAACCCGCGTCGTTGCATTGGGCAAGCCAAGCGACCGCGACCGCACGTCATGGTACTTCCAGCGTTACGCACCGTACCTGCCCGCGGGCGGCGAGTTCGTTCTCTTCAACCGCTCTTGGTACAACCGCGCCGGCGTCGAGCGCGTGATGGGATTCTGCGACGACACCGAATACAAATGCTTCCTGCAGGAGGCCCCGCAATTCGAATCGATGCTGGTGCGCTCCGACATAAAGCTCGTGAAATACTATCTCGACATCTCGAAGGCCGAGCAGAAGGAACGTCTGGCCGAACGCCGCGCCGATCCGTTGAAGCAGTGGAAGATCAGCCCCATCGACGCCGCCGCCATCAAGAAATGGGACGCCTATTCCGAAGCGCGCGACGCGATGCTGATGCACACGACTCACGAGGATGCGCCTTGGCACATTGTGCACGCCGACGTGAAGAAGACCGCGCGCCTCAACGTCATCCGCCACCTGCTGGGCAGCCTCGACTACAAAGGCAAGGATGAGAAGCTGCTGAAAGTCGATCCCGCGATCGTCTTCCCCTTCACCGAAAAAGCCCTCTCCCAAGGCCTCCTCGCGCACTGATGCGTCAGGGGATTGGCTTCATCGTGTAGGACTCGCGCGCCGGCTTGGGCGCATCGGCCGGCTTCGCGTCTTCCGTAGCCTTCGCTGGTTCGGCGGGCTTCTCCGGCGGCGGCGTGGCCGCGATGTCGGGCGCGCCTTGAACTTCGGTCGTGGCCGGTGTTTGCAGCTGCACGGCAGGCGCCTGGGCCGTGGGCGCCACAGGCGCGGGCGGCGCGATGGTAGGCGCCGTTTGTGGCGGCATCACGCGCGCCGGTTCGAACCCGCTCGCCGCGCGCATCTGCGGCGGCGGAATGCCCTGCGAAGTCATGCGCGCCGTGACGCTGGAATCGATAGTCATCGCCTGCGTCATGTCGGTTTGCCCGCTCAACGCGTTGCCGCTATAGATCTTGGCGACGCCCCGTCCATAGATCGCCTCGACGCTCGCCGTCGAAATCGAAATCGCTGCCGAATAGTCGGCGATCGCATTCGCCCACTGATGCGCGCGCACATAGGCGTGCCCGCGCTGCGTCAGCGCCGTCACATGATCGGGCTTGATCTCGATCGCGCGCGAAAGATCGCGAAGCGACTCCTCATACTTGCCGACCGAAGCCAGCGCGATCCCGCGCCCCGTAAGCGCGTCAGCGTCGCCCGGCGTTAGCGCCAGCACGGCGGTGAAGTCGGTAATCGCCGACGGCGTGTTGCCGCTGATGCGGTGCGCAACCGCACGGTTGAACAACGCCTGCGCGTAGTCCGGCCTTATCGCTAGGGCGTCGCTGTAGTCGCTGATCGCGCGCCCGAAATCGTTCTTCGCGATAAAGGCGTTGCCGCGATTGTAGAACGCCGTCGCCTTGGCCTCTTTCGTCTGACGCTGCTTGAGCAGCGCGGTGCAGCCGCGAATCTGATCGTCGGCGGTGACCATCATCCCGCCGTTGCACAGCGTATTGCCGTCGCGCTTGTCGTTCGGCGTCGGGTCGGTCGACACAGGCATTTCGGCGGAGGTCGCCGTGCTCTTCGATCGGGCGCGCTTGCGCTTGGCCGCGTCCGCATCGGCCGCGACAAAAGCAAAAAGGGCCGCAATCGCGACCAACACGAACAGGCGTTTCATGGCAGTGTCCCCTGAGACCCCCATTGCCGCAGGACGCGCGCGCAAAATCAAGGGGGCAGGGATCACAAAGAAGCCGCCGCAAGCGACGCCCAGGGGTCCAGTCCGGGCGCCGCTGCGGGGCTGGCCCTTTAGCGGGCGGGGCGCGAGCCCCGCGCCGCTATTCGGCAGCCTGTCCGAACACGTGACGCCCGGCGTTAATCAACTTCAGACCCGCGATGCCTTCGGCGGCGATCGCATCGCCCACCATCTCGTCACTTTCGGTTCTCAGTTCCTCGACATCGACATAGGTCGCGTAGATCGACGCCGTGCGCTTGGTGATGATCCCAGCCTTCAGCAGCGTCTTGACCAGCACGCGGAAGATGTTGGTGGACTCCTTCATCTCCTTGCGGATGGTGTCGTCGGTCACCGCTTCCATGAAGGCCGCCTGCACGCGCTGCCAATCGAGACCGACAAGCGCATAGACGGGCTTCTTCTGTTCGGGCGAAGCGAGATTGAACAGCAGCGTCTGGAACACCTGCGCCGCCCAGTCTTCGATCATGTCGCGCTCGCTCGCGTCGAGCTTCGGGATCGTGCGGTCGGCCCAGATCTTGCCGAACTTGTGGTGGAACGCCTCATCCGTCATCGCGAGCTGCACCAGCCGCACCAGCAGCGGATCGCGCCCCATCGTGTAGAACGTGGCGAACGCGCCCATGGCCAGGCCCTCGACCATCAGCTGCATGCCGACGATCTTCTTCCAAGCGAACTCTGACGTGACCATCTCGGCGAGCAATCCGCCGAGCGCCGGCCCGACCGCGCAAGGCTTGCCCCAGCGCGCTTTCACATAACGCGCGAACGCCGTCACGTGACGCGCCTCTTCCCGCGCCTGATTGGCGGCGTATTCCTGCGCGCCCGGATCGCGAAGGATGTTGCAGAGTGAAGCCGATAACGACAGCGCCCCTTGCTCGCCGTGCAGCACCGAAGACAGCGACCACCACGTCTCAAGATTCGCGAGCTTCACCCGCTTGCCTTCGTCCAGTTCGTCCCAGATCGACGTGCGCGCTACGGCGACCAGCTTCGGGTCGACGAGATAGTCACGTTCCATGTCGAACGGCGCGGCGAAGTCGATGTATTTGGTGTCGAGCGGATCCCAGAAATGATCGTGGGTCGCCGAGATGATCTTATCGAACGCCGACGTCCGCTTGTTGTAGCGGTCGACATTCATGAGGGTTCGAAAGTCGCCCGGCGCGACGGTGTCGTAAATCTCGTCCCGGGTCAGTTGGCGACCGTGAATATCCCGCGTCATGAAGTGCCTCCGTGAGGAAGACATTCATGACGCAGGCGTCAAATTCACGCTTTGACCTAAATCAAACCGCCCGATTTTCAGGCGTGTGCGGGCTTTTCCCGCTGCCACGCGTCGAGCACCGCCCGCGCCCCGTTCGTCTTCGGGTCCATCGCCGCCTCGTGGTCCGGCCGCTTCGCCGTCAGCTCGATCACGTAGCCATTCGGGTCGCGAAAATAGATCGAGTCGACGAAGTGGTGATCCGAAATCCCGCGCACCTCCATGCCGGCGGCTTTGCCCTTCTCGAACATTCGCTTCAGATCGGCGGGCGTCACTTCAAGCGCAATGTGCAAGTCGAAATCCGCCTGCTTCTTGAACGCAAACGGTTCCTCCGGCGCCTCGAAGAACGCCAGGAACGACCCGTCGTCCATGCGGAAGAAGGTGTGCAGCACATGCGCCTTGCGCCCGGTCTTCGTCTCACCGATCGCAAGGCTGTGCGTAAGCGGCAGCCCCAGAAAATCCTCGTAGAACCGCCGCGTCTCTTCCGAGTCGCGGCAGCGATAAGCGTTGTGGTGCAGCCCTTTGATCATAACGAGGCTCCTAGATGTGAACGTAAGCCGGGCCTTTGATAGCAGCCGCCCATTGATACACGGCGCCGTTGGTCGCCTGCCAGTTCGGCCGCGACTGCATCCGGTCGTACCACTTGCGCACGTTGGGATAGGCCTCAAGCGTGCACCCGATAGTCTCGCCCAACGACAAAATCCCGGACCCGAAATAATCCGCGAGCGTAATCTCTTTCCCGCAAACATACGGCTTCGTCGCCAGCCATCCGTCGAGCACTTTCAGAAACTGCTCAGCGTGCGCCTTCGACGTGGCGACGACGGCCTTCTGCGCGCTCTCGTCCGCAAACTTCAGATGCGCCAGAATTTGCGGATACGCCATGCCGTAGCCGAACGCGTGATAGAATCCGGTGTTGAACCAGTCCATCATTTCGTTCACATGCGCGCGCGCCTTCAGATCCTTCGGATAGGCGGGCGAATTCACCGTATCGGCGAGATACTTCAAGATCGCCGAACTCTCCGTCAGCCGGAACGATCCGTCTTCCAGCACCGGCACATGGCAGTTCGGATTGACCGCGGCGAAGTTCGGATCGAACTGCTTGCCCGACATCAAGTCGATGACTTCGTATTCCAGCTTGATGCCGGCATCGGCGGCAAAAAACATCACGGGTCGGCACGTTGTCGACGCCGGAAACGTATAAAGCTTCACGAATATCTCTCCCAGATTGGCGCGGCCGTAACCCGGCCGTCGTGGCGCTCATATAGACACCGCCAAGGGCCGCCGCAAAGCACGCCCGCCGCGAAGTGATGGCGGCTACAGCCGAAGCGCGAAACGTGTATCTTCCGTCTCATGTTCGAACATCTGTTTGACCGCAACGACGGCTTCGACACCTTCCGCCTTGTGATCGTGGGCACGTCGCTGGCCGTCTCGCTGATCTATTTCGCCTTCACGGGCAGCCCGTCGTCGCCGCTCAGGACCGCTCTCAAGACGGCCTCCATCGGCACGCTCGCGATCCTGCCGTGGACCTATCTAGGCACCACCGGCGCAAACCCGCTCTTCATCCTAAGCCTCGCGCTCGCCCTTTCCGCACTCGGCGACTTCTTCCTCGCGCTGAAGGATCAACAGCGCTTCTTCCTCTATGGCCTGGGCACGTTCTTCGCAGCCCACGTCGCCTACCTTGCAGCCTTCTTGCCCCACACGCAGATGCCGCAGGGCGCGGCCCTCATCGCCGTCCTCGCAACCCTCGCCGCTGCAAGCGCCTTCCTCGCCGTCCTACTCCCGCGCCTCGGCAAAATGAAGCTGCCGGTCGTGGCCTACTTCACGATCATTATGGCGATGGCGGTCGCCGCATGGTCGATCCCGAACGCGTCGTGGATGTTGGGCACGGGCGCGGTGATCTTCGCGATCTCGGACTCCCTGATCGCCCAGCGCAAATTCCTGAAAGCCTTTCCTGGCCACCACATCGCCGTCTGGACGACCTACGTCGCCGCGCAGTTCATGATGACGTTGGCCTTCCTCCATCTGATCGTCCCTTGAACCGGATCAGCCCATGCACGAACGCCAACTCGACATCGAAACCAAGGACGGCCGCACGACGACGTTCATCGTCCATCCTGACCGCGGCGGCCCGCACCCGATCATCCTCTTCTACATGGATGCGCCCGCCATCCGCGAAGAACTGCGCGACATGGCCCGCCGCCTCGCGACCTCCGGCTACTACGTGATGCTGCCCAACCTCTACTATCGCGAAGGCGTGATGGAGCTCGGGCCGCTGCCCGCCGACCCGGAATCGCCCGAACGCAAACGCATGCGCGCCCTGATGGAATCTCTCACGATCGCGAAAATCATGGACGACACCGACGCGCTCCTAGCTTTCGCCGCCAAAGACCCAGCCGCCAGCAAAGGAAAAATCGGATCGAGGCGGCGGCGGCGACGCGGTCGGCTACTGCATGAGCGGCCAATACGCCATCAACGCCGCCGCCCACATCCCCGACCGCGTCGCCGCCGCCGCCTCGATCTACGGCGTCCGCCTCATCACCGAAAAACCCGACAGCCCCCACCTCGTAGCGCGCAAAGCCAAAGCCGAACTCTATTTCGCCTGCGCGGAACGCGACCACTGGGTGCCCCTCGAACAAATCGAACCGCTCAAGCAAGCCCTGAAAGAAGCGAACGCAGAAGCCGAAGTCGAAATCTACGAAGACACCGACCACGGCTTCGCCTTCCCCAGCCGCGTCATCTACAAAAAACACGCCGCCGAACGACACTGGGAACGTCTGCTCACACTCTTCAAGCGCACGCTGACGTAGATCTCCCACATGCGTCATGGCCGGCCATGACGGATATGTTAATCGCTACCCCTCAATCTCCTCGCGCAGCATCTCAAGCTCCAACCACCGCTCTTCGCCCGCCGCCAACTCCGCCTCGGCAGCACTGAGCTTCGCCGCCGTCGTCGCGAACCCCTTGGCATCGCGCGCGTAGAAGCCGTCTTCCGCCAGCTTCGCGCGCAACGTGCGGATCTCGCCGTGCAGTGCGTCGATGCGGGCGGGCAGAGTTTCGAGCGCGTGCTTGTCCTTGAACGACAGCTTGCGCCGCTCGGACGAGGGGGCAGGGCGAGGTGTCGCCTTCGCAGGTTTCGCCGCCGCAGCCTCGCGCGCCTTCGCGGTCACGCCCGCGCCGCGTTGCGCGACCATGTCCGAGTACCCGCCCGCGTACTCGATAAACCGTCCGTCGCCTTCCGCCATCAGCACCGACGTCGCGACGCGGTCCAGAAAATCGCGGTCATGGCTGACCACGATCACTGTCCCCGGATAATCCGCGAGCATCTCCTGCAACAAATCCAGCGTCTCAAGATCGAGATCGTTCGTCGGTTCGTCGAGCACCAAGAGGTTCGACGGCTGCGCCAACGCCTTGGCCAGCACCAACCGCCCACGCTCGCCGCCCGACAACACGCGCACCGGCGTCCGCGCCTGATCCGGCGTGAACAGAAAATCCTTCATGTAGGACGCGTAGTGCCGCACCGCGCCGTTGACGCTCAGCGTCTCACTGTGCCCGCCGGTGAGAAAATCCTTCACGCTCACCTCGGGCTCCAACACGTCGCGCCGCTGATCGAGCATATGCATTTGCAGATTCGCACCCAGCTTCACCGTCCCCGTATCCGGCGGCATGCGTCCGGTCAGCAGATTGATCAACGTCGTCTTCCCCGCACCATTCGGCCCCACGATCCCGACGCGATCGCCGCGCATGATGCGCATCGACACGTCGCGCACGACGGCAAGCTCGCCGAACGACTTCGAAATCCCCTTGGCCTCGATGACGACCGCACCCGACGTCTCGCCCTCACTCGCCGAAAGCTTCACTGACCCGGTCGCTATGGCGTGACGGCGCGCCGCGCCTCGCGCCGCTGCGTGCGCAGATCGGAAAGCCGCGCCATGCGCCCGACATTGCGTTTGCGCCGCGCCGTCACGCCATAGCGCACCCAGTGCTCTTCCATCACGATGCGCCGGTCGAGCTTGTGCTGCTCCAATTCCTCCTGCTCCAGAACCGTATCGCGCCACGCCTCGAACGCCGAGAACCCTTGTTCCAACCGCCGCGTCACGCCGCGGTCGAGCCACACCGTCGCGCGCGAAAGCCGCTCCAGAAACCGCCGGTCATGGCTGATCAAAACCATCGCCGAGCGCAGCGAGTTGTTGGAGAGCGAGTTGAACTCGCTCTCCAACCACTCGATCGCCGGCAGATCGAGATGGTTCGTCGGTTCGTCTAACAACAGAATGTCGGGTGAAGGCGCGAGCACCCGCGCCAACGCCGCGCGCCGGGCCTCACCGCCCGACAAACGGTCGGTCCCTTCCTCACCGGTCAGCCCCAGACACGACAGCAGATACTGCGCGCGATACGGATCATCCCCCGGCGCCAACCCAGCCTCGACAAACGCCAGCGTCGTCGCAAACCCTGAGAGGTCTGGCTCCTGCGGCAGATAGCGCACGGTAGCCGACGGCGCCGCCGACCGTGTCCCCCGATCCGATTCCACCAACCCCGCCGCGATCTTGAGCAACGTCGATTTCCCCGACCCGTTGCGCCCGACCAGGCACAGCCGGTCGCCCTCACCGACAACCAGCTCCGCCCCTTGAAGAGCTCCGCCCCTTGAAGAAGCGGATGCCCCCCAAAGGTCAGATGAATGTCCTGCAACTGGATCAACGGCGCGCCCATGGGCCGCTTTGTACCTGTCGCGCCGTCAAACACAACACGTCATGGCCGGGCTTGACCCGGCCACCCAGTGCGCGCACGTCCGTGCGCGCGGGAAACGCAGCGGCATGGTCAATCCTGGTTCAAGAGTCGCTAGGCCGCGCCGACGCGCGGCCACTGGGTGGCCGGGTCAAGCCCGGCCATGACGAATATTGTAAGTTGTCGCTACTTCGCCTCAATCCGCGTCGCGTAGATGACCTTGCGCTTGAACGCGATGTAGAGGTGCAATTGCCGAAGCACGTTCATGCCCAGGCTCAGCTGCACGTCTTTATAGTCGACCAAGCGCACCTCCACGCTCTCGAAGGTGAGATCCGAGATCGTGAGTTTGGCGAACGTGTACATATAGACGCCGTCGCCGACCTGCCGCACGCCCGGAGACTGCGGTGTGATGCCGAAGCGGCTGCGCGCCACATCCAGGTCCATCGACGTGATGCTCGACGCGGTATTGATGCTAGCGTTGATGGTCTCGCCGTTGATCTTCGCGCGCAGAATCGGCAGGTCGTCGTTCATATGGAACGGGATTTCGCTCCAGCGGTCGGCCCACCGCACAAGCCGGCCCGAGCAGAACTTGTCCGGCCGCCACAGCGTGACGCGCTTGGCCGCGTTGTCGATCTCGACGTCGTACGGCGACAGCATCGCAACGCCCAGCGTCCCGCCATAGCTTGATATGTCGATGTCGCCCACTGTCGGGTCGATCACGAAATCGGTTTCGCCGCCGAAGATCAGCGCGCCGAGCTTGAATTGCGGAACGCTGACATATTCCTTGAACGTATCGCCCACCGCGTTGACGTAGATGATGGTGCGCATCGGTTTGCGCGGCAGTTTCAGCGTGTCCACCAGACGCGACTCCACGAAACTCCAGGCGCTGCCGCTGTGGATCTGCAGGAAGGTGCTGTGCCCGGCAAAGCTCGCCGGCACAAACAAGCGCCCGTCGTTAGTCGTGTTTGCCTCAAGCACGGTCGCGACCTTGAGGTCACAAAACTCATCGGCAGCCCGCGCAACCCCGCAATAGACGAACGCGAGGACAATGGCAGTACAGATAGCGCGAAGCATTTTCCCTCCCGAAAGGCAGTCCTGTGTCTCATCAATGGTGTCATGACCGGCGCAATTCGGCCACTCATGTTTTCCGATTCTCCCGCCAGTTGAATGCCGTGCTTTCTCGCGAATTGGTGAAGGGCTGTCGCGTTGAAATTGCCGCCCGGGGGCAGCACTCTCCGCCCACGCAAAAGGGGAATCGCTCAATGCAATCGATACTGAACCGCCGCGCCTTGCTGATCGGTGCGTGCGCCGTCGCACTCGCGGCCTTCGCGTTCGCGCCGCAGCTGACGCAACACAACGCGACCGCCGCCGGCGCGAAGCCGCTGATCGGCACCTGGGGCGTCGACCTCGCCGCCATGGACAAGTCGATCAAGCCCGGCGACGACTTCTTCCGCCACACCGGCGGCACCTGGATGAAGACGACGCAGATCCCGCCGGACCGCTCGCGCTGGGGCTCGTTCAACATGCTGGCCGCGAAGTCGGAAGAGGACGTCCGCGCCGCCGTCGAAGACGCGGCCAAGACGAAGCCGCGCGCCGGCACGGTCGAGCGCAAGGCCGTCGACTACTATCAAAGCTACATCGACACCAAGGCGATCGAAGCCCGTGGCCTCGACCCGGTGAAGGACGACCTCGCGCGCATCGCCGCCGCGGCGACCCACGAAGACCTGATCAAGATCGTGGCCCGTCCGGACGTCCGCGCGAACCTGCCCGTCGGCATGGGCGTGACGCTCGATCAAAAGCGCCCGAACGTCTACATCGTCTCCGTCGGCCAAGCAGGCCTCGGCATGCCCGACCGCGACTACTACCTGAAGCAGGACGCGAAGTTCGCCGATACGCGTGCGAAATACCGCCTGTACGTCGAAACGCTGCTGAAGCTCGCAGGCTACGCCGACCCGGCCAAAAACGCCGACGCCATCGTCGCCGTCGAACAGAAGGTCGCCGAACTCCACTGGCCGCGCGAAAAATCGCGCAACCGCGACCTGACCTACAATCCGAAGTCGCGCGCCGACCTGAAGACGTTCGCGCCGGACTTCCCGTGGGACGCGGGCCTCGAAGCCTATGGTATCCCGCAGCAGAACGAATTCATCGTCGTGCAGCTCGACGCCGTGCAGGGCCTGGCGAGACTCTTTCGCGAAACGCCCATCGAAACCTGGCGCGCGTACCTCACGTTCCACTACTTGAACGCGCACGCCGACATCTTGCCGAAGGCCTTCGACGACGCGTCGTTCGAGTTCAACGGCAAGGTCGTGACCGGTCAGCTCGAACAACGCGACCGGTGGAAGCGCGCCGTCAGCCAGATGAGCGGCACGCCGTTCAACGCCGCGATGGGCGAGGCCGTGGGCCAGCTCTACGTGAAGCGCAACTTCTCGCCGGCTGCGAAAGCCGCGATGAGCGACCTCGTCGAAAACCTGCGCGCCGCCTACAAAGTGCGCATCGCCAAGCTGCCGTGGATGTCTGAGGAGACGAAGAAGGCCGCGCTGCGCAAGTTGGAGACGATCAACGTCAAGATCGGCTACCCCAACAAGTGGCGTGACTATTCCTCGCTTGAGATCAAGGCCGACGACGCCTTCGGCAACCGCAAGCGCGAAAACGCCTTCCAGCGCGCCCGCGATCTGGTGCGTCTCGCCAAAGGCGCCGACCGCAACGATTGGGGCATGGCGCCCCAAACGGTGAACGCCTACTACAGCTCGGTGTGGAACGAGATCGTCTTCCCCGCCGCGATCCTTCAGCCGCCGTTCTTCGACCTCAACGCCGACCCGTCCGTGAACTACGGCGGCATCGGCGCCGTCATCGGCCACGAAATGGGCCACGGCTTCGACGACCAGGGCGCGAAGTCCGACGAGATGGGCGTCCTGCGCAAATGGTGGAACGAAGAAGACGAACGGCGCTTCAAGGTGCTGGGCGACAACCTCGCCGATCAGTACTCGAAGTTCGAAGCGCTACCCGGCCTCTTCGTCAACGGCCGCCTGACGCTGGGCGAAAACATCGGCGACCTCGGCGGTCTCAACGTATCCCTGGAAGCCTACAAGATCTCGCTCAAGGGCAAGGACGCGCCGCTGGTCGACGGCTACACGGGCACCCAGCGCTTCTTCCTAGGCTTCGGTCAGATCTGGCGCCAACTCATCCGCGATGACGCGCTCAGAAACCAGGTCGTCTCCGACAGCCACTCGCCGGGCGAATTCCGCGCCAACGGCACGGTGCGAAACATGGACGAATGGTACGAAGCCTTCGACGTGAAGGAGAGCGACAAGCTCTACCTCGCGCCCGACAAACGCGTCCGCATTTGGTAGGACGTCAGGCCGCACGCTCGGCGTCGCGCTTCGCGCGGGTGCCGAGCAGCGGCCGGCCGACATAGAGATCGAGCTCGCCCCGCCGCCACAGCCGCAAGGGCTCGATCAAACTCAGTTTGCGTCGCGCGCTCGCGGTGCGATAGCGCGGGTGATAGCGCCACAGCCGCCACGCACAGAGATAGCGGATGCGCGCCACACGCACCGCGCCGATCGCGCCGCGCACGACCGTGGCAGGCGCCTCAGCCGCGCGACGAAGCGCCGATGCCACGCGCCGAACGTCTGCCAGTACCACCCGCCGAGGGTCACGTCCGCGACCTGCACCCAAACGCGCCGCACGACGGGCACAAGGAACGCGATGGGAAAGACGATCAACACCGCGTGCAGATAAATCTGGCTCGCGATCATCACGATCACGGCCGCGATCTTCACGGCGAGCGGCAGGCGCCGCCAAAACGCGCGTGCCGCAATGAACGCCGCCCGCACCTTCGCGCGAAAGCCTTGCGCGCGGCGCACGCCTTTCGCGCTCATGACGGCGCTGCCGGCATAGGTAAGGCCGATGCTGCCCACGATCGTCGACAGGCGCGAGAGCTGCCGGAAGCCCAGCCCGCGCGCGATCACGCCAAGCAAACTGCCCAGTACGCGGAAGAGCCCGTTGAACGCGAACACGATGCCGTTCCACGCAAACCGCGCCGTGGCGCCCAGCGCGTCCTCCCCCGTCAGAAAGTAGATCGCAGCGATCGCCGCCACGCTGACGCCCGCGAATGCGGCATACCAGCCGATCGTGCGCCGTTGCGCAGGCTCAAAGCCGTGGGCCGGCTTCGCCTCCGTCACCGTCCCCGGATCTCATAAGGCCTGTTCGCCGGCCCGCGCAGCTTGAACGCGGTCAAGCCCCCGAACACGTGCCCCGCCACCGTCTGATAACGCGCGAGCGTCAGCATCCGCGAACGCTGGGCCTTGTACCCGCGATCCTCGAACGCCGTCTGCAGGTCCGGCATATGCAGCGCGCCCCACGGCAAGACGAACACGTCGTATTTGTCGGCCAGCGCGTCGAACGTCGCCATCAGCTTCTTGTTGCGCGCGTAGAGGATCTCGTCCCAGAACACCTTCCGGTCGGCCTCGGTGCACGTCGGCGTCGCCACGGCCGTCTTCGGGTCGTCGTCCAACGCCGCATTGCCCAACGTCACGTCCTCGCGCAGACAGCGCAGCGTCGTCTCCGACAGGTCCGACACGTCGATATCCGCGCGCACCACATCGGGACGCGTCTTCGTCGACGCGGGCGCAGCGGGCTTGGACGCTTTCGCCGCCGCCGCGTCGGCGGCCTTTGTAGCATCGTCGCTCGACAGAGCCGGGCCCAGCAGATCCTCGAACACCTCCTGCGTATCGAGGCCGAGCGACGTCGCCGCCTCGCCGCGCGCCGTGTCGCCGCCGCTCATCAAGCCCTTCTTGTCCGTCACGCCCTCGGCCAGGATCACCGCGTGCGCCGGAATATCCTTGTAGATCGTCTTGTAGAACGACGCCTCGGCGATATGCGCCGTCGCCACCAGGTGCACGGCCTTCGAGTCCTTGAACATCACCGTCTCGCGCGCCTGAATCTCGCTCCAGGTAAAGCGCAAATAGCCGCCCGTCTGCTGCTCCGCCGCGGTCGCCAGCGCCCACGCGCCCAGCGCCGCGAGGCCAACCGGTATCAACGCCACGACGATCAGCGACGCAAAGACGATGCGCAGAAACACATGATCTTTGTGCGGCAACAGATGCGCGGCGAGGAACGCCTGACCCGCGCGCAACTGCACGACCAGGAACGCCGCCGTCGCGATGATCAACTGCACCAGCGCCAGGAACAGCGACACAGACCGCTCGCCGGTCGCCGCCACGAACGGCGGCGCGCCGACAGCAAACCACATCGCCGCGACGATCAGAGGCACAAACACCGTTTTAGGCAACTGCGGCACGAACGCGACGACGAACACCATCAACAATGAATACACGACCACCAGAAGCGCCAGCCAATTGCGCACCTCGGTGAGCGGCGTCGTACCTGCCGCCGCAAACCAAATCTCATCGACCAGCGAAACGGCCGCATCCGCCGCAAACGCCAGCAGGTAAGCGTTCGCCACGAACGTAAAAAACACGAGCAAAGAACTGCGCCGTTCGCCCGCGTCGCTTCCGAAACTACTTATCGTCATCGCTAGGCCGGACCCTCAAAACGTCGCGCACACGGGCCGATCAACGCGCAGCACCGCTTCCTGCTCGAACTTCACCTTATACGCATCGACGATTGCGCCGATCGCCTGATTCGCCTCCGCCGACGGCGGATGTAGCCGCACGACCACTTTGCTCTTCTCGGAAATCGTCTTTTGCGTCGCCCCGTCGCGCCAGAACCCCGCGCCGTCGATCACGCTGAAGCCCTCCGGAAAGCGCGGGCTGACCTCGCGTGCCACGAACGCGTCCCAATCGCGCCCGCTCACCGTCCCGCCTGTGGGCTTGCTCAGGCCGAAGAACAGCTGCGTCTCGACCATCGCATCGCCGGTCGCACACGCAGACGCCGGCGCGCTGCCGGCCCGCGGCGCGACGCAACCCGCTAAACCCAACGTCAAGGCGACGGCAAGCCAACGCCCCATCAGTTCAACTCGTTCTTGTGGAACACGCCGGCCTTCATAATGGCGCGAAGTTGCTTGCCCTGATCCTGAAACAGCCCGAGATCCTTCAACGGATCGCCGTCGACCACGATCAAATCCGCATGCGCCCCCGCCTCGACGACGCCAAGCTTCCCCGTCTGCCGAACGACATCCGCGCCGACCAGCGTCGCCTGCCGCACGATCTCGATCGGCTTCAACACCTCGGAGCGCAGCAGAAACTCACGCGACTGATCGACCTGCAACTGCCCCAGAAGATCGCTGCCATAGGCGACAGGCACGCCGGCGCGCTTGCAAATCTCAAGCGACTTCAACCCGCCGTCGATCACGATCTCATTCTTGGCCAGCATGTCGGCCGACAATCCCATAGACCGCCCTCGTTCGCGCATCGCGTAGTACGCGATCAGGTTCGCCACCATCAGCGATTTGCGCTCTGCCATCAGCTGCGCCGAGGCCGCATCGATCAGATTGCCGTGCTCGATCGTCCGCACGCCGTTGCGAACCGCGCGCGTGATCGCTTCCGGCGTATAGGCATGCGCCAACACGTAACGGCCGAAATTGTGCGCCTCCTCAACCGCCGCCGCGATCTCGCCCTCGGAGTACTGCAAACTGTCGAGCGGATCCCATGGCGACGCGACGCCGCCCGAGACGAAAATCTTGATCTGATCCGCCCCCTGCCGCATCTGCTCGCGCACCGCCTTGCGCACGCCGTCCGCGCCGTCGGCCGTCTCGAGCACGAAGGACAGCGCATTGCAGCACTTGCACGGCTCATCGCCCGCCGTCCGCCGCCGCGAATCCCCATGCCCGCCCGTCATCGAAATCGGCCGCCCTGAGATAAACAGACGCGGCCCCGCAATCACGCCGGTATCGACCGCCTCCTTGATTCCCCAATCCGCGCCGCCCGTATCGCGCACGGTCGTGAACCCGCGATCCAGCATCGCCTTGAGCAAGACGGACGCCTTCGCCGCCATCAACGTCAGCGGCATCGACTCCAACCGATGCAGCCCGAGTTCGACGAGATAGATATGCACGTGGCAGTCGATCAGCCCGGGCATCAACGTCCGCCCGCCGCAATCGACGACGCGCGCACTGGACGCCTTCACCGGCCTATCCGAAACCTCCCGGATCGTCCCGCCCTCGACCAGGACCTCATACCCTCGCCGCGCCTCATCGAAGCGCGGGTCGAGAAGGGACATATTGCGGAACAAAATGGCGGCGGCGGTCATGGCAGGGCCCAGGTAAGACGAGCGTTCGCCCGATCATCCGCGACCCGCCCAGGCGCGGCAAGGCGCAACAATGTTGCACCGCCTCACAAATCGAAGAAGCCGCCTGTGGTTAAACCCGCCTACAGCGCAAACCGGACGCCGACCGTCAGCGTGCTGTCATCGATACCAGAGTCGGTAATCGTCTCGACGTACCGGTAGTTGGCCACGACCTCCGTCGACTCGCTGATCGCGAGACTGAGACCCAGCTTGAGCTGCGACGCCAACTCGACTTCGCTTTCGCTGTAGCCCCAGGGATATTCAACGGAGACATTGTCGGCGCCGATCCCAAGGCCGATCGCAACCGACACCTCTTTGCTGAGCGCAGCCTCAAAGACGGCGTTCAGCATTAGTGTCGTTTGTTCGATATCCGCATCCCAAAACGACTCATTTGTCAGGCGGTAGCCGAGTTCGGCTTCAAAACTGACATTCGAAGAGATGCCGCGGCCGATGGTCAGAAGGCCCGCCCATCCGGTGCCGCCCTCGTTGGCGATCCCGTCGAACTCAACACCCCCTTCAAGGCCGAGATACCACGACCGCTCACCCGCACCGGCAGGCGCAGCCAAAGTCAGCACGCCGACAAGCGATCCCCAAACCAACAACTGACGCATAATCCCCCCGAACAATCCGGCCCCACCGGACGCAATTCAGAGGCAAAGCTAGCACAGTGCAGGTGCAAGAGAAGATCGTTGCAACTCAAACAAATATGACGTGATCCTTCGAGCACACTGGCGCGAGAGTGCCGTTTCGCACGCGTGCTGTTTACGCTATTCAAGCCAAAATCCCCGACCGGTTGTTTATCGCGCACGTGATCGAAGCTCCCGACCTGCCCAAGCCCTACGACCGCCTGCCGTCGCTCATCGCCCATGGCGCGCCAGCCGATGCCGCGAACGCGCTGCGCGGTGCGCTATTCGCCAAAATCCTCCGTTACGCAAAGACGGCGTCGCCGTTCTATGCCGAACGCATTCCCGATGCGCTGCTCCAACCGACGGCAACGCAGGCGCTCTGGCGAACCGTCCGTAGACTGACGAAGGAGGAATTGCGCGCCAACGACGGGGCGATCAAAGTCGCCAAGCCGCCACCCTTCGCCGGCGCCACGCGCTCGGCATGGACGTCAGGCTCGACCGGCTCGCCCTTCAACGGCCACATCAGCGCGGTCGCCGACTACATGAACGCGCTGCTGCTGAGGCGCGTTTATGGCTGGTGGGACGTGGACGGCGCGAAGGGCATGATGCAACTCGCCGTCGACCGGCAAGGCTACCAGGTGAAGCCCAGCGTCGAGACGCGCCAAGGCTGGTACCCCGGCGACACGCGCGGAAAATACCACCGCCTCACGGTGTCCGCCGGCATCGACGCCCAGCTCGACCACATCGTCGACCTGCGGCCGGCTTATCTGAAAGTGGCCGCCGTCCATCTCGGCGCCCTCGCACTGCGCGCGCGCGAGCGCAAGCTCGATATCACGTTCGATGTAGTCTTCGGCGGCGCCGCGCCGCTGATGGCCGACGAGCGTCGTCTGGTCGCGGAGATCTTCAAGTGCCGCGTCGTCGACGTCTACGGCACGGAAGAGATCGGCATCCTTGCGGCCGATTGTCCGCGCTGCGGCGCGTATCATCCCGCGCACGACCTGATGCATTTCGAAGTGCTGCGCGACGACGGCGCCCCCGCACGGCCCGGCGAGACCGGCCATGTCGTCGTGACGCCATACATGAACTTCGCCATGCCCCTCATCCGCTACGAGCTAGGGGACGTGGTCGAGGTGGGGCAGGGCGGCCAATGCTCCAACGGCGAGGTCGGCCTCACCCGCATCGTCGGCCGCAGCAAAAACATGTTCACCCAAGTCGACGGCCAGAAATTTCTCCCCTACGTCGCACTCGGCGACGTCGCAAGTCTTGGCCCAATTGCCCGCTTCCGCTTCGTGCAGACGAGCCTCACCACCATCGAGTTCCGCTACAAGCTCTCCGGCCCCGGCGAGGTCGATCTGGACCTCCTCGCCAAGGTGTCCCGCAAATACCTCGGACCTAACTTCAAGGTCACGGCACTGCCCATGCCGGCATCCGACGACGAAGCCGGCCGCAAACATTTGGTCTTCGAAAGTCTGATCTAGCCAAAAAAAAGGGCGGAGCCTCTCGGCACCGCCCTCAAACTCAAACGCTCGTGCGAAGACTAATCGAGATCGATCGTTGCGCGGCGGTTCTGCGGCTCTTTCACGTTGTCGCCCGTCTTGACGAGCAATTCGCTCTCGCCACGACCCGACGCAGTGATCGATCCGGCCGAAACGCCCTTCGACACCAGACCCGACTTCGCCGCATTCGCGCGGCAGTTCGACAGGCGGTTGTTGTAGGCGTCCGAACCGACAGTGTCCGTGTGACCGACGATCTGCACGCTGGCCGAACCGTCCGCCTTCGCGGCGTCGGCGGCTTCGCTCAACACCTTGTCGGCTTCCGGCGTGATGTTGCACTTGTTGAAACCGAAATAGATGATGAACTGCTTCGGCTCGGCAGTCGGCTCCGGCGGAACGACCGGCGGCTGCGACACGATCGGCGCTTCGTCCTCATAGAGGTCGTAACGCAGGCCGACCGACACCGTGTGGTTCTCGACGTCGTCGAGGTCATAGGCGTCGATGTGACCGACATGCGGAAGATCGTAGGTCGGCTCGCTCACGTTCAGATAGCGATACGTCAGCGTCAGGTCGAGACGGTTGGTCACCGCATAGGACAATCCGACGATGCCTTGATAGGCGAAGTTCAGATCGTCGTCGTCGCCGACGTTGTTTTCTTCGAATTCGGAATGCACCGCGCCGGCGCCGATGCCGAACGTCAGGTCCAAACGCTCAGTCAGCGGAACGTCATAGAGAACGTTCGCCATCAGCGAGAGTTGCTGAACTTCGCCGCTCCATTGGCTGGTGCCGAAGAACGTCGTCTTCGCGTCCCAGTCGTTGCTGCGATAGCCGCCTTCGAGTTCGAGGCGCCAGTTGTTGTCGAACGCATAGCCGACGGTCGCCAGAACGGCCCAGCCGGTGTCGTAGTCGATGTCGATCGCCGTCGTTCCGACGTTCGTGAACGACCCGTAGAGAGCGTCGTTGTCGCCGCCCCAGTTCGCGCCGCCTTCGAGGCCGATGTACCAGCCGTTGTTGCGTGCTTCGGATTGCTGCGAGAGAGCTGCGAGCGAGACGGCCGCGACCGTTCCGAGCAGAAGTGCTTTCAGTTTCATGAGAACCCCATTATTGAACCAGGACGCTGCGCAGGGGGCAGCGCCGCCCCAGTTGGCGCGTTTAGTTACCAGCGTGAACGCCGGGGTCAATGCGCAAAACGTAGATTCCGCCGAGAAATTTCGTCGCCTGACGCATGATGACGCAGGAATATAGTCATCCGCGGCAAGATGCTCGCTTTGCGTGCAGGAATCGCCTCCTAGGGGGTACCCCATTAGGGATACGGACAGTTCCGGCGACACAACGACTCCGGGAAGCCGCAGAAATACTCGCGAATCGCGACTTTCGAGCGACCTAGCCAAGCTTCGGCGCGGGCCTCTCCGGCGGCCGAATAGGGTGAGAAAGCGGGGACACAATGATCAAGCGGCGTCGCTGATCCGGTCTCTCGTGCCGCGATCGGGCGACCCGGTGATCAAACGCACGCCGCGCTGATACGTCAGATACGACCACGCCCAACTCAAGGCGACGATGAAGCGATTGCGAAATCCGATCAGGAAATAGACGTGGACGACCGACCACAGCAGCCACGCGAACAAGCCTCTGAATCGCGCCCACCCGAAATCGACCACCGCCTTTGAGTGCCCGATGGTCGCCAGATTGCCATAGTCGGCGTAACGGAACGGGCGGGGCAGGGCGCGCCCGCGCACCTTCGCGTCGATCACGTGCGCCACATAAGCGCCGGCCTGCTTCGCCGCCGGCGCGACACCGGGCAACATCTTCCCATCCGGGCCGTTGAACGCCGCCGTATCGCCGACCACGAACACGTTCTCATGCCCCGGTACAGAGAAGTCGTCGTTCACGATCACGCGCCCGGCGCGGTCACTCGGCGCCTTCAACCATTCGCTCGCGGCGGAGGCCCGAACACCCGCCGCCCAAATCACGGTCTTCGCGGGCAGCGCCGTTGCGCCGATCATCACGCGATCGCCGGTAATATCGGTGACGGCATGGCCCAAGCGAACCTCGACGCCCATCCTCTCGAGCGACCTCTTCGCCTCGTTCGACAGCGACTCCGGAAAACTCGGCAGCAAGCGCGGCCCGGCTTCGACCAAGACGATCCGTGAACTCTCCGGCATGATCGAACGGAAGTCGGCGACGATCGACCGCCGCGCCAATTCCGCAATCGCGCCCGCCATTTCCACCCCCGTCGGCCCGCCACCCACGATCACGAACGTCAGCAGTGCCTCGCGCTTGGCCGGATCCGTCTCACCTTCCGCGTGTTCGAACGCGAGCAATATCTTCGCCCGCAAACGCGTCGCGTCGTCGACGGTCTTGATGCCCGGCGCAACCGCCTCCCATTGATCCTTGCCGAAATAGCTGTGCCGCGCGCCGGTCGCGATCAGCAGATAGTCGTAAGGCACACTGTCCCCGCCCGACAGGCGTACCGCCTTGCGCGCGCCGTCGACGCTCGTCACCTCGTCGAGAACGACGCGTGCGTTGCGTTGCCCGCGCAAAATGCTGCGGATGGGCTGAGCGATCTCTCCAGGCGACAGCGACGCCGTCGCCACCTGATAGAGCAGCGGCTGAAACAGATGATAATTGCAGCGGTCGATGACGGTCAGATCGACCGGCGCGCGCGCCAAGGCCTTGGCCGCCGCAAGCCCGCCAAATCCGGCGCCGACAATAACGACACGGGGCAGTGCGGATTCGTTCATGGAGACGGCTCTCTTTCGCGCGTGGATATAGGAGCAATCCGCGCTGTGGACCAAGCCCAATCTGTGGCTTCGCTGCCGCGCAAAAACGCCGAATTTCCGCGCAGAATCGAGTGGCGCAGGTGAGGCGCCGACATTGCGTCGAATCACCCGTTCCCCCATCCTTTGCAGGTGATTCTCTCAATCCGCCTCAAGGCACAGGTGCACACATGGCTAGTCCGACCGATTTCGCTCTGAAGCACGGCCTCGCGACCGCCGGTGCGATCCCGTCGACCATCGCGGCGAACTGGTATCTCGAAACGCTGAGTCCGGCCGGCATCGCGCTGATGTTCGTGCTGTTCCTGGCGCTCTTCAACATGGCGGCGGCCTTCATCCCGACCCGCCGCAAGACGACCGACTGACACGACCAACAAGAAGAAGAGGGTGCCGATGCGCGGATTCAAACCGGGCCTGATGTTTCTCGATGCCGGCGCCGTCGCGCTTATCGCGGTAAGCTGTTCGCCCGCTCCTGAAAGCAGTTCGTCGGCGCCGGCATCGGACTCCGCAACCGCACCTGAGCCGACCGAAGTTGCAGAAGCGCCGTCCGCCGCCGCGCCGCCTCCAGCGGCAGTCGAAGCCCCGCCGCCTGCGATGTCCGCTGAGCCGCCCGCTCCAGTGCCCGTGGAGGCCTACGGTGACGACGGCCACGGATACGACATCGCCCCGGGCGCTGGCGCACCCGACCCTGCAGGCGGGAGCGGCCCACCGCCCGACATGTCCCACGGCAGCGGCGCACCGCCGCCGAACTACGGCCCACCGATGCATGACCCGGCGCCGAGCGCGCCCAGCGCCATGCCGCCCGCCGCCGCCGGCGATCCGCCGCTGCGGGGACACAGCGGCGCGAAGGTGCTGAGCTACTACCAACAATCGCGCACGCAGATCGACACACAGCGCGCTTTCGGTTTCGTTCTGATGCCCAAGGCCGCGGTGACCGCAGAAGACA
>Ga0163155_10001285_pt1 | contig 30498 bp, 24 predicted proteins | sample OliLakLV19SP4G1_FD_148611 | JGI IMG/M metagenome (GOLD analysis project Ga0163155, IMG submission 148611) | Freshwater microbial mat bacterial communities from Lake Vanda, McMurdo Dry Valleys, Antarctica - Oligotrophic Lake LV.19.SP4.G1 | ecosystem: Environmental > Aquatic > Freshwater > Lake >... | reverse complement strand
GGCATCGTCCTGTCGGTCATGTCGGCGCTGGCCGGCCTCAACGAGATCGCGATCCGATGACCCAGCGCAAGGGCCGGCGAGATCGAACCCTTGGTGCCACCGCCGTCAGTGGCATGACGCTGATCGAAGTTCTGGCGGTGTTAGCCATTCTGTCGCTCGCCGCGGTAATGGCAGTGCCCCTCGTCCGGGCTCCCTCACCCGAACGCACACTACAAACGGCAGCCGACAACCTCGCCCGTCAGGTCCGCGCAGCCCGTTCCACGGCGATTTTGACGAATGGCGAGACGCGCCTTCTGATCGACGTCGATGCTCGAACGATCGCCACGCGAACGGGTGACGCGCGTGTCGCCGGGTTGCTGAACGCCAACACCCCAGTTCGAGTGGCAGGCGGGCAGCCCGTGCAATTACCGAGCGGTATGACCGTGACAGTCACAGCAGCCGCGGCCGATGTCGAACCGGGGCGCGTTGCAGCCATTCGGTTTTTCCCAGATGGCAGTTCGACAGGCGGCCGGATCGAGTTGCGGTTGCGCGAACGGCGCGCTGTCGTCGCGGTCGACTGGCTCTCGGGGAGGGTGACGCGTCTTGGAGCCGCAACGCTGGGGCGTGCGCCATGATCGCAGGACCTATTCGGCGACAGCGGGTACGCGACTCGAGCCATGGTTTCAGCCTGATCGAAATGCTCGTCGCCTTGGTCTTTCTTGCCGCGGCGATCGGCATCATCGCCGATGTGCTCGGCCTTGGTTGGCGCGGCATCAAGACATCGGCTGGCGAAACCGCAGCGCTGGCGATAGCCGAACGCGAATTGAGCGGCGCTGGCATACTCTGGCCCCTCGCCGCTGGCCGCAGTGAAGGCACAGACGGCAATCACACATTCGTCGTCGAAGCTCGGCCGGTCGAGATCACAGCAAGTGACGGCCCGAAGTCGGCCCGCCGCGTTTACCGCGTTACGGTCCAGGTCCGCTGGCCCGATGGCAGGGGAGCCGCCCCGCGGCGCGTGTCGCTTTCCACGTATAAGCTCGGGCCGCTCGATGACGGCGCGCGACCATGACAAACGCTGACGGCTTTACGCTGATCGAGACCCTTGTCGCACTGCTACTCCTCGCGGTCGTTCTCGCGATGATGCCTCCGGCCTTCGAACTGGTTCGTCGCGCATCTGGCGTCGCGCCGCAGCTCGAGCGGGCAGCCACGATCGCGACCGCTCGCGAAACGATCGTGCGCCTTCTGGCATCCGCACTTCCGTTGCGCTCGGTGGACGACGACGGCCGACCACTCGCGCCGTTCGTTGGCCGTGCCGATCGGGTTGCATTCGTTGCGCCACCGCCACTATCGGCATCTGCGGCAGGGCTGATGCGCTACGAACTTGCGCTCGTCCCTGGCCTGCGAGCCGGTGAAAGGGACCTCGTGCTGACGTCGGCGCCATTTGTACCGCCGACCGCATCCCGATTCCGATCCCCGCAAATTGAAACGACGGTCCTCGTCGAGCAGGCGAGCGGCTTGGCGATCCGGTATTTCGGCCCGATGCTTGCTCCAGCGACCGGCGCGGACCGTTGGCACGTAGACTGGGACCGGCCGACGCTTCCGCCGCTGGTCGAAATTGTCTTCGGGACGGGCAGTTCGTCGGCAAGCGCCTCGGGGCGATACGAGCGGCAAGTCGTACTCGTCGAGGTCCCGGTCGCACGGACGCGATAATTACGCCGAAGCTGACGTCATGTTCGTCGGCATCCGCTACCAACTCGTCAGGTCTTGATCTTCGCCTTGGCCACCGGGCGCGTTATCACGACCGAACGTGAACACCTCGGCGGCAGCATGACGCCCTGGCTGACGGTAGACAAAGGGCCGGCCCCACGGATCGATCAGGCCGTTGGCCTTCTTGAGGTAGGGTCCGCGCCACGAAGCCACGTCGGGTTGAGGTTGCACCAGGGCTTGCAGGCCGCGGGCCTGTGGCGGGTAACTGGCATTGTCGAGCGCGTAAAGTTCGAGCGCGGTCGAGAGTGCGGCGATCTGGGCCCGCGCCGTCTCGGTCCTGGCGCGACCCAGGTAACCCAGGACCTGGGGCGTCGCGATCGTTGCAATCAGAGCCAGGATGCCAAGAACCACCAGCAATTCCAGCAACGTGAACCCACGCTGGCAACGTGAGCGACGCCGGCACATGAACCTGGCGCGAACTGTAGAGCACTTCGTCATGACGCGTACGCGGCCTTGTTGGCGTGGGTATCAGGGGCGCGCGTGGGGCGGGCGCAGATAAATAGGGGTTTCTGGCGGATAGGCCGCGAACCAAGGGTCGCCTTGCGGGCGGGCATAGCGTTCTTTGTCCGTGCAGTAGCGATAGCCGTCGACCTCCCAATAGCAATAGCGGCTGCAATGACGTTCGCCGCGCCGCCAATAGCAGCCACGCTGATCGCCATAAAATCCCAGACTTCGCTGTTCAACGGAACCCGATGGCACCGCTTGACCATCTTTAAGCGATGGCAGACGCCGGTCGCCAGCCAAGGCGGCGGTCGACAGAAGCGGGACCGCAATCATCGCCACCGCGAGCCGCAGAACCCAACGTACGGCATCTTTCGTCCGACCTTGCATCGCGCCACCTCATAACAAGCGTTGGCGCAACATTAGACGATTCGCATCAGTCTTTCTTGAAGGCTCAATCTTCCTCGAAGGCTCAATCTTCCTCGAAGGCTCAATCTTCCTTGAAGGCTCAATCTTCCTTGAAGGCTCAATCTTCCTTGAAAGCTCTGGCGAACTGGTCGGTGAATGGCTTGGTGAAGTAACTCATCGCACTGCGTTGCTGCGTTGCGACGAACACTTCGACCGGCATGCCCGGGATCAATTTAACCTGGCCGAGCAGCTTGCGGGCGTCCGCGTCGAGCGCAATTCGCCCAGTGTAATAGCTTTGACCACTCTTCGGGTCGAGCGTGACGTCTGCGGAAATCGTTTGCACCAGCCCCTGGACTTCGGGGGTCGTTCGCTGATTGAACGCCGAGAAACGCATCCGAGCCGGCTGGCCGAACGCAAGTTGGTCGATATCGGTCGGCGTAAAGCGCGCCTCGACAATCAGTTGTTCGTTTTCGGGCACGATCAGCAGAATTTGTTCGGCCGGGCTGATGACACCGCCGACGGTGTGCATGTTGAGTTCGTGAACGATGCCGCCTTGAGGCGCGCGCAACTCCATTCGCGCCAGGCGATCGGTTGCCGCATTCTGTCGCTCGGCAAGTTCGCCCAACCGTCCCTCGATCGCGCGCAGTTCCTTTTGTGCTTCGGTGCGTGTGTTCTGGTCGAGCCCTAGCAGCTGGATCTTGACCTCGCCGATTTGCCCCTGGGCCCGCGCGATGTTTGCGATAAGGGCGCCGTGCTCGCCGTTGAGCCGCGTCGCTTCCCGCTCCATGGAAAAAACGCGTGTATTAGGGATCAAGTTCTTTTTGTGCAACTCGGCGAGTTGATCGAGTTCCTTCGTGATGATTCCATATTCGCTTTTCTTAGCGTCGCGCTGACGTGTGAGACCGATGATCTCCTCTTCGAACTGTCCGATCCGGCTGTTCAATTGCTCGCGCTGGCCTTGCCGCGCCTTGAGATTTTCAAAAAACAACCGCTCTTCGCCAGCCCGAACCTCGGCTGCCTCTTGGCCCATCTGGTCGAAGGCCGTCGGGAATTTGATCTGCGTGAGACCATCGCGCTCAGCCAGCAGGCGCGCCTTGCGGCCGGTCAGCTCGATGACCTGCGTGCGCACGATACCGAGTTCTGCCTTGGTCTGTGTGTCGTCGAGGCGCAGGAGCACTTGCCCTGCTTCAACCTTGTCGCCCGCGCGCACGTTGATTGCCGAGACGATGCCCCCGTCACGATGCTGGAGCTTTTTACTGTTGCGATCGACCACGACCGAGCCGGGCGCGATGATCGCTCCCGACAGGTCGGCAATAATCGACCAGCCCCCGATGCCAAACACAAGGAACGCGGCGAGCAGCCAACCGAAGGCCATTCGTCGGCCGATCGAGAAGCTCTCGATCGACGCAAGCGTCTTGGCTGGGGCGTTTGTGGTCATGGCATTGGTCTTTCAACGGCGCGTTCAGTGGAGGAAGTAAAATGAATCGTTTTGTTGCGTCAGGCCATGAATCTCGATCTCGAAATCGACGTCCCCATCCCAGTCGACGTTACCTTGCAGCACAGCGACCGATGACCCATCGTCCAGATCTTGATACATCAATTTCAACTCACCCGGTCGCCTGAAATCTTGGTCATCTCGGATCAAGATGAACTCTCGGATATCCTCGTCTGCGATCGCATTGGCCAACGGCGGCGGAGCGAATTCCTCCATCATGCCTTCGAGGTCGACCCGGTCGCCGACTTCAAAGTCCATGATGCGGTCGCGAGAACCGTGCCCGCTGCCGGCGACCGCAGTGGTGGCGAACACGAAAACGTCGTTGCCAGCGCCACCGGTCAGATCGTTTTGGGCGGTGTTCGCGACGATGATGTCATCGTGTGAGCCAGCGATGACGTCTTCGATGCTGTAGATTGTCGATATGATTTCGCCGGAGGTTTCCGTTTCCAGGTTCGGCGGTTCCGAGCTGCTTCCGGTCGAGTTGCTTCCGGTCGAGCTGCCCGTTGAACTGTGCAGTGTCTCGACCGTTCCAGCGTCGAGGTCAATTCGCATCCGCACGTCAACGGCAGACGCGTCGATGGTGTCTGTCCCGTCTCCGCCGTCGATATGGACGCCGCTGTCTCCACAATCGATGCGGATGGTGTCGTCGCCAATTCCCAGCAGGAACGTCTCGAATTTGAACAGATGATCGGTCGCGCCGTCTGCTGTTTCCAATGTGTTGGCAACGAGGTCCAGCGTGGCAGAAATGGTGGTCTGCGACGCGTCGAGCGTGTCATGGCCCGAGCCGCCGTTATAATAATCCGAGCCGTCGCCATCGTGACTGACAATCGTGTCATCGCCGCTGCGCGCATAGACAGCGTCGTTGCCGTCTCGGGCGTCGATCCTGTTGTCGGCGCTGCTACCGTAAATATGATCGGCATAGTCTGAGCCGTAGACATCTTCAAAGTTGATCACCGTGTCGATGACCGCATCGGGTGTGATGACCACCTCTGGTGGCGTGTCGGCGACAACTTCAGCCGACGTGTTTTGCGACGTTAGTTCTGCGGTGGCTATCGTTTGATCCAAGGCGTTCTGTTCGGCCGGGAGCGCCGCTGGAACTGTTGCCACTTCGGTTACAACCGGGAGTTCAACTGCGGCAGCAATCTCGATCGACGGCTCGGGTATCGAAGCCAAAGCCTGAGCGGAGGGCGCGGAGCTGGCTGGTGCCGTCGCTGGCCTGATCAAATCGTTCATCGTCAGCGTCTGGGCTGACGTCGATGCCAAGCTCGTGAGTTGGCCGGAGGCGAGATCGACAAATGCACCGCCGCCAAAATGGCTTATATCGATAGCATCGTAGCCGTCTTCGCCATCGGCAACGTCTTGGTCGGCATCGTAAATTGCGACCCAAGCGTCATTGCCTTCGCCGAGTATCCCCGTCGTTTGGCCAATACTATCGAACGCGGTATCGTTGCCGGTGCCGCCGATCAGAAGGTCAGTACCGCCGCCGCCAACTAGCCAGTCGTCACCATCGCCACCGTCGAGGATATCGTTACCGAGGCCGCCGTAGAGAATGTCATTGCCGGCCTCACCGAACAACGTGTCGTCGCCTGCGCCACCGTAAAGGGTGTCGTTTCCAGCGCCGCCATAAAGAACGTCGAAACCTTCGCGGCCGATAACGGTATCGTCGCCGTCGAACGCGCGAATGATGTCGTCACCGGGCGTTCCGAGCAATCGCTCGCCATCCAATGTCCCGTCGATGTATTCGCCTGGCAACTGGACGATATTCAACGTCGCCGTCTGCGCCACCGAAGCTGTGCCGTCGGTGATGTCGTAGCTGAACGTTACGGTTCCGAGCATCTCCGGTTCGGCTGTGAAACGGAACACACCATCGGCCACTTCTACGATAGTGCCTGACGACACGCGAAGGTCCGTAATATCGAGCGGATTGCCATCGGCATCAGTGGTGCCTGCCAGCAGTGCCGCCAGACCAATGACCAGAGACTGGCTGATAAAGATATCGTAGAGGAACACAGCATTGCTGTTAACTGGTGCCCGGTTGGGGCGGTCGTCGTCTTCGCCTTCGGCATCATCATCTGCGGCATCGTCTGCGCCAGCGCCGCCACCTTCTCCGCCACCGCCGGTGCTGAAATTCTGCATCGCCCCGATCTCAAACGGCAAAGCATCGGGCGCCGGATTGTCGTTGCTGGGAGAACGGATCGCAAGCGGCTTGGTGCTGCCCAACACGAACTTCGCGGGAACGAAGCTGTCACCCTCGACGAACACAGGCCCTGAGCTTCGCAGTTGGAACTTCGGCGCGCGACCGAACCCGCCTTCGACGGCGGGTTGCTGCCCCGTTTCGTCGAACCCGGTTTCTTCGGGGTCTGCGGCTGGAGGAAGTTCATCCGCACGAGGTGGAGCACCGATGGCATCTCCCGATGCAAGCGACGGAGGTTGCATGAAGGCGTTGGCGACCGGCTTGCCGTAGAGCACATCCTTCATGAACATGACGGCGTTGGCCATCACGATGCCGAACGTCATCATTGTGATCGGTCGGCTTGCGCTCTCTCCCCGCTCTACATACTTCGCGCGCGCGAGGTCGTCCGGCCCCAGGATCGGAAGCGGTGTCGATGGCGGTGATGGAGTTTTACGTTGGCGCATTGGTCGTCTCCACGCTCATACAACTGGCGACGCTATACCTACAGTTCAGTATCCGCCGAGGCCGTCTCGACGTCAGGGCCGTGTTGACTTCAACCGGTCTTGGCGATGGCCGGTTTCGGCTTTGCTGCCGGCTGGGGTGCCGGACGCGGGCCGAGTTGGTTTTGGAGGATCTCTTCTTTGGGTCCGAAGGCCTGCAGCCGTCCCCCCTGGACGACGCCGACAAGATCGCAAGCGTTGAGCGCGCTCGGCCGGTGGGCGATGACAACCGTGATGCCTTTGCGCTCTCGCACACTCTTGATCGCTTCGGTCAGCGCGGCGTCGCCCTCGGCGTCGAGGTTCGAGTTCGGCTCGTCGAGCACGACAAGGAATGGCTTGCCATAGAGAGCGCGCGCAAGTCCGATCCGCTGACGCTGACCAGCCGATAGGTTTGTTCCATGCGGGCCGAGTTCGGTCTGGTAACCGCCCGACAATCCGACAATCATCTCGTGGACTCCAGCCGCCCGAGCCGCCTCGATGATGGTTGCGCTCTTGGCCGCCGGATCGAAACGCGCGATATTTTCAGCGATCGAGCCATCGAGCAGCGCCACGTCCTGTGGCAGGTAGCCGATGTAGCGACCGAGCGCATCGACCGGCCATTGGTCGAGTTCGGCATCGTCGAACCGGACACTGCCACGAACCAGCGGCCAGACGCCCGTCAGCGCTTTCGCGAGCGAGGACTTTCCGCCACCTGTGGGGCCGATAAGGCCGAGCGCTTGGCCAGCCTTGAGCTCGAATGAGACGTCGCCCAAAACGACCGTTCCCGAGCTCGGCGTGGCGACCGTGATGCGGTCGACCCGGATGTTGCGGACGGGTGCTGGAAGCTCGACCTGTGCCGGACCGTCTTCGATCGTGGCCAACGTGTCGTGGAGGCGCGACCACGAGCGGCGGGCGCTGACGATGCCCTTCCACTGCGCAATAGCCATGTCGACGGGAGCCAGAGCCCGGCCGGCGACAACGGATGCGGCGATGATGGCGCCAGCCGACATTTCACCCTTGATAGTCAGGTAAGCGCCAAGCCCCAGGATCGCCGACTGCAGTATCATCCGCAGGACTTTCGACAGGCCTGACAACGTGCCGGCGACGTCGTTTGTCCTAGTATGAAGCGCGATGTGTTCGGCGTTCGCCGTTTCGAAGCGGGACACCGCTCGCCCAGTGAAGCCCATCGCTCGGATGACTTCGCTGTTGCGGGCGTGCGCATCGGCAAGGGTTTGTCGCGTGATACCGGTCTGATGTGCTTTACCGGCAGTCTGGCGGGTCAAGATCTCGGTCAGCAACGTCAGAAATGCCAGAACCAATGCGCCGCCCAACACCGCTGCGCCAAGCCAGGGATGCAACAGGTAAACGAACACCAGATAGATCGGCACCCACGGCAGGTCGAACAGAGCGATCGGACCTTGACCGCCGAGGAACCCGCGAACCGTATCGACATCGCGACCGCGTTCCAGAGCTTCCGTGGTGGAGAAGCCGAAGCGCGGCATATCGATCGCCACTTTGTGGGCGAGCGGGGCCAATTTCAGATCGATCCGCGCGCCGAGCCGGACCAGCACCTGGGAGCGCAAAATGTCGAAGATGCCCTGGAACAGGTAGAGCCCGATCGCGAGCAGCGATAGCGCGATAAGGGTCGGGATCGACTGGCTTGGCAAGGTGCGATCGTAGACCTGCAACATGTAAAAGGCGCCAGTCAGCGCCAGGATGTTCACAAGACCCGAGATCACGAAAACGAAGATCAAACCGGATTTGAAGCCGGTCAGAGCCGACGCAGGCGTCAGGACCGGCCGGTTCGCACCACGCCCTTTGCTTCGACCACGCGTTTTGCCACTGTTTGAACTCACGACGGTTGCCCCTAACAAACGTAGTTACCAACGCCTCGAATGCCTATGCCCGGACACCCCAGAGGTTTGCCCATACTGATCTCAATTTGCGTGCCAGTCGAAATGACCGAGGTCTAGATTAGCCAAGACCCTATTGCGGCCGGAGCTGGAATACCCCGGCCGCAGTAAGATCAGCTGACGCCAAGGAAGTCGTTCTTGGTCAACTGGCGGTGGCCTTGAAGTTCGAGTTCGAAGTCGGCGTTGCCGTCGCCGTCGACATGCCCTTCGATCACCGTGTACTTGTCGCCATCCTCACGCTGCTCGTGGCGGAAGGTGACCTGGCCTGCCGCATCGATCTCCGGCTCGACCATGAACGAGAAGTCCTGGTTGTCGTCGAGGATCGAGTTGGCATCGATGCTGCGCAGGTCGATTTTGTCACCGGCCTGGAAGTCGGTGATGCGGTCACCATCGGCGTCACCGACGGCGAAGAACACGAAGGTGTCGTTGCCAGCGCCGCCCGTCAGCACGTTCGCTTGCCCGTTGGCGATGATGGTATCGTTGCCAGCGCCTGCGCGGACATTTTCCACGTCGAGAACAGTGTCTGTCCCGTTCTGGGTGCTCGATATAGCGCCTACGCCGCCTTCACCGAGGTTGATGGTGAGGTTGTCGGTGATGGCAGCGAGGTCGATGGTGTCATTACCTTCACCACCGTCATAAAGATCGTTGCCGTCGCCGCGACCGGCGATGAACCGATCGTCACCCTCGCCGCCGTAAACTTGGTCTTGGCCTTTGCCAGCGTCGACCCAGTCATTGCCTGCACCGGCCAGGACGAAGTCGTTTCCATCACCACCGAACGCCGTGTCGTCGCCTGCACCGGCAACGATTTTGTCGTCGCCGCCGTCGCCAAATACGACGTCGTCGCCGCTACTGGTTGCGAGGTTGTCGTCACCTGCACCGCCAGCAACAGTGTCATCGCCCGAGCCCGTGAACAGGTGATCGGTAGCGAGCGTACCGGCAAGCCGCATGGCAGCCTCGGCAAGCGTCCCATTAGGATCGATGTAGACGACGTTGCCATTGTCATCTTCGTCTTCGCTCTCTTCGTCCTCGTCTTCGCTCTCGTCGTCCTCGACCTCGTCGTCCTCGACCTCGTCGTCCTCGACCTCGTCGTCGGCTTCATCCTCGGTCTCGTCGTCGACTTCGACGTCGTCCTCGATCTCGTCGACAATTTCGTCTTCGATTTCGTCTTCATCGGTGTCGGTGTCGTCCGTAACGATCGGGTCGCCAGCCAGCGTCTGATACTCGTCGCGCTCCCGCTTTCCAACAATCGTTCCGGTGCCCCTGAGGACTGAGCGGTGCTCCGAGCCTAGGCCGGTGACATCAACGACGTCCTCGCCCTCTTCATTCTCGATCGTAATGGTATTGAAGTCGAGATTGGTCGGATTGAAGTTACCGACGATGTCGACCGTGTCGACGCCCGCACCGGTGGCGATGAAGATCTCCTCGATCTCGTCGAGCTCGGCAATCACGGCCCCGTTACCGGTTCCGCCTCGGGTGATCACGATGTCGCTGTTAGCCGACAACAGCGCACGCCCGGCGCCCAGTGCCAGCCAATCGGCCGCCGCAAAGACCGTGAAGGTTTCGGCCGTGCCGTTGCCATTGACGGTGAACGTGTCCGTGCCGCCGAGGCCGCCGTTCACGATATCGCGGCTGGCACCAGTGCCATTGCCAACGTTATAGACAATGGTGTCGTCACCGAGATCGCCGTTCAGGCGGTCGGGTCCGCCAGCCCCGCCCGTCAGCGTGTCGTTACCGTCGCCGCCGTTCAACGTGTCGGCGCCGCCGAGGCCGTTGAGAATGTCGCCGACGCTCGTGCCGGTGACGGTGTTGGCACCACCGGTGCCGTTAAACGTGCGGCCAATGGTGAAGGTCGCAGTCGTATCGACCGTGGCGACACGGTCGGTGATTGCATACTCGAGCACCACCGGACCGAAGGCACCTGCGGCAGCTGTGAACGTCCATGTGCCGTCGGCGTTGGCGACAATCGTTCCCTGGGCGTCGTTGGCCAGAGTGACGGAGGGTGGGCGCGGAGCACCCGGTGGATTGGCCGGTACGGCAATCCGAAGCGCATCGCCGTCTGCGTCGGTCGCGTTACCGATGAGTTGAGCCTCGGTAAACGTGAACGTGGTGACCGCAGCTGCGTCCGCCGCGCCGATGTTGCCAGTGTCCGTGCCAACGACTGGCGCATCGTTGACGCCAACCACCTCAAGCACCGCCTCAGCGCCGAAGGGAATGTTGACGCCGTCCGTCACCTCATATTCGAATGTCACGCCACCTGCGAAGTTAACGGCCGGGGTGAACGTGAACGTCTGCAACACCGCGTTGAAGGCGAGGGTCCCTGGAGCCGGTTCGCCTTCGGTCGTACGCACTGTAACTGCGTTATTGACGATCGTCAGCGCGTCGCCGTTCGGGTCGGTAACGTTGGCAATGAGCTGCCCGACCGTGAAGCTGAACGGGCCGGTGTCTTCCAGGATGCCGAGCGTGCCAGGCGGCAGGGCCGCGCCATCGACCACGAGACCGTCGAGCACGTTGCCAAGTTCGGCAGCGGGATCGGGACCGACCGGTGCGCCGTTGACCAAACCGTCGGCTCCAGCAACCGGCTGAGCCAGCGAGGCAACCCGCTCGATCACTTGGTCGCCGTCGACGTACTGGACGACCGCGCGAATGTTGAGGCCGAGCATCGCTGGCGTCAGCGTCAGAGATGGCCCCGTAACTGGCACAGGGGTATCAGCGACGAACGTCGACAGGTTCTGGAAGATGCCAGTGTCGGGGTCGACCTCGACCTGCCAGTAGATGGTGGTCGCACCGGTGATGGTGCCGGTCGGGTTCGTTATGATGTTGACGTTGTCGGCATCCGTCACCGTCGACATGTCGACCGTCACAGTGGCGCCGACGCGAACTTCGCCGCCAATAAGGGGCAGACCGACCGGGAGCGAATTATTGGTCTGCACAAGGTCAAAAGCTTGGTCGGCAAACCGGACCCGCTCGATGCCCTTTACGCGGTCTTCACCGTCAGCGCCGAGCGTGCCAACGACGAGGTCGCCCTGGTTGGTGACCGCCTGATGGCGGATGGTGATGAAGCCATCGCCATCGACGTCGCCGCCAAAGCCGCTGCCAGTGCCAGCAATTCCGTTGATCGTGTCGATGCCCTCGATCAGATAGTGGGCACGCAATCCGGAGAACTCGGCCGTGTCGACGTTGCCCGACACATTACCGTCGAGGATCTCGCGGACCACGCGGAGCTGATCGACCCGGATTTCACCGGTCAGCATGCGGTCGCGAACGTCGGCGATGCTTTCAACCGAGAACGGCTGGAACGTTTGGTTGCGCGCTGCATCGGCTGTAACTTCGATGCGAACGTTCAGGTACTTGTCGCCGTCGATCAGGTCGTTGCCGCCGCGACCTTCGATGATGTCGCTGCCGCCACCACCCATGATGATGTTGCCACCATCAAAGATGTCTGCCTCAGCGATGTCGATCGGCAGCCATTCGCGAAGGCCGTTGATCAGGTCGATATTGCGAAGTGCGTTCGACCCGGGGTCGGCACCCAAATCGGGTTCCGGGTTGACGACATCGAGCGCTTCGGCGTTGAGCGTGCGGCTATCGCCGCGCAGAATGTCGCCAGCGCGCGAGCCGGTGAGACCTTCAACCGTCGCGTAACGGTCAAGCACCGAAGCTGGCGAAGCTGGACCAACCGGAGCCGTGAAGAGCAGCACGCTCATGTCGGCTTCGACGCCGACCTGCTCGTTCTTATGGGTGACCCAGTCGAAGCCCTGGGCACCGAAGAAGCGATCGGTACCGGGACCGGCGACCATGATGTCGTCGCCAGCTTCTGCGTCCATGTCGGCGTTGCCGCCGCGACCCGCGATCAAAACGTCATTGCCACCAACCGGGTTGGCAACGCCGATCTTGATCGGCAAACCTTGGATAAGGTCGCCATTGTCGCCCAGCAACAGGCTGTTCTCGTTGCCCGATTCGATCCAGTCGCTGCCCTCGCCGCCGATGATGAACTCGGCGCCGTCACCGCCGAAGGCAAAGTCGTTGCCCTGGCCAAGCAGCATCTCGTCGTCGTCGCGGCCGCCAAATACGACGTCGTTGCCGATATCGGTGATGATCAGGTTGATCCCGGGGCCGACGCTGATCACATCGTTGCCGCCTTGCGAGCGGATCTCGTTGATACCGAACAGATCGGTGATGATGTCGGCACCTTCGCCGCCAAAGATGAAGTCGTTGCCGTCGCCACCTTCCAGGAAGTCGTCGCCAGCATCACCCCACAGCGTATCGTCGCCAAGGCCGCCGATCAGCGTGTCACTCTCGGAAGTGCCGCCGAGCACGACGTGTTCCGCACCCAGGAACTTGAGCAGGTCGTTTTCGCCATCGCCGTCGAGGTCAGCGCGGATAACCTTCTTGTCGCCGGTGATGGCACCCAGGAACGGGTCGAGCCCGTTGGCAGCACCCGTCGGATCAATGCCAACGCCAAGGTCGGCGTTGAACTGCTTGGCGATATCGACTTCGAGGAACAGGTCTGGCCGCGCGAAGCTGTCACCGGGAAGGTGCGTTGCGTCGGTATTGCGGTGGATCATCTCGGAGAACTTGTTGTTCTCGAGCTGTGCCGTCAGGTTGAGGTTCGCCAGACGCGACAGATAGTAGAAGCGGTCGGCGTTCTGGAGGGTTTCCAGCTGGGTTTCGAAGACGAAGTTGAAGCTCGAACCCAACATGCCGCCGAAGATCAACTTCTTCTCGGCAAGGCCGCCGATCCAGAAGTCCACATCGTTGAGGCCGCCAAGCGAACCGCCAGCGTACGCGTTGGTTGCGTTCAGGAAGTCGAGCCGGTCGCCCGGCGAACCGGTGCCGCCGAGGACGAGCGCGGTTGCCGCATCGCGCTTGGCATCGAGGGTCGAAACCGACGTGATGGTCGTGTGGGTGCCGTAGGCGGCGATGAAATTGATCACCGAGGCCGGGTTCTTGAGGTTTTCGGCAAACTCGGCCCAGCTGGCGTAGGGCTTGACCTGGGCATCGCCCGAACCGCGATAGAACTCAGCGCGCGCATCGTTGAGTGAGGGCACGCCCGTTTCACGAGCACGCGCGATGTTCAGCGCCGCGAGGTCGAGCGGCAAGCCGACGAGGTTGTTGCGAAGGGCTTCCGTAATGAACTCGTCGATCTCAGAGCCGCGCTGACGCGTCATGCCCTGGGCGATGGCGCCAGCTGCGGCTTCGGCATCGATACCACTTGCGGCGTACTCGATCGGGTTCAAGAAGGCTTCGATGAGGCCGATCTGCTCCTGGTCGACACCGCCATTTGTGACGGTCCAGTCAGGATTGAAGCGATCGACAGTCTCGGTCAGCATCGAGTGGCCGAACCGGTAAACCGTGTGGGCAAACTCGGCCATGATGGCCGGGTCAAGCGTGCCGTCGTAGTCGTTGAAGAGGTTGACGGCTGGCTGGACCTTGCGCGCGAATTCTTCGAACACGAGATGCTGATACTGCATCTCGGTCGGGAACTTGGCGGCCTGGAACAGGCGCTCGCCGTCCCACTGGAGATCGGCGATCGTGGCCGCATCGAGCGGGAAGGTCGTGCCGGCCGGCAGAGGCGTCGCAAGCCATTCGTTCAGGAACGCGAGGTCTGCTTCGGCGAGCACTGTGCCCTTGACGAGGTCGACCTGGCGGTTGTGCTCGGAATGGAAGACGTGGTGGACGGCGGTTAGACCGATGTTCTCGTTACCGCGACCGTCACCCGTGATGTAATGGCTGTCGAGCAGTTCGTTGTCGTAGCTGCCTCGCGGTGTGGCGCCGCCAGCAACGCCATCAGCGTCGGCGATCTCGCCAGCACCGGGATTGGCGTTGTGGGCGATGTCGTCGAGGAAGGCGTGGCCGGTGCTAACCTGACCGTCGGCTGTCTTTATGGGTGCGTCAGGGTTGCCCTCTTCAGCTTCCAGCGGCGGGCCAAAGCTTCGGACCAGCTGTGGGAAGCCGTTCGGGCCGGGGATGAAGTTGCCATAGGGATCGACGACGAGTTCTGGAATGCTGTGGACGTTGAAGTCGTTCAGCTCGATGCCAAGCTTGGTCAGGGCCTGCGCCTTGACGTCCGCCCAGGTGGCGATACCGCCGCCGGAGGCTTCGTTGCCGTTGAGCAAGCGGCCGGTGGCAACTGGCTTGCCATCGCGCATTTCGTATTCGCGGTGGAACACCTGCGCCGATGGGTTCGACGTGTAGGTCTGGTTTTGGTCGACGAGTGGCGTGACCTTATTAACCGGCTGGCCGTCGGGGCCGAGCGTCGCGCGGGTCAGCGCCATGAAGTTGGTGTTGCCGCCCTCGACGTAGAGCGGGTCGTCCTTCTGCAGTGGAATGTAGACCGTGCCGTAGCCGCCCTTGCCGACAAGGTCGAGGCCGTGGTCGAAGAACTGGCCAAACAGCGTCATCCAGCCGTTGAAGGGAGCCGAGAGGCCCTCATCAGCGGCCACGTTCAAGACAACGACCGTGGCGCTGAGGATCTTGCCATTGGGTGCGTCTTCAATGGCGATGCCGTTGTCAGCGAGCAGCGTGCGCAGAGCACCTTCGGCGGCTGTGACGGCGCCGTTACCGGCCGCAAGGTTGTTTTGAGCGCCAGCAAGAACCGCGTTGGCTGCGGCGAGGTCGCCCGGAGTCTGGGCGGCGAGCGAAACGTCGACCTGAGCGTCAAGGGCTGCGACGCCAGCCGGCAGCACATTGCCGATTGCCTCGACCGCACCGGCAAGTGTCGTGTCGAGGAAGCCGACGTTACCGTCAGCGACATTGACCGAGGCAAGCAGCGACTGCATCTGTTGCGCGCTGGCAAGGATGCCCTGAGCGGCGGCGAGATCGGCTGGCGCGACACCGGGGTTTGAGGCCAGCGCAGTGACGGCAGCTTGAGCACTGGCAACGAGGTCATTCACCGATCCGACGGCAAGCGCCAGAGCTCCCGCATCGGTGCCGTTGGGCGTCGTACCACCCGTAGCCAGGGCCGAAACGAGCGACGAGGTCGCGCTATCGACGAGTGCAGCGTCGGCGATCATCGCTTGCGTCGCGCTTGCGGCGGCAGCGTAAGCGTCGATCGTCGCCTGGATCGCGGGTGTGATGCCAGCAGTGGCGGCTGTCACAAGCGCCTGTGCGGCCGCAACAGCCGAGACCAGCGGCGCGATTGCAACCTTCTCGGCCTTGATCAGGTCGACGGCAGCGGTGACGACACTCATCGTCGCGAACGGATCGGCGACGCCAGCGTCGACGAGGGCCTTGTAGATGACGGCAGGATTGTTGGCGGTCTGGTCGACGATCAAATTGGAGATGACGCGCGGGTCGGCGTCGACGACGTCACCGGGCTGGATGCCGCGCGGAGCGGGGTTCGTGTTCGGCGTGGGCACGCCATAGTCGTTCTGGTTTAGCCAGTTGACACCGGCCTGATAGCCGGGCGGTACGCCGTTGGCCGGATCGCCGGGAAACGCGGGGTTCGGCGCGCCAAATGGGATAAATCCTGAGCCGCTCGTGTAGCTCGGTGTTGTTGCCCGCGGAAATGCATTATCGGCAGCGCCGAAACGGTCTTGACCAGTGTAGAGGTTGTTATTCGAGCCATCGACGTGGCGCAGGCCCCAGGGCAACTCCGGGTTCGGAATAAGCGTGCCAAGCACCTGTTCGCCACGAACCTCGGCCTCTGCGATTTTTATTTGCGCAAGGATGAAATCCAAGTCGCTGCGGATCATCGTTACCATGGCGCTTTTTCCTTTAGCTTACGCAAAACACAAAAGATGTCTGCAGTTGAAATCGACCGGTCGAAAGCGCTTTGGCGATCACCCCGTCATGCCGTGCTGACACTTTAACCAGCTGTAAACCTAATCTGACACTCTACTACGTCGGATCAATCGCAGCGACCGAAGGCGCGCGAAATTTGGACTGTGGTCGATCCGGATCAATGGACTTAGGTCTGATGTCGAGCAGACGTTCGGACCCCAGTTTTTGCGTATCCGACAGCGTCGGCGTTGTGTGGTGAGCACGAATTCAAGGCGCTGCTTCTCGGAGCTGTATTTCTAACCGGCGGTTCGGCATTATAATGCCATTCCTGCAATGCAAGTCAGCATCGCATAATTCAGCTTTGCGCGGCGCAGCATTTGTTGTATTGCTATTGCGAAATGACCCAAGACCTGACCAACGTACGCCGTGTCGATGAGCCCTCCGCCGAGGCCTACCTCCGCGTTGTGGGCCAACGCGTGCGGCAGGAGCGACAGAAGCGCGGCATGTCACGGCGCGTTCTCGCCGAAACGTCAGGCGTTTCAGAACGCTACCTTGCCGAGCTCGAGCGGGGCGCCGGCAACGCATCCGTCCTCCTGCTGCGACAAGTTGCAAGCGCACTGAACGTGCGTATCGAAGACTTGGCCAGCGAGCCGGAAGTCTTCGCTGCCGCTGCCGAGTAAAAAAGCGCGGCCTTCGCAACCGCACGCCATCACTTCCAACGCCACAAACACTTCGATCACGTGCGCCGGCACTCTGAACGAGCGGGTTGCACCGCTCGGCCCGGGCTTAACTTCAATGTTTGGCGCCCGCTCCATGTTGGCTGTGATCGGAATGTCCTCCGTGTTTGCCATGCCCGCCAGCCGAATTGGCAGCCGAGCCATGTCCCGGCTGGTGGTCCATTCCGTGCGGACCCATCGCGCCGACCGGCTCGATCGAAGCCTCGATCGCGACGATCCCGGCTTTTTCAAACTGTAGCATGATTGGCACGATGTCGCCTTCCTTGAGCGCCGCCTTCAGATCCATCAGCATGATGTGATCGCCGGACGGCTTCAAAACCAGAGAACCGCCGCCCGCGACGTCGAGGCCGTCGACCCGGCGCATCTTCATCACGGTTCCTTCGTGAATGTGCGTGTGGATTTCCGTGCGGCCGCTAACGGGCGAAGAAGCGCCGATCAGGCGGTCAACAGCGCCTGCAGCCGCCTTGATCTCCAGGTATGCTGCCCCGACCGTTGCGCCGCCCGGCGTGGCGCGCGCCCAGGGATGAGCTACGGTAATGCCAGCCTTTTCTACCTCGTGCGCGTGCGCCGGTGCCACGGTCGCCAACACCAGAGCGAGCGACGCTGCGCTGATCGACATGAGGCGTAGCGATGAAAAGACCGGCCCCGTCGCAGCAGTCACCGAGAAACAGACAGACGACGAGCGAGCGTTCATGAGGACACCTTGATGGGCTGACAGACCGGCTGGACGCGAACCATCCAAGTCTGGTTAGCGTGACTGGCGGTAGATCGCGGTCGGGGGCTATGACGTGATCTTCAGACATTCTTCGTCGGGAGGAAGCGGATCGCAACCCGTCGTGGCGACGCAGGTTTCGAGCGCTTTGCGGGTATCCGTCGTATAAAGCCCGTCAATCTCGCCACTGTACAATTGGTTGGCCTGAAGGCCGCACTGATAGAGTTTGACGATCGCCGCACCGCCAAAACGGATGGCGCTCTCGTAGTCCCGCATGGCGCCTCTGGTGTCGCCACGCCGTTGCCGGATATGGGCGCGGGTGTCGAACGTGTGGGCGCTGTCGGGCATGAGTTTCAACGCGCGATCGACGTCGGCAGCCCCGCGCTCGGGGTCGCCAAGTTTGAAATAGGCCCAGGCGCGATTGTTGAGCGCTACGGCGCTATCGGGGTCGATCCCCAGAGCGATATCGTAATCGGGGATCGCCAGATCGTAATTGCCGCGAACCGAGTACGCCAGCGCACGGGCAGAATAGGCCAGCGCGCGATCTTGCTGGCTGAGACCCGGCTCGGCAATCAGTGCCGAACAGGCTTCGATACGGCGGCTGAAATCTTCGCCAAAACAATCGCTCTCGCGCACGTCAGCCATGGCCGGAGACAGCAGGGCAAAGCTGCCGACGAGCCCGATCACGAGCATCCCGACCGCATGCTTCCCGGCAATGACCGTCCCGGCCACAAGCACAACAAAGCCTCGCATGGCACGCCGCATCGTACCTCCGATAAATTGGGCGCAGCGAAAATGTATCCCCGCCGACAATGCGGCGGAAGCATCGGGCACTGGCAAACGCATTATCAACGGCGACCTCTGAACTCGACTTTGAAACGCGACAGCGATACGAACGCCGACAAGACATTAAGCCCGCGACATAGCCGATTTTTAGGCCGACCCGCCCTTCCCGACCGGCGATGACTCGGCTGTTACGCGATTTACCGTTGCCCGCGCGCCGCTATGGTATCATCCACCATCGAACCGCAATCCGCCACGCCCGAAGGTCGTCTATCATCGCCGTGTCCCGTATCCTGCTCATCATGGGTGGCGGAATCGCCGCCTACAAGTGCCTCGACCTGATCCGCCGGTTGCGCGAACGCAACCATACGGTCCGCGTGGTCATGACCAAGGCCGCAGCCGAATTCATAACGCCGCTGTCGGTTGGCGCGTTGACCAACGAGCGCGTTTTCACCGAGTTGTTTGACCTCGACGATGAGCGCGAGATCGGACACATCCGCTTGTCGCGCGAGGCCGATGTGCTGGTCGTCGCGCCAGCAACCGCCGATCTCCTGGCAAAGATGGCCCATGGTTTGGCCAATGATTTGGCCAGCACGGTTCTGCTGGCAACCGATAAGCCGGTGCTCGTGGCGCCCGCAATGAACCCGAAGATGTGGCTCCATCCAGCAACGCAGCGCAACATGGCAACGCTCGTTGCCGATGGCGTGACGGTCATCGGCCCCGGCGTCGGCGAGATGGCCGAGCGTGGCGAAGCTGGCCCCGGGAGGCTGGTCGAGGTGCCAGAACTCGTTGCGGCAATCGAGGCGCGGTTGGAGGCAAGTGGGTCGGCCAGCATACCGGCCGCAGGTCCACTCGCAGGTCGGCATGTGCTGGTAACTTCAGGGCCGACGCACGAGCCGATTGACCCGGTGCGCTACATCGCCAACCGCTCGTCCGGCAAGCAGGGCCACGCCATCGCGGCCGCCGCAGCTTCGCTCGGCGCGCGCGTGACGCTGGTGTCGGGGCCGGTCGCGATCCCCGATCCGCCGGGTGTTTTTATTGCCCGCGTCGAAACGGCGGCCGACATGCTGGCGGCCGTCACAGCGGCGTTGCCAGCCGACATCGCCATATTCGCCGCCGCCGTCGCTGATTGGCGGGTCGACGACGCAGCCACTCAGAAAATCAAGAAAACGCGCGGCGATGGCGCGCCAAAATTGGCGCTCGTCGAGAACACGGATATCCTGCGCCACGTCGCAACATTAAAAAGTGGCCGGCCATCTCTGGTCATCGGCTTTGCCGCCGAAACCCATGACATTGTGGCGCATGCAAAGGCAAAACTGGCCTCGAAGGGTGCGGACTGGATCGTGGCTAACGACGTCTCGCACGATAGCGGCATCGGGGGCGAGGGCGCGCGCGGCGTCCCGGGCAGCGGAGCAGGCCGCGGGGTAATGGGTGGCGACCGCAACGCCGTGCATCTCGTCAGCGGTACGGGCATCGAAAGCTGGCCGGAAGGGTCAAAGGCCGAGATCGCACAGCGGCTCATGGTAGCGGCAGCGGCCGCGCTCGACACGCGCGCAGGAGGCCGCTGATGGCGCGCAACGCCAAGCCTTCCACGCGCAAACCCGGTCGTGCGACTGCCGCACTGGACGCATCCGCCGCACTGCTCGACCCGCCCCGCGCCGAGCCAGTGCGCATTGAGACCGTCCGCATCGAGATCGTGCGCTTGCCGCACGCGAGCGGCCTGCCGTTGCCCAAGACCCAGACCTCAGGCTCGGCCGGGATCGACCTCATCGCGGCCGTAGACCCGTATGGCCCGATCCACCTCGCGCCGGGCAAACGCGTGCTGGTCCCGACCGGGCTCGTCATCGCGCTACCGCCGGGCTACGAAGGCCAGGTCCGTCCTCGCTCCGGGCTGGCGCTGAAGCACGGCGTAACGGTGCTCAATAGCCCCGGCACCATCGACACCGACTATCGCGGCGAGGTCAAAGTCATCCTCATCAACCACGGGGACGCACCGTTCGCCATTGAACGCGGCGAGCGCATTGCGCAACTGGTGGTGGCCGCCGTGGCGCATGCCGAGCTGGTCGAGGTCGCCGAGATCACAGCGACAGACCGCGCCACAGGCGGCTTCGGCTCGACGGGAAAATCGTAGCATTTCGGACAACCAAATGACGGATGCAGCGATACCATTGCCCATGACATCCGACGGCGACGTGCCCCCAGCCGCCGTGCTGTCGCTCGATGACGCGATCCGCTGGCGGCGGGATGTGCGCCGGTTCCGGCCCGATCCCGTCCCGGCCGAACTGCTGGCCGAGCTGCTGGCCTTGGCCGACTGTTCGCCGTCGGTCGGCAATTCCCAACCGTGGCGGATCGCGATCGTCGAGCGCCCGGACATTCGCGCGCGCGTTCGCGCCTCGTTCGAAGCGGCCAACGCCGCCGCCGCTATGGCCTACCCCGACGACCGGCGCGACGCATATCTCGGCCTCAAGCTTGCCGGCTTCGACAGGGCGCCGGTCCACCTTGCGGTCACGTGCGATGACGACACCACGCAAGGCGACCGTCTCGGCGCGGCGACGATGCCCGAGATGCGCCGATACAGCTGCGTATCGATGATAACCGTGTTGTGGCTGGCGGCGCGCTCGCGCGGGCTTGGCATGGGCTGGGTGTCGATCCTCGATCCAGCAGAGGTGCTGACGGCGATCGGCGCCGCGCCGCCGCTGGTCGGCTATCTGCTGCTCGGGTGGCCGGAGGAAACCCATCTCGACCCGGAACTCGAACGGCACGATTGGCAGGCGCGCACGCCAGCTAACGCCAGGATCAGATCGCTATGAGCGGGGGCGATACGAGCGGCGCAGCAAACTTCGAGCCCGCCGTCGACGTCATCTCCGGTCGCGCATCGGCACCGCCTGTGATCATCCTGTGTGACCACGCCAGCAATGCGCTACCCGCAGGCTACGGAACGCTCGGGCTGCCCGAAGCCGAACTCGACCGCCACATCGGCTATGACATTGGCGCAGCTGGCGTCGCGCGCGGTCTCGCCGCTCTGCTCGGCACCGCGGCGGTACTCTCGCGATGGTCGCGATTGCTGATCGACCTCAACCGCGGCCTCGACGATCCGACGCTGATCATGCGGCTGTCCGACGGCGCCGTCATCCCCGGTAACCGCCACGTCGACATAGCCGAGCGGGAACGGCGGATCGACGCCTGCTGGCGGCCTTATCACGCCGCCGTCGCCGGCCTGATCGACGCCGAACTGGTCCAGGGACGCACGCCGATCCTCGTCTCGATCCACAGCTTCACGAACATTTGGCGCGGCGCCGCGCGGCCGTGGCACGCGGCAATCCTGTGGGACCGCGACCCGCGACTTGCGCTGCCGCTGATCGCGGGATTGCGAGCCGACGCGAGCCTGATCGTCGGCGACAACGAGCCGTATTCGGGCAAGTTGCGGGGCGACACGCTGTGGCAGCACGGGACGTCCCGGGGCCTACCGCACGCCATCGTCGAAATCCGGCAGGACCTGATCGCGGACCCGCCGGGGCAGGACGCCTGGGCCGCGCGATTGGCTTGCATCATCACGGCGATGCTGGCCGATCCAGAGCACCAGGAGGCCTTGGCGCGCATTGAAATGTTCGGCTCCCATACCGGTCCGCTATGAGTGCGCTTATATCGATCAACGCTGCCTTCGAACCGCCCGACCTGACCGCCCAACCTGACCGCCCAACGACCTGAGGATGCAATATGACCAGCAAGCCGACGATCCCCGCCATTGACGCCGCCACCACGACCGAGCTTGAAGCGGCCGCGTTCCGCCGCTTGGTCGAGCACCTGCGCGGCCGCAACGACGTGCAAAACATCGACATGATGACGCTGGCTGGCTTCTGCCGGAATTGCCTGTCGAATTGGTACCAGGAGGCGGCCAACGCCCAGGGCATCGCGCTCGATAAGGCCGCCGCCCGCGAGATCGTCTACGGAATGCCCTACGCCGACTGGCAGGCGCAAAACCAAACCGCCGCAACGCCAGAACAACAAGCCACCTACGACGCCGCCAAGCCGAAGGGGCATTAGGGGTGTGTTTGGCGATGGTCCGCTATGGGCCAGTAGTGGTCGAAAAAAGGACATAGGTGGCGCACTGCACAACATTTGCGAGTTTATGGCAATCCACTCGGCTCGCACCATGATTTCCACCGAATTTAAGGAGTGAGAACGGCGACGGATAAGATCGATTGGGATACGATTGTCCCGAACATGATCTGAGAATCGAGCGCCAACCCATAGCGCTGCGGTCGGAGGTGATCTTGGGCCAATCGAAGGTACCTATATACGCTTACGTCGACGAGACGGGCAACACAGGCCACAACCTGTTTGACGTAGCGCAGCCTGATTTCTTTACCGCCGCGCTAATCACAAAAGGCAATTTCGATGCCGTCCACGGAGCCCGGGCTCTCACCATCGCAACGAAATTTGGCGCGTCATCTTTGCATGGCAAAGATTTGGGCGTCGGCAGACTGGAAAAGATCGCGCCTGACGTCTTGTCACTCATTCAAAGTGCATCGGCGACCTTCTTCGTCTCGCGTGTAGAAAAAAAGTATCTGCTCGCCTGCAAGATGTTCGACTCTATTTTCGATTCAGGAGAAAACGCCGCCGTGGGGTGGCACCACTACAATTTTCGCCAACTTCGTTTGATGCTCACGTTCAAATTTTCAACGATGATTGACGAAGACATCGCCCGCAACTTTTGGAAATGCATACTGGAGCCAAACGAAAAGAAGGCCTACCAGGCCCTGCCGGACGTCTGCGCCTCGCTGCTGAAAAACCTCGACCGGATCGTAGATCACCGGGCTCGCGAAATTATTGAAGGCGGTCTAGATTGGGCTAGGACTCACCCGGAGTCTATCCAAATCCACACCGACAAGAAATTGGTTCGCCAAGGGCATTTGCCGAATCTTGTCGCGTTCACCAATCTGCTCAAGGGGCTCGACAACTATTCCCGACGCACCAAGCGCCGGGTGGCACGCATCTCGCACGATCAGCAAAGTGAGTTCCAACGGACTCTTGAGATGTATCATGACTTGTTTTCAAACGCCTCGGGCGACGTGATCTCCTGGGCTGGTGATACTTACTGCCTTCAGTTGGTACCGGGCAGTGCGCTTGAAATTTTGGAAGATTCGCAATCGGCCGGAATTCAAGTTGTTGACATCGTCCTGTGGCTCTACGCGCAATTCAGAAAGGGCAAAGAGCTTCCAGATGGATGTTTATCGATTTTGGAGTACGTCTTTTCCAATGGCTGGGAAAGCGATTTTTCATTCGATGGCGTCGATCGCGCAAGTGCTGATCAACTCGAAGCAACAATGGCACGACCCTTCACCGCCGACGACGAGGGTAGGGCTCGCGAGACGCTTGAGAGCTTCGAAACTATGCGTCAGCTCTCAATGCGACGTTACGAGAACGACAAGCTTCCGCCATTTATGCGTACGCGGACAAAAGAGATCAAGTAGCACCATATCGACAGCTTAAGCGCCGACGATGCTGCACCCGCTGAGTTCCGCGCCGTGTCAAAAGCACGCCGCACCCATCCCCCGGCAGCGCCGAAAAAGGGTCGAGTGCCGTCGAGCCTTCCGACACGGCCATGATGCGCGTTAGGACCGTAATGCCATGGCAGGCGGCCGTTGCCGTATCGATGATGCGAGCATGTAGGTTGGGTCAAGCGTCTCAGCGCGACCCAACATTCCAGAGCGCGACGACCGAACGTCAGCCCGTGGTTGTTGGGTCGCGCTAAAACGCTTGACCCAACCTACGGTGCTATGGGGGCTACGGGTGCCACCGTCACGGATCAATCGCCCTGAACAAAAGTTCCGCAACGCGCCACATCCAAACATGAGCTGCCATCGCCTGATGACGCTCCGGCTCTAAACTGCCCCCACCCCATCACACCGCCACCGGTGCCTTGATGTGCGGGTGGGGGTCGTAGTTCTCGATTGTGATGTGGTCGGCGCGCATCGCGAACAGGTCGCGGACGTTCGCGTCGAGCACGAGGCGCGGCAGCGGGCGAGGCGCGCGGGACAATTGCAAACGCGCCTGCTCGACATGGTTCGAGTAGACGTGCGCGTCGCCGAACGTGTGGACGAAATCACCGGGCTCCAGCCCCGTGGCGTGGGCGACCATGTGGGTCAACAACGCGTAGCTGGCGATGTTGAACGGCACGCCGAGGAACACGTCGGCCGAGCGCTGGTAGAGTTGGCACGATAGCCGCCCGTCGGCGACGTAGAACTGGAACAGGCAGTGGCACGGCGCCAGCGCCATGGCCGGGATATCGGCCGGATTCCACGCCGAGACGATCAGGCGGCGGCTGTCCGGGTTGCGGCGGATCTCGGCCAGCACGTCGGCGATCTGGTCGATCGTTCGGCCCCCCATCGCGCTGGCTTCGGGTGCGGCCCAGCTGCGCCACTGGCGGCCATAAACCGGGCCGAGGTCGCCATTGGCATCGGCCCACTCATCCCAGATCGAGACGCCGTTGGCCTTGAGGTAGGCGATGTTGGTATCGCCAGCGAGGAACCAGATCAGCTCGTGGACGATCGACTTGAGGTGCAGTTTTTTGGTTGTGACGAGCGGGAAGCCGTCGGCGAGGTCGAACCGCATCTGGTGGCCGAACACGGAGAGCGTGCCCGTACCGGTGCGGTCGGTCTTGACGGTGCCGCTGTCGAGGATGCGGCGGAGAAGGTCGTGATATTGGTGCATGGTGGCAGATTACACGAGTCTCTGGCTTTGCAAGCCGGGTCGGCGGAGTTGCGAGGCCACGTGTTAAGCCGTCTGCGGCGGAAAGACCGCCCGCGCCACGCGGAAACCGTTCAATTCGCTTCGGAAATTGGGATCGTTCCCGCCCCGACGCGCCGAGCGAAGCTCGTCGTGATGGCAGTGCCACGACCCACCGCGGAGAACGCGTTTTGTTGCATCGCCGCCCTGCCACACCGTTCCATCCAATGGCGGATCGAAGGTCTGCGGGTAATATCGATGCCAATTGTCGGCGCACCATTCGTAGACGTTACCGTGCATGTCGCAGAGGCCCCAGGCATTTGGCGCGTACCGGCCGACAGGCGTCGTGCATTCGTTGGTCGTCGGCGGGCTATTGGCGTTGTAGCGAAACTGCAACCGACGGTATGTGGCCTGATCGGGCGCGATCTGGTTGCCGGTGTTGTATTCCGTCGTGGTCGTTGCCCGGCAGCAGCATTCCCATTCCGTCTCTGACAGCAGCCGATAGGGCTTGCCGGATTGTTGTTCGAGCCATGCGGCATAGGCGACAGCATCGTACCAATTAACGCACACCACGGGATGAATGTCGTTCTGCTCGAAACCGGGATTGAGCCACGAGGTCTCAGGGTTGACCGTCCAGCCGCCTGCACCGTGACCACCACGCATATCCCGCTTGGTCGCGTCGACAAACGCGCGGAATTGGCCGCGTGTCACCGGCCCACGGCCAACGGCAAAAGGCTCGGCGATCGTCAACAGACGGCGCGGAAAGTCTTCATCGTCTCTTTCACCCTCACCTGCTCCGATCATGAACGACCCGGCTGGCACGACGACCATCTGAGGGCCGACCTCGAGATCCCGGAACGTTTCGGTTTTGCCAGAACCGGGCAATAGCCAGCAGGTGTTCGCAGCAAAGGTGTCGCCGTAGATGCCGAGGACATCCGTAGCGTCGACTTGAATGCGTCCGGCCGCCCGCCAAAGTGCCGTGAGCCGCGCCATCGCCTCGTTCGCATACCGCCCAAGCGGGTAACCGTGCACGAAACTCTCGTAGGCCTCCTCGGTGTTTTCCTGCTCGGTCCACGCCCAGGCTAACGCCTCGTGAGGGCGCTCCTCTTCCACGCGATTTGGACGGGGCGCGTCGGTCATGGGTAGCCCTAACGCTTCGCCAATAGTTTCATAACGATCCGCCGCCGCCTTGGAGCCGGCAACGCCGAGGTGGCTGCGGTGACCACGACCGTCCGCCGGGTCAGGAACGGCAGCAGGCGGACGAGGTCGGCTTTACGAAGTGCAATGCACCCCTCGGTCGGGCGGTAGCCGGGTCGGGTGAAGTGGGGGTTGGCGCAGTGCAGGAATATCGCGCTGCCGTGACCGCGAATGCGTGGGGCGTCGTTATGGCCAAGCACCACAACGATGTCGTACAGCCCGTCGTCGCGCCACATCCGCTCAGCGCTGGCGGGATACGGGTGGCGGACAAGGCGATTGTAGTTGCGATCCGCCGGCGCATCGCACCAGCCGTCGTCGCGGCGCAGCGCGCGTCCTGGAAGGCCCGTTGTTCGCCAGCCGACCGACCCGCGCAACACCGCGCCGAGCCGGTCGGCGCGCCAATACACGGCACGCATTGGCCACCGACCAGCGGGCGTCGCGCCATCGCCTTCGCGCTTGCGACAGGATATCCCGCCGCGCCCGATGGCGCACGGCAGCCGCAGCCAACCGGTCTCGATGAACCCGCGCGAGGCCTGAGCGTTTAGCGTCCGCAACACGAGATGGTGTACGCCGCCGCCGGTTCGCATATATCTGTATCCTGACATGAATTGCCGACCGCCCATGCTTGGCCGAGCATGGTGCAACTTGGCCCAATTATGCCGTCAAATCGACCGCCTGAAATCGACCGCCTGAGATCGACCGCCGACCGGAGAGCAAACCATGACGACCGCCCGCCGTATCCTGCTTGTCGACGACGACAACGACCTGCGGGCCGCGTTACACGACCAGCTCTCTCTCCACGACGAGTTCGACGTTGCGCAGGTCGATACGGCGCGCAAGGGGCTCGAATTCGCCAAAGCCAATAATCCCGACCTCGTGCTGTTCGACGTGTCGCTGCCGGATATGGATGGCCGCGAGGCGGTTAAAGTGTTGCGCAAGTCGGGCTTCAAGAGCCCGATCATCATGTTGACCGGCAATACGTCTGACGCCGACCAGATCCTCGGGCTGGATGCGGGCGCCAACGACTACGTGCTGAAGCCGTTCAAGTTTGCCGTGCTGCTCGCCCGCATCCGCGCGCAATTGCGCCAACACGAGCAGAGCGAAGACGCGGTGTTCACCATCGGGCCGTTCACATTCAAGCCGGCCGCCAAGATGTTGCTCGACGAGAAAAGCGCCAAGGTCCGGCTGACCGAAAAAGAAACGTCGATCCTGAAATACCTGTTCCGTTCCGGCGGCAAGGTCGTGTCCCGCGAAACGCTGCTGCACGAGGTGTGGGGCTACAACGCCGGCGTCACGACGCATACGCTGGAAACGCACATCTACCGCTTGCGCCAAAAAATCGAAACCGACCCGTCGAACGCGCAACTGCTGGTGACGGAGAGCGGCGGCTACAAGCTCATGCCATGACCGCTGGCGCGTCCTCCGCCGCCAGCCTGAGCTGTTATCCCCGCAATCCTCAGACTTAACACCGGAAACCGCGCCACTAACGCCAGTTGGCCACGGACTTTGACCCAGCACCGCGAATCGCCGCTTCTCCCAACTGTGGTTACGGGAGATGAAGACGATGGCGCTCGATATCGTCGTGCAAAGTTTGCTCAAGGTGGAGCTGTTTGCCGGGCTCAAACCGCTGCAGGTCGCCGAAATCGCGCGGCAGGCTGACCGGATCGTCTACCGCCCCGGCCAATCGATCATCACGGAAGGCGAGCCGGGCGACGCCGCGGTGCTGATCGTCAAAGGTGACGCCGTGCGCATAGCAGCCGGTTCGCCAGCAACGCCGGTTCAGGCCGTGCCGGATGGTTCGCTGGTTGGCGAGCTGGCGATGCTGATCGAAACGCTGCACGGGTCGACCGTGGTCGCGCGCGGGGTGACACGGGCGATCCGGATTGGCCGGATGGCGCTACACGAGCAGATGGCGCAAGACCCTGCCGTCGCAATCACACTCGCGAGCAATATGTCGAAGCGGTTGACGGCGGTGGCCCAGGAACTGTCGCGGATCGATCGCGCACTGGAGGCAGCCGGACGTGCGGCTCTGCCAGCGGATCTGAACGGCGGGGGGCCAGATAACGCGCCCGGCATGCCCGGCAACAATGTATCGGATTTGGCACTCTCGGAATTAACCGCGCGCGACCCATCCGAACTTATCGGCAACTTGGCCCAGTTAGGACCAATGACCGGCGCAGGTTCGCGGCAGCTCTCGCCGCTGCACTGAGCACAGTGTTGTCAAGACCGTGGTTGACGGTCTAACGCGCGACGTCAACCGACCGCTCGCTACAAGCGTGCGGTCAAACTTCCGTCTTGACCTCGAGAACCTGACGGCCGCGATATTTGCCCGTCTTGAGGTCGATGTGGTGCGGGCGACGGCGTTCGCCGCTGTCCTTGTCCTCGACGTGCGCCGCCGGGATCAAGGCATGATTGGCGCGGCGCTGGCCCCGCTTCATTTTCGTCACGCGCTTCCTCGGAACAGCCACGGTCGTCTCCTCATGAGTCTCAAGCCGCAGCCAAGTCGGCCGCGAAGATGGGGTTGACCAGCTCAAGCATGGCACCAGCCGGGCTGACAAAGCCCGAAGCGCACACGCGATCCGATCGGAAACCGCCGCGTATAGCGCCTTCCCGCCGGTCTGGCCAGAAAGAAATGGCAGCTGAATTATCGCCACACAACGCCGCGAGCGAAATCGAGCCGGTCAGATCGTGGTGACCGACGCCGCCCGGTCACGCGCCGTAAACCCTGACGTTTTCGAACCAGCTGGAGCCGTGCCAACCGCGAAAGTTCCGGCATCGACCGGCCAATCCTGGCACTGCCGGGAGACATCGGCCAGAATATCAGCCGCCGCCGTCAGCTTCGATCGCGACAGGTCGGCGGTCCACCGCTCCGGAATACCGAGCGCGCCGGCCTGCGACAGGCTGTCATGGTCAACGCCGAGATACAGTACGATCCAGCCGTGCTCGTGCTGGTTGCGCTGGAGCACACGGCGCACGCGGTCGGCGGTGAACCCGCGCGAGCCGGTATCGAGCCCATCGGTCAGGATGGCGAGCACGCGCCGCTCGGACCGGTCGGACAGGCAGTCGAGCAGTCCGGCCGAATAGCCAACGGCGTCAAACAGTGGCGTCCGGCCGCCGGGCCGGTATTCGGCCTCGCGCAGGAACGGGCACGCGTCGGCGCGCGTGCGGTCGCGCACCGTCTCGATGGCGTGGCTGTTGAACACCGTCAGCGAAAGCCGCGTGCGGGCGGCGGCGGGGCCATCGTGCAATCGGGCGAGATAGCGGTTCACGGCCGCGACGGCCGGTTTGCGGCTGACTTCCATCGATCCCGAGGCGTCGAGCAAAAGCGACACGTGCAATCGCGCCGGACCCGCGTCGATTGAGGCGCGGCGGCAATCGCCGCGAACGCTGTCGGGTCGCAAGCTTGAGTCGAAGGAAGACGGGATGGACAGGTATGACGGGGTAGACATTGGGCTTCTCTCCCGGGTTGCCAGCGCGGCGAGGGGCGGCCCTCTAACGGGCACCGTCTCAACGGGCTGGCGAAAAAGACGCACCTGAACGCTGCCCGAGCGGCACGGCCTCGGTGTGGCCTGCGTGTGTCCATTTGTGGGGCGGTCGGGAGGCGGGCGATCGGACCACACCATTTGGCCACCACCATTTGGGTCAGGCCGCGCTCAACCGCCGAGCACGCGCCGCAACCAGGTTTTGGCCGGGGATGGCGGCGGCGGGGATGGCGACGGTTGGGATGGCGGCGGGCTGCGTGAGGACGCGCCAACCGGTGACAACTGCGCCGTCAGCGCTTTGTATTCGGCGGAATGGCAGCCCCAGCCGTCGTCGATCCAGCGTTTGGCGACCGCCAGATGCGGCGCGGCGGCGGCGGTGTTGCCAGCCGCGATCGCAATCGCAGCGCGGACCAGCGCCACGTCGGGCACCCGGCGCTGGTAGCCGGTGTCGGTGATGATGGCGTGGGCGGCGTCCGTGAGGCCG
>Ga0163155_10001274_pt1 | contig 30697 bp, 23 predicted proteins | sample OliLakLV19SP4G1_FD_148611 | JGI IMG/M metagenome (GOLD analysis project Ga0163155, IMG submission 148611) | Freshwater microbial mat bacterial communities from Lake Vanda, McMurdo Dry Valleys, Antarctica - Oligotrophic Lake LV.19.SP4.G1 | ecosystem: Environmental > Aquatic > Freshwater > Lake >... | reverse complement strand
CGGGATACCCTGCGCTGTTCCTTCCCATCAGCGCTTCATGCCCACCCAACTTGCCCGCCGGGTTACCGGATTTTTCACGGCTTTGCCGAGTGGCAGGGGCGCGAACGACGGCTACTTTGCTCCGTATGGATGAAAAAACGGAGTTTGCGCCATGATGCTCGACGATGCTTTCACACCGAAACCGGGCAGGATGCGCGGAGAGAAACCGGCCGTCGCCCCACGCTACGTTGCGCGGGTTCTGGCGGAAGCTGGCCGGGGCGGCAGGCTCGGTCGCCGCGGCAATCCGGGCAAAGGCAGCTTCGGACTTGGCCGTGGAGCCAGCGCGCTGGCGCGCTTCGATGCGCCGATCAAGAACAGCCGCCGGGTCATCGTGAAAGCGCGCATTTGCCGTCACCGGGGCGGAACCCTGAACGCGGCAGCCACGATGCTCGCTATCGATCGCGAGGTTGAACAGCGCAAGATCTCCAACGCGACGATAGAGCTGCGACCGCGTCCGGATGGATCAGATGTGTCTCGGTTGAAGGGGCGGCTTGGGGCCAACTGGTTTTCCTTTGTTCTGTCGGCGTGTTGCACGAGTAGTGTTCAGGCTGTGACAGGTACTCATGGCTTTTCTCTATTTCAGGGTTGAGACCTGAGATTCGAGATTTTAGCTTCAAGACGAAGACCATACCGCTTTCGAGTGATCAGCGATACTTGTGTTCCGAGCTTGGCTCTCCAGGCGCCGACAAAGATATCGCAGGATGCGGCATACTTCTGCGACGGGCCTGTGTCGCCGAAGTTTCTCGCGCCAGAAGCTGACAGGACATTGGCCATACATCCTAGCGACATCACCATTCCGTGATCGCTTAACTTTGTTCGGAATAGAACGCCTCCGACCGCATCTCACAGACAGGACTCAGCTATTGGAGATGCGCTCATGCCGTCGGAACCGTCGAACCATTTGAACCGCCGCGAGGTCCTGGTCGGGGCCGCGGCTTCGGTTGCAGCGATGGCCATGCCATCATTCGCTCAAACACTCGCAGCGGGGCCAATGGCCGGAGACCGCGTCTTTTTGACGAACGAGGATTCAAACACTCTCAGCGTCATCGACCCGGTCAAGGATGAGGTCATGGCGACCATCAATCTTACGAGCTTCGACGAGGATGCCCGCCCTCCATTCCGCTTCGTGACGGGCGGCGTCATGCCCACCCATGCCGATATGATCCAGAAGCCGCTTTATCATGGCGCGATCTCGGTCCACGGCTGCGCGCCCTCGCCGGATAGCCGCATTTTCGCAACGGCCGGGCGCGGCACAAGCAACCTTTATCTGATCGATGCCACGAGCCTCAAAGTCATCGGCAACACCGCCAATCCGCAGGCCGGTCCAACCACCAACCCGGAGCTTTTGACCTCCGGCCTTCTGATTGGCCGCGAACCCCACGAACCGACATTCACCCGCAACGGTCGCGAGATCTGGGTGGCGCTGCGTGGCGAAAACCGGCTCGCTGTCATTGATGTCCAGAAAGCCAAAGCTGAATTGCTGGGGACGGTCCCGCGTGGCGCGTCGATCCGCGCCTTCGTGCCAACCATGCCTGGCCCAGCGATGGTCTGGTTCAGCGCCAAGGGCGATCTTGCCTTCATCATTTCACAGAAGACGCCGCGGATGGATGTCTTCCGCGTGAGCTATAACTCCGAGGGCTTGTCGACGGCGGAGCGCAAGGCAACCATCGACACCGCAGCGCAGGACAAGTTCGGCTTCGCGCCATTCCTGAAGCTGACGCCGGACGGCCGCGAAATGTGGGTCTCGCAGAAGCTCGCCGACACCGTTTCGGTCTTCGATGCATCGGGCGAGCATGGGCTGGTGGATACGCTGCCCCTTGGCGAGCGCGCACGTCCGAACCACGTCGAGTTCGTCAGCAACGCCAAAGGCAGCGTCGCTTATGCGACGTTCGCACGCGTCGATGACGGCGGCCCCGATGGCGTCGCATCGAGCAAGATTGCGATCATCGACCGCTCGGCCCCGGCGGGCCAGCGCAAGGTCATTGGCGCATTTGCCAGTCGTGGCCGCGAGGCGCATGGTATCTGGACCGACCCGTCCAACAGCAAGCTCTACGTCGCACATGAGCTGGACGAAATGCCGAACACGCCGAATGCTGGCCAAACCGTCTGCACTGTGTTCGATGTGACCGATCCGATGGCGCCGCGGTTCATCAAGCAGATTCCCCTGGGAACCTGCGACTTTCCGTCAGGTAAGCTGCGCAACAAGAAGTCGATCAACCTTGTTTATGTGCGGCCTGGCGCACCGAGCGCGACGGCCTGAGTGAACCAGAACGGAGGTCGGACATGACGTGTTCACCCAATGACGCCGATCATGGCTCGCCAGGCGGCGGTCACGCCAGGCATCACGATCACGGAGCATCGCCGAAGCATCCCGCTCCTCCGCAAGGATATGAGCAGTTCACCGCCGATATGCATGCGGGCATGGCGACGATGATGCACGACATGCACGCCGCGCCGCCTTCGGGCAATGCGGACATCGATTTTCTCGCCATGATGATCCCGCATCATGTCGGCGCCGTCGATATGGCGCGGCTGGTGCTGCGCGCCGGGCGCGATCCGCTGGTGCGCGAGATCGCCGAGAAGATCCTGGCGGGGCAAATCTCGGAGATAGAGGGGATGCGAGGTCGGCTGCTAGCCTTGAGGCGATCCGAGCCGGAGTATCCGTCCCTGACAGGCAACCGGGGAGCATAAAGCGTGTTCTCTCGCGTTAGCGACAGCGAACTGGAGCGGCACATCCCGGCGCTGCGCCGGTTCGCGTGGTCTCTGACCCGCGATCGAGATCAGGCCGATGACCTCGTGCAGGAAGCTCTGTTGAAGGCCGTGTCGAGATGGACGCAATTGCGCCAATCCGGCAGCGTGCGTCCCTGGCTGTTTCAGATCTTGTACAATGCGTTTCGAGCGGGCTTTCGCAAAGCGCGGATGGATGAAGTCGAGATGCCATCCGACTCCGACCGCGAGCATCCGGTCGCCATCGGACAACCTGATGATCGCATCGCATTGCGCACGACGCTCGATGCAATGATGCGACTACCGGAACACCAGCGCGTCGTGCTGGAACTCGTGGCGGTCGAGGGGCTGACCTATGACCAAGTGAGCGGCGTTGTCGGTATTCCGGTCGGCACAGTGATGTCGCGGCTCAGTCGTGGTCGTGAAAGGTTGAGAGACATGTTGGACGCTCCCGCCGCAGTTCATCTGAGGAGAGTGAAATGAGCGGCAATGTAGGCCCGATTGGCGAAGACGACCTGCACGCGTATGTCGACGAGCAACTCGATCCTGACCGGCGCCGCGAGGTAGAGGCCTATTTGGCCGCGAATCCTGAGGTCCGACGGCGGATAGACGCCTACGGATCGGACATCGCCGCATTGCGTCGCGACGCGGGCGCGGCATTTTCATCTCCCGTGCCTATACGTTTGCGGATGACGGAGATCCGACGCGCCCTCAGAACAACGGCGATCCATCGGTTGAAGCAGATTGCAGCCGGTGTTGTGCTTGTGGTCTTCGGCGCGGCGATAGGTTCCAGCCTGCGCTGGCAAGACGCTGGACCGACAGCGCGGGCGCCCATGACCGACGCCATGTCGGCATACCGGGTGTTCGCGAAGAGTCCGGACGGCGCTGTCGAGATCGATGGGACGAAGCGGGTCATGCTGGTCAATCGCATCGCCGGTCACCTCGGGCAGGATATCGCGATTCCGGACCTGTCACGCCTCGGTCTGACGTTCTTGGGCGGTCGCCTGCTTGCCAGCGACGAAGGCCCCGGCGGCATGTTTGTCTACGCGGAGCCGAGCGGCGAGCGCATCGCCGTCTACGTCAAGACGCTGGCTGATGGACGCCGCAGCGCCTTCGGCTCCCGCCAGGACGGCGACGTGATCGCGTATTACTGGTTCGACGGCCGCCTCGGCTACGCCGTCACCGGCCAAGCAGGCTCTGCCATCGTTGCCAACGCCGCCGAAATGGTGCGCACAACCTACCGCTAACGTGCGCGTCCCAATTGACCTCATGCAATAGGAGTTCATTATGCCTGCCACAACATGCGTGCGCGACTACGCTGCTGCCTTGGCCCTGCTGGCGAGCATGGCTACGGCGTGGGCGCAAACCCCGTTCACTCTGCACGGCGACATGAGCCGCACCACAAAAGTCGATTATGGGCTTGGCTATGGAAAAAAGCGACGGTGGTAAACCTACGCACATTTCAGGTAGGTTTGCGTTGGTTGCGCGCCCCCGCAACCACATTTTCTAAACAAAACAAATGGTTAGAACCCGACAAAAACAGTTGTGTATAGACCGCTAGAAAACTAGTCAACGCTGAGTCAACGTTTTGCAAGTCCCCCTGAAAAGTGGGGGCCGCTTCCAGTAAAGGTCGGCGTTCTCGCCAGAGGCGGCTTGCGTTTGAATGATCAATCCCACCAAGACAAAATGAAAATCTGGCCACAGCCGGACGGATACATTTTCCTGAAAGTGGCAGAGGGGACCGGACAACGTGCAACGTTTTTTAGGTCGCTTTAATTTTCACTTTCCTCTGCGATCATGGGTTGCAGCCCGGACATTGGTCTGGATCGGCCACGCTCGGTCCGTTGACGCGGGGTTGAACAACCTCATGTCCACACAGCGTACAGCCGTGGATCTCGGCCTTGACCAGCAGCGTCGGACCGTGACACCAGGCGCATGGCAGGCCGGTTTCCACTCGCAACAGCCCCCATCCCGGCGCTGCACAGGCCGGGCACGCCGTCCCCAGCCGCGCGGCGAGGCGTTCGGCCAGACGGGCGATCGTCTCCATCCGGCGTGGGTTCAGGTGGGCGCGCATGTCGGTTTGCAGAAAAACTCCCCCCTGCCCCGACAGTTGGCTTGCGCGACGAATTGCGGCATCGACCGCGCCACGGTCCTGCAAACCCTTGGCCAGAGGTGCCGCACCCTGGCCCGCCGGAGCCACGATGACGGCTGTCCGGGGAAAGCCGATGCGCGCCAGAAAGGGGGGCGCCTCGTCGGCGGACACCACGGTCATGTGATCGAAGCACGGGGCGTCATCGGTCAGCCTTTCGATCACTTCGTGCCCCGTTTCCTCGTTCCGCCACAGCAGCACTTCGCGGCCGATGGGCAGAAAGGGGATGAACGGATGTGCGCCGTAAGCCCCTTCGCTGGCGAGGCCGACCGGCAGGCCGGTGATCAGGATGGCGGCACGTGCCTTGGCTCGGGCGGCATCGTCCATCGTGCCTTCGCGCGGGACCTCGGCGGTGAAGGTGCCGAAGCGGTCGGTGTCCAGCCCGTCGGGCACGACCAGCGTGACGCCGAGACGGGCCAGCGGCGGCGCGATTGCCGCCGCTTTGCCGTGCATTGTGCCAAGGGCTGCGCGTTCAGGCAGTGTCATGCTGCACGGCGCTGATATTCCTTGTCATCCCAGACTAAACCGGGCCGGTAGCGGGCCGCGATCTGACCCTGTTGCAGGACGAAGAGATGCAGCCAGCCATTGTCGAACAGCGCGCGCACCCCGGCATGACGGGCCAGCACGTCTATGATCGCCTCGCGCGGGGCTTCGACCAGCACCGACAGCCGCAACGGCTCATGCGCCAGTTGCGCACCGTCGTGAACGGTTTGCCAAGGCAGACCGGGACGCAGCTTGCCACCGTTGCCTTGAACCACCCCGATGCCGCCCACGACGTTGTGGATCAGCTTGTTGCCGCCGCCGAACGCCTCGGGCGCGACGGATGATCCATAGTACTGAAGGCTGATCCAGCTCGCCACTACCACAGGTGCGGTCAGGATCAGTTCCAGCGTGCCAAAGCCCGCGTCGGCACGCCAGTCATAGTTGTGCAGGAACGCGCGGCCTGCAAGATCGGCGCCGGCTGTGGCTGGGCGCGGGGCGGCGATAAAGGCGGCGCAACCGGCCAGCCCCCATTCGGGCCGCACCTCGGCCCAGTTTAGCGCCCGGTGGCCGATCGACCTTGCCGTGGCTCCCGGCAAACGCAGCGCGCGTTCGGTGCGCGCGAGGCCTCCAGCGCGGGCAAGCCAGTTTTCGGCCTTTGCAATGTCGGCGGTGTGTGCCGGTGCTGCGTCGTCGCAAAACAGGACGATCCGGTCTGTTGTCGTGTCGTGGAGGCCTGCCAGAAAGACCGTGTCCTCTGCCAGTATGATCCCTTGCGCAGGCAGACCTGCCCGCGTTTCGGGGTCGTTCAGCAATTGGGCCAGCAGACGCGCCGATACCTCGCCGGTCTGCCCCGCACAAGCGCCGCAGTGATACGCGCTTTCATGCGGGTTGTTGGTGGTTTGCCCGCCATGACCCAGCAGCAGGACAAGCCGCGCGTGGTTCGTGGTCATGCTCATCGCCTTCAGCACGGCAGCCCCGGTCGCGGCCTTGGCCTCGGCGCTCAGTCCGCCCTCGATGCGCGGCGCGGGTTCGGGGGGCTGGTGACCGGGTGGCAACGCAAGCGCGCTGCGCACCAGTTTCCAGCTATAGGCCGGTCCCGCCGCCTCGACAAAGGCAAAGGACGACACCGCCGCCTGCCGGAACCGGCCCCAGGCGCGGGTGGTGCGGGCAGCGATGCGGGTGGCATGTTCAACCTCGGGGGCGGCGTGGCCGGTCGAGGTCATCACGGGGTTCAACAGGACAGGCAGGTGGATTTGCAATTCTTCGGTGCCATGCGCCCTGTGTTGCAGCGGAAGCCCGAAAAAGCCCGCAAAGCCGATGGTTTCAATGTCCCGGCTTTGGCTTTCCAGCGCGCGGCGGAACACCTCTGACCGCACGTCGATGCAAAAGGCGGCTTGCAGCGCCGGACGACCCGTTGTGGTCTTGGGCCCGGACAGTGCGGCGTCCAGCTTGCGCTGATGCGCCCGCTCGGCGGCCTCTTGCAGGATCGCGTCGATCACCTCATCCGGCGAAGGCTGCACGGGTGCGCCGTGTGCCGCCACCGCCAGCGCCCAGTCTGCTGCAACCTGCGGCGCATGTGCCAGCAGCGCCTCTTCCCAGATCAGGCGAATGGCCAGCAGATCAATGAGTGTCATGTCGGATTGGCCCTTCAACTCGGCCTCCCACAACAGCCAGCGGGCGTGCTGCGACCAGCCGCCCAGATCCATCAGCATCCGGTGAAAGGCAGTTTCGGCCGCTGCATCCGTCAGACCCAGCCGGTCGGCCGCACGCAGGATCACACGCTCGGGCGCATCTTCGGACCTGGCGACATGGGCGCAAAAGCCGGTCAACCCGGCAATCTCGGGCGTCAGGTCATGCGACGCCCAGGCGCGCCATGCGGCAAAGGCCCCAAGCATCGGCGCTGGCGACCACAGCGCCTGACCCCGGTCGAAATGCCCTGCCGCCCAAAGGCCAAAGCTGCGCGCGATGACCGAAGGCCAGTCGGTGCCGGTCGCTCTGGCGGCCAGATCGGCCACCGTGGGCAGCATCCGGGGCGCGGCACTGGTCGCGGTCAGCGATGCCTTGAGCCGCGCCAGATCGGCGGGCTTGATCGGCGACGGGCAAGCGATCAGAGCCACCGCCAGATCATCGTCACTGATGCCGCCCTCCCGCACCTGCGCCGAATAGTCGGCGCGCGGGCGGGTAATCTGGACACCGGCCACACGGGCCAGCCGTGCGCTTGCCGTGGCCAGATCCTCACCGGACTGCCCAAGAAAGGGGTTCACGGCTACCGTTGCATCCAGCGGAAAGGCAGGCGGGATGGCGCGGGCCGCAGCCTCGGCTGCCTTGAGAAGGCCTGCGAGGCGGGCCGGAGCGATCTGCATGTGTTTGAGGAACATCTTTGTCTCCGAAGGGAAAGGGGGTCAGAGGGGTTTCGTGGCCTTAAAGCCGCCGATCATCCGGTCAAGAACCGCGTTGAGGTAGAGGCCATTGGCAAGATGCACGCGCAGGCCTGCCGCAGCCGGGTGATGTGCCCAGTGGGGGAACAGTGCCTGCGCGATGGCAACGAGGCCAAAGGACATCAACGCCAGCACGATCAGCGCCCACTCCAGCGGCCCGGGGACCGGCGGAAAGGGCAGATAGGGCCCCCAAAGTGCTGCCGCAATCACCTGAAAGCCGAAGTAGGTCACGGCTGCGACCAGGGAGGCCACCGCCGTGCGCTGCGTCAGCGCCCAGGGCGCTGTGTCGGCCAGCCCTTGCGCCACCAGATAGGCCACGCCAAAGATCAGGATTGCGCCCAGCGCCAGCGCCTGCGTCGACTTTGGCTCTGCAATCAGGCTAAAGCCCGTGGCCACCACCGCATAAAGCACCAGCGCCAGCACAAAGGCCCGCGCCACGGCACCGATGCCCGGCACGGCAACCGGACCGGGCCGATGCACCTCGGCCACCGCCCTGACGGCACCGCCCGAGGCGAGGAACGCATGCGCCTTGTACAGGGAATGCGCCACGATATGCAGCAGCGCCAGCGCCCAGAGCCCCATCCCGCATTGCAGCAGCATGAAACCCATCTGCGCCACCGTGGACCAGGCCAACGCCGTCTTGACCGCACTTTGCGTCAGCATGACCGCCGCCCCGAACAGCGCCGTCAGGCCTCCCAGCATCACCAATGCCGCCATGGCCCCAGGGCTTGCCTGAACCACGTCCGACATGCGGATCAACAGGAACCCGCCGCCGTTGATGATCCCCGCATGCAAGAGCGCCGAGACGGGTGTGGGGGCTTCCATCACCTCGGTCAGCCACCCGTGCATCGGGAACGTCGCGGTCTTGAGCGCTGCTACCAGCACCAGAAGGGCCACGCCAAATTGCGCTGCCAAAGGCAGATCAGCACTGGCTGCCTGCGACAGCGCAGCAATGTCTGCCGTGCCGAACGCAGTCCAAAGCAGCACCGCCGCCAGCACCAGCACCGCATCGCCCGCACCCCAGACAAGGGTGAACTTCGCCGCCGCCCGCCCTGCTTCGTCCCGCTCGGGATAGAACAGCAACAACTGCCGCAGCCCCAGACCGATGACCGCAAAGGCCAGCACCAGCACTGCCAGACTGCCCGCCTGTACCAACGTCATCACTGCGGCCAGCGCCGCCAGCATCAACCCGTGATACGAACCTTCCCGCGCCTCGCCGTCCATATAGGTCCGCCCATAACGCACGACCACCCAGCCGACAAAGGCCACGAGCAGCGCCATCGTGGCACTGATCGCGTCAAGGCGGAAGGCGATCAGCGCCAGCCCGCCGCCGAACTGGACCGTGGCCGGGCCATAGACGATCAGTTGCACCACGCTTGCGATTGCCAAAGCCAGAACACCAAGCGCCGCACCCTCGGCCAGACGCGTCAACGCGCCCGGGCGGCGGCCGGGTTGGAACAGAGCAAGACTGGCCACGGCCAGAAGGAGGATTGGAGCGAAAACGATCAAGGGCGGAAGGAAGGGCATATTGTTCTCCGGTGTGCGACAGGTTCGACCGGGATAGCGATTGCAATTCACAAAGAAAATTACATATTATCGATCTGAACGTTCTGTATGGTAGAAGAATGGCATTCTTGAACCTGCATCACCTGCGCCTGTTTCGCGCCGTGGCATCGGACGGCACGCTGACTGGCGCCGCACGGGCGCTGAACCTTTCCCAATCGGCATTGTCCACGCAGATCAAGGCACTGGAGGGATATCTGGGCCATGATCTGTTCGAACGCCGCGGCCGTGGCCTGATCCTGACCGAAGCGGGGCGCATCGCTCTCGACCATGCCGAGGCGATTTTTCGCACCGCCGAAGACCTGACCGCGACCTTGCGTGAAACCGGCAGGGGACGTCGGGCGCTGCGGGTGGGCGCGCTTGCCACGCTGTCGCGGAATTTCCAGATGCAGTTTGTGCGCCCGTTGATCGGACGGCCGGACGTCGAGCTTGTGCTGCGATCAGGCAGCCAGGCAGAGCTTTTGCACGGGTTGCAATCGCTGGCGTTCGATGTGGCGCTGACCAATATGGCACCGCCGTGCGACGCAGGCACAACCTGGCTGGTCCACCGGTTGGCTGAACAGCGCGTCAGTCTGATCGGCACCCCGGGACGCCTGGGCCAAATTTCCCGACCGATGCGGGATCTTCTGTCGCAGGAGCCGTTGATCTTGCCCCCGCCAGAGACGGCGATGCGTGCGGCGTTCGACGCCCTGACCAGCCGCCTAAACATCGTGCCGATGATCGCCGCCGAGGTCGAAGACATGGCCATGTTGCGCCTGCTTGCGCGCGAGGATGCAGGCTTGGCCGTCATCCCGCCGATCGTGGTGCAGGATGAACTGGCCGCAGGGCTGCTGATCGAGGCGGCACGCCTTGATTACGTCACCGAGACATTTCAAGCGGTAACCGCAGCGCGGCGCTTTCCCAACCCGCTCTTGGCTGAGGTTCTGGCACAGGGTCGCTTTGGATAGAAACCAGATACTGGACCCGCGACAATGGCTTCATTTCGCTCCTGATCTGCAGGCTCGCCAAGTGGTGTCGCGCATCAAGACGTCTCACCGGTTGCAGGCCGGAACTTGTTGCGCGGCGTGAAGCCCGACGCGGTTGCCTCTCGCGGGTTGCGCACCCAGACTTCACGGTTAGGGTGCAGACCGGCACCACGCCTTGCCGGGACGGCCATGTGCCGCGCGCGGTGCAGCAGGCGCGTATCGGCAGTGCCGCAGTTTGGGTGAAAGCCGCCGTTGTCAGCAACCACCTTGTCCCACGCGGCTTTGCGTGCCTGCAGCATAGCGGGATCGTTAAGCGCGGTGCAGTTGATTTCGTTGCTGTTCAGATCGACCACAATCTCGTCGCCATTCTCAACAAACGCAATCGGCCCGCCAAGCGCCGCTTCCGGCCCGACATGGCCGATGACAAGGCCGATCGAGCCGCCCGAGAAACGCGCGTCCGTCATCAGCGCGATGACGATGCCGCGCTCGCGGCACAGGGTGGTGATGCGTGCGGTGGGGTCCAGCATTTCCGGCATGCCCGGTGCGCCGCTCGGCCCTTCGTAACGCACGACTATCATGTCGTTATCCTCGAAAGTCTCCGGTGCCTTGTCCAGCATGTCGATAAGGGCCTGCTGACCGTCGAACACGCGTGCCGTGCCGCGAAACAGGTTGTTTTCAAGCCCGACCTCGACGCCTGCAAGCTTCAGGATGGCCGAAAACTCTGGCGAAAGGTTGCCGCCAAGCATGCGCAGGCCGCCGGTCGGCTTGTAGGGCGCCTCGATGGGATGGATGACCTCGCCATCGGCAGGCCCGGCGCAAAGGCGCGCCACCTGCTGCGCCAGAGTCTCTCCGGTGCAGGTCAGCATATCGCCGTTGAGGAGACCTGCGTCCAGCAATTCGCGCACGATGACCTGAACGCCGCCCGCCCGGTCGATATCGACCATGGAATACTGCCCGTAGGGCCGTGCGTTGGTCAGCACCGGCACGACATGCTCGGAAAGGTGGTTGAACTCTTCTGGCGTGATGATCTCTTTCCAGAAATCGGCAAAGCCTGCCGCGCGGGCAATCTCGGGCGCATGCAGCATCGCATTGGTAGAGCCACCGATGGCCATGGTGACGATCGTGGCATTTCGCAGGCTGTCGCGCACGACGATATCGCGGGGTTTCAGGTCGGTCTCGATCATCTGTGCAAGCAGCGTGACCAGTTCGGCGGGGAACTCGTTCAGACGGCGCGGATCGTCCGACGGAGGCGCCACCATATGCAACGGCTGCAGGCCCAGCACGCCGATAAAGGTCTGCATCGTGTTGTAGGTGAACATGCCGCCGCAGCTGCCGATGCCTGGGCAGGCGTGAAAGGCGATATGATCCCGGTATTCGGGGTCCGGATGGCCTGCTACCTGAAAGGCGCTGACGATGTCCAGCTTTTCCCCCGTCCTGGGGTCGGTGCCCGGATGGATCGGACCATCCGACATGATGATGCCCGGCAAGTTATGCTCCAGCAACGCGGCAAGGGCGCCGACGGGCGGTTTGTCGCACGCGACCACGGCAATCGTGCCGGCAAGACCCGTGGCGCTGAGGTGTTCGGACAGCGAACTCTGGGTAATTTCCCGCCCGATCAGGGAATAGCGCATCTCGGGCGTACCGTTGCGGATGCCGTCCGAGGTCGCAATCGTGTACTCGGGCTGCACGAGGCGAAACCTAAGCTGCCCCGGCCCGGTGCCGATCCGGTCCTTCAGCGCTTGATGGATCGCCTTGACCTTGGCCATGACGCCGAGATAGCATTGGCTGTCGCCTTTGGTGCCAACCACGCCGACAGAAGGCTCGTGGATCAGCGCCGGGTCGGTGCCGATCTGGAGTGCGAGGCCGATGGTCTGGGTAGAGCGGCCCGGATGGCTGTCGATCAGAACAATGTTTGGGTTGGTCATGGCGGTCTCTTTTCTATTGCTTGGCCGTGGGAAGATGGCACGGTCGTCCCTCTCACCTAAAACACCAGATTTGCGAAAGTAAAGAGCGGCAGGCAATGCTGCGACATCTTGCTGTGACGGGCGATGGGGAGATCATTCATGGAGATGTCGACCGACCAGATTCTGCGACTTGTTTCGGCCTTATGGCGTAGCGGAAAATTGCGGGCGGTCCAATCTGGCACTGAATCAGACCCTGTTTATCCTTTGAGCCACGGCAAGATCCGACAGAAGTCAGCGCAACGCTATGCCTGCTGGTGAACGCTTGGACTTAGTGTTCACCTCCCCCGCTTGTCGGCCACCGACCAAACGACCGACCCGATGGTTAGCAGCGCGCCGATGACCGGTTCGATATCGGAGGCTTGGACATAGCCCTTGGCGACCAGCGCGGTGCCCGCGACGGTCAGGATTTGTCGGATGAGGGCGAGGATTGCAGGTTTCAGCATGGTGTTCTCCTTTTCAGGTTTCATTGGTGGTGGTGAGGAATTCGCCCGGTTTCATTGTCGGCAGGCGTTGCAGGCGCGGGGGAGAGGTCGCGGGCCAGCGCGCGCCCAAGAGGCGTGACTTGGCGATGCGGGCGATGGTAACGGCGTCTGACTGGTTGCCGCCGAGCACGTAGAAATGCGTGTCGTCCTGGCCGATGGCACAGCCGACATGGCCACCAGATCCGCGTTCGAAGACCAGCACAGCGCCGGTGAGTGGCTGCACCGCCTGTCCGAACATCAGCCAGTTGCGCGCCCAATAAGGATTGGTGCCCAGAGCGCCGAGCAGCGGCTCATTGGGCAGGCCAATGCGGATGCAGGTTTCCATAAAGTCGCCGCACCACGGGGTCTTGGCCGGATCGCCCAAGCTGCGGCCGTCGCGCTTCAGCCAAACCATTAACCAGGTGCGGTCGCGGGCCTCATTGCGGCCCAGCGCGGTTTTGGCCTCGGTGATCCACGGCAAGGGGCCCTGTGGTGATACTGATGCCGCGCGACCGTTGGCGGCGATGAGTTGCCGCAACGCACGGGCGGTACGGACACCCCATTGGCCGTCGATGGCGCCAGGGGTGTGGCCTAGCCTGTCCAATCCGCTCTGGATCAGGCGGATGGCGTCATTCTGGTCTTTGGTCATGGTTTCGCTCCTTGGGCGCGGCGGCGGGCAACAAAAAACCCGCCGTGCGGGCGGGCTGGGGTGGATCGGTAGAGGTCGCGGTGAATCAGTCGGCTCGCGCGCGCTGAAAGGCTTCGAACATCAGATCCCGCGTGGCGCGCTCGTCACGGGCACATCATTTTCAGCCGCCACCCTATCGGGCCTCGCCGCTGCATCTAAGCAATCTCAGCACAACAAAGACCCGGCAGCATTCGCACTCCGTCTCGCGGCAACGGCGGCTGATCTGGGGCCGCCTGGCCGTGACGACATTTTTGGCGCGAGCAGAGGGGAGACGAGAGCGCTTATGGGAAATTACGCTCAGGCCTCAAATGTCCAAATCAAACATGCGAAGTGCGCCTCCTAAGAAAGCAATCTGAATGAAAATTCAATCGTTTATAGCTCCTATAACGTTCGGAGAATTGTTGTTATTAACGTTAAATTATCCGGACCCGGCGCGTAATCCAGGTACTGATTAAACTGAGATGTGCCAACGATCCGGATTGATATGTCTGTGGTTCGTGTCGTCCATCTTTCCACTGAGCCGTCTGCATATTGGCGCTCATAATAATACTCACGCGTGTTCGACACATAGACCTCGTCGGCTCCAAGCGGGCGCAGGCCAGGCACGCCAGGATCTGCGCCATATTGACCGGACTTGTAGTAATAATTGTTTTCTGCCGCCGTACGGCCCCAGCTTCTTGTGGTGTATTCCCCTCGTGACGGATCTGCGGGGGGGAGCGGCGCGCCTGGCGGAAGCGGCTCGAAAGGCGGCGCGCTGCTGGTCGGCGCCTCCTTTGCGCGCCTGAGCGCCTCATCAAAGGCAGGTTGTGTCAACGTTGCCTCGTTGCGCATCAGGTTGCGGAACTCGACGCGGAAGACATCCTTCTGGTTGGCCGTCAGCAATGGCTCGCCTGTGTCCGCAAGCTGCTTGATAGCGCGGTCGAGATTGATCTTGGAATATCCCGCAAGACCGGTTGTCGCCGCAATGGCGGCTGCGGCAATCGCCTCTTCCATGACGATGTCTTCGGGTGAGCCTGCCGTATACTGGCTGCGCATGTCTTCCAGAAGTTCTGCAAATTTTTGCGGTGTCGGCGGACTGCTGCCAGAAAAAGCGGCTGTGACAGCGGCCGTAATCGTTGCCTTTTCCGCTATAGGGAGCGCAGTTTCAAACGAAATTCTGCCGAGATGATCCAGCGCCGTTTCAGGGTCGTTGACATTTTCACCTGGAAGCTGCGCGTTCGAGACTGCATCGAGAATCGCATCACCAACAAGCGTATCCCAAGGTGGACTGGTTGGATCGTCAATGGTTGGATCTTCGATCAAGACCTCGACCAGATCGCCAACACCATTATTCGTCGTATTCGTTGAGCCAATATCCAGAGCGCTCAGATCTGAACTTGCGACAACGGTTCCATTGTTGGCGACAGCGATACCGCGGTCTGCGGCGGCCACAACGGTGCCGTTGTCGATGCCTGCGAGGATATTGCCCGCAGACCTTGCGTAATTCCCCTGGAAAACCTGCCGCGTGAATGTGTAGCCGCTTGGCACTCCATTGGCGTTGGCGGTCGCCATCAGTCTGGCGTTGGCTTGCCTGAGCTGGGGGATGCCGAAATCGATGCCGTAGCGGTTCGCAAGCGAGTTGACGATCTGCTGTTTCTTTTCAGGAGTATCGGCGGAAGCAAGCTCACTGAGGATGATCCGCCGCATCTGATTATTCTGCAGCCGGAATGGCTGGCCGACGACATAGGGGGCAAGCGTGTTACGTTCACGGCCAAAAGCCAGGAAACGGTTGGCGACCTCGACGGCTCCGACGCCGAAATTCTTGCCTTCCGTGCTGTTTGCGATGGACCAGATGCTTGCGCCCCATGTGAGATGCAAGACGATGTTGTTTCGGGCAAGAACCGGATTGCCAAAGTTCAATGTCGGCAAGATGAAGTAATAGGGCGAACCCGTCGGGGAGGTTGAGGCGGGCCTAGTTGCATTCTGCATATCCGTAATGGGATTACGAAGGACTGTGCCATCGGGAGTGGTAAGGCTCCAGTCTCCATTTCGAACATTGAGCGAATACCTCCACGCCATACCCATGAAAGAGTTCGCAATTTGTTGGGTTTTCATTATCCCCCCCGCCGCGGGCGGAAGCCAAAAGAGGAGGGCAGCGGCGGCGGCCTGGACGTTTAGCAACACGCCGGCATTAACGCTAAACGTTCCGTTGTAAGTTCCGTTAAGTAGCTTATTGACAGTGTCGGGAAACGCCGCCATGTCAATGCGCGCATTGACAAACATCGCCCCGGCGTTCGCACCGGGAACACCGAGCGGCACAACGCCCCCAACACCAAATTCCACATCGCCGGGGCCGATCGAGTTTATGCTGCCGGTCTCGATCACTCGCGACAAAGCAGCCCCCTTAAAAGACACCACAAAACTGAGCTTAAGAGGGAGGCCGCCGATGGCGAGGTTTTTGACCCAGTCGGCTGGAATATCGATCCCTGTAACCCTCTTGATGATTGACGCAATAATCGGGGCTGTACCCGCTGCAACTTGTGGGCTTGAAACCATCCAGGTGCCGTTGCCAACATCGCCGTTGGGAGGCACGAGATAATAGGCTGCAAAGCCTTCAAATGGCCCCGCCTTATTACCGAGTGCTACGCCTGCGACATAGGCTGAGGGAGGGATTACTCCGAGAAGGCTATTTGCGGCAAGTCTGCTCGCTCCAGAAACAGCGTCGGCTGAAATTACGGCAGTCGAAGAAACCGATCCTGTGCTGCTAACCGGCCGGGCATCAGCGGTACTATTTTGTGCTGCCGTTAAACTTTGCAGCCAGGCTTCTATATTTGCGACTTCTGGCGATGCGTTTAAGTTGACGCCGTCAATGGACGTTGATAACGGATCGATCATTTGTCAGCCTTTTTTCGAGCTAAGTTTTGCAACAACCTTTCCATGATTGTCATATTTTCCTGACCGAAACCTGTCATCTCCAAAATTCCGGGCTCACTGCGCATAGTCCGTTAGTACACCATGCGCCATGCCGCCTCCAGTATCGGCCAACCTATCTCCGACGCCTATGCGCAGGGCGCCGCTTATGGCTATCGCGCGACGGGAGACGCGGACGCTGCGGCCGCAGCCGAACCGTCAAACGCCCCTTCGTCGGCGGGCGGCGCGCCAGCCTGGGCGACCCGCCTCGCCCGCCGCCAGCGCATCGCCAATGCGGCGACAGCGCTCGCCCACACGGTGCGCGAGGGCGACCGCGCGGGAATGAGCCCTGGGCCAAGTCTCAACACCAAAGCTTAGAGGGAGAGTGACCCATGCGTTTCAAACGCTCGACACTGCGGTATGGACGGACGCCGCAGCCCGTCACGCCTTACCAGAAGGCCGCGCAGGTCTGGGACGAGCGTCTCGGCTCGGCCCGCGTCCAGGCGAAAAACTGGCGGCTGATGGCGTTCGGATGCCTCGGCCTGTCGATCGGCCTGGCCGGAGGCCTCATCCATCAGGGCAGTCGCGGCCGTGTCACGCCGTATGTGGTCGAAATCGACACCAAAGGCGACATTCGCGCCGTCGGCCCGGCCACGGCCGCCTACGCGCCCACCGACGCGCAGATCGCTTATCAACTGGCCCGGTTCGTCGAGCAGGTCCGCTCGCTGTCGAGCGATGCGGTGATCGTGCGGCAGAATTGGCTGAAGGCCTATGATCTTGTCAGCCGCGAGGCGGCGGTGACGCTGAATGACTATGCCCGTGCGCAGGATCCCTTTGCCCGGGTCGGGCAGAAGACGGTCTCGGTGGAGGTCACGAGCGCGGTCAGGGCTTCGTCGTCCTCCTTTCAGATGCGCTGGGAGGAAAAAAGCTTCGAGAACGGCGCAAGCGTCGACGCCAAGCGCTTTACTGGCCTCTTCACCGTGAGCATCGAGCCGCCGCGCACCGAAGAGTTGCTGCGCAAGAATCCCCTCGGCCTCTTCATCGTCAGCTTCAACTGGAGCGAAGACGTCATCCCTGGTGAACCGCAATGAGCACACCTCTGAAAGTGTGCATCGCGCTGACGATCTTAGCGGCGCCCGCCTGCACACGGGTGAAAGTGGCGGAAATCTCTCTCGACAACACCGTCTTTGGTGAAGCAAAGCGGGTGGACGAGCCGCAATCGCCGACCGAATCCGTCACCGTGCCGGAGCCGTTGCCGCTGCCCGGTCAATTAAAGGCGGCGCCTAAGCCGGAGGGGGATTCCGAGCCTGAAGCCGACGAAGCCTCGGCCACGCCTGAAACACGCATTGACGAGGCAAACCGGGCGGCCAAGATCGAACCTGTGAAGGATGGCTGGGCCATCCAACAACGCAGGCTGAAGCCTGCGACCAAAATCGTGCTGTGGTTTCTGTGCGACAGGCACAACCCGGATTTCGGCTGCTTTCCGACGCAGGCGCGGCTGGCGGACGATGCCGAAATGTCGATCTCGGCGCTGAACGAACACCTCGCCAAGCTGCAGGAACTCCGCTTGATCCACCGGGTGCGCGCCGAAGATCCGCGCACCCACAAGCGCTTGGCCACACGCTACATCCTGGGGTTCGAGGACGGCTTCCCGCAAGAGCCAACTCCGGAAACCGGAGACGGCTTTGGCGGAACGGAGGAAGAACAAGACGGCGAGCCAACTCCGGATTCCGGAGGCGGAACCATCTCCGGATTTTTGGCAAAGCCATCTCCGGATTTTGCCCAAAGCCATCTCCGGAATCCGGAGACTAACCTTGTAAGAGAACCTTTAAGTAAACCTGTAAAGGAGGAGGAGGACGCGCAAGCGCGAGATTCCGATTTCGATGGTTTTTTCGCAGAGCTGATTTTGGCGCTGGGCCTGGACCCAGCCGCGCTGCCCGGCTGGTGGCAAGGTTCGCCGCCTCGGCTGCACGTCCAGCGCTGGCGTGCCGAGCTGGGGCTGACCGAAGCCGAGATCGTGGCGGCGGCGAAGGACACACGCCGGGATCATCCCGAACCGCCCGATGGCCCAAAGGCGCTGGACCGCGCCATGCAGCGGGCTGCCCAGCGCAAGACCGAAGACGCCGGCCGGGAGCGTCGCAAGCGCAAACCCGATCCGGCACCAGCGGTAAAGCCCATCATCGATCTGCCCGCGTTCTACGCCAACCTTGTGAACGCCGATGGTTTCCTGCCGGTCAGTGCCATCAGCAACACGATGCGCGATGCCATGCTTTGGCGGGGCCTCGTCACGCCGGAACGTCTGCGCAAGCGGGGGGTGCGGTGAATGGGATGGTGTCACGTCCCCGGCACGGATTGTCCCTCTGCGCAGGCGGCGGAGGCTTGGATATGGGCCTCATGCTGGCCGAACCCGGCTATCACACCCGCGCCTTTGTCGAGTGGGAGGCATATCCCCGCGCTGTCCTCATCGCAGCCCAGCGCGCCGGGTATTTCGCCCCGGCGCCAATCTGGGATGACCTGCGCAGCTTCGATGCCCGGCCTTTCCGTGGTTCCTTCGATGCCGTCCTCGCCGGATATCCTTGCCAGCCCTTCAGCGCCGCCGGAAAGCGCGGCGGTGCCGACGATCCACGGCACCTCTGGCCCGAGGTCGCCCGCGTCATTGCCGAGTGCCGCCCCGAATGGGCCTTCCTCGAAAACGTCTCCGGGCACGTCACCCTCGGCCTCGAAGCCGTGCTGCGAGAGCTTTGGCGCATGGGCTACACGCCTGCGGCGGGTCTGTTTAGCGCGGCAGAAGTTGGCGCGCCGCACCAGCGGCTGCGCATCTTCATCCTGGCCCACACCGATGAGCCTGCATCCGGGCACCGACCGCTACAACCCGGCGGGGAACAGCGACTTTACCCGCAAGGCCGAAGCGTTGGCGCTGGGCATCACCAGCTGGTCGACACCGAAAGCGACGGATGGCGCGAAGGGTGGGCCTGGTCAGAGCTATGGCTCAGGCGGGACACCACCCCTGCCAGCGCAGGCAGCGCAGTGGCAAACTCCAGTGGCGGACGACCAGATGGATCGGCTACGCGGCAAGATCAACAGCCGAGGCGAGCCGAAGCTGTCGGCGCAAGCTCTGCAATGGCCGACACCGGCGGCACAGAATTGGAAGGGCAGTTCCAAGGCCAGCATTACCCGGAACGATGGCAAATCCCGGATGGATATCCTGCATTACAGGGCCGAACAGGGCTTCACCCATCCGGACCCGGCGATCACGCCGCATGGGCTGCAATCCTCGCATCACGCCCCGATCTCGCGCCCGCTGTGGGCTTCGATGATTGTCTCGCATGGGCGCGTCGCATGTCGGCGAATCCTGAAGGCCCGGGCACGGCAGCGGCTGAACCCGCTCTTCGTCGGATGGCTGATGGGCTGGCCCATCGGTCACGCGCTCTGCGCTTGCTCGGCAACGGAGTCCACCCTCTGGCAGCAGCACATGCGTGGCGCTCTCTCGCAGCTGCCCATGGCCTCGGGCCCGTGGATCTGGCGGCCGACAGACAAGGCCCAGTGCCCGACCCAGATGACCCTGTTTGAGGGATTGCAGCGATGAGCATGCAGGGCCGGATCGGCCGCGCGGGCGGCAGGAAGATGAAACGCGCGCTGGGCGTGCAAGCAGCCCTCGAGTGGGCATTCCGCGTAGAGCAGGCCCAACTGGAACTGCCGCCACCAAAGGATGTGGTCGAGGAAGGCTTCGCCTTTGGCCTGGAATATGTCCTGCTGCAACAGGCCGCGCTGGGCTGCAAGGTTGACGGCGGTCAGCACAAAATGGGCAGTCACACCCATGCGGATGCCGAGGTCGTGGCGGCCACGGTGGCCGGTATGCCCGACAGTTTGGGCGGCATCCGCATGGCTATCAGCGTGGCCGAATTGGCCCGCGCCGGAATGACGCCCGATTGGATGCCCGGCGTCGTGCCTCGATGCGTGCCTCTGGAGACCAAGCAAAATCAGCATGGCGAACGATCAAGCACCATCATCGTTGGCACCGAACGGGTTAAGACCCGGGGCAAGTGGCGCACGGTCGAGGTTCTGGCCTGTCCTGTCACCTGGCGACCGCACCCGGAGCAGATCGCTTCCGCCCGGCGCGGCTATGAGGATTGGTGGCAAGCGCTGGATTGGGTGCGGGATGGGCTGATCGCGGGCGCTATGTTGAGGGAAATCGAAGTGACGTCGGCGATGCCGAAAGTCCGGCCGTGGGCAAGCGGGTCTTGATGCTGATGACACTTTCGGGAATTCTGACCCGCAGGGTTAATCCGCTTAAAAAAATGTCTCGAAGCGAACCCCGAGAGCGGTTACCCCTGTAGCATGTTCACAGAATATCACAGTAAATACACTGCCCATGATCTGACGAAGCTGGCGCCTCCCGGCTCGGAGGATCAGCTATCGATGTCCTTGTTCGATGCATCGGTGGACCTTAACCCGCACCAAATTGAAGCCGCAATGTTCGCACTTCAGTCGCCACTCGCCGAGGGGGCTATCCTCGCGGATGAGGTTGGCTTGGGCAAAACCATTGAGGCAGGAATCGTCCTTTGTCAGAAGTGGGCCGAGCGGAAACGTAAGCTCATCATCATATGCCCTGCAGCCATCCGCCAGCAGTGGGCGGCGGAACTGACCAATAAATTCAATCTCCCTGCGGTCGTAATTGACGCGCGAACCTATAGGCAAATGAAGGCTGAAGGCATTCCCTTCCCCTTGTCGCAGAAACGGATCGTAATTCTTTCCTATCACTATGCGGCCAAGCTTCAGGATGAGTTGCGCCGGGTCGAATGGGACCTCGTCGTAATCGACGAAGCGCACAAGCTTCGAAATGCCTACCGTCCAAGCAACCGCATTGGTCAGGCTTTGCAAAGGGCCGTTGACGGACGAAAAAAGCTTCTGCTTACTGCGACCCCACTTCAAAACAGCCTTATGGAGATTTTCGGGCTGACAAACTTCATCGATCCCAACATCTTTGGGGACGCAAACAGTTTTCGGTCGAAGTATGTAAATGCAGGAGGTGATCTTCCTGAATTAAGAGCCCGGTTGGCAGATTTCTGCAAGCGGACGCTCCGAAAGCAGGTGCTCGAGTACGTCAAATACACCCAGCGGCGCGCCATGACACAGCCATTCTTCCCGGCCGAGAACGAACAGGCGCTGTATGACGGCATTACTCGTTTTCTGCAAAGGGAGGACACCTATGCCATTCCGTCTCAGCAGCGCCATCTGACAGTTCTGATCCTTCGAAAGTTGCTGGCTTCATCCACTCAGGCGATCGCAGGAACCCTCGAAACCTTGCGGGCTCGCTTGGAAGCCCTTCGCAAAGGCGAACCTGTCAAAGGCGACCTGGCGGAAGTCATATCTTTCGAAAATGAACTCGAGGACGAAATCCTTGAAGAATGGGGCGACCAAGCTGAAACGCTCGAGGTCAGCCCAGACGCGATTGATTACGTTAAGCTTCGGCGCGAAATCGATGACATTTCGGTTTTGATCCAGCTGGCGCACTCCATCCATACGGACACGAAGTCAAAGGCTCTTCTAAAGGCACTTGAGATCGGCTTCTCAGAGCAGCATCGCATGGGTGCGCATCGCAAAGCTTTGATCTTCACAGAGTCGCGGCGCACGCAGGACTACTTGCGCGACTTCTTGGAAAAAAATGGTTACTCAGGGCAAGTGGTGACATTTAGCGGTACAAATTCCGACCGCAAGTCGCAGGACATCTATGAGCGCTGGGCAGCTGATCCCACGAACAGGGAACAGATCACCGGTTCGCGGGCAATCGATGTTCGCGCCGCGCTCATCGATGAGTTCCGCGATCATGCGCCGATCATGATCGCGACCGAAGCAGCCGCCGAGGGTGTGAACCTTCAATTTTGCTGTCAGGTCATCAATTATGACCTTCCTTGGAACCCGCAACGGATCGAGCAGCGCATCGGTCGCTGCCATCGCTACGGACAGACACACGACGTCATTGTCGTAAATTTCCTGAACGAACGGAATGACGCCGACAAGCGAGTCCATGCACTTCTGACAGAGAAGTTTAATCTGTTCGACGGCGTTTTCGGGGCGTCTGATGAGGTGCTCGGGACGATTGAGTCTGGCGTCGACTTTGAAAAACGCATCCTCGCAATTTACCAGGACTGCCGCACGCCTGAGGCGATTGCTGCAGCCTTTGACGAGCTGCAGGCACAACTGGAAGATCAAATCCGTGGCCGGATGGAGGACACTAGGCAGGCGCTGCTGGAAAACTTCGACGAGGATGTGCACGCTCGTCTGAAACTGCGGCTGGCCGATGCCCGCGAACAGCTGGACCGTGTTGGCCGGAAGTTCTGGGATCTGACCGGCGCCATCCTTTCCGACCGCGCGAAGTTCGATGAGGCAAATCTAGCCTTCGACCTTATCACCCCACCTTCGCCCGACCTGCGGCACGGGCGCTACCACCTGATCTCGCGGCAGTCCGCGGCAGATCGCACCACGAACGAACACGGGTATTTCCTTTATCGTCTCTCACACCCCCTTGGTGAGCATGTCATCGCCACAGCCAAGGCTGCGGATACACCGGTCGCAGATCTGCACTTCGATGTAACCAATCATCCGACGCGTGTGGCGATTGTCGAGACACTGAAGGGGCGGCGCGGTTGGCTGACGCTGCGCAAGCTGACGGTGACGACCTTCGAAACCGAGGAATACCTGCTGTTCTCCGGCATCGACGACAAAGGCCGCTCCATCGACCATGAGGCTTGCGTCAAGCTGTTCGCGGTGGGCGCAGACGTTCTTCCTATCGAAACGCCAGCCAGCACTGTCGCCGACCGCCTTCAAGCAGAGGCAGAACTGCACGCCAAAGCCACGCTGAACCGGTCACTCGATGCCAACAACAAGCACTTCGCCTCGGCCCGTGAACGGCTGGAGCGCTGGGCCGAGGATAAGATTTACGCGGCCGAGAAGACGCTGAAGGACACCAAAGAGCAGATCAAGGGCGTTCGACGCGAAGCGCGGGCGGCGGCCACGCTCGAGGAAGAAGCTGCCATTCAGACCAAGCTGCAGGAACTGGAACGCCGCCAGCGCAAGCAGCGGCAAGAGATCTTCAAACAGGAGGATGAGTTGGCGGATAAGCGGGATGAGCTGATCGTCAACCTGCAAAAACGCCTGAGCCGTGGCCATTCGGTTGAATCGCTGTTTACGGTCCGCTGGACCGTCGTGTAGACCGGCCGGGTAGCATCAAGGAAAACAATAACAATGAGCAATTTTGACGCCCTCGTTGCCAAGCTGCGCGAAATCTTCCAGATCGACCGGCCTGACCTTGATTTTGGCGTCTATCGCATCCTCAACGCACGCGCGGGCGAGATCGAGGATTACCTTTCCAAGCGCCTGAAGGCACGGGTGGCCGAGGCGCTGGCCGCCGGGGCTGCGGCCAACACCGAAACGCTGAAAGCTGCCATCGCGAAAGCCCGCGAGGCCGCCGAAGCTGCCGGATACAATGCGGACGAGGCACCGAAGGTTCTCAGCCTCCAGCTAGAACTCGCCGCCGCCAGCTCGGGCGCGTCCGAGCATGAGAACCAGGTCTTTTCGCACCTGCTGACCTTCTTCTCGCGCTACTACGACAAGGGCGATTTCATCAGCCAGCGCCGCTACAAGGGCGACACCTACGCCATCCCCTATTCTGGGGAAGAGGTGGTGCTGCACTGGGCGAACCGCGATCAGTATTACACCAAATCGGGCGAGTCCTTTTCCAACTTCAGCTTCAAGCTCGATGATGGCCGCGCCGTCCACTTCCGCCTCGTTGCCGCAGACACGGCCAAGGACAACCGCAAGGACAACGACAAGGAACGCCGCTTCGTGCTGGCAGCCGCCCGCACCGTCCACCGTACGGATGACGATGGCGAGACCTATGAGGAAACCATCCACCCCGTGGCGGAGGAAAACGGCGCGCTGGTGATCCGGTTCGACTATGCGCCGCAGCCCAAGGGGACCAAGCAAGAGGCGCTGGTCGATCAGGCGGTGGCGGCGGTTCTGGAGGATGACGCGGTCAAGGCGCGCTGGCTGGCGTTGACCAATCGCGCGCCAACGGAAAATAACCCCAAGCGCACGCTACTGGAAAAGCAACTGACGACCTACACCCAGAAGAACACCGCCGATTACTTCATCCACAAGGATCTGGGCGGCTTCCTGCGGCGCGAGCTGGATTTCTACATCAAGAACGAGGTGATGAACCTGGATGACGTGCAGGAGGCAGGGGCCTTTGCCGCCATCGAGAAGAACCTGCGGATGATCCAGACCCTGCGCGCCATCGCGCTGGACCTGATCACCTTTCTGGCCAGTATCGAGAACTTTCAGAAAAAGCTGTGGCTGAAGAAGAAATTCGTCGTGGCCGCACAGTATTGCGTGACGCTGGACCGGGTGCCGCAGGCGCTTTACCCCGCCATCGCGGCGAACCCGGCGCAATGGGCGCAGTGGCATGAACTGGGCATGCGGGCGTCAGCTGCAGCGGGAACGGTGGAGGATCTGAAGGCCGCGCCCTTCCTGATGGTGGACACCGCGCTGTTCGATGCGGGGTTCCGGGCCGATCTGCTGAAGGCGATCCCCGATCTCGATGCCAGCCTCGACGGGCTGCTGGTGCATGGGGACAATTTTCAGGCGCTGACGCTGTTGGGGGAGCGGTATCGGGAAGGATTCGATTGCATTTACATCGATCCGCCCTACAACACCGATGCATCGGCAATCGACTACAAAAATGGTTACAAATCATCGAGTTGGGTCACATTGCTTGATTGTCGCTTGAGGGCAGGAAAGCCGCTGCTGAAGAACGACGGCGTCCTCTTTGCTGCAATCGACGATGCCCAATTCCGTGAACTCAGCTTCTTGACCGAGGAAATATTCGAGAAAACTTTGGGTACATTTGCTGTTCGTGCCAATCCGTCGGGCAGGCCGATGAAGACGGGCTACTCCGTGTCGCACGAATACATGATTGCAGTTGGCCGCTCTGAGAAGTCCTTCATTGGGCGCCTGCCTCCTACAGACGCACAAAGTGCTCGCTTCAACCAAATCGACGAAGATGGTCCATTTGAGTGGAGAAACCTTCGGAGAGAAGGTTCAAACTCTGATCGGTCTGCGCGAAGCAGACTGTACTATCCAATGTATCTCTCCGGCCAATCCATCCGGGTGCCCAAGATGGAATGGTCTGGGGAAAATGATGCTTGGACTATTCTCGAGCAACCTCGATCAGACGAAGTGACCGTTTATCCAGACAATGATGATGGGGACCAGAAAACTTGGCGCTGGGAAGGGGATACTGTCATGGCTTCTCAAAAACAACTTGCGGTTCGCAAAGATCGGTCAGGAAAAGACTACGTCTATTACAGGCGGCGGCCAAATGAAGATGGTGTTGTTTCGGTGTCAACATGGGCGGATGCGAAACATTCCGCCACAGAGCATGGCTCAAACTTTCTCAAGCACTTTTTTGAGGGGAAGAGTTTTTCTTATCCAAAGTCAATTCACGTAGTGACTGATGCCGTCTACATCGGCGGCGCTTCAAAACGCAATTCCAAGACCCTGGATTTCTTTGCTGGATCAGGCACCACAGGGCATGCAATTATCAACTTGAATCGCACTGACAAAGGCAAACGCAAGTATGCCCTTGTGGAACAGGGGCAGTACTTTGAAACTGCACTTAAGCCGCGCTTGCAAAAAGTTGTATATTCGGCTGATTGGCGAGATGGCAAACCCACCGCTCCAAAGACTGGCATCAGCCATGCGTTCAAGGTTCTCAAGATCGAAGGCTATGAAGATGCCGTGAACAACCTCGACCTAAAGCGGTCGGACCCCCAGGCCAGCCTGCTCGAAGGGTTCAGCGCCGAGAAGCGCGACGATTACCTGATGCGCTATATGCTGGATGTCGAGGCAAAGGGATCGCTGCTGTCCGTCTCGGACTTCCGCAAGCCGTTTGACTATACGCTCAAGGTCGCGGTCGACAGCGCCGGGGCTTGGGAAGAGCGCAAGGTCGATCTGGTTGAAACCTTCAACTACCTGATCGGCCTGACCGTCCGCACCATCGACATTCAGTTGAAGCAGGGCTTCGTCACGGTCGAGGGCCGCTTGCCCACTGGCGAAAAAACCCTGATCCTTTGGCGCGACTGCGATAAGATCGGCTATGAGGAGCTGAAACGCCTGTGTGACAAGCTGGCGATCAACCCGGCCGACAGCGAATTCGACGTGGTCTACATCAACGGCGATCACAACATCCCCTCGGTGGTGGAAACGTCCGAGGCGGAGGGCAGCTTGGTGAAAAAGCTGATGCTGCGCCAGATCGAACCCGCCTTCCTGGACGCGATGTTCAACGTGGATGACGTCTGATGGCGCACACGCCGAAGAAGAAGCGCACCTTTCATCAGGAATTGGTGCTGAACCGCTGGATGCTGAGCCATTTCCACGGAGACGGTCTGATGACGCTGAAGGCGCGGCTGGGCGATGACAGGTTCGAGGGCATCGACGACGACGGCCAGACCAAGTTTTTCCATGAGCTGACACGCAACCTGTTCAATATGGACCGCGTCACCGAGGCCGAGCTGCGCCGCTTTGACCTGAACATCGTCGCCCATTGGCAAAAGATCACCCATCGCCGCAATGCAGTGATGGGCGAAATCCTGACGATGAAGTATTTTCAGTACCTGTCGTTGCTGTTCAGCGAGATCTACCTCGACTGGTATTTCAACCGGCGGCAGGCGCTGCTGGACGGGCTGAACGCCCAGATGGCCGAGTATCGGAAGGAGGACGGTGCCGAAGCGTTCAAAGTCTACTCCGCCGACGACCTAAATAAACTGGCATTTTGGAACGCAACCGGCAGCGGCAAGACCCTGCTTTTACATGTGAATATCCTGCAGTACCTGCACTACTTCCAGGCGGGCAATGGCAACGTATTTCCCGACCGGATAATCCTGCTGACCCCGAACGAGGGCCTGTCACGCCAGCACCTTGAAGAGTTCCGCGAGTCCAGCCTAAACGCCCATGTCTTCGACAAGAACCAGACTGGGTCGCTGTTCAAGGGCTGGGTGGATGTGATCGAGGTCACCAAGCTGGCCGACGAGATGGGCGACAAGACAGTCGCAACCGGCGCCTTCGAGGGCAACAACCTTGTGCTGGTCGACGAGGGCCACCGCGGCACCGGCAGCGCGGGCGGCGTGTGGATGGCGCGGCGCGCGGCGCTGGTGAAGGGCGGCTTTGCGTTCGAATACAGCGCGACCTTCAGCCAGTCGGTCGCCAAGGGATCGACCGTCGCCAAGGCCGAGGATGATATCCTGAAAGCCAAGGCAAAACGATTGTTCGACAAAACTGTGAAGCAGCTGGACGATACGGAGCGTGCGCAGTTGCAGCTGACGTCTGACGACCGCGCCCGCGCCAGGATCGACGGCATCCGAGAGGCTTATGCCAAGGCAGTGCTGATAGACTACAGCTACAAGTATTTCTACGCCGACGGGTACGGCAAGGAATCCCTGATCCTGAACCTGGACGAAAAAGGCTATGACAAGCATGGCAGCCTGTATTTTACAGCTTGCCTGCTCAGCTTCTATCAGCAGCTCTGGCTATGGGACAAGCACCGCGATAAAATCAGGGAATTCAACATCGAGAAGCCCCTTTGGGTGTTTGTCGGTAACACGGTGGCGGGCGAGGACAGCGATATCCTCGAAGTCATCAAGTTCCTCGCTTGGTTCCTGAACCATCCAAGCGAGGCAACTGCCTGGATCGCCGATCTTGTGGCCGACAAAGCCCGTCTGCTGGACCCGAAGGGCACCGACGTTTTCGCGGGCCGCTTCATGCCCCTCATGCCCCTCATAAAGCGCGATGGAGCTGCGATCTATGACGATATCCTGAAAAGACTGTTCAACGCCGATGCGCGGCAGCGGCTGAAGCTTGTGAACCTGCGCAACAGCAAGGGCGAACTGGCCCTGCGGGTCGGATCGTTCGATCCCTTCGGCCTTATCAACATCGGCGACGATTCCGGGTTTTTCAAGAACGCGGAAGACATCGGCGACTTCGACACCGAAGCTGACGATTTCGGCAGCGGCCTGTTTGGCACGATCAATCAGAAGGACAGCAAACTGAACGTTCTGATCGGATCGCGGAAATTCACCGAAGGCTGGTCAAGCTGGCGAGTGTCGACCATGGGCCTTCTGAACATGGGGCAAGGCGAAGGGTCGCAGATCATCCAGCTTTTCGGCCGTGGCGTTCGCCTGAAGGGACGCGGCATGTCGCTGAAGCGGTCGCTTCCGACAGAGCGGCCCAAAGGAACCCACATGGAGCTTTTGGAAACGCTGAACATCTTCGGCGTTCGGGCGAACTACATGGCCACGTTCAAGGATTATCTGAAGGAGGAGGGCATCACGCCAAGCGATGAGATTATCCAACTGAATTTCCCAACCAGAACGAACCTGCCAGCTGATACTCGGTTGAAGACCCTGAAGCTCAAGGATGGTTACAAGGACAACCAGATCAAGGGCTTCAAGCGCGTCCATTTCCCGTCGCTGTATGAGATTCCGAAAGAGTTCGCGGGCAAGATCAAGCTGCCGCACGTCATGCTCGACCTTTATCCCCGGGTGGAAGCGATCACGACCACCGCGACTACAGCATCGGGCGCACCTGACAAACGCAACCGCGGCAAGCTCAGCAAAAAGGCTATCGCGTGCTTCGATTGGGATGCGGTCTTCAATGCTGTGCAAGAATACAAGCTGTTGAAGAGTTGGAGCAATCTTCAAGTGGATCGTGATCGTCTGGCCCAGTTTTGCCTCGTCGATGACAGCTGGTATACGCTCCTGACCCCTCAGGCTGAACTTGAAGTGAGCGGCTTCGCCGATGTCCTGCGCCAGCAAGGCGTGATGTTGCAACTGCTCACAGATTATACGGACCGTTTCTATCAGGGGCTGAAAGCTGCTTATGAAGGGAAGTTCTACGACGTCGCACCTGTCACAGAGGATTCCGGATCAATCATCAAGCTGTACCAGTTCGAAATCGAAAATTCCGACGTCGGCCTAGAGTACAAAGCGAAACTTGAAGCTTTGAGCGACCTAGTCGCGTCAGGAAAACTTGGCGCAGCAAGCACCTGGGACGCACCGCACATGGTTGCGATCAGCTTCGGTCAACATCTCTACTATCCGCTGCTGTCACCAGTGAAAGATGCTGTTATTCCCCTGAAAATGCGACCACTTGCTATTGGGGAACCGAGCGAGGTCACGTTCGTTCAAGACGTCATGGCATTCTACGACTCTGTGGCAGGCAAAGAAAAGCTGCGGGGCCGTAGCTTGTATCTGCTGCGCAATGCGGACAACCGGGCAAAAGGCCTAGGTTTCGCTTTGGCTGGCAACTTCTATCCAGACTTCCTCCTCTGGCTTGTTGACGACAAAACCGGCAGGCAGTGGTTGTCATTTATTGACCCGAAAGGAATCCGAAACATGAACATCTCGGACCCGAAGTTTGGCCTTTATCGTGAGATCAAGCAGATCGAGTCGCAACTTGAGGACCGGACGATCAGCCTGAGTGCATTTATCCTGTCCCTCACGACGTTCAATGACCTGCTCAATGTCATGGGATCGACCACGAAATCGGACCTCGGAGACCGCAACGTACTGTTCCTTGACGATGGCGGTCCCGCGTATCTCGAGAAGCTTTTGGACAAGGCGCTTGCTTGATCCGGCACAGACAAGCGGTCTCGCTCAGTCCAGAATTGCCCAGTTCTTAACGGGGCTAACTGCCTGAAGGACAGGAGCGCTGCCCCCCCCACGGCATGGTTCCTCCCCGGCCCTGTTTGTATGCGGGGGGGCGCAGCGCGGCATTTCGCTAGCGACAGGCACTTTCACCGGGGAATCCAGGCGGAATCCACCTGCCGCTCGATTTTGGAAAAAGCGACTCATTATCAAAGACTTGCGGAATCACGATCTTGGCGTGCTGGATTCTTTTCGGAATCCAGGGAATCCAGTTTGTGGAAGCCACCGTGCCGGAAGCCAGCCAGCGGAAGCCGCCCCGTAAGAAGCCATTGAATCCACGTCATTTTTTCATTTGACAAAGCTGCCCCCCTTGACCTACCTATTGATCATCGAAGAATAGTGCCCGCAGGTATCCCCTCGCGGGCATTTTCGTTTCCCCCACATCGCGGACCCCGATCCTGTCGCTGGCCATGTTGCCCGCGCGCGTCGGCACGTCCGCTCTGCCTCAAATGAAAGCTGCCCCATGGACCTGGTCTTCGCACCGAGCCAGATCGAGTCTTGGCCTCTCGACCGGCTGCGCCCCTATGCCCGCAACGCGAAGATCCACGGCACCGACCAGGTGGCAAAGATC
>Ga0163155_10001265_pt1 | contig 30832 bp, 27 predicted proteins | sample OliLakLV19SP4G1_FD_148611 | JGI IMG/M metagenome (GOLD analysis project Ga0163155, IMG submission 148611) | Freshwater microbial mat bacterial communities from Lake Vanda, McMurdo Dry Valleys, Antarctica - Oligotrophic Lake LV.19.SP4.G1 | ecosystem: Environmental > Aquatic > Freshwater > Lake >... | reverse complement strand
CTGCAGCGCGCTGGTTCGCCGCCTGGTTAAGGACGGCCATCGTGTGCGGGTGCTGGATAATAATTCGCGCGGCGACTGCGAACGGCTTGCCGACATCGCCGGGGATTTTGAGTTTGTGCAGGGCGACATTCGCAATGCGGACGTTGTCGAGCGCGCCTGCATCGGCATCGACAGCGTCTGCCATCTGGCGTACGTGAATGGAACGGAGTATTTTTATTCCAAGCCGGATCTGGTTCTGGAAGTTGGCGTCATGGGCATGATGAACGTGCTGAATGGTTGCCGCAAAGCGGGCGTGAAAGAACTGTTGCTGACGTCGACGTCTGAAGTGTATCAGACGCCGCCGACAGTGCCGACCGATGAGACCGCGCCGCTCTCCATACCGGACGTGCTGAATCCGCGCTATTCATACGGCGGCGGAAAAATCATCAGCGAGCTGCTCGCCATCAATTACGGCCGCGTGTATTTCGACCGCGTGCTGATCGTGCGGCCGCATAATGTTTACGGTGGCAACATGGGTTGGGAGCACGTGATTCCTCAATTCGTTCTGCGCATGCGCGACCTCTGCCTCGCGGCGCCGAAAGGCACGGTGCGTTTTCCTATCCAAGGCACTGGCGAAGAGACGCGTTCCTTCGTCCACATCGACGACTTCACGGACGGGATTGCACTGGTGTTGGAACGTGGCAAGCATTTGAATATCTATCACATCGGTACGCTGGAAGAGATGTCGATCCGCAGCGTCGCGCAGGAGATCGGGCATTACTTCGGCCGCGAGATTCAAATCGCCGCCGGGCCGCTGCTGCCGGGCGGAACCATGCGGCGCTGTCCCGACATTGCGAAACTGAGTAAGCTGGGTTACGAGCCGAAGATCCCCTTTTCGCAGGGCATCCTGAGCGTGGCGAAGTGGTACGATGAAAATTCGGATCGCCGGCCGGAAAAGGAACGCGTCGTTGTGCCGGTAAAACTTTCGGTCGGCGCAGCCGCCAAACCTGCATGAAAGAACTAATAAAGGAGAGGATTTAAGTTGAAGCTGACGATTGGGACGGGAAAAAGCGCGGTTGTTGAAAGCTGCCAGGTGTGCGACGCGAAGACGCTGGAACAGATTTTGTTTCTCGGCTATCTGCCGCCGGTGAATACGATGCCGAAAATCGGCGCGATTCCAAGCGAGCAGTCGGCGTATCCCGCGATGCTGCTGCGCTGCACTCGCTGTCAGCTCGTGCAGCTGGGACTGGTCGTCGATCCGAAGATTCTCTTCCCGCCGGAGTACCCATACACCAGCGGCACGACAAAAATCCTGCGCGAGAATTTCGCCGAACTCTACCGCGAGTCCTCGAAACTGCTGGATCTCAAGCCCGCTGATCTGATCGTCGATGTCGGTTCCAACGACGGCACGCTGCTCAGCAATTTCGCGACGAATCACAAGGTCCATGGCGTCGAGCCCTCCGATCAGGGCAAGCTGGCGATGTCGCGCGGCATCAAAACAACGATTGCGTTCTTCGGACCGGAATCGGCGACGAGGGTGAAGGAAGAATCCGGCGGAGCGAAAGTGATCACCGCCACGAACGTGTTCGCGCACATCGAAGACGTTCATTCGGTCATGAAAGCGATTCTTAACCTGTTGCGCGACGATGGCGTGTTCATCTCGGAATCGCATTACCTGCACGCGCTGATCGAGACGCTGCAATACGACACCATTTATCACGAGCATCTGCGGCATTACTCGCTGCACAGCTTGAAATACCTGCTTGAAATGCACGGCCTGACAGTGATTCACGCCAAGCGCATCCCGACGCACGGCGGATCGATTCGCGTGTATGCGTCGAGACCGGGGAAAAATCCGGTGCAGCCGAGCGTCGCGGCGATTCTCGCGGAAGAGGCCACGTTCAACACCGAGAGCTTTACGCGATTCAAGCAGGACGTCGTGACGTCCAAGTTGAAACTGCACGCGTTGATGCTCGACATTAAAAAGAAGGGTCAGAAAATCTACGGTGTCGGCGCGCCGTCGCGCGCTAGCACGCTCATCAATTATGTTGGCATCGATGACGGCATCATGGACTGCGTGCTGGAAGTGAAGGGCTCCTACAAGATCGGAAAGTACATTCCCGGCACGGTGATTCCAGTCGTGGATGAAGCGCGGCTGTTCGAAGATCAGCCGGATTACGCCATGCTGTTGTCGTGGCATATCGCCGACGAACTGATTCCAAAACTGAAAGAGAAAGGCTTTAAAGGCGGATTCATCGTGCCGCTGCCGGAGCCGCGAATCGTTCGCTAATCGTTCATTCGATCGGTTGAACCACCAGGCTGTGAATGATGCGGCACGAAGACTGATAGGCGCGAAATGGAGTCTTTGTGTCTTTGAGTCTTCGCATTGTAATGTTAAGAAAGACCCATGCCCGAAAACGATTTCAAACTTTCCATTCTGCTCCCCGTTCGCAACGAGGGGCTCAATCTCAAAATCATGCTCAAAATTCTTAGGGCGGTTATGGAAGTGCCGCACGAAGTCCTCGTCGTGGTTGACGATCCAAAGGATCTGAGTCTGACGGTTGTCGAACCGATGCGCGCGGAATATCCCAATTTGCGCGGCATTGAAAACAAGCTCGGCCGAGGCGTGATCAATGCCATTCGCGCGGGCGTCGACGCGGCGAAGGGCGAGTACATTCTGATCTTTGCCGCGGACGAAGTCGGGCCGGTGCTCTCGATCGAAGACATGATGGCGCTGATGAACGAAGGTTGCGATTTTGTTAGCTGCACGCGCTACGCGATGGGCGGCCGGCGCTTGGGCGGATCGGTGCTGGGCGGCTTTCTTTCCAAGTGGGCCAACCGTTTAATTCAATGGACCGGCGGCATGGTGCTCACGGATGCGACGACCGGCATCAAAATGTTTCGGCGCTCGATCTTCGAAAAGCTCAAGCTGGAAGCGAAGCCTGTAGGCTGGGCCGTCGCTTTCGAAATGTCTCTTAAAGCGCAACACGCGGGCTTGAAGCTCGGCGAGGTGCCGATTATCTCCATCGACCGGCTTTACGGCGGCGCGTCCACCTTCCGGCTCGGGCCTTGGTGCCTCGAATATTTCCGCTGGTTTTTATGGGGCGCGGTGAATCTGCGCAAGGGCGCTGTAACACGGCGCAAAGACGTCAGCACGCGCGCCACACTGGTTCGCTAATCGGCGGCGCGCCCGGAGAACTCAGCGTGGAGCGCCACACGGAATCGGTGAAAACTCCGCTGCTAACTTCCGCACGAATTTTATATGGCGTTGCCGGCATCCTTATTTTTCTGTCGCTGCTGGAGTTTCCCGCCTACGTCGCTGGCCCCGAACTCGATCCTTCCTGGGCGCAGGCTCTGAATGTTCTGCACAAATCGAGTTTGCAGTCGGGGGTGGATTTTATTTTTACGTACGGCCCGCTGGGATGTTTCACGACTGCGGCTTACGATCCCGATCTAATCGTGCAGAAGTTTTTGTGGGAAGTGGCGATCAAGGGCTTTATGACTTTGGTCCTGCTGGTTACTGTTTCTCGAATTCAATCTGTTCCGCAACGGATCTTTTTTTGCGCACTGCTGATTCTCGCTCCGCTTTTTATCGAAGCCCTTTATCTGCTCACCGTTTTTCTTGCGCTTCGCACTGTCCTTCTGGACGAGGACGCCGTGATGTGGAAGCACGCGATTGTCGGCGTGTTTCTGGCTCTGGTTTCGGCGACTAAATTCAATCTGGCCCTTTATGCGGTGGTCTCCTTGGTGATCACCTGCGGCGCCTTGCTGTTATCGGGATATCGGCGGAAAGCCGCGATGCTCATGGGTAGTTTTTCGACCGCGCTCGCGGTTCTGTGGGTGGTCAACGGACAGAGTCTGTTCAATTTGCCGAGATACGTTCAGTCATCACTCGAGCTTTCTTCGGGATACACGGAAGCCATGGCGGTCTGGCTGCACCGGCTGGGTCGAAAAGTTCAGCTCTATCTTGCAGCGGGAATTCTGATGGCCATCGCGATCGGCGCTGCCTGCAGCATCTATCATTCGAAGCAGCGCGTGCGTGAGATGGCCGTGGCGCTGATTCTGGGCGCCGCTTCATTCATCATGTGGAAGCACGGCTTCGTCCGGCACGACGGCCACGAGGCGCGCTTTTTCACGTTCATGTGCCTGGCCCCGTTTGTTCTCGCGGGTGGAGCCGAATGGCGTCTCGGGCGATCGCTGCTTCTCTACGGGACCGTGCTGGGCTCGCTGGCTGGTTTTTATCCCATGGATGGCAGCCCGCTTCAGGATCCGCATTACATTCGCACGCGCTTTCAGTATTTCACGGCGCGCGCGGATTGGCTGATTTCTCCGATGAAAAACGCGGTGCGAATGGATAACGAACTCGCGGCCAGACGAGAACAGTTCGCGCTGCCGAAAATTCGCGCCACCGTGAAGGATGCCGGTGTCGACAGTCTTTCGGATTCGCAAGGAATTTTGTTTCTTAACGAACTCAACTGGAAGCCGCGGCCGGTCATGCAGAGCCACGCGACGGTGACAGCGGCGTTGATTGAGGCCAACGCGGACTTTTATCGAAGTGCCAAGGCGCCGGAATTTGTGATCACTCAATTTCACCCCATTGACGACAGGCCGATTTCCGCGGAAGACCCGCTCGCTCTGATTGAGATTCTGGCGCGCTACAAGCCGGTGCTGATCGAGCGGGAATTTTTGCTGCTCAGGCGCCAACCTGAAGCGGCGCTCGCCGCTCCTGTTTTGCTGCTGGAAAAAACAATGTCGCAGGACGAGGTGCTCGATCTCTCCGCATGGCGCGGAAAATTGCTCATGGCGAAGATTGATCTCGGCTATACCGCATGGGGGTCGCTATTCAAATTTGTATGGAAGCCTCCGGAGGTTTATCTCAATGCCACAGTCGCGGGCGATGGGACGTATTCTAAACGTCTGATTCCATCGATGGTGCGATCCGGGTTTCTTCTGCAACCGTTCCTCGCGATGGAAAGTGATTTCGTGGACCATTACCGCGGCAGCCCAGGGAGAATGGTGCAATCGCTGGGTCTTACTTATCGCAAGGGCTGGAACTCCCACTACAGCGCGGCGTATCACATATCCATTTACGAATTGCCAGCGGAAAATTTTTCGAAGCTGAGTCCAGCGGAAAATGCAACGCTGGCCGCACCTTAAGCGCGCGTCACCCTCATTCAAATTCCGCGAGCTTTTCCACAGTCAGCACCACGCGATCTGTCGACACGTTTTTCCAGGACCAGTGCGGCAAAAGGTCACGCGCTGCTGCATCGCCAGTGACTTTCAAGCCACTCCAGCGCGCTAGAATTCCGATGATGCGTTCCGGCCGCACGCCACGTTCGCGGAACGTGGCCACCCGCGCATCACCATGCCGCTTGGCGAGCCGTTTTCCGTCGGGACCCACCACCAGCGGCACGTGCCCGTAACGCGGCGGCGTAGACTTCAGTGCGGCGTAGATGTGATTCTGCCGCGCGGTACTTGGAATCAAATCGTCGCCGCGAACCACTTCAGTGACGTTCATCGCAATATCGTCGGCCACCACCGCGAGCTGATACGCGGGGTTGTCCGGCGCCTTGGCGACGATGAAATCGCCCACGCTGGCTTGGACGTCAAGACGCTGAACGTCGAAAAGCAAATCATGAAATTCGGTTTCACCCGGCGGAACGTTTAATCGCCACGCCGGCTCGCGGGCGGCTGCGGTCGCCGCCTCCTCCGCGGATGCGAATCGTCCTCGGCACGTTCCCGGGTATCGAGGCTCACTATCGCCTTCGTGAGGAGCACTCTGAGCGGCGGAGATATCGGCGCGCGTACAAATGCAGGGATAGATTGCGTTAACGTTTAACAGTCGCGCGTGGATCTCCCGGTAGACGTCCCGACGCTCGCTCTGAACATAGGAAAGCGAATCGGTAGCACGGATATTGCTTCCAGTGCTACCGCTGGCTTGAGGCCCTTCATCCCAATCCAGTCCGAGCCACGACAGATCTTGGAGAATTTTCTCGATGACGCCGGGCCGGGCCCGCGTCTCGAGGTCCTCGATGCGCATGATGACGCGCCCGCCGCGGCTGCGGGCCGACAACCACGCCCACAGAAAGGTGCGGACATTGCCCAGATGCAGGACGCCGGTGGGGGACGGAGCCAGACGCGAAACGATCAATGGAGTTACCGGCGGCATCTTTTTAGTTCGGCAGCGTCTGATAAATGCGCACGTAGCTCTGGTGGCGGCGCGCGTGGATTTCGCCCTTCTTCACCGCCGCGAGCACTGCACAGCCTTTTTCGATCGTGTGGGTGCAATCGGCAAACGCGCATTGACCAATGAGCTTGGCGATTTCAGGAAACCAGCCCCATAAATTCTGGCGGTCGGTTTCCGCGGGAGTGAACTCACGCACGCCCGGCGTATCGACCAATTCCGCCGCCCGACCGCCGCCCAAATCGAGCGTGAATAGGCGCGCGTGCGTGGTGGTGTGAGTCCCCTTCCCCGTCTGCGTCGACACTTCACCGGTGCGCGCGATAGCCTCGCTCAGACCGGGCGAGAGCGCACGCAGCAGGCTCGATTTTCCCACGCCGCTGTGGCCCGTGAGCAAATTCCGTTTTCCTTCAAGGGCAGCGCGCACCGTCTCAAAGTCGCCCGTTGGAGATTTTGTGTCCGCGACACTCAGCTTAAATACAGCGACGCCAAGGCTTCGGTACAGGTCTAGAAGTTTTTCATCCGCGGGTTTCACGCCCAAATCAATCTTGTTCAAAATGAGTGACGCCGGCAGGCCGCTTGATCCTGCGCAAACGAGCACGCGGTCGACGAAGCCAGGCCGGAAATCCGGTTCGGCCGACGACGCCACGATATACACGTGGTCGATATTTGCCGCGAGCGTCTGAATGCTCCTGCCACTGGGATGGAGACGGCGAAATTCGCTGCGGCGCGGAAGAGCGCGCGTCAGCACTGCATGGAGATCGGATTGAAAAAGTTTCGTTGCGCCCTCTCGCGGCGGCACGATCACTTCGATCTCGTCGCCGGGCGCGACCAAACTGGCGAGCCCCATATCAAACTGTTGCATGGTGCCGCGCACATACGTGCGAAGAATGTCGCCTTGCTTCCACTGCGCGCGCGGATCGGTAGCCAGATCCGGACCGGTATGCATCAGCGTGAGAAAATTTCCTTTGCGAACTTCGACGACGATACCGCGCCCGCCGGTTCCCTCCATCCGGGCGCCGAAAGATTGTGCATCACCCAGTTCTTCGATGCTGCGTTCGACGTTGGCATTGCGCTCGGAGTTACTCAGGTCGTGCAGCGCGTCATCGGTGAGACGCAAAAGTTGCCGGTCGCGCGTGCCTTCCGTCGTGCGGTCGCGTCCCGTGCCTAATTGCCGAGGCGCTTCCTTGCCCGGGCGATGACGGTGGTGCGCGCCATGTCCGCGAGCGAAACCCCGCACTTGCTTGCTCGCTTGGGCGCGGCCCTTGCCTTTGCCGCTATCGTGAGATTTTCGTCCGCCCATTCTTATTCCGCGCCATGCCGGCCGGTGACACTTTGATCTGACAACGAGTCGTTAAAAAATTTCCTGCTTCTTCGGATTAGGCTCTTTCTCCGTCGCCGAACCCTTGACTGTATCTTCAGGGAAAAACCCGTTCCTGTCTAGCGGTCCCACCGCTATCTTGATAGTCATATTTCCGGTGTACGCGTGCACGCGCGGCAGGGAACCATCCGCGGGGATGACGCAGACAGCGATGCGTTGATTCTTGAAAATGCCTTTCGGATCGGAGCGGCCGAAGCGCGGATCGCCGGTGCGATTAAACTGCGCCTTGCTCAGGCTGATGCTCACATTCGCCTCACCACCCGTCACAGTGATGTTTTTTGCGTTCGGCGTCCGCTCCGAGAAAGTGCGCCCGGCCTTCAACACGATGTCCGCTCTTTCGTTAAACTCCTCCGGGCCGTCCGTGGCGTTCATGCGGCCGAAGCGATTTCGATTATACAAAAACACGATGCGATCGCCGGTCCGCGCCTTCGCGCCTTTGAATTCCGCAGCAAGTTTATCTTCATCCGTCAATCCGCTACCGCCCTCTTCGGGGATGACATTTTTTAGAAAGCTGAATTTGAACTTCGTGATAAATGTCGCACCGACGACGACGAAATCTTCCGCGGTTGCGGTGAGTCCTTCGGGATCGGCCATGGTGCACAGCACGCGGTAAATTCCCGGCGTGGAATACGCGTGAGTAGTGGCGCCGGTCAATCCGGTGGCCACCACGCCGTCACCGAAATCCCACGTCTGATTGCTGAATTCGGATTGCCCGGTTTCCGGATCGAACGCGACGGGCCGAAGCGTGATCGACTGGCCGACCAGCGGAGTGAATGTATCGGCGGTCATGCCATCGGTGACAGGCGCCAAATTCTCGCTGCCGAACGCGCAGCGAAAGACGGCGCCATTGGATGTCGAACCGCGCGGCGGCTCACCGCGAACATCCCGGGGAGTCACCGTCATGAGATAATGACCGAGCACGAAAGGCTGCGCTTTGACTGAAAGTATGGCGGTCAGCGAACCGCGGCTGATACCTTTGGCCACTCCGGTCCGTCCGCTGAACTCAGCTTCCACTTTCGGGCGCTTCTCCCCCGCCCCGGTCTGAGTCCACGCGTATCGTACGATATGGCCAGGCTTGACAAAATCGCCAGCTGATCTTCTCAAAAGTGGCGTGCCACGAACGCGCTCATTCGTGTCACGCAAGTCGTAGGACAGCGTGTAGAATTCCTGATTGGTTATGCCTCGCGAGGTGACACGGAACAGGAAAGGCTCAATAGTGCCAGCGCGATTGTTCAAGGCTGTGGCCTGCACGTAGCCCACGTCGCCTTGCGTGAAATCGACGTTCACAAACTGCGGCTCCTTGACCTGCAACTCAAACTGAACGGGTTGCAGGTCCGGATCAAAGCCTCCGAGAAAACGCTGGCTCGTGGAGCCTTCACGAAGAACGACAGTCTGATTCCAGGAGAATGGACTTTCAGAATCGACGGGCCCCGCGGGTTCGCGGCTTTTCACCACTGGCGGCGCGAGCAACATGGCGTGATTGGGAAAGGACGGCTGCAGCGGGGACGATCCGGAGTCTTCGGCGCGCAGCGACAGGCCCGTCAGGAGCACTACAAATAGCGTTGAGAAGATTGGCAGCGTGCGTTCGAACACGGTACTCCTTTGGATGACTGAGTCCCTTTTCGCCCGGCCGCCGCTAGTGAAATCGGGGCGCGGTGCAAATCTACATCAAGACGGCTGAAAAGGACGGACCCTTTGGAATATCCCAAAGGGTCCGTAAAAACTTCGTGATATTTGAACGAGCTGATGTTTACTTGGTCGTGCCTTCGAATTCGTTGGACGGCTTCTTGTCCTTCGGATTTCCGGGCGTCGCCTCGTAGGCCCACTCGTACACTTTGAATTGGCTGTGCTGATTCAAAAACGGAGGAATGATGCGTTCGCCCGAGGCTTTGTCATAGCTGCCGCGCGACATCATCACGCCGCAGATGCTGGCCGCGAGCACGAACACAAAGGTATTCAGGATGGCGATGAAGGTCCACACCGGGCTGGCCGACTTGGCCTGGTAAACGGCAAGCGTGCGCTTGGAAGTCGCCATCGACACGCCGGGTGCGACGGCGGCGCGAACGCGGCTCATCGCGGGCGCTGCAATCGCCGGAGCTCCCTGCACCGCAACGCGGCGGCCGGAACCGGTCACTGCCATCTGCGGGCCTGTTGACACATCACCGACATTACCGTCAACGATGGTCATGGAACCGGTGGCACCGCCGTGAGCGGCGCTCTCCATCACGGTTTGACCGCCGTAATCGATCGCGCTCTGCGCGGCGGTTACCTGATTGGTCACGGAAGCGTCGTCAGTCGGCATCAATTCGATGTCGTCGAGAACGATGTCGCTTGTCGCGCTTTCATAAGGAGCCTGGATGGCGGGAGCCACACGCGATGCCGGCTTGCTATGGCCCGACGGAATCGCGGGCAGGATTCCGCTGGCAGCTTTGCGAACGCCTGAAGCGGCCGGAATAATGATCGTGGGCTCAGTGCCTTTTTCGGACTTGAGCGAGACCACGTCATCGCGGCGGAACTTCATCGTGCCCGCCGAACGGAACGCACGCAGATCGCCACGCGCGACCAGCGTCTGCAGCTCGTTCTCGTTGATGCCGAGCATCGACATGGCTTCACGTGCGTCGAGCAATTCACCGTCTGCCATTACACTTCTCCCTGAGAATGTTCAGTTGTGCTCTAATGATATGGAACTTTACAAACTCTGTCAATCCTACAATTCGTTACTTTTTCGGAGGCGCATTCTTCAGTTCGTGATAAATGCGGAAAACTTCCATGTACGTCTTGCCGTTGCTCTTTTCGATGGCGGTGCCTTCCGAATCTTCGATCTGCACGTCGTACTCGTAATTGCGCGCGCCGACGAGATTGAACTTATTTCCTAGTGGCTTGTAGACCATGATATTCATTTTCTTGGTATCGATCAGGATCACACGCTCGTTGTCGGCGCCGGTGGAAATCGCCATCACGCCGTCCGTATCCCAGCCGCCGCCGGCCGCGTAAGCAGACTTCGACGTGGAATTGAAATAGAAACCGCAAAGCAGCACGAGGATCACGGCCAGCAATGCGTTGATCGTCCAGGAATTTTTAGTGTCGCTCATCTCGTATCTCCATGAAAGGCGTCTCGCGAATCGTTAGTTCAGCTTGAATTTTTTCTGAAAGTCTTCGAAGCCCTTCTTGATCGTCTCGCCGTACGCCTTCGCGCCTTCGCGGTTCAATCCGTTGCCGCCCTCAGGAACCTTGCCGCCCATCGGAATACTCATGTCGAAAATGGTGCTGTCAAAATCGTATTTGCGCGCGCTGACCAAGCGTAACTTGTCGCCCGTCACCTCGTAAATGCAGATGACCTGTTTGTTGGAGTCATTGACATAGAGCTTGCTGTTGGCTCCAGTCGCCATGGTCAGCATCAAGTAGCCGGGTGCGGCGGAGATAGATCCCTCCGCATGAGCTTTCCCGATGGACATCGGATTGGAATTCATCAATATTTTCGGACTGATCACGATCAGAGCGAGGACTACTGCGATCGCCGCGAGAAGTACCACGCGTGCAATTTTCGCCATCTTATCGCCCAGCGAAACCGATACGCTACCCATGCCAATCTCCTCTAAGAAATCCCCACGCTCGACCGACATAAGCCATGACGCGCTAAGGGATCAAATGATGCGGAAAGTATTTGTAGTGATTTTCTTTTTTCCTTGCAAGCACATTCTCACTACGCAGTCGCTAAATTTCGATCGCAACTCATCCGAAAAAAAGTGCACATGCCGTTAATTTCTCTTTGGCTTTTCTTAGGTGTTTTAAATGTCGCCCATCAGACCTTTTATTCGCTCAAAATCTTCGACAGAATAGAATTCAATCACAATGCGTCCTTTGCGCAGTCCCTCCTCTATACTGACGCGCGTGCCGAAATGCTCCCGCAGTTGCCGCTCCACTTCCTGAAGGTGCGGCGGTGCGACGCGCGTGTTCCGGCTATTCTTCTCGCGGCTCTGCGCATTACTAACGGGCAGCGTGGCGTGCGTTTTTTCCCAAGCGATGAGCTTCTCTAGATCGCGCACGGTCAGATTTTCGCCCTGCGCTTTTGCAGCCAGTTGCGATTGAAGCTTGGCGTCTGGAACGCTCAGCAGAATCTTGGCATGCCCGAGCGAGAGCTTCTTCTCCTTAATAGCATCCTGAACGGTGCTCGGTAGCTCCAGCACGCGGATCATATTGCTGACCGTCGCGCGACTTTTGCCGACGCCTTCAGCGATCTGATCGTGCGTCAGATTGAAGGATGTCGCCAAGCGCTGGTACGCGATCGCTTCTTCAACTGGATTCAAGTCATCGCGCTGCAGATTCTCAACCAGCGACACGAGCAAAATCTCGCGCGCGTCGTAACCTTGCTTGACGACCGCCGGAACGGTTTTTAAGCCCGCGATCTGGGACGCCCGCCAGCGCCGCTCGCCCGCAATCAATTCGTAGCGGTGTTCACCGGAAATCTCTTCAGGCTTCAGTTGCCGCAGCACAAGCGGCTGAATAATGCCGCGCGCCTTAATCGACGCCGCCAGATCGCTCAAGGCCTCGGCATCGAAATGGGTCCGTGGCTGAGACGGATTGGCGCGAATCGCCGTTAACTCGATCTCGGTATTAATAATTGGGTTCACGATGACGGAAGCCGGCGTTTGAAGTCCCGCATGGCTACTCAGGGGAGCTTGCGCGTCGGGCCGTTGTGTCGTCGTGGCGAGCAATGCGCTGAGTCCGCGGCGCGGCTTGTTTACGTCCATGAATATCTCTCCTGTAGAGTCTGCATTCATCATCGGCATTTTCCGAGAATGTCAATAGCAATGTTCCACGTGGAACGTTTGTTTTTATTAGGGTTCGCCGTTTGGCAGTTGGCAGTTGGCAGTTGGCAGTTGGTAGTTGTTCGTTGTTCGTTGTCTCTGTTCTTTGATGGACATAGTGTCCCACTCTATACCGGGGGGCGGGCGCTACCATGGTAGGGATCGAACTCAACCGCATTCTTGGCTAACAAAGTACTTGTGTTTGAATCGAGCGTTGACGAATGAGCACTGACCACAAACAACTTGGTTCCACGTGGAACAATAAATATAACAACGTGGTGTTCCACGTGGAACATCGGTTTTCGTTAGGTATTAAAGAGTTATTAACTTATGGCCGATACTTCATTGACCGGAAGTCGATCGTGATAGACTACAGTGAGTAAGGCTCTACTAATAAGGAGATAACCGTGGCTAAAGGGCAGTTCCATTCCGCACACCAAAAAGGCATCATCAAGCGCTACTACGAAAACAAGGATGATATTTCAAGCAATAAGCTCGGCGAAATCGTCTCCGACCTCTACTTGGAAGAGAACGACGCCAAGGCCAAGCGCAAATGGGAGAGCGCCAAGGCCGCTTTGCTAACTCTCGGAGCCAACGCCACACGCGTCGAAAAAATCGTGGCCGAACGAAATCTTCCGGCGCTAGCAAAGCTGGTTGAAGAACTCTTCTAAACGGCAGGCGACACGATGAAAGCGGGAGGCAATGCGGTTTCTTCGCCGCTTTTCCTTTTCAGCAGCTTCTCGCTCGCAAGCAGGGGAGGGCATCAGCCACACTCTGGCGCCGAGGAAACCCCTGACATTTTTCAAAAGCGGATTTCTGAATGTAAATTTTTGACGTCCAAAGCGTCGACAGGGAAGTCTGCGCTCGCCAACAAAAAAACGCTCCAGACTCTGGAGCGTCAATCGTCAATCAAACTACCGTCCCTCGCGCAGTCTATCCGCGAGGAAATCATCCAGCTCCGGGATCTCGTAGATTTTCTTGCACGTCACATCCACGTTGTACTCCACGCGGCGCCACACGATCGTGTCGCCGTCGAACGTGATGAAACACGCGCGCGGATCGCCGTCGCGCGGCTGACCGACGGACCCGACGTTGACCAGAACCTTTTCGTCCGTCCCCAGCATATACAGATCGAACATGTCGGACGGATGCGTGAAACCGGCGGTCGAAAAAATCCCCGGCGTGTGCGTGTGCCCGCAGAAGCAATAATCTTCCAGGCACGCAAAAATGTCGGTCATCTTGCGCTTGTCGGTCACGTCGCGCGGCATCACGTACTCGCGAGTGGGATCGCGCGGCGAGCCATGCACGAACTGAACGCCGTCCACGCGGCACTGAATTTTGAACCCCTGCATCTGCTTGCGCCGTTCATCGCGCAGCGACTGCTGTTCCTTGGGATCTTCCAGCAGAACCTGACGCGTCCAGTCGATGGCCTTGCGGGCACGCGGCGTGAACGTTGTGGGGCATCCCTGTAGCACCGCTTCTTCGTGATTTCCAAGAATCACAAACGAGGCCAGATTTTTGATGATATCGAGGCATTCGCGCGGTTCGGGCCCATAACCGATCACGTCGCCCAGACAGATGATGTCCTTGATTCCCAGATGATCGATGTCATCGAGAACAGCGCGCAATGCTTCAAGATTGCCGTGGATATCCGAAATGATTGCCTTCATCGCGCCTTAGATACTACCCCTTTGCCTGTTTTTTGAGAAGTGTTGTTCCTCTCCCTCAGGGGGAGGCCGGCGTAAGCGGAGCGAACGGGGGGTGCGGAGAGATTATTCCCCGCCGACAACCATTTGAATCACCCGTCGCACGTCGTTCTTTTTCTACACCGCTTCCACACTCTGTATTTCCGGAAACTGCTGCTTCAATCGGTTTTCGATCCCCACCTTCAGCGTCACCATGGAGCTTGGACAGCTGTGACAGGCGCCGCGAAGCTGCAATTTGACGATGCCGTTTTCGTATCCCGCGAATCCGATGTAGCCTCCATCCATCGCCACGGCCGGCTGAATTTCAGTCTCCAGCAATTGAATGATGCCCGCTTCGATGACTGAAAACTGCGGATTCGGCGCGTCCGTGGCCGTAGGCGCATCGGCCACTATCGCCTGCCCCGTCGCGAGAAACGTTTCGATCGTCTGCATCACCAGCGGACGCAGCGTCCACCAATTCGGCGCCTCCGCGGAGACCGTCACGAAATTCGGCCCGAGATAAATCCCGCGCACGCCCGGCAGCAGAAAAAGTTCGCGCGCCAGCGGAGACGCCTGGCCGGCGGTGCGGTTTGGAAAATCCACGCCCGCGCCGCTGAGCAGCGTTTGATTCACCGTGAATTTGTTGCTGTTGGGATTGGGCGTATCTTCAGGAACAATCGTGAGCGGCGTGGCCATCGGAACCAGTCTCCAAAATGTGACTCGAAGTCTACCGCACTCACAGCCCCGTTCCTAGTGGAGTGTCCCACATCCATGGAATCGCGACGCTAACGTACGTTTTTTTGTCTCGTCGAGAAAATCGCCTAACGGACCCAGGCATGTGTCCTTTGAGGCTCAACCGCGACAAACGACGAATTCATTTCATGCGTCGCTTTAGCGAAGCACGCCACGCCCAACGCTTCACGAACCGCAGTCACGCGCCGCGATTGACAGCAGCACCACCTGGGCCCATTGGGATCGAGGGGCGCCATCCACTTTCCCCTTTGGGGAAAGAAACGAACGGTCGCGAGCCCCATGATTAGCGCTGCGCTGATTGGCTCCGCGCCACACCTGCGAAACGCACCGGCCGTTCAATCCGAATCCGAATCCGAATCCGAATCCGAAATCTGAAATCTGAAATCCAAAATCTAAAATCCTAGGTCGTCCTCTTCGGCAACTCCGCCAACTGGTGCCGCAACTCCTCGTACTCGCCGGGATTTTTCGGCGTCGCATCCTCTTGATGCCGAAGGCTCACGTGACTGCCGTCCACCGGCGCGTCCGTCGTGCCCGCCCACCAGATGTGATCGAGCGGCAGCCACACAATGCCGGGAACGATGTCGCTGTGCTTGTACACTTCCACCGCCGCGACCAGGGAGTAAATATCCACGCGCCCGACGCGCCGCACATTCAAAATATAATCCGGCATGTGGATGAACACGACCTTCGGCGGAAACTCCCCGCCGCGCGTCTCCTGCAGAGCGACCAGATTTTCCAGAATCGCCAGACGCGCGTAAAGCGTCGGAGAGCGCTCGCGCAAGAAAGACCGCCGCGCCTGCTCCTCCTGGTCGTGTTTGAATTGCTGAAAATGGTTCTGCTTCGTTGCGTCCGCTTCCGTTTTTACAGTTTCATCGGGCGCAGTCATGATGCGCTCCTTTTTGGCGAGAGTTCAAAGATTAATGCTGAGATTGATTTAATGAAATACGCCATTCACTGAAATACACAAACACACAGAGGACACTAAAGGACGCTTTCGCCGTCCTCCATGTCCTCTGTGTACTCTCTGGTAGGAATTGTTTTACCGGAACGACTCCATCAGATCCGTCGCCTTGCCCGCCGCGATCGTTCCAGCGAAACGCGTGTTCAACTGTTGGCACGCGCCGACGATGCCTTGGATGACCGGCATGTTGGCCTTGCGAAACGCTTCGTCTTTGGGATCCTTCATTCCGCGGATCGGCTTCAACGCATCGCTCATCTTATCGACTTGTTTCCACATCGCGTCCGCTTCCAGTTCCTTCTTGATCTTCGGATCTTTCTTCATCGCGTCCGATTCAGCCTTTGCCTTGACGCTCAGCTCATCGCCGGAAAATTGCATGGCCATTTTATCAAGTTGCGCGATGGCCCGTGCCGGATCGGTGTCTTTCTTGCCGACCGCACCGTCTAGAATTTCCTGGCCGCCCATTTTCAGCGCGTCATACATCATCGCCGCTTCGGCTGCTTCTTCAGCGTCTTTGCTCGTCTTTTTCGAGGCCAGTGTTTTTAGGATTGTACCGTACCCGGCGCCCAGCTTGATCTGCGCAGCCATCGGCGCTAGCTTCTTGTACGGACCGGGTCCAGCCAACGCACCGCCCGCATCGCGCAGCAACTCTTTCACTTTCGCTTCGAGTTTGCTGACGGGGGGATCGTCGGCAGCCATGGCACCGGCGGCATCGAACAAAACGCCATAGGGAAGGCCGTTCGAATTGGAACCCTTCAAATTGCCGCCTTTGGTGACTTGATACCCGGCACCTTTGGACGACATCAGCGTTTTGATAGCGCCCGCTTCACTGCCCTGGCTTTCCAGCCCTACAATGTGAAATCCTTGCGACTCCAGTTTTTTGTAAAGTCCCGCCAACTGCGGGATCTCGGCCAGGCAGGGTCCTCACCTCGTTCCCCAGAAGACCACGTAGACGACTTTGCCCTTCATCTCCTTTAAGGTCAGCTCCGGACCGCTCACCGTGGTGCCGGGGATCAAGTCGTTGAGTGTCATCGCCGCATGGACCGAAGCACTGATCGCGAGTACGAATACCGCAACAAAAATGCCGATACCTCTCATGAAGATCTCCTATAAAGCTTGCCTGAAAAAAGTTAACCGTGTCTGTCTGACGGAATAAGGCGCCACTTTATTGCCAAAAAAGCGGCCCAAAAACCGCATTTTATAAACCTGTATTAACAAGACGTTTCAAAATCGGCTTGGCGTCGGCCCCATCGGCCTCTTCGCGAATTACTCCGAACAACTTTTGCACGTCCTGATCCCACATTCGCACCTGTCCCTCGGGATCCCCAAGGACTGTCGTTTGCATCCTTCCTACCGCGTACGTTCGCATACTGGTGAAAGGAATAATCATGCGTTGGACTCTCTCTCTCTGCACCCTTGCCGTAAGCCTGTTCGCCGCGACGGATGAAAGCACCGCGACGCCCGCCCGCATAGAACTGTCCGGCACGCTCCACCGCCAGCGCGATCGCGTGACGCTGCGCTCGAGCAATGCGGACTACGAACTCGATTTTGTAGATAGCGCGTTGCAGGGTTTCGCCTTGGCTCTCGATAACGAGCGCGTCGTCGTGCGCGGAGATCTGGCGATGCGCCGTGCGCGCGGCACGCTCGTCCCCACCATTCAGCCCGACTACATCGCGCGTGCCGGCGCCAATCAGGCCGTCAGCGTGCGAACACCGCAACCCGCCATCGAACCGCCCGTCGATGAATCCCTCTCGACTTCATTCGCGCTGCCTCCGGAAAATCGCGTCGAGCGCCGCAGAGATCAAGTCCGCAGCTACGATTACGATGACGCTCGAGACCCCGCGCCCGCTTATTACAACCGCGTTCAGCGCCGCCGCCTCCATGTTCGCGACCGCCGCGCTAACGACCGCAACCCGCTCCAGCACGGCACTTACATGACACCCGGCGGCACCGTCATAATCAACAATCCCTGATAGTACTCAACGATTCGTGGTTCGGGCGTCTCTGCCCGGACGGACTGAAGACGCCCAGACCACGCACGGATTCAATCGTGAATTGATTTAGGCGCAGCGCGGTGCGGCGGTGGCGATATCTCGCGCGGGTGAACATACGTCCCCAGCATCCAATCCAGTTGCGGAAACGTGATGCAGTAATTGCCACTCGGCGAATGGCGATGATGTTCGAAGTGGCACGCCTTCCACCAACGATACCTTTTGGAATGGGTGATCAGGCGCGGCAGCCACGCATCGTAATGCATCAAAAAATGGCACGCTTCATAAACTACCGCGACGTGAAACACCATCCCGAACCAGAAGAACAGCACCGGCCAGAAACTCCACCACAGCAGTGGGCTCGCGATCGCCAGCAACACACCGAAAAACAAAACATCAAAGCGCGGATGCAGCGCCTTGTCCGCGATCTCGCGGTCGCCGAGACGGAAGAATTCCTTGTGATGGCCGATGTGAAAACCGAGCGCCGTCCAGCGGTGCATCAACCAATGCAGAAAGTATTCTGAAACGACGCCCGCCGTAAGTCCGGCGGCGAAACAGATTCCCAGCCACACATACGGATCGATCATGTTTATGAATTCCTCACAAAAGACGCACAGACTCTTCATACTCATGCGCGCTTCCGTAAGCCAGACTTATAAAATTAAGAATGTGTTAACTCGCGTTCGCGCAGAACGCCTTCGAGATACACCTTCGTCACCAGCACCACCACGATCGCGGTGATCGGCGTCGCTAGAAAAAGCCCCAGCAGCCCGAGCGTCAAGCCCATGAGTACCTGCGCCGTCAACACCAGCGCCGGCGGCAGCGAAATCGTGCGTTGCTGAATGATGGGCGTCAACGCGTACGTTTCCACCGACTGCACCACCACGATCAGGATGAAGACGTAAAACGCTTTTTGAGGACTGTCCATCAGCGCGAGCAGCACGACGGGGATGGCCGAAAGAATCGGTCCGATGTTCGGTATGAAGGTAAAGAGTCCCGCGAGAATTCCCAGCGTCAGTGCCAGCGGCACATCCAGCAGCCAGAAGCCCAGACCGCTGAAAATACCAATCACGAACATCGACAGGAATCGTCCCACCAGCCACCAGCGCAGCGTCCGGTTCATCTCGCGCAGCACCTCCCACGACCGTTCGCGCCGCTCCGGCGGCGTCAACCGCACGATGCCCTGCAAATAAATGCCGGGCTCCACCGCCAGATAGAGACCGACGACCAGCACGATCAGCGTTTCAGTCACAAACATCAATACAGTTGAAAGCGCGCCAACCGTCTGCGACCACATTTTCGAAAGTGAGGGCTGTAGATTTTTCAAATCCGGAATTTGCTGCAGCAGCAATTCTCCCCACGCTGTCACCTCCAGATAGCCGCGCAGGCGGTTCAGCGCTTCGGGAATTTTCTGAATGAGAATCTGAGTCTGTTCGGCAATTTCAGGCGCGAGCGCCCAGCTGATCGAACTCACCAGCGCCATCAGCGTCACGATCACAATGAAAAGCGACCAGTGACTCGAGATGCCGGTGCCGTACGTGAGCCAGTCGGCGAGACTGCGCAGAAAGATTGCCAGCAGCACACCCGCCAGGACCAGCAGCAGGACATGAAACGCGTAGAACAGAAATAAGAAAGCCACTGCAAAAACGGAAGCCAGCGTCAACACGCCCAGCGACCGGCGCAGAAATTCATACCAGGCAAGCACCCCGCCGCCCGGCTCGTTGACTGTTACCCGCCGTGTTTCGCCGTTACCCACGCGCCCGCCGCCCCCCCACGCGCACCGCGCGTCGCACGCTCCTAAAGGAAAGCGCATGCCCAACGGCAACTTTTCACCATATCGCCGAAAACTTCCCTTGCTAATCTTCGTGGTAGCCGTTGCTGAAATTCTTGTTGTTCTTGGAGCTCTTGGTGGTGAACTGTCGTGGCCGTTAAACCAGCTCGCCCTGCAAACTCAACGGCGTTGCGCCGGTGATTTTCACATTCTGCAGCGTGCCGATGTGTTCGGCGCCGCCGGAGAAATGAACCATCAAATGCGTGCGCGTGCGCCCGGAAAGCTTGCCCTCGACCTTGCTCGGGCTCTCCACCAGCACTTCTTCAATGTTGCCAACGCGCGCGAGATTCTTCTCGAGCGAGATCTGCTCCTGCAGCCCGAGCAACCGCGCGTGGCGTTCTTTTTTGACGCTCTCTGGAATATCGTCGTCGAGCTTTTGCGCCGGCGTGCCTTCGCGCACCGAGTACTTAAACACGTAGCTGTTCTGAAAACGAACCTCTTCCATCAGCGACACGGACTGCTCAAAGTCCTCGTCCGTTTCGCTGCAAAACCCCACGATCCAGTCGCCGCAGAATTCCACTTCGGGACACGCCTTGCGCGCCGCACGGACGACTTCCATGTAGCGCTGCCGCTTATAGCCGCGCTTCATGCGCCGCAGCATGCGGTCGCTGCCGCTTTGCGGCGGCATGTGGATGAACGGCATCACTTTGTCGCCGAGCTCCGCCATCGTGGTAAACAGGTCCTCGCGGCATTCTTCCGGGTGGCTCGTGATAAAGCGGATGCGCTTGAGTCCTTCGAGAGGATGCAGCGCGCGCAGCAGCTTTGACAGATTCGTATCGTTCTTCAGATCGTAGCCATACGTGTCGATCGTCTGCCCCAGAAGCATGATTTCCATCACGCCATCAGCGACCAGGCGGCGCGCTTCAGCCACCACGTCGTCAATCGCACGGCTCACTTCCGGCCCGCGCGTGTACGGCACGACGCAATACGTGCAGCGCTTATTGCAGCCGCGCGTGATGGTCAGATACGCCGTGTATTTGTTCTCGCGCCGCGCGACGGTCTCGCCGAAATAAACATCCGGCTTCTGCTCAATGGCCAGCAGCGGCGTGCGCGCGCCTTCGCGCACGCGTTCGAGCAATCTCGGAAATTCATCCAGCATGCGCGTGCCGACGATCAAGTCGACCCACGGAAATTTCTTCGCGATCAACTCGCCTTCTTTTTGCGCCATGCAGCCCATCACGGCGAGGACAAATCCCGGCTCGCGGCGCTTGCGCTCTTTCAGCACGTGCAGGCGGTTGTACACGCGGTCTTCCGCATGCCCACGCACGGAACACGTGTTCATGATGAGCACCTGCGCCTGCTCGGGGTCTTCGACAAACGCCGCCCCTTTTTCATCCAGCAGACCGGCGACCATCGCCGAATCGTACTTGTTCATCTGGCAGCCAAACGTCAGCAAATGCACTTTCGTACCGGCAACCAACGGATGGCTCGCGCGCCCGAGCTGCTCCAGAGGATTCTTCGTGAACACCGCGCCGTCATCACCGCACAGATCGGGATTGTGATCCGCCGATTCCACGCCGCGCGTTGATAGTGGCCCCGACACTCCCGTCGTGGAGTGCGCATGATCGTGATCATGCGCGTGCGCCAGAGCCGTGCCCTGAGCCAGTTGCACGATATTGGGAATCGGCTGCGCCGTGCGTGATGCGGGATCCAACATGGCGGGGAGCTTAGCACGAGCGCCCACTCGATTCCAGTTCCCGCTCCGCAAAACGGACGCGTGTGTTCCCCCTCCCCTTGAGGGAGGGGGCTAGGGGGAGGGGTTAGCCATCCCTTACCAGACGCGTCCAAAAAGCAGAATAGAATTGTCATTTCTGATTTGTCAGTTCTCATTTGTCATTTGAAAGGCCGGAGTACACGCCGCCGTTCAATGACAAATAAGAAATGAAAACTGACAAATGAAAAATTCCGTCGCGTAACTCAACTGACACGCAGCCGAATTCTCCATATAATCCTCCGTTGCAGCGCACTTACTTATGGAGGCACCCATGACGAGCGATATCAAAAGCGATACCCGTTCAATCCCCATCGGCCCCATGCTGGTCATGCTCGCCGGCATCATGATCGTGGGAATTTATTTTTGGTCGGCACGCGCAACGGTAGCGCCGCCCGTTGCCTCCGCTCCGTCCGCTCCCGTGCTCACCGGAACCGATCTCGACGGCGTGAAATTCGCCGGCAAGGACATGGTCTGGATTCCCGGCGGCACGTTTTCCATGGGCATGAGCGGCGAGTTTCAAGACACGCAGCCGGTTCACTCCGTCACGCTAGACGGTTTCTGGATGGATAAAACAGAAGTCACCAACGCACAATTTTCAGCCTTCGTCGAGGCCACGAGCTACGTCACGGTCGCCGAACGCAAACTCGATCCGAAGGATTTTCCCGGCGTCCCCGCCGACAAACTCGTGCCCGGTTCCGTCGTCTTCACACCCCCTTCCAGTTCGGTCCCGCTGGACGATCACACGCAATGGTGGAGCTACGTTCCCGGCGCGAACTGGCGCCATCCCGACGGACCCGTATCCAATCTCACGGGCCGCGAAAAATTCCCCGTCGTTCACGTCTGCTGGTTTGACGCCGAAGCGTTCGCGACATGGGCTGGCAAGCGCCTGCCTACAGAAGCTGAATGGGAATACGCCGCGCGCGGCGGTCTCGAAAAAAAGCGCTACGCCTGGGGCGATGACCTTCTGCCCGGTGCGGCGTGGCAAACCAACATCTGGCAGGGAAAATTTCCGGCGGAGAATTCCAAAGACGATGGCTTCAACGGCGCCGCCCCCGTCGCCAGTTTTCCGCCCAACGCTTTCGGACTCTTCGATATGTCCGGCAACGTCTGGGAGTGGTGCGCCGACTGGTATCGCCCCGACTACTACGCCAAAAGCTCCGCACAAAATCCCAAGGGCCCCGTGGATAGTCTCGATCCCCTGGAACCGCAAACCCCCAAGCGTGTCCAGCGAGGCGGCTCTTTTCTTTGCAGCGATCTGTACTGCATCCGCTATCTTCCTGGCGCTCGTGGAAAAGGCTCCGCGGACACCGGCCTTTCGCATCTCGGATTCCGATGCGTGAAATAAAAAAGGCGGCCTTTGAGGCCGCCTTCATTTTTACGAGTTGCAACGATTTAATAATTCGGCGAATCGATAAAATCGGTATACGTGGCACGGTAATCGTTTTCATACTGAACGTCTTCGAAGCTCGTGCCGCAACTATCACACGTCGTTTCACACGACGCACATTCGCTGGAATAAGAGACGTCCATGGGCTGTTCGATCACACTATAACTTTGGTTCACGGGCTGTTCGCGCCACGTTGCCGAACGTCCCGCCGGAGTGTGTTCGACACTATCCGGCTGGTGGATCGATTCGCGCGAGCGAATTGATTTTTCGGTGCTGTACCGCGGACTTGCCGCCGTCTCATTACGGAGCTGTTGTTCGTACGACGGGGCGGCATCAGCGCGCGGCTCGCGGCTCGGCAAATCTTTATCCGTGCGAATGTCGCGGCTGCCTTCCAGATTGCTGCCTTCGTCAAAGGTGCCCGTTTCCGTTTTTAGCTCACTCTTGCGCTCGATTTTGATCCCTTCCCGGCGAACATCCAATACCGGCTCTGGCTTACTCCGGACATCCAGAGCGGGTTCCGGCTTATACTGCGTGTCAATCGCATGGTCTGCGGAGTCGTTCGCCGTAGCACCTTTGCTCATTTTGTCACTCAGGGTCTGCGCCATTGTCAGATGGTCCTTCAGCGCCGGCAGCGTCTTTATTGCGAACGCTTTAATGTCGGCGTGCTGGCCTTCTTTGCTGTAGCGCTCATACAACTCCACCGTTTTCGTATGTCCGTCGATGGTATCGGCGATAAAGGCGCGGTCGAACTGCATTCCGGACAGGCTCATCAGCTTGACGTCATGGTCGGCTGGATGTAGCCCGGCTTTGATTTCAATATTATTTTTAGCGGCCAACTGCTTCAATTCATCGTTGGCGCGCGAATGGTCGTCGACCAGATGACGGCCGAACTTTTTGACGTCTTCGTTGCTTGATTTTGTCAGGGCCAACTGGCCCACTGCAACTTCGTGCATTCCGGACTTTACCGCTTCCATCACGAACGTTTCTGTCACTCCATCGTGCGCCGCGAAGGCTCGACTTGCCGTTGCCAGAATGAAAAGAGCGATTATCGCTCCGTGTCGTTTCATGTGTTTCTCCTTGTGTCTGATTGTCCGATACTCTGCGGTCGCGGGACCGAGACGGACGTCCGGTTTACGTTCGTCGACGGATTTGGAGCATATGAGAGGCCGTGCAGAATTGGCAATGAGCAGTTCGGGGTGAGTCTATATAATGTTAGAGGCTCTTCAGCTACACCGCTTCGTACTCGTGGCACCAGCACAGATCGTCCGGGCTCAGCGATTTTCCGGCGGCCACCGATTTGGGATGGCTCTTGGTCCACATCTGATCGAACTCTTCGCGCGTCGCGTAGCCTTCCTTGCGGATATCCTCGTCGGTGATGTCGCCCACGCGCAAGCGCTGCACTTTCACGAATTTAAAGGCCTTGCCTTTCACACGGAAGACGTCGCCCTCATCGCCCCATTTGCGGAAGCGGCGGCTCATGTGCTTGCCGCCTTTTAGAATCTGCTCCACATGATGCGGCAAAACCATGAATGACATGCCGAATTTTTCGTCCAGATCACTGACGCGGTGAATCAGCTCATCCGTGATGAGCTTCTCGACGTCCTCAGGTTTAGGCGCGCCTTGAAGAACGGTTTTGCGAACGGCGTTGGCTTGCACCACGTAGCGGTCGGAGAGGGGCCGCGAAATCCCAAGCGTGCTCGTGACGTGATTGGCCGCGGCGCGTTCCTGCGCGGCCGCATCGCCCGCGGGCTCCGCCTGCTGCAGTTCGTACAGCTTGCTCCAGGCGAGCACAAAGCGGGCGACTTTTTCTTTTTTCAGTTCAGGCGTCATCTCGTTTCCTCATCGTTCAAGGATCAGCAACCGCCAAGCGCAGCCCTTGTCTAACGGCTTAGACTCGCAGATGGTCTTGAAAAAACAAACTACATCTTTCGCCGCGAAAAGGTGTATACAATTCCGCGAAACCGTGATTGCCACAGCTGACTCAAATTAAAAGAAAGGAAGATCATGTTCAGGACGGGACTTTTTTGTCTGCTCGCCACGTTGAGCCTGGCCGCGCGCGCCGAGGATCTCACCGTACATACATGGGAAAAAATCACGCTCAACGAGCTCTTCTATTCCGAAGGCGCCAACGTCGCCGACTTCAACAAAGACGGCAAGATGGACGTCGTCTCCGGCCCCTTCTGGTATGCCGGGCCCGACTTCAAAACCAAGAATGAATACATGCCGCCGCCCGATGGCAAGGAAAACAAAGCCGTCGACAAGAAGGGCTACTCCAAAAACTTTTTCGCCTTCACGCACGATTTCAATGCCGACGGCTGGAGCGATATCCTGATCTACGGTTTTCCCGGCGAGGATGCCTCCTGGTACGAAAACAACCAGGGCAAGCCCGGCCCCTGGACGCGCTACAAAGTCTTCCCCGTCGTCGACAACGAATCGCCTCAGTTCGAAGACATCACCGGCGACGGCAAGCCCGAGATGATCATCACCACCGGCGGTTTCATGGGCTATGCCGAAGCCGACTGGACCGACGCCAAGAAGCCGTGGACATTTAAAAAGATTTCGCCCAAAGGCGGCTGGCAGAAATTCACGCACGGCCTGGGAATCGGCGACGTGAACGGCGACGGAAAAAAGGATCTGCTCGAACAGAACGGCTGGTGGGAACAGCCCGCCGATCTTAAATCCGAAGAAACCTGGAAGCATCACCCCGTGAAGCTGGGCCGCGGCGGCGCGCACATCCACGTTTACGACGTCGATGGCGATGGCAAGAACGACATCATCACCAGCCTCGCCGCGCACGAATACGGTTTGTCGTGGTATCAGCAGATCAAAAACGACAAGGGCGAGATCTCCTTTAAGGAGAACAACATCCTTCCCGGCGACGGCAAGAACAAAGGCAAGTACGGCATCCAGTTTTCACAGCTTCACGCGGTGGACCTGATCGATATGGACGGCGACGGCCTCAAGGATATCGTGACCGGCAAGCGCCACTGGGCGCACGGCCCGGCCGGCGATCCCGAACCGCAGGCCGCTCCGGTGCTCTACTGGTTCAAGCTCGTTCGCGCAGCGGCCGGCGTGGATTTCGTTCCGTACCTCATCGATAGCGATTCAGGTGTCGGCACGCAAGTGGTGGCCGTGGACATGAATGGAGACAAGCTTCCCGATGTAGTCTCCGGCAGCAAACGCGGCGTCTTCGTGCTCATCCACAAAGCGGGGAAGGTCAGCAAAGAAGAGTACGAAAAAGCGCAGCCCAAGCCGGTGAATTGAGAACGTTTGAATTCCAATTTCTAATGGCGGGCGGCGCACCTGTGCGCCGCCCGTTTTTTATTTATTAGCGGCCCCGAGATTGACTTTTCCCTCTTGCCGCCCCTTGTACATACTCCTATGCTTTACCGTGGGATTCTAAAAAAGACCGACAGCCGTTCTCTTCGCAAGCTCAACACTTTATTGGCTCAGCGCCGCGCCCGTCGCAGCGTGGAGAAACCCTAAGCGAAAGAAGATATGCCATGAGCGAGCTCATCGTCACATGCGCCGGCTGCGGCAAGCGCTACAAAGGAATTCACAGCGCCAAGCGCTTCCGTTGCGCGGCCTGCGAAAACATCTTCACCTTTCCCGATTCGCCGCGCATCCCGCAGGATGACACGAAGCTCTGCACCAATTGCTGGACCGGCTACCGCGCCAGCCAGCTCGTGGAAGCATGCCAGATCTGTTCTCAAAAAATGTCGCCGCAGGTTTTCGGACAGGCGCTCATCACCGCGAGCGTCTCCGCGCTGCGCCCCGCCACGGCGAGCGGACACTTTCAAAGCGTGTCATCCCATGGATCGTCCGACAACGACGACAACGACGACGAGGACGATGCGGAGATCGAATACGACGAACTGAAAGCGCAGATCGTCGACCTTAAATCACGCCAGACACTGATTCAGTGCGCGCAGATCAAACTGGGTGAAGAGCGCGATGCGGCCACGTCCGCACGCGACGCGTTGCAGGAAAAAATCGTCGAGCTTAAAACGCGCCTCTCGGTTGCCGCGGAATCCGCCGAACAATCCCGAAGCGATGTGGAGCACGCGGTCACGTCGCGGCAGGCCGCCGAAGCACTGATTCTGGAGCACGAAATTCGTTTGAGAGCGGCGCTGGATGCGCAGGCTGCGGCTGCCAAAGAACGCGATGAGGCCACCGGCGCGCGGCATTTCTCGGAAGCGCGCCTCGCGGAATTCGACGCCCACATGAAAGCGCAGCAGGAGATTCTCTCGCAGGCGCGGACGGACCGCGACGAAGCCAGGGGCCAGCAGCGGCTTGCCGAAAATAAAACGGTTGAATTACAGACGCGTCTGGACACCGCGCGCGAAGCGGAAGAGAAGGCCGCCGCGGAACGCGCGCAGCTCGCCAACGAACGCCGCGAGATCGAAAACAGATTCGGCGAGTTGAACGGGCGCCTCGCCGCCGAACAAGACGCGCTCTCCACCGCGCACCGGGAACGCGACGCCGCGAACGCCGCTCGCGAAAATGGGGACGCCCGCCTGTCTGAATTGCAGCAGACCGCGCTGTCCGCGCAGAAGGCGCAGATGACGCTGCAGATCGAGCGTGACAACTCAATCGAACTTTTGCAGGACGAACGCCGCAAGTTGACCGAAACGCAGGAACATCTGCGCCATTTCCAGGAACTGGCGGCCACGGCGCTCGGGCCGCTGGGCACGGAGTACAGCCGCGTGGCGAAGGAGCTGATCGAGCAGAGCGAAGCGCTGTTCAAGCTGTCGCTGCAGACACAGGAAGAACTGGATCAGCGCCGCACGCAGATCAGGGCGCTGGCCGCCTCCTTAAAGGGCCAGCTCGACAGTACCTGCCGCGAATTTGTCGGCCGCCTCGCGCAGGCTTCGCCCGACGAACCCGTGCCGCACGAGCACGACGGCGACTTGCAGGAAATTTCCGCGCCCGCGCCAGCGGGCCGCGCGCAGAAAAAAGAGCCGCCCGTTCTCGAAACCCGCGTCATGCCCGCGGAATCCGCGGAGTCCTCCGACACGCTTCCGATCATCGCCGATGAGCCCGTTCCGCACGACGCCGAATCCGTTTCCGTGTGATGACAGAATTTCGAAATGCGGATTGAAATGGCCCGTGTTGGCTGTATTTACTTCGCGGGCTTTGCGCCCGCGTTCTGCGACCAGAATTCAGCGGCCGGGGTAGAGTTGATCTTCTCAAGGGTCTTCAGCGACTTGAGCAGCGCGCTATCGCGCTCGGCAACAAAATCGAGAGTCACGTATTTAAGTGACAGGTCCTTGATCAAACTAAAATTTAAGGCCGCGATATTTTTCGCATCGAGATTTACGAGAGTGGCGCTCAAGCTCTGGAGCGGCGTCAACTCGTCGATTGGGTTGTTTGAAATATACAGGTGGCCCAGCAGCATATTTTTAATCGGCGTGAGATCGCGAACCTTATTATTTTGAAACGCCAGCAGCTTCAACTTCATTTCGCTGAGCGCCGCCAAACTTTCGAGCGCGCCCTTCGTGGTTGGAAGGTGCGGCCGCAGTTCCAGCTCGCTCGAGGTATCCAGCGCGCGAAGCGGTGAAATATCGACGAGGTCATTGGACGAGAGTCGCAATTTCGCGACGTTGCCATTCTCGATTTTCTTCTCCAAAACGGTGCCGCCCCATTCCGGATTTAATTCCTTCAATTTCGCGAGGACCAGTTCGAGTTGCTTGTCCGCGGGCAGCGCTTGAACCGACGAAACCCACATGTCCGTCACCGGCACGGAGAACAAGGGCAGCGCCCACAGCCGCATGGTTCTGTCCATCAATCCAACCACGAACCGCCGGCCATCGCGCGAGAGTCTTAGATCGCCCACTTCAGAACCGGTTTCAAAATGAGTGATTTCCTTTCCCGTGCCGGCATCCCACAGCTTGACCGACCTGTCTTCAGAACCACTCAGCACGCGCTTGCCATCCGGCAGAAAAGCAACACCCCATGATTTTTTGGTGTGCGCGGAAAAGTTCACCAGCTCGCGGCCTGACGCCAGATCCCACACGCGCGCCGTTGTGTCGTCGCTGCTGGTGACGACGCGCCGCCCATCGCTGGAAAACGCCACGGCATTGACCGCGCCAGCGTGCCCCGTAAACGTCTGCAGCAGCGCGCCCGTTTCGGCGTTCCAGACCCGCGCGGTTTTGTCACCGCCGCCGGAAAGCAGCCGCTTGCCATCAGCCGAAAACGCCACACCCATCACCTTCAGGGAGTGCCCTGCAAAGGATCCGACGAGCCGGCCCGTCGCCGCCTCCCAGAGCGATAGAGTCGCATCGTCCGTGCCGGCCGCGACGCGTTTCCCGTCCGGTGAAAACGCGACGCCGTTGACGTGTCCGGTCACTTTTTCGAGCCGCATTTTTTCTTGGCCGCTCTCGACATCCCATAGCCGCAGCGTTCTGTCTTCACCGCCCGAGAGCACCGTCTTATCGTCCGGCGAGAAGGCCACTCCGCGCACCACACCGGTGTGGCCGCTGAAGCGGCGAATTTTCGCGCCGGTCTCCACATTCCACAGCCGCAGTGTTTTGTCTTTGCTGCCGCTGATGGCGCGCTTTCCATCGCTGGAAATCGCAATTCCCGCGACCCATTCGGAATGACCCCTGAAGGCGCGCACTTCACCGGTTTTTAAAGTTGTCGGCGGCGCGGGATCAACTACTTGGGCCGTCGTCACCGGGGCCGTCACCACCGGAAGTTTCACTGCAAGCGCTGCCGCGGGAGCCGTGGGCGCCACTCCGGCGACGGACATGCCAGCCATTCCCCAGAATGCCGTAACCGACATTTTGTTGATCTTCTCAAGCGTCTTGATCGACTTGAGCACCTCCGCGTCGCGCTCGGGTTTGTACGAGAGAAGAATTTCCTTCAAGGCGCTGCCCCGAAGCGGCTGTGTTCCGCGACGCGCGGGAATCGATCCCACGGGTTGCAAGGGTCCGGCAGTGCCGCCGCAGCGCGGCGTTCCGGCCGTGTGGCGCTGAGGCTGCGCGCGCATCGCGATACTCGATTTTCCAATATCCAGAGTTGAACCGGCGGGCGGCTTGCCTTGCTGGAGTAATTCCAGATCGGCGATCAGATCCGCGCAATCAACGTAGCGATCCGCCGGGTCCTTGGCCATCATCTTCTGAATGACTTCGACCACGCCGTCCGGCAGATCCGGAATAAGATCCTGCGGATTGCGCAACTTTTCCGATAAATGTTTCATCATGATCAGCGCGGCGGTGCCGCCGTCGAACGGCGTCTGCCCGGTGATGAAATGATAGAGCGTCGCGCCCAGTGAATAGATGTCCGTGCGGCCGTCGATGTCCCTGTCGCCTTTGGTCTGTTCGGGCGAAATGTAATGCGGAGTGCCCATGGCGACGCCGGTTTGCGTCAAGAACGACTGTTCTGAATCACCGATGTTTTTTGAGAGGCCAAGGTCCAGAATTTTAACGGTGCCATCGCGGCCTTGAAAAATATTGGCGGGCTTGATGTCGCGATGAATGAATCCATGGTGGTGCGCATGCTCCAGCCCGCGCGCCACATGCAATGTCACGTGCACGGCCTGATCCCACGCGAGTACTTTTTCACGCTTGAGCCGCGAATCGAGCGGCTCGCCTTCGCAGTACTCCATGCTGTAATAGTGGTGGCCCTTCTCCTCGCCGACGGAATACGCCGCGACGATGTTGGGATGGTTCAGCTTTCCGGCCGCTTTGGCTTCGCGGCGAAAGCGCATCAGAAAAACGGAGTCTTTGGCGAACTTCTGCGGCAGCACTTTCAGCGCGACTTTGCGCCCCACGGCTGTGTCCTCAGCCAGGTACACGGCGCCCATGCCGCCCTCGCCTAGTTTTTTCAGCAGCTTGAACGTACCCAGTTGCTTGATGCCGCCGGCCTGTTTGGCTTGAAGTTTTTTCTCGATGTTCTCACGCATCGACGCGGTGAGCACGCCCTGGCTGACGAGAATGTCAGGCAGCGAAATCAGCCTTCCTTTTTTGGAGCTTTCGGATTGAGCATACCGTGCGGCATCCACCTGGTCCGACGACGCAACGCCCACCTCGTTGAGGTATTTTGCAAAGGCTTCGTCGGTCTGCTCGCTGGACATATTTCCCCTTCTCGTAGGGACTACCGTCCAAAATGTCATATCACGTGGGAAGGCGAGACTATCACACGCCGCATAGCCGGGTCAAGG